>Ga0066787_10000035_pt1 | contig 20588 bp, 20 predicted proteins | sample OrgsoiDNA2013047_FD_70942 | JGI IMG/M metagenome (GOLD analysis project Ga0066787, IMG submission 70942) | Permafrost soil microbial communities from the Arctic, to analyse light accelerated degradation of dissolved organic matter (DOM) -... | ecosystem: Environmental > Terrestrial > Soil >...
GGATCGCCGAATGGAAAAAATCTTTTGGCTGCACTCAAGAAAATCCTGTAACAGATTTTTTTAGTCTGTCTTCTTTATATTTCCCCAGCTCTCATAAAAATGCTGATCTGATGCGGAACTCAGCGTATAGTAAAACCTGAAATTTCCCGGGGGAATATTTGGGGATAGCATATTCGGATTACTCACCGACGGATTTTGCGGAATGTTCGGATTAGAAACACCCTGGATGCGTATGGACTGTTTATCCACGATATTCAGATGGCTGTCGACAACCACAAATTTTAGCATGATCTGCCCATTAAATCCATTTGAAAACTGAAAATATAACTGGGCAACCGTGGTAAACGGATTCGGGAAAAGGAAAGACGACTGAACAACAGAGTCGGGTGCAGTCGTCCCGGACAGATTCGTTGTGTCCAGCGCGGTGAACAGGTTTTGCTCCTGGCTGGTAAATATTTTTTTCTGCCATTGCCCGTCGGACACAGTTCCGGAAATAAGATTGCCATTGTAGTCGGTGGATACAATCGTGGTAACGTCGATGGAATTCTGACTTTTACTGCAGGCTGTTAAAATAACAGCAACCAGCATGCAGTGCCGTAAAATGATTCTGGTCATTGCAATGTATGATGGTCAAAAAAATAAAAAAACGCCCGTAGTCTTTGCTGCCTTACTCAGCAACTTTCCTCAGGCGCTCGGTTGAACTTAGGAACTGTGGAAAAATATCCGGAATTGCGATCGGTAAAGATATGATCCCTGGCAAATTTTTTGACTATAAATTTGACAAGTGGTATAAGTGAAATCACTTAGTTTGTGATACTATAACTAATCATTAACCGAATAATTTTATGCTGTACATTTATAACTCATTTGACAAACACGATGGCTAAACTTTGTATTACGGTGTAGCCCTTTCAACAACCTAAAACAAACTAATTGAAAAAGTATTTTTGGATTCCTGTACTTTCAGCAACCTGCTTTTGTATTTCCTGTAACGGCGGACCATCATCCGGTCCCTCCGAGATGGCGAAACAGAACCTGGATAAAGTGCATGAGATTACAAAATCTTTTACCAGTAAGGATTTTAATAAACTGGGTGATTATATCCTGGCTGATGCCATAGACCATGCCGGAGATCATGGTGATGTAAAGGGTCTTGACAGTATAAAGGCTGAATTTGTGAAATGGAGCGCAACGGCCGATGAGAAAGTAGATATTATCAAAGAAGTGGCTGATGATGAATACGTGATGTCATGGACGCACAACAAGGGTAAATATAAGATCGCAGGCGAAGGATTTAAAGTGGGCGATACGTTCAACCTACAGGCGGTTGAAGTTGCCAGGTTTAAAGATGGCAAGGTCGCTGAACACTGGACCATGATGCCGCCCGGTGATGTGATGAGGATGATGAATAAGACGACCGCCGAACCAACTATGCCGGCTGATTCAATGAAAATGAAAAAGAAACAATAAGAAAGGCAGCCCTTCCGGGCTGCCTTATACTTTCATAAACTATAGTGCGGTTTATTCTGAAGCCGCTTCGTAATTAATCCCGTCTTCAGCTACTTCAGTCAGTTTGATATCTGCTGCTTTTTCTTCTTCCAGCGTAGACTCCAGTAACTGTGCAACTTCTTCTTCTCCTAATGTGCGGGCCAGCTGAGCAAGGCCACCGTAGGTGGAAATTTCATAGTGTTCCACTTTTTGCGCTGCCAGTACGAGGCCCACGTCCCGTGTTGCAGTGCCGGCATCCGTATCTTCGATGATACTCGCGCCTTCCTTAATGATTCCGTCCATGGCATCGCATTTTTTTGCTACTGCTTTTTCTCCCAGTGCTTTGAATGCATCTTCCAGCCGGGCAACATGTCCTTTGGTTTCTTCGAGGTGATTACCAAAAGCCTGTTTCAATGTATCCGATGTTGCCGCTTTCTGCATTTTTGGAAGTGTGGTCACAATGTGTTTTTCTGCCCAATAGATGTCCTTGAGTTCATCTACAAAAAAATCACGAAGTTCTGAATTCTCTTTTCCCGCACCCTGTGATTTACCCGCAGATTTCCTTGGCTCTAACAGAGGTTCTTTTTTTGTTTTTGTAGTAGACATAGTGTTTTATTTTCCTTACTATTAGAAATATCGTGCCTGGGAACAGCATGCTTTGTTAACGATTGTGATCACAAGATGCTGTGTGGAACACATGCCACGGGTATCGTTCTCCCCTTGAATCAGGAATTTATTCCTGATCATTTTCTGGTTCGGGTGTATCTGTTTCTTCCTCCTCTTCTTCAGGCTCTTCTTCGTTATATGATCCCTTGGAAAATTCAGCGAACCAGCCGCCTTTTGCTATCAGGTCTTCGGGAGCGCCGGATTCTGACAGGTTCCCATCTTCGATCACAATGACAGCATCTGCATCGCGGACCATGGAATAGCGGTGCGCGATGATGATCACCGTATTGTGTTTCCTGATTTCTTCGATGCTGAGTTTAATCTCCGCTTCGGTAGCATAGTCGAGATTGGCAGTGGCCTCATCCAGGATCAGGAGTTTCGATTTGGCGAGGAGTATGCGGGCGATATGAATCCTTTGCCGTTCACCAACTGAAAGCCCGATACCGTTTTCCCCAACGATAGTATCCAGTTTTTGGGGTAGCCGTTCCACTGTATTCAAAAGCCCGGCAGCAATGACAGCCTCCCGGATTTCTTTCTCACTGGCATTCGGTTTTTTATAACAGATATTCTCACGGAGGCTTCGGGTGAATAATGCGCCATCTGTAGAAACGATGCCCACCTCGTTTCTGATGGATGACGGGTCCAGTTTCCCAATATCCTGATCGTCAATCAAAATCACACCAGAACCCGGTTCATATAATTTCAGAAGCAGGTCAACCAGAGTTGTCTTGCCAGCGCCAGATGGTCCCACGATCGCGGTCATTTTTCCCGGTTCGATCCCAAAGGACAATCCGTGCAGGATTTCGCGATCGGGCGTATATGAAAAATGAACGTTTCTGAATTCAACCTTGCCACGATCAAGTTTCAGCGTCTCCACAAAGTGCGGCTCTTCCGTTTTATCGGTCATGCGGAAAGCGCGTGTAATGGAAGCAATGTTCTGCTGCATGGAAATCCAGAGAGACGCGAGGTTGTCGATCGGACTGTACAAGCGATCGAGGTAAGTAACAAACATGACTACGTCGCCGGGAGTCAGTTTGTTTTCAAGTGTGAGATATCCTCCATAACCAAGAACGAGGGCCGTTGACAATTGCGTCAGAACAGTTTCCCAAAACTCATATTTATTGGCGAGCCGGGACCGGCGCAGATAATCATTATAGGCAATGGCGGATGTGGATTCCAGGCTTTGGAGTTCGCGGTTTTCCGCACCGGACAATTTAACTGTTTTTACGCCGGTCAGCGCGTCCTGTATCGATGTTGAAACGACTTCCCATTGCTGATAATATTCAGTAAGACCTGTTTCGAGTTTTTTTGCCGATCTCCACGCGATCACCAGGTAAAAAGGAATCATGGCCAGCGAAATCGCAGCGAGGCGGCCATTCTGCCAGAACATGATCACAATAATGCCAGTGAGGCTGATGATCTCCGGAAGTATTTGCTGCGAGAATCCGTTTACGATCGCTGAGAGTTCTTCAGACTGGTCAATTCTCTTGGCGATGGCAGTGGCCGGTCGCCGGACAAAAAAAGATAATGGTAGGCTGAGCACATGCCTGAATGTTTTCAGTATGAAATGTTGTTCGATCCTGCAGGAGAGTTTTATATTTTTATTTTCACCGATCCGCCAAAGCAGCGTGGAGACCAGGTTGATGACAAACAACCACACGACTGCCCACAACAACGTATCCAACGCCTGCGCGGGTGTCCGGGACGCTACTTTCCCTTTTTGGTGCGGTTCTTTTTTTTTGTGGCGTGATTCTTTTACCTGGCCTGTTTCGGCTTTCGCCGCATCACGGGCCTGTCCGACAAATAATCCGGCAACGTCATTGATCGCTTCCCGGTAAATGAGCGGCTCTACCAGGCTTGCTCCTGTTCCCAGCAGACTCAGGAAAACAACCCATGCGAATTGTTTTTTAAAAGGACGAACCAGGTCAATAATCTGGTTCCAGACTTTTTTTGTGGATGGCTTCGGCATATGTACATAACAATGACAGGTCTAAAAATAACCATATGCCTGCAATATTTTAAAACCTTCTCCTTTATGGTTGACCAGTGCCGCCTGATGATCCATATACCTGTCCAGTGGCGATGACCGTTTTCAAATTGGATGTTGCACTATGGTGAATCAAATACACAGATGGGTCGTCTGCCCTCACATTCCAGTTTATCAGTTCAGTCGTGATCTTGATCCAAACGATCAGCGGCATGAGGGCTTTTATGCAATAGGGCTCAAAGAATACATGCTTTATATGTGCAGGAACCAAATCGGACACGGACAGCGTTGTCAGTAAGAAGGTAAGGATGATCAGTACCGTGTTTACAAACGTCCTTTTCCCCGAGAAATACCAGAGTGAAATACCCAGAAGAGCAATGATGAATGTGGGAGATTCTGATTTGTGGTTAAAGATCACAACCCACACCAGCGTGGAACAAAGCATCCGGAACCTGAAACCATAGTCTCTGATCCTGTCAAATTTGTACAAAGGAAGAAGAAATATAACAAGCCCCACCAGGGCAACAAAGATTTTTGAAACATTAAAGTGAAACCAGCTATATAAAATTCCGGATACGGATATCCCCCGCGAAAAAACTTCATCGGTTTTCAACAGTTGCCACCAGTTGCCGTAGAGATGCACGAGCTGATGCCAACTGATTTGTAGTAATGGCAATACACCGATCAGGATTAACCAGAAGATAACATACGCAATATGTCTGATTCTGGATGGATAAAAAAGGAAGAAAAGAAGTGCGATTCCCCCATAGATCTTTATATAGATGGAAAGCACGACAAATAAAGATGCGATAAAGTATTTCCTGTATTCAAGCGCGGTAAAGGTGAGTATGATCAGGCCGGTCGTAAGGCCATTGCTTTGGGAATTCTGCAGGCTTCCTGATAATTCAGCCAGGCAAAATAAAAGGGCTAGCGATTTCTGGTAGTCCGTAAGCCCCTTTAAATATTTAACCCCGATTAATATGGGAAAAGTGTTTAATACATTCCAGCATAATAATCCAACGAAATCGGGCAGGTACGCGAAAATGGCAAACAGGAAAGAAAAATTGGGACTGTATTTATACAGATCCCATTGCTCATGTAAATAGAGTTTATACAGATCCTGACCGCGTACAAGGTGAAAGAATGAATTCCTGAAAATGATAAAATTATTGTAGCTGGTATATATGGCCGGGGAATGTTCAAATGATTTTAGATTTCCTAAAATACACTGGGCAGTTGCTTCCAGAGCCACAAGAACGGAAACCCAGGTTACAATTGTGCTAAGCTGAATTTTCTTTATGGGTGAAATGGATATCATTGATAAAGAATACTAATAGTATGACACAGAATTATCAGATTTGGTTGGGTTGTAATCCGGGAGTTGAACAATAACTACGATCGTTTTTGCGGAAATTACGGTGGCATGTTTGAAAAAAATAACCGCAATCACCAGCGGAAGTATTCCTAAAATATCCTAACTTAGATAAAAGCAAAGAGCAATATTGTTACCTTCTAAAACAAATCATCAAAATAAGGATGGAATAAGGTTTGCAAATATTCTGCCTTTTCTGTTTATTCCATTGGCCATTTACTCGCTGGCCTGTTTTGTTTTTATAAACTTTGTGCCCCACAAAATAATTTCATGGTCTTTCTATTGGCAATCAATCAAATATATTTTTCCAATCGTGGTGCTGTTCTTTATTATCGAGCGGATCAATCTGAAGAACGAAACCAGGATTCCATAATTACCATTTATATGTTTATGTCCAAATAATTCCACAGCTCCTCCGCTGCTGAGGGAGTTTTGTCACGGGTACAAATGGTCGGCGTTATTTATTCTGAAACTGATGCGTTATCCTTTTCAGTATCGCGGAAAGAACAAATCCATATAAAACAAACCCGATAAAGACAATATATCCCGGCTGTATCGAAGTGTTGTTGGTCGTGATGCTGGTGATGGTTTCATTGTTCAGGTTCAGATCGGAGAGCGTGCTTTCCACGATTCCGTTAAACCCGATGTACGTCATGAGAATTGCCACCACCATTACGTCGGCCATGCTCCATTTTCCTGATTCAAAAGCAAAATAATGGATCATTCTGTTATTTGCCCATTTCTGTTCACTGATCAGTGAAATACCGGTGGATACCAGTTTTGCAAAAGGGATAAGAATGCTGAAACATAGAATGAGTACGCCAACGATCATGGAATCGACTTTTCCCGTTTTAATCAAAAGCTGAACAACGTCCACGATACTTTTGCTTTGAAAAAAAAGAACCTGGTTTTTAAAAGATATATCCTGGCCGAGCAAATGAAAGTTCATGGATTGGATGCGCGCGTCTATCTGGATCATGGTGGTGGTAAGTCCGACTACTAAAAGAACGAGGGCTGAAACCACCGACAGAATATAGAGTGGGATGTGCAGTTCCCGTTTGTTCCTGACCAGCCACCAGATAAAAATGATCAGCAGAATGCTTCCCAGCATACCGAACGCATATTCATATGTTTGTTTTCTTATACTGGCCAGTTCAGCTGCGTTTTGTCTTTCGAAAGATTCCTTATCCTTCACCCGGTATTTGTTAAATATGGAATCCATGAGGCTTTTCTCGGTGGACTTGGAACTATCATACGTGTCCTTACCCATTTGTGCCAGGGCTGTATCTGCAACATTCCGTAATCGTTTGTAGCTGGAGGGCTTATTGATTTCATCCATGATCTTTTGCGAAAAGTCGGGCACCTGGTTCTGGATATCCTTTTCATTCACCAGCGCTTTGACGGCCATCTTTTTTATTTTACCGCCGACGGATTTCTGCGGTTTATTGATTTTGGCGAAAGCGTGATCCACCAACCCGTGTAAAATCTGCTCAATTTCCTTTTTGAGATCTGCCTCCTGCGAGGGGGAGAGGTGGAATTGATGAATTTTGGCAGAAGCAGCGTTCATGATATTGTCTCTCCATAGGTCGACAGACAGCAATCCAAACGACACGCTGTTTACAATGACATAATCTTTTTTGAACTGTTCCTGCCGGTGAGAGAAAATATGCACCTGGTACCCGCAGTAACCGCAAATAACAATAATAACGGTCACCACGGCTATCAGTATTACCCGGGAACTCTTAGACGCCGGCTTTTCCTTTGTATTCGCTTTGGCAATCACAACCTGTATGTTAAATAATCAGGCCAGGGTACTAACTGGTTGGTATTCCCTAAATCCGGCTGGCATATATTATGGTTGTTCGGCGATCGTTGTGATGTCTTCTGTTTTGAATGGTTTTTCAATAAAGTCATCAGCGCCTCTCTTCAGGGCGAGCGTACGAACAAAATGGGAAGGATCCGCAGACATGACGATCACCTTGCACCTGCTTTTTTTCTTTATATTATTTATAACGTTAAGGCCTTTGCCATCCGGGAGGTTATGATCCAAAAAGATTAAGAAGGGCTGTATTTCGGATATTCTTCTTAAACCATCTTTTAAAGAATAGGTGCATTCCACCAGGAAATGCAGTCTTTTCAAGGCGTTTGTCATCAGCGTACACAGGTCCGGATCGTCGTCAACAATAAGAATAGACTTCTGATTCATCCATTTTTACAATCAAAAGCTTTGCCACCCTATCTCCTTAAAAGATTGGTTTACACCAGACTCTGCTCTCCTCCGCGCGATCGGAAATCCCTTACAGCCCACTGAAGGGAAGAAAAGTTCATTTCTCCCGTTTTAATCATTTGATTAAATAATTTGATTAATTTATCTAGTATCCTATAATTTTGCTGTTTCATACCGGCTCATGGCAACAAAAACAACCGATCTCAGTTCGGAAGAGAAGATCAAAGCGGCAGCGCGGAATATCTTCACAAAAAAGGGTTATGCCGCCACCCGGACCCGCGACATCGCCCGGGAAGCGGGTATCAACCTGGCGCTGCTCAATTATTATTTTCGGAGTAAGGAGCAATTATTTGAACTGGTTATGCTCGAGAATTTCGGGCAATTCATCAGTGGCGTCCGTTCATTGCTTCACGATAAAAAAAGCACACTGGATGAAAAAATTGAGGCGCTTGCAGATTTTTATATCAGCCAGCTGATCGGTAACCCTGACCTCCCCTTATTTATTATCAACCAGCTGCATTCGAATCCGGCCGTGTTGCTAAGCAAGGGTTTCACCAGGGATATCCTCCTGCGATCTCATTTCGTGAAACAGCTTTCACAGGAACTACGTGCACAGAAAAAAAAGAATCCGAACCCGCTTCACTTTGTCATGAACCTTTTTTCCATGATCATCCTGCCATTCATTGCCTCCCCGCTGATCAAACAGGTGGGTAATCTTTCTGAAAAGCAGTTTAAGCAGGTTATGGAGGAACGCAGAAAGCTCATTCCTTTCTGGATAAAAAATATGATTCATCATCCATAATTCAACGACATGGGAACGATTTTCAGAACCATCCTTTTATTCATCGCGGGCTGCCTGATCTTTTCTGCGGATCCTGTTCTCGGCCAGTCCGGGCAGCTAACCATCGATACCTGTTATGCGCTCGCCCGGCGGAACTACCCGCTTATCCGGCAGCGAGAGCTGATCACCCTCACGCGCGAATACAGTGTGGCAAATGCCGCCAAAGGATGGTTGCCCCAGGTAAGTTTTTCGGGCCAGGCAACGTACCAGTCCCAGACCATTGCTTTTCCCTTTAAAGTGCCGGGCATTACATTTCCCGACTACAGCAAGGATCAATATAAACTCCTGGCCGAGGTGGATCAGTCCATCTACGATGCCGGGGCCATCCGGTATCAGCAGGAATCTAAAAAAGCAGATGAGAGCATACAGTTACAAAACCTGGAAGTGGATCTATATACACTCAAAGACCGCATCAACCAGCTGTTCTTTGGCGTTCTCCTCCTTGAAGAACAGATAAAACAAAACGACTTGCAGCGGTCCGATCTGCAGAGCGGTGTTAACAAAGTACAGGCATCGCTGAACAATGGAAATGCTTTCCGCAGCAGCCTGGACGAATTGAAGGCTGAACTCATGCGCGCCGATCAGGACCGTACAGAATTACTGGCCACGCGGGCGGCTTATCGCAAAATGCTTTTTCTTTTTATCCATAGGCCGTTTAATGATACAACGGTTCTTGTTACACCAGACAAACTTCCGGCAACTACGGAAATCAAAAGACCCGAGCTGACACTCTTTGACGTTCAGAAAAAATCGTTTGATATCCAGGAACAACAACTCAAAACAGCATACCTGCCTAAAATCAATGCCTTTGTACAGGGAGGCTATGGCCGGCCAACCCTGAATTTTATCAGCAATGATTTCGGATTCTGGGCTATCGGCGGCATACGCTTCAACTGGTCGCTTTCGGCACTCTATACGAATAATAATTACAAAAGGATCCTCAGCCTGGAGCGGAATACGCTGGATGTACAAAAAGAAAACTTTCTTTTCAATACCAGTCTGACGCTTGCGCAACAAAATGAAGAAACGGTGAAATATCAATCCCTGGCGGAAAAAGACCAGGAGATCATTGACCTAAGAGCTTCGGTAAAGACTGCGTCTGCTGCCCAGCTTGCCAACGGGGTCATCACATCACATGATTATATTAACCAGGTAAATGCGGAGAGCCAGGCACGACAAAGTTTTATCCTTCATAGCATCCAGTTGCTGCAATCTGAATACAATAGTCATACAACATCCGGTAATTAAAGAATAACCAGAAACCATGAAATACTTTTCCATTTACTGCATCTGTTCATTTCTTTTTCTCGCCTCCTGTTCACATAAGGAAAACGACTACGATGCATCCGGCAATTTTGAATCCGATGAAGTAATCGTTGCCGCCCAACAGACCGGGCAGCTGCTTTCTTTTGCGGTGATGGAAGGAGACAAACTTAGCAAAGATCAAGCCGTCGGACAGATTGATGTCAGCAGCCCGGTGATTCAACGCCAGCAGGTGGAAGCATCCATTATTGCCTTACGGGAACGTACAACCGATCCACAACCCGAACTGGAATTGGTTAAAAAACAACTGGCTGTTCAGCAGTCACAACTCGACCAGCAGTTGCGCGAGAAAGAAAGAACAGAGAATCTCGTGAAGGCAGACGCAGCCACCCAGAAGCAGTTGGACGATATCAACTCAGCCATCGACCAGCTGCAAAAACAAATTGCCGTAACCCGACAGCAACTCAACGTGCAGAAAACCAGGATCGCCAATCAGAACCGCAGTGTGCTCAGCGAGCAGGCTCCGCTGGAAAAATCCGCCGCGCAATATGCAGACCAGATCAGGAAAGGGGTCATCATCAATCCGATCAGCGGAACGGTTCTGACAAGATATGCATTGCCCGGAGAAATGACGGCCATCGGAAAACCATTGTACCAGATAGCCAACCTGGACACGCTTATATTAAGAGCCTACATTACCGGATCACAACTTTCACAGGTGAGGCTTGGGCAACCGGTGTCCGTGAGAATAGATTCCGGAAACAAGGCATATAAACAGTATCCGGGCACTATTACGTGGATATCGGATAAATCGGAATTCACGCCCAAGACGATCGAAACAAAGGATGAACGTTCCAGTCTCGTGTATGCTATAAAAATCAGGGTCAGAAACGACGGCTATCTGAAGATCGGCATGTATGGAGAAGTAAAATTCTGATCAGATGGCAGAGGCAGTTACATTAGAACAAATCAGCAAGACCTACGACAAGGGACATGTGCAGGCCGTACAGGATATCTCCTTTAGCGTGGGTGAAGGTGAACTGTTTGGCCTGATCGGGCCCGACGGCGCGGGGAAGACAACTATTTTTCGCATACTCACCACATTGCTTTTGCCGGACTCAGGAAAAGCCACGGTAGCCGGCCTCGATACGACGCAAGACTTCCGCCAGATAAGAGGATGTATCGGCTATATGCCCGGCCGGTTTTCTTTATACCAGGATCTGACGGTAGAAGAAAACATAAAATTTTTTGCAACCCTGTTTGGTACAACACTTGAAAAAAATTACGCTCTTGTCAAAGATATTTACGAACAGATCGAGCCCTTTAAGAAAAGACGGGCCGGGAAATTATCCGGCGGTATGAAACAAAAACTCGCACTGTGCTGTGCACTTATTCATAAGCCAAAAGTTCTTTTCCTCGATGAACCGACCACGGGAGTAGATGCCGTATCCCGGAAGGAGTTCTGGGATATGCTAAAACGGCTGAAGGAACAGGGTATCAGTATACTGGTTTCTACACCCTATATGGATGAGGCGAATCTTTGTCAACGCATCGCCCTGATCCAGGAAGGAAAAATTCTATCCATCCAGACGCCGGCGAATATCATCGCCGCTTATCCCGAAAAATTATATGGCATACGCGCAGATTCTCTTTCAAAATTACAACGCGACATCCGCGGATTTCCGGACACCCTCTCCTGCTATGCTTTTGGCCAGTATCTGCATGTATCGTTCAAATCTGTGGGAGGCAGCGAAGAGATTCAACATTTCCTTGAACAAAAGGGACACCAGCATATAGAGATAAAGCCGGTCATACCGACGATCGAGGACAGTTTTATACGCCTTGTGAATAATAATCCTGCAAATTCATCCACATCACGGCAACATGGATAAAGTGATCGTTTGTAAAAATCTGACAAAACAATTCGGCGATTTTATCGCCGTTAATAATATTTCCTTCGAGGTGAACGCAGGCGAAATATTCGGATTTCTTGGTGCCAACGGGGCTGGAAAAACCACGGCCATGCGCATGCTCTGCGGCCTTTCCTATCCAACTTCGGGGGAAGGAACCGTGGCTGGATATAATGTTTACAAACAACAGGAACTCATCAAGAAAAATATCGGTTATATGAGTCAGAAATTCTCGCTATATGAAAATCTGACCATCAAAGAAAATATTGAATTTTACGGAGGGGTGTATGGCCTTTCGGATAAACAGCTGAAACAAAAAAGTAGTGAACTCATCTCCAAACTGGGTCTCGAAAGGGAATCAGGGAAAATGGTTGGAGAATTACCACTTGGCTGGAAACAGAAACTGGCTTTTTTGGTTGCCATCATTCACCAGCCCAAGATCGTTTTTCTTGATGAGCCCACCGGCGGTGTAGATCCCCTGACCCGCCGCCAGTTCTGGGACCTGATTTATGATGCCTCCGACAGCGGTATCACCGTTTTTGTTACAACGCATTATATGGATGAGGCAGAATACTGCAACCGGATCTCCATTATGGTAGACGGGCGTATGGATGCGCTCGACACGCCCGCGAATCTCAAACAAAAATATGCAGCCGGGACGATGGACGAGGTTTTTTACGCCCTGGCGCGAGGTGCGCAACGTACGGACAATTAAAGATTAACTGATAAGTATGAAACAATTCCTGGTTTTTGTGCGAAAAGAATTCTACCATGTATTCAGGGATAAAAGAACATTACTAATCCTCTTCGGTTTACCGATTGCGCAGATCGTATTGTTTGGATTTGCACTCACGACGGAAATCAAAAACGCCAAAATAGTTGTCATGGATTTTGCAAAAGACAACGCATCCCGTGAACTCATCAACCGCGTGTCTGCCAGTGCATACTTCAACATTGAAAAATCCACCGTGTCCTATGCCGGGCTCAACCAGGCATTTCGCGAAGGACGGGTCAGATGTGCCCTCATTATTCCACTGCAGTTCGGAAGTGATCTTTTACAAAAAGGAGGAACCTCTGTTCAGATCATAGCAGATGCTTCAGATCCAAACACCGCCAAAACACTTACAAATTATCTCTCCACCATTATTGCCGGTTACCAGCATGACATGAATGGTGCGACTTCACGGCCCTTCCAGATACAACCCGAATTGCGTATGCTCTACAATCCCGAGATGAACGGATCGATGAATTTTATTCCTGGCGTGATTGCGCTGGTGATGATGATCGTGTGTACGACACTTACATCGGTGTCTATTGTAAAAGAAAAAGAAACCGGGACCATGGAAGTTCTGCTGGTCTCGCCTTTCAAACCACTATATGTTATCCTTTCCAAGGCGGTTCCCTACCTGGCATTGTCACTCGTGAATTTCACCATCATCCTGCTGCTGGGTGTTTTCCTGCTCGATGTGCCGGTGAGGGGAAATCTGCTCCTTTTGTTTGCAGAGAGCACACTTTTCATTATCAGCTGTCTGTCGTTTGGCCTGCTCATTTCCGCGTTGACGAATTCACAACAAACGGCCATGCTGATTTCGATGATGGGCCTGATGCTTCCCACTATCCTGTTCACCGGGTTCCTGTTCCCTCTGGAGAACATGCCCGTTCCCCTTCAACTGATTTCAAATATCGTTCCGTCGAAATGGTACTATACCATTGTAAAAGCGATCATGCTCAAGGGTACGGGTTTCTCGGCGGTTTGGAAAGAGACACTCATACTGGCCGGAATGACCCTGACCCTGCTCACCATTAGTTTGAAAAGTTTTAAAATACGGCTGGCGTGAGGATATTGAAATTCATATTGCGTAAGGAGTTCCGACAGATATTCCGTGACAGGGGTCTTCTGCCGATCATTTTCGTATTGCCGATGATACAACTTTTGATTATGCCACTGGCAGCCAATTTTGATGTGAAGTATGTGAACGTTGCCATCGTCGACAACGATCATTCAACATACACCCGGCAACTGATTTCAAAGATTGGCTCTTCCGGTTATTTTCATATCACGGGGTACAAAGCATCTTACCCTGAGGCCATGAAACTGGTCGAGCGCAACCTGGCTGATATTATCCTGGAAATACCGGCTCATTTCGAAGAGAACTTAATAAAGGAAGGATCACAGAAGGTATATGTGGCAGCTGACGCCATCAATGGCGTAAAGGGCAGTCTGGGCAGTGCCTACCTGGTTCGCGTCCTGAATGATTTCAACAATGAAATACAGATACAATGGATGCAGCCGGATAAAATAATCGCTTCTCCCATGATTGACATTCGCTCAGTCAACTGGTTCAACACTCATCTGGACTACCAGGTCTTTATGGTGCCCGGCATACTGGTGATCCTCGTTACGATGGTTGCCGGTTTTATTGCTGCGCTCAATATTGTCAGGGAAAAAGAAGTCGGGACGATAGAACAGATCAATGTGAGTCCCATCCAGAAATGGCAGTTTATTATCGGCAAGCTGATCCCCTTTTGGGTTGTAGGTGTTTTTGATTTTACCATCGGTTTGCTCATCGCACGTTTTGTATATGGCATCATTCCGGCCGGTAACATTGGCCTGCTGTATATGTTTCTTTCCGTGTACCTGGTCGCCATGCTGGGTTTTGGCCTGCTGATTTCCACGTACAGCAACAACCAGTTGCAGGCAATGTTTGTTGCGTTTTTTTTCATTATGATCTTCATTTTAATGAGTGGTCTTTTTACATCTGTAGATAATATGCCGGGCTGGGCAAAGGTCATTTCCCGAATGACGCCGGTCACATATTTCGTGGACGTGGTACGGATGATCCTGCTGAAGGGAAGCGGATTTAATGATATCAAAAACCAGTTTTTTATTGAAGTCGGTTTTGCCGTCGTCCTGAACGGGTGGGCCATTATTAATTACCGGAAAACAAATTGATCTTCCGTGCAGATGTCTGACCCGGATGCTGTATTATCCGATATGTTAAATATAGAACGGGCATCCTCCCCTTATTTTATTTTTGTGCAAAACTGAACCACTGAAACTAACAGCCGCTCTCCTGTCTGTTCTTTTTTTAATCGGCTTTCTGAATCCCGTCCGGGCGCAGGATAAGCATACGATCAGCGGATCGGTAAGAGACAAAAAATCAGGGGAGAGTCTGATCGGCGCTTCCGTATACCTTGTGGAACTTCCTAAAACCGGTGCGATAACCAATGCCTATGGCTTCTTCTCTCTGACAGCACCCGCCGGAACCTATACGCTGGTTGTCAGTTTTTCGGGATACCGGCAAGACAGCTCCCGGATTATGCTAACGGGTAATATTTCCAAAATGATCGAGCTCTCGCAATCCGGTGAAGAACTGCAGGAAGTAGTTGTCAGCGCCACGAAGAAAAATGACAATGTAACCAGGCCCCTGATGGGCGTGCAAAAACTCTCGGTGAGTGAAATTAAAAACATCCCGGTGATTTTCGGTGAGCAGGATATTTTAAAGACAATCCAGTTATTACCAGGCGTTCAATCCGGTGGCGATGGCAATAGCGGCTTTTACGTAAGGGGCGGCGCAGTGGATCAGAATCTTATTTTGCTTGATGAAGCGACGGTCTACAACCCCTCCCACCTGCTGGGGTTTTTTTCCACTTTCAATTCGGACGCGATAAAAGACGTGACTCTGTACAAAGGCGCCATCCCCGCAGAATACGGAGGCAGGCTTGCTTCCGTCCTTGATGTGAAAATGAACGACGGGAATTCAAAAGCCTTTGGTGTAAACGGCGGTATCGGCCTGATCTCTTCAAGACTGAACGTGGAGGGACCCATCGAAAAAGATAACGGATCTTTTATCGTGAGTGGCAGGAGAACCTATGCGGACCTATTCCTGAAATTATCCAAGGATACCAATACGAATCAGAGCAGCCTTTATTTTTATGATATCAATGCAAAGGCCAATTACAAACTCGGTGAGCGGGACCATATTTACCTGTCGGGGTATTTTGGAAAAGATAATCTCGGACTGGGCAATACATTCGGAATTGATTATGGAAACACGACCGTGAGTTTCCGGTGGAACCATATTCTCAACAGCCGGCTTTTTTCCAATACTTCTCTTATTTACAGTAAATATGATTACGATATCAAAATCACGTCCGGTACCAATGATATCAGTATCACTTCCTTTATACAGGATTATCATTTCAAGGAGGACATGCAGTATTATGTGTCATCCGACAACAAAATAAATTTCGGGATCGACCTGATCCATCACACTACTTCGCCCGGCGTGATTTCGGCAACGGATCAATCGAGTTTCAATCCGTTGTCCCTACCAAATCACAAGGGCCTGGAATCATCAGCCTATGTTTCTGATGATGTTTCGGTGTCAGACAGGATAAATATGAATATCGGTTTGCGTGCGGGTCTTTTCAGCCTGCTGGGCCCCGGTAATTTTTACACCTATGATGCTGCAGGTAATCCCATCGATACCGTAACGTATGGTTCCGGTAAAGTGGTGAAAAACTATTTCAATCTGGAGCCACGCTTTTCCACCAGCTATAAATTAAATACAACAAGTTCGGTAAAAGTGTCCTATACGAGAACAACGCAAAATCTTCATCTGCTGTCCAACTCAACGTCGGCCAACCCGACTGATGTCTGGCTTATGAGCAGTAACAATGTTAAACCCGAAATTGCTGACCAGGTCTCTGCAGGTTATTACCGGAATTTAAAAGAGAATCAATACGAGTTTTCTGCGGAAGTCTATTACCGGAACATGCAAAACCAGATTGATTATAAGAATGGCGCTCAGCTCAGGGCAAATGAGATTGTTGAATCCCAGCTGATATTTGGCAAGGGCAGATCGTACGGACTGGAATTGTTTTTAAAAAAGAAAGTCGGAAAATTCAATGGCTGGATCAGTTATACGCTCTCCCGAACGGAACGCCAGTTTACACAGGTAAACAACGACAGCTGGTATGCCGCAAACCAGGACAGGACACATAATCTCGCGATTGTGGGAGTATATAAATTAAGCCGGAAATGGACGCTGTCCGCTGATTTTGTTTTTTATTCCGGGAATGCCGTTACCTGGCCAAGCGGCAAATATGAAATTAACGGCCAGGTTGTTTTCCAGTATTCTGACAGGAATGGATACCGGATGCCCGCGTATAACAGGTTGGATATCGGCGCGACCCTTCAGGGTAAGAAAACAAAAAAGTTTGAAAGGAGCTGGAATTTCTCGATCTATAATCTATACGGAAGGGAAAATCCATATAGTATCAGTTTCCAGCAGGATCCCAACGATCCGTCCAAAACGCAGGCATTGCAATACGCGCTGTTTCGCTGGGTGCCCTCTATCACGTACAATTTTAAATTTTAGGGCGATGAAAGGATATATCATAACAGCTTTTCTTTTATCGGCCCTTTTTTATTCCTGTAAAAAAATCGTCACGTTAAAGCTCAACACTGCGCCATCACAGATCGTGATACAAGGCGCCGTCACAAACGCAGCAGGTCCTTACACGGTAGCAATCAATCAATCTGTCGGTTTTTATGCAGATAACAGTTTTCCACCTGTATCGGGTGCCATTGTCGTGATCAGCGATGACCAGGGAGTGGCCGACAGCCTGACGGAAACATCGCCCGGTATTTATTCGAGCCACGTGCTACAGGGACAACCGGGTCATGGATATACACTGAATGTATTCACGCAAAATAAAAATTACACAGCTTTCTCCTTTATGCCACAGCCAGTACTACTGGATTCAGTTACTTTTAAAAGCAGCAGCGGATTCGGGCAGCACCAGATTGACGCTGTTGTAAACTTCCAGGATCCCGCGGGTTTACAAAATGACTACCAGTTTGAAGAATATATCAATGGAACCCTGTTTACAAAAAACTTTTTTGTTTTTAGTGACCGGCTGTCAGATGGAAAATATCTCAGCTTGTCATTAAGGACGGACAGTAATTATCTTAATCAAGGTGACCAGGTGGATGTAAAAATGTATTGTATAGATTCCAGCGCCTACAACTACCTGTTTCAGCTGGATCAGACCACCGGGGGCGGAACTTTCAACACAAATGCTTCACCCGCCAATCCTTCCACTAATATCAGCAATGGTGCACTGGGATATTTCAGCGCACAGACAACCCAATTCAAAACGGCGGTTGTGCCCTGATTGTTTTACTTGTTCACCCAGGAATACAGGACGCGCTTTTTATCTTTAAAGACCTGGTGATCGTACGTATACATGTCTGGTCCGTCTATTGTTTTCGTCGCGCCGCGATTATAAACAATCAGCCGGTAATTTACCAGGACATTTTCACCATTGACGGTAAAACTCAGGTATTCGAAATCGGAGTATGACAAGGAGTTTTCCGGAGGCAGGTAACAATTCTGGCCACATATCATTTGCGCGACCTTGTCGTCCGGAAAATATTTTTGAATCAGTTCTTTCTGTTCTTCGGAGCCCTGCGAACCCAATCCCAAAGCAGTTGTTAACTCGCAGGAAAGTTCTTTACACTTCGTTCCGCCGACGGCACTATAGTATGCCGCCAGCGCTCTCAACGAAGGTGTTAATTGTTTTATAGCCGCACGGTTCACCATTGATCCTTTTTTTGAAATAATGGTATAGGTTTTCTGTGCGCTGCCTTCTGTATAAATCATCAGGAGCAAAACAACGATACAATATGTATACAATCTTTTCATCAGAAGAAAATGAAGTGCATGCCTAAGCTTCCCTCCTAATGATTTTCAGGAGAAACAGCACTATAGCAATCACCAATAATACATGAATGATACCGCCGGCGGCATATCCAAAAAAACCAATGGCCCAGATAATAACCAAAATAACTGCGATGACATAAAGTAGATTTCCCATTTGAAAAATGTTTTAAGTTTAGAGATAATTCCCAATAGCTTTGGCAAAGGGCATACCCGGTGTTTTTGTCAAAGAAATCCGTCGGACTGGTCGATGATGTCCCAAAAATTCTACATTATTCAACTTAAGCTGATCTGGATTTTCTGAATTTCATCCAGAGCTGTCCCTTATGTTTCGTTGGGATTTCAGTTCCGAGCAGTTTTCCCCAGGGTTGCATTTCAGGTATGCGGTCGAAAATGATTTTCAAGACCCCTGTTAAGGGAATGGAAAGGAACATACCCGACAAACCCCATAGCGCACCACCAAGCAAGACAATCACGATGGATGCCAGGGCATTGATTTTAACCTTTGAAGAAACAACATAGGGTACCAGGAAGTGATTGTCGATAGACTGAATCAGCATGTACGAAACAAGGATCCATAACTGTGTCTGGTAGCCGTCCTTTGTAACGGTGGCGATGAGCAGAGGCAATGCAACTGAAAGAATTCCCCCTATAAAAGGCAATATGTTCAGGATAGCGCCCAATATGCCAAGCAAAATAGCATAGTCCACGCCCAGGATCATCAGCGCAATGGAGTTCAAAGTGGCTACAATCAACGCCTCCAGCAAAATACCAAACATGTAGTGCTGAATAGCGGATTTGGTCTGATCCAATACCACACTCACTTCCCCGGCGTTCTCCTTTGCAAATATTTCATACAGAAAGTCGAGCAGAAGCGTTTTATAGTAAAGGAAAAGGAAACTGTAGACCGGGAGTAAAATGATCATCGAAATTGTTTCCAGCACAGTGCTGACCGTTTCACCTAATATGGGTTTTAAATTATTTTCTGAATCGGATATGTATTGATTTTGCTTTCTGATGGGTATGCCAAATTGCCTCCTGATGCCGTATTGTGCTTTTTCGGTCAATGTGCCGAATCTTTTTTTGAACTCAGGCATCTGGTCAGAAAATTTCGACATCTCCATGGATATAAAATAAGCCAGCACGGAGATAACAATAAACGCTGCAATGATGGACAATATAATAGACAACACTTTGGGTATATGCCATTTACCAAGCTGGTTCGTAAGAGGATTCAGCAGAACGGCTATTAAAAAGGCAAAAGCCAGGGGGGCCAAAATAGCCCTCAGGTTTAACATGGTATATACCAACAAAATAAGTCCGAATAAAATGACGGTGCTCCTGATGTAGAAAGGATATGTTTTATTCATGCCGGATGGGGATTGAAAAACGGGATCCATGCAAATCCAAAGCCCGGGCTAAAACGGCTGATTCCCGCGCCTTGTTAATCGGGCGTTAACAGGTCTCCATCATACAATAAGAAATAAGGCCGAAATCACAGACTGTTTTAAACCCTAATCCTCCGTTAGAGTCTTAACTCCACTATTCAATCATTTAAAAACATACAAATGAAAAAAACAATCCTGGTTACCCTCGTTTTCCTCGGATCGGTTGCTGCTTCACAAGCTGAAGGTCATCATCCACGCAGGAAAGAAGTAAATCATCGTCTCGAGAACCAAAACAAAAGAATTGACCGTAAAGTAGCAGATGGTCAGATGAGTAAAAAAGAAGGCGCAAAACTGCACAAGGATGATCATCAGATCAGACAGGAAGAAAGGGATATGGCTTCCCAGGATCATGGGCATATCACAAAACAGGAACAAAAAACACTGAATCAGCAGGAAAATGGGGTGAGCAAGAAAATTGCGACCCACTAAAATGCAGTTCTAAATAGGGTGCTTCCTTTTTTTGTTTTTCAGATAAAAGGAAGCACTTTTTTATACTTTACCATGAAACCATGCCTGCTGCTGTTCGCAACGCTGATCTTGTCATTTTCTGTTCAAATCGGATCCGCCCAGGTGAAAGCAGATCCATTTGTAGACAAGATGGCGACTGATACTGTAAAAATGCCATTGGATTCACTGACAACGGTTCATCCTAAAAAAT
>Ga0066787_10000036_pt1 | contig 20359 bp, 21 predicted proteins | sample OrgsoiDNA2013047_FD_70942 | JGI IMG/M metagenome (GOLD analysis project Ga0066787, IMG submission 70942) | Permafrost soil microbial communities from the Arctic, to analyse light accelerated degradation of dissolved organic matter (DOM) -... | ecosystem: Environmental > Terrestrial > Soil >...
CGCTGCACTATTGCAGGACCGCTCATATGAAACCGGCTCACCCTCCATTGGAATTCAGGGACGGCAAAGGGGTTATTCAAATCAAACTGACGGCTACCTGTTCGCAGAAATCATGTTTTCCTTCAATATAAGCTCCTATCGCTGTCCTACCGCCAAATAATTCGTATCGCGGAGGCGCTTGACCTTTCGACTCAACTGAGAAACAGCGAATCTCATTTACCCAGGTGGATTGGCAGACGCACTGTGAATCTGAATTAAATCCCTCGATATTTTATACCTTCGGGCCCTTCAAAAACGGGCATGGAGTCTTTGAGAATCAGTATAAACCCGGCGCAACTGCCCAAACATATAGCCATCATAATGGACGGCAACGGTAGATGGGCCAAAGGGCAGGGTCAGGACAGATTATTCGGTCATTATCATGGCGTGGAAAGCGTCCGGATCGTAGTAGAAGCCTGTGCCGAGCTAGGAGTGGGTTATCTGACCCTGTATGCTTTTTCTACAGAAAACTGGGAAAGACCCATACAGGAGGTAAGCGGATTGATGGAATTACTTGTGGAAACAATCCGGAAAGAAGTGCCTACGCTTAACAAGAATAATATTCGCCTTCACGTGATCGGGGATACGCGATTGTTGCCTGAGAAAACTATAGCCGTCCTCAATGAGGCAATCCTGGAGACAGCCGTAAATAAGGGTTTAAATCTTATTATGGCATTGAGTTACAGCAGCCGCTGGGAAATGGGAGAAGCTGCCAGACAGTTGGGGATAGACGTGAAAGCGGGTAAAATAGATCCCGAACAGATTGACCAGGATTGCTTTCAAAAATACCTCTGTACCCGCAATTTTCCGGATCCTGAACTGTTGATCAGGACAAGCGGAGAACATCGAGTCAGTAATTTTCTTTTATACCAAATTGCTTATGCTGAATTATACTTTACACCCATACTCTGGCCTGATTTCAGGAAGGAACATCTATACGAAGCCATCCTTGATTTTCAATCAAGAGAAAGGCGATTTGGTAAAACCAGTGAGCAACTTGGCTGAAGACCCCCAAATCTTGCAGAAATGCCTGAGAATAAATGGCCTGCACAGCTAATACCGCCTGCATTTTAACAAACACTTTTAATTAATCCACTTAATTTGCCGCTCTAAAAAACCCGCCCGGATGTTACGAAGTTTATTGACTGGTGTTTTTTTGTTTACTTTCTGCTTATTGAAGATGACAGTTGCCGAGGCGCAGATCACTGACACCACTCATCCGATTTCCGTAGATCCTGAATTACTGGCGCTTGAAAATTCAAAAACACCAAAAGAATACACGATTGCCGGACTCAAAATCACCGGCAGTAAATTCCTGGACGAATCACTGTTAATTTCCGTTTCCGGCCTCAGCATAGGTGATAAAGTAATGGTTCCGGGTGGCGAAAATTTCAGTAAAGCCATTCAAAAACTGTGGAACCAGAACCTTTTTTCCAACATTGCAATTTATTTCACGAAGATTACAGGGAATGAATTATATGTAGAAATTAATGTTACCGAAAGACCCCGGCTTACAAATTTTATTTTTAAAGGCGCAAGCAAATCCGAATCCGACGAACTAAAAGTTAAAACGGGATTGATTAAGGGTCGTGTGATAACGGAAAACATGAAACAGACTGCAGATGAAAACATTCAGAAGTATTATGCAGATAAAGGATTTCAGGGGGTAACCGTAAAGATATCTGAAGACCGCGACCCAAAGACACCAAATTCTGAAACGCTGTTGTTTGATATCGACAAAGGGACCAAGGTCCGCATCAATCAGATAACGATTTATGGAGCGAATGCGATATCGCCTTCGAGGGTAAAGAAACAGTTGAATGATACAAAGGAAGTGACCAAATTAACCCTTTTCCCGGCCAAAGATTCTTCCTCCTATGGAGAAGTTAAACCCATGAGCTTCATGGAATATGTAAATAGCTGGGGGTTTCTTTCCTATACAAAAACCAAGGAAGTATTGGATCCTTATTTCAGATTCAAACTCTTTAGCTCGGCTAAATTCAACGCAAAAAAATATGCGGATGATAAAGAAAAAATCCTCGACTATTACAATTCCCAGGGCTACCGTGACGCTGTGATTGTTTCAGATACTCTTTTTTACAACAGTAAAAAACAATTGAATATTGCCATCAAGGTAGAAGAAGGACGGAAGTATTACTTTGGTAATATCAGTTGGAAGGGTAATACCAAATATCCTGATTCGTTGCTCTCGCTGGTACTCGGGATAAAAAAGGGAGATGTATTCAACCAGGACATTCTGAATAAAAAACTGGGAAAGCAGGTTTCTCAGGAAGGCGGGGGTGTGAGCGATCTTTACCTGGATGACGGGTATCTTTTCTTCCGGATAGAACCTGTTGAAACCGCTGTGTATAATGATACGATTAATTTTGAGATCCGAATGACAGAGGGTCCCCAGGCAACAATCAAAAACGTCACCATCGCGGGCAATGAAAAAACAAAAGAGTATGTAATACGTCGTGAACTACGCACAATTCCGGGAGAGAAATTCAGTCGTACCGATATCATACGGTCCACCCGGGAAATTGTAAACCTGGGATATTTCAATCAGGAAAAAGTAACCCCCAATATTGTTCCCAACCAGGACGACGGAACGGTTGATATCAACTGGTCGGTGGAAGAAAAATCTTCCGATCAGCTCGAACTCTCCGCCGGCTGGGGTGGAGGAATAGGTATCACCGGAACGGTAGGCATTTCATTCAATAACTTTTCAATCAATAATATCTGGAAGAAATCTTCCTGGGATCCTTTGCCGACTGGGGATGGACAGAAACTCAGTCTGCGTGTGCAGGCTAACGGTAAAGCTTACCAGTCTTATAACCTGTCTTTCACCGAGCCCTGGCTGGGAGGTAAAAAAAGAAACTCACTCACCGTAAGTCTTTATAGGAGCGCCTTCCGGACGGGTGGGTATAACTACACAACGGCGAAATATGCATACAGCGATACTAATTCACTCAAAAATTTTGGAGTCGTTATAGCTTTGGGAAAACAGTTAAAATGGCCTGATGATTTTTTTACCCTGACGTACTCGCTCAACTACACGCTATATGACCTCACAAATTATTCGTTGTTTTCGCCTGATTTTCGAAACGGGTATTCTCATAATCTGAGTTTTAAAGTCCAGTTAGGGCGTTATTCTGTGGATCAGCCAATCTATCCGCACAGTGGTTCAAATTTCCTGATCAGCGCGCAGCTTACGCCACCGTATTCTTTATTCAATCAGAATTATCATACATCGCAGGAACAATTCCAATTGCCAGAGTATACAAAATTCCGGCTGACCAGCGAATGGTATATCCCGATTGGCAAACCAATGGGCGCCGACAAGAGCCGTCAGTTTGTACTGAAGGCCTCGGTGAAATATGGTTTTATGGGTAGGTATAACAGTTCGTTGAACTTTTCACCCTTTGAAAGATTTCAGTTGGGTGACGCAGGGCTGACCAACAACTTTGGCCTCCTGGGATATGATATCATTTCGCAAAGGGGATACCCGGTATATCAGAATTCAGATCCGCGCGTTAATCCGGAGCAACAGAGCGCATCGCAGTTCTTTACTATGTTTAACAAGTATACACTGGAACTTCGTTATCCGTTTGTTACTAACCCGAGCAGTACAATATATGGAGAAACTTTTTTTGAGGCCGCAAACGGCTGGTATAATTATAACGACTACAACCCATTCAGGTTACGAAGGGATGTAGGCATTGGGCTACGTTTCTTCCTTCCCATGTTTGGATTGCTGGGATTCGACTATGCAATTGGTTTGGACCGAATTCAAAATGGTTCGCTTAGCAACGCAAGCCGCTTTACCTTTATGCTGGGTGTAGAACCCGAATAACCTGACAAAATTTCCCAATATGAAACAATTAGCATGGGTACTCTCGCTTATTTTGCTTTGCAATGCAGCCGGAGCCCAGAGTTACGCCGTCGTGGATTCAAAATACATCCTCGATAAAATGCCGGATTATAAACTGGCACAAAAGCAACTGGACCAGATCAGTGCCCAATGGCAGAAAGAAATTGACGATAAACAGGCCGTACTCGACAAAATGTACAAGGATTTTGAAGGGGAGGAAGTAATGCTAAGCGATGATCTGAAGAAGAAAAGAGAAGACGAGCTCTTCAATCACGAAAAAGAAGTAAGAGACCTGCAACGCAAACGCTTTGGTTTTGAAGGTGATTTATTCAAAAAACGCCAGGAATTAATCAAACCGGTGCAGGATAAGGTTTATAACGCGATACAAAAAATAGCCGTTAACCGTATGTATGACTTTATTTTAGATAAAAGTGAAGGAATTACTGTTATCTTTGCCGACCCTAAGCTGGATAAGAGTGACGATGTTCTTAAGATACTCGGGGTTAAGTAGACAACATATTGTATAAACTATTAACAAAACAAAGAAAACAGAAAGCAATTATGAAAAAAATTGTTGCCATTGTATTAGTAGCAACCACCCTGACACTCACCGGGAACAAGTTGCAGGCACAGACTAAGTTCGGCTATATCAGCCTTAGCGAAATGATTACCGGCATGCCCGAATATAAAAAAGCGGATTCATCCATGGTTGATTATCAGTCTGCCCTGAATCAGAATTTTGAAGACATGAAACGCGAGTTTAACGAAAAGGACAGTCTCCTTTCTTCAAAAGACACCGTAAAATATACAAGAGCCCAGATTGAAATCAAAAGAAAGCAACTAGGAGAACTCTATATAAAATTACAGGGTTACCAGCAACAGGCTGGTCAGCTTTATCAGCAAAAGCAACAGGATCTTATGGCGCCTATTCAGAAGAAGGCAGCCGATATCGTGCAAACTGTTGCTAAAGAAAATGGCTATACATATGTTTTTCTAAAGGACGCCCTTCTTGTTTCACCACCCGCGGATGATCTGCTTCCCCTCGTAAAGAAAAAACTTGGTTTAAAATAAACTCTTTAAAAAAACTATAAAAAGGCCGTCCCGGATAACCCGTGATGGCCTTTTTAGTTTTTGTTGTTTAATTTAGTATATGATCCCCTCCCAACCGATTGGTGTTTTTGATTCAGGTTATGGCGGACTCACCGTTCTGAAATCACTGGTTGAGAAAATGCCTGGGCACGACTTTATTTACCTGGGAGATAATGCACGTGCCCCTTATGGAAATCGTTCTTTTGAAACTGTTTACGAATATACCAGGGAATGCGTGCAGTGGTTCTTTTCCAAAGGATGTCCACTTGTGATATTGGCCTGTAACACCTCTTCGGCAAAAGCGTTGCGAACTATCCAGCAACAGGATCTCGTGAATTCCGGAACACCCAATAGGGTATTGGGTGTGATCAGACCAACAACGGAAATTGCAGGCCTTCTTTCAAAAAGCGGAAATGTCGGTATCCTCGCCACAAGTGGTACGGTGATTTCAGCATCTTATGTGCTTGAAATAAACAAGTTTTTTCCGTCGGTGAATGTTTTCCAACAGGCCTGCCCCTTGTGGGTCCCGTTAATAGAGAACAATGAACACCAGGGATCCGGTGCGGATTATTTTATCAAAAAATACACAGATGCGCTTTTGTCACAATCCCCTGAAATTGATACGGTGTTGCTGGCTTGTACGCACTATCCGCTGCTGTTGGATAAACTCAGGGATTATTTTCCGAAGCATATACAATTGATTGCACAGGGAGATATTGTGGCGGGAAGACTTTTAATATATTTGAAAAATCATCCCGAGATAGAGAACCGTTGCAGCAAACGCGCAGAACTGACTTTTTATACAACGGACGATCCGGGGGATTTTGACCGGCATGCATCTTATTTTTATAGAGAAGGGATCAAATCGGAAAGAGTATTTTTGTAGAACTGAAAATCTGCTTATGAAATCGCGTTTACCGTTATACTTTCTTTCGGCTGTGATATTTCTATTGGTTGCCTGCTCAAAAGAATTGAGCCGGGAAAATAAAGATGGAACCGGGCCGGCCAATTCTGATTTCTATGCAACGATCGATGGGAAATTGTGGAATGCGGACAGCCTCCAGCTAATTGATGCCACTAGTGGTGCAATCTCTATTCTCGGTCTCAGTAAAACAGGAGAACAAATCACCATATCAGTGCCAACTTTTAAAACGGGCACATATACGCTGAACGATCAGTCGACGTCCATCGCTGCATATGGTAACCTTCTCGATCTCAGCGGAAATATATATCTCAGCAATTTTGGGACTGCAGGGGGAACAGTTACAATTTCCATAATAGATACAGTCAATCATGTAATGAGCGGAAGTTTTCAGTTCACCCTGATGAACCCCGGCGACAATAGTATCAAAACAATAACCAAGGGTGTATTCGACCTTGTTCCTTATGTTGGTGGAAGCGGGGGAAACCCGCCGCCTGTAACCAGCGGCGGAGATACACTTCAGGCGGTGATTGACGGAATCAATTTCAATGCGGCGCAGGTAGAACCTACTGCGATGAGCGGACAATTGTTTATTGGCGGGATTTCCTCAGATCAGACAAAGAGCCTAGCACTGGTAATGCCGGTTGATGTTACGCCAGGTGTTTACAACCTTGATTTCGCCTCAGGTATTTATTTGGGCGCTTACACGCCTGGCCCGACAGAAGAGCTGGTATCTCAGTCCAATGGCACGATGACTATTATTTCAAATGATGCATCTACAAGACGGATTAAAGGTACATTCAGTTTTAAAGCCAGCTCCCTAACAGATGCGACTTCGGCAAATATCACGCAGGGATATTTCTCCGTTAATTATTGATAAAACGGGGAGATTGTTGGCAATCAGGCTGGAATTATTTAGCTTTGCCATCCCTTTCAGTAAATGGCCGCATTTTGCGGGCAAATTGTAATAGAACTTGCTGATAATCAGTTGCTGAGGGTTAAATAGATCTAAAATGAAACGTACTTTCCAGCCGCATACACGCCGTCGTAAAACAGTTCACGGATTTCGCAAACGCATGCAGACTGCGAATGGTAGAAAGGTGCTTGCCAGTCGCCGGGCCAAAGGCCGGGTTAAACTTTCGGTATCAGACGAGTCTAAAGGGAAATAAGAAGCAGTCAGAACATTAAGTCGAAAATAGCGGTCCAAAAAAACTCGAAATAATAAAAGATCAGCCCCTTATCGGGGCTTTTTTTATTTTTGAATCATCAGATGTCTCATGGCAAACCATATTCATTAGGCAAATCCGAGCGTTTGAAAAGCCGGAAGCAGATTGATGCGCTTTTCGAATCAGGAAAAAAGGTCACCCAATTCCCATTCAGGCTTTTATATAGAATTGAACCCGGCATGAGTGGAATGAAAGCGGGTTTTACCGTCAGTTCAAAAAACTTTCCCCGGGCAGTAGATAGAAACCGGATTAAGCGGTTGACCCGGGAAGCTTACCGCATACAAAAAAAAGATCTGGAAATCAGCCTTTCACGAAACTCAATCAGGATTCAATTGTTTTTTATTTATACGGGTAAAGAGATGGTTACCTATGAAGAAACTACATTGAGGTTAAAACAGATGTTGGATAAACTTTTGAAGAATTTAGATGAAAGTCATTCAGCAAATACTTAGTTATCCATTTATCATGCTGATCAGATTTTATCAGATGGTCGTTTCCCCCTGGTTGGGTCCGAAATGCCGTTTCACGCCCAGTTGTTCCGCTTATTCTATTGAAGCATTGCAGAAATACGGAATACTAAAAGGTGGCTGGATGGCCATTCGCAGAATTTCCAGTTGTCATCCCTGGGGACGACATGGTCACGATCCCGTGAAATAATATATTATTTTTTTGTTGGATGGATAGTGACCACAGTATCAGATTCGGGTCCAGGCTCCTCTCCTTTTTCATACTTGTACTTACTCATCTCAGTTAGTTTACCGATAATTTTATTTACTTCTGAGAGATTGTAAAATTTATATATTTCGGTAACCGATCCGGCGTCAAAGTCAGATGGAATCGTTGTGAAGGGACCAAATACTTTGATGCTGGTGAATGGGGAAATCTTTACTATTTTCCCGGGGGGAATAAAATAATTTTTTGCATCAGTAGAAATATTTTCTCCCCTTACCAGTTTGTTCAGACTGTCCAATTGAATTTTCAGCATCTCCTGTGTAATGCGTGTCTGTTGTGAATGACCAGTGTGTTGCATACTTCCCACAACGGTATCCGCTTTCAGGTTGGCGAGATAATATCCGTCTTCGGTTGCTTCCAGCTTATAACTGCTACCCTGTGGTCCGGTTACGTTTAATTCAATCGGATCTGAACCGTTAAAAATCAATTCTTTTTCAATCTGCGTATTGCCTTCTTTAACTATTATATTCTTATGTGAATCATCTAGTTGGAGGTCGCTGTTTGAATAAACCAGTATCTTTTTCTGGTGAGTAGAACAGGCGCTGAATATCAGGCTCAGGAAAATTAGTAACCAGTATATTTTTTTCATATGCCATTTTTTAATAAAATAAAATCCCGTTTACGTATTCCTGTCAGGGTCGGCCTGAATGAAAACAAAACGGGATCTCAAGATAAATTAAAACCTTTATCAAATCAGAGTGAGGCTTCGTATCTTTTATTTACTTCTTTCCAATTGATGACGTTCCAGAAAGCTGCCAGGTACTCAGGCCTGCGGTTCTGATATTTTAAATAGTAAGCATGCTCCCAAACATCCACACCCAGGATTGGCGTGCCTTTAACTTCCGCAATATCCATCAGGGGATTATCCTGGTTTGGTGTGGATGAAATCAAAAGTTTACCATCCTGCTCTATCATCCACGCCCAGCCGCTTCCGAATCGACCGATGGCTGCAGCTGTAAATTTTTCTTTGAATGCATCAAAAGATCCGAAATCAGCATCAATGGATTCGGCCAGTTTTCCCGTTGGTTTTCCACCAGCATTTGGCGCCAGGATCTGCCAGAAGAAACTGTGGTTCCAATGTCCGCCGCCATTGTTCCGTATGGCCGGAGGCAGGGTCCCGGCAATGCCGACCAGCTCCTCCAGCGATTTACTTTCATTTGGCGTTCCGGCTAAAGCCTTATTCAGATTATCAACATATGCCTGATGATGCTTATCGTGATGTATCTGCATGGTTGTTGCGTCAATACTTGGTTCAAGAGCTGCCGGCGCATAAGGAAGGGCAGGTAAAGTAAATGCCATTTTTTTATTTTTTTATGTAAAGAATACGATGTGAATCTGATGAAGGATAACAAAATTACTGATCAAAGGTTGATTACTCAAAACTAATGCCGTGAAATGGGTATTTTTGAATAAAGCGTTCATGTATAAACTGATTTTTCTTTGCTTTCTGCCTCAGTTTATCAATGCGCAGACATCCGACAACCAGCTTTCCGCAACGGAAAAACGTCAGGGCTGGGTTTTATTATTCGATGGTAAATCCCTTTCTGCCTGGAGAACGTATAAAAATTTACCCGATAATAGCTGGGAGGTCGTGAATGGGCAATTGCATTGTAAATCTGATTCAGAAGGGGTTACCCAGAGGGCCGATCTGGTAACAATAAAATCATATGCCAGTTTTGAGATACGAATCGAATGGAAGGTGGAAAAGGGAGCAAACAGCGGCTTGCTTTATCATGTACTGGAATCGCGGGAAAATGCATATGAAACAGGTCCCGAATACCAGATGATTGACGATCTGGGTTATAATGGGAAGTTAGAGGACTGGCAGAAATCAGGAGCAGACTATGCGATGCATCCGCCCGCAAAGCTAATGTCGAAACCAACCGGTGAATATAATTATACCAGAATGTTAGTGGACAGCAATCATGTCACTCAGTGGCTCAACGGGACGATTGTGGCTGATTTTTATGCCTGGACATCTGAATGGGAAAAGCTAAAAGCAGGCGGAAAATGGAAGGATTATCCGGATTATGGAATGTCAAAAACCGGTTTGATCGACATTCAGGATCACGGTGGCGGTGTGTGGATTAAAAATGTGATGATCAGGGAAATCAGGTGAGAATTTTTAATTCTTACCGCCTTGCTCTAAAAAACTCTTTCATCAGGCTCGCACATTCTTCAGCGAGGATCCCATCTATAACAATTGTTTTTGGATGAAAGGGCCGGGGAGCAATACCGATTTCTTCGAGTGACGGACAAGGCTCCACATATTTTTTATATCCGTTTTTTATGTCTGCCGCTCCGTAAACCACTTTCTGTATTTTACTCCAGAAAAGTGCGCCTGTGCACATCAGACAGGGTTCAATAGTAATATAAATAGTGGCGTCAGGCAGATATTTTGATCCGAGGAAACTGAATGCTGAAGTGAGTGCAATAATTTCCGCGTGCGCAGTAGGATCGTTTAATCTCTCAACCTGGTTATGTCCCCGGGAAATAATTCTTTCTTTCATTGTGATAACGGCACCTATCGGAACCTCACCTTCATCAAAGGCCTTTTTTGCTTCCTTTAGCGCTTGCAACATGAAATATTCATCCGTCATTGGTTAATTTCTATAAGTGAACGACGCAGATTTTACAAAAAAACCAGTATTTATTAACCATTAATGATTGAAAAATCGTACGTTATTTTATTCCGTACATATTGATCAGCTTCAGCAAAACACCGTTTGTCCACCCAAATCCATCCTGCCCTCCGTATTCTCCGCCGCCGGCTTCCTTATTAAGGTCTGTAACATTATATTTCTCCATTAGTTTACCCGTGCGTTTATATACCCGGATATTTAAATTTATCCATCTTTTGGCAGCAAGGGTCGCGAGGTTTTTTTGTCCGCAGCGATCCAGTCCCCAGATCATCATCCATTCCAGCGGCGCCCAGCCATTAGGTGCATCCCATTGTTCGCCGGAATTGTATTCCGATGTGGCAAAACCGCCATCCTTTAACAGCTTGTTTTCCAGAACCGCAGCAACTTGTTTGCCAAGAAAACTCATATAGTCAGGGTGTTCATTTAAAAAGCAAAAAGGGTAAAGCCCGGCAGGTGTGATATTATTTAATTGAGTTTGGCTTTCGAACTGATAATCAGTAAAAAAAGACATTTTTTTATTCCAGAAATATTTATCCATCAGCGTGCTTCTCTGTTTTGCCTTTTCGCGAAATAACTGGGCGCCAGCTTCATCTCCGTTGATGAGTTTGGCTTTGGCGATGGTCCATTCCATATGATACATCAAACTGTTCAGGTCAACAGGTAGTACATCTGTCGTTTGAATGGTTGCGATTGTTTTATCATCCGAAAACCAACGGGTGCCAAAATCAATCCCACTTTCAGCGGCCGCCCGCAAGTGTTTGTACATATCAATTTTATTCCTTCCTGATTTTTCGGTTGTCATATAATCCTCGCGCCAGCTTTCCTGCCTGGGCACCATGCTGTCGTCCCAATACCTGTTCAGTAAATCACCGTTTTTTGTTCTTACAACACGACGATATGCTTCACCTGCTTTCAGCTTATCTGCTCCATCCATCCAGAACTCATATTCTTTTTGCATTGCAGGAAGAAAAAGCTGGTAAATGCTGTCGCCTTGAATTTCGGCAAGTAATTCCACCATGCATGAAAAAAAAGGTGGCTGGGACCTGCCCAGGTAATAGGTTCTGTTTCCATTCGGAATATGACCGTAATTTTCTATCAGGTATGCGAAATTGTTAACCATGTCACGGATTATTTTTATTTCTCCGCTTTCTTTAAGTCCCAGCATGGTGAAATAAGAATCCCAATAGTATACCTCCCGGAACCGGCCGCCAGGTACGATATAGGGATAAGGAAGAGGTAACAGCGAACTTCCTTCTACTTCTTTATCCGGGTTTCTTTTCAGCACCGTCCATAGTTTTTTAATATGGGTAACTACATCTTCGGAAGTATCTGTTTTATAATTAGCAGCCACTGGCTGTGGGATTTCAAAATTATCTTCAACAAATTTCTTAAGGTTGAAATTGGGACCTTTTTGAATTCCGTAATTGTACATGATATCGGCAGGCTTTCTTTTTGGGATACAGTCGACAAAGGTCTTTCCGTCCGGAAAAACCTTTTGCATCTGGACATCAATAAAAAGATCGCCATATATTTTATCAGGTGTAGCGGGCTGAAGGGGTTGGGCCATTACAGACATATTTAATAATAGTAACAGCAGGGAAAAAAGGGATTTCATCAGGGGCATATTAGATTTTAAAGATACGGGTTCTGTGCAAAGGGCGCCGCTGTTGCTCCGGGTTTACGTTTAAAAAATGAATCCCCACGAAGAATCGCAGGGATTGTATTGCTTATGACTATTGAATATGAAACTTAAATTAGATTAACTGGCGACCGGAAACCGCTGAATGTCCGGTATCCGATTTCGCACACCATCGGGTGGCGTCAGGCAGAACCAAAGTGCAAGCAAAGCGCCATAACTTCCGCCACGTTCAACCCATTCAAATATCTCAAAATGAGGATACAATAATTCCGTGCCCATCTTCCAAACAAGAAAGACAACAATGAGAGCCCTGGCAGGTCGAACTAAAACGGCTATAGCCGCCATGAATTCAAAAATTCCTGCGAGTATGGACACATTTACCGGGTTTGAAAATCCCAAACTGGTATACTGACCGATGAGGCCTGGTTTATGGATCAGGTTTAACCATCCATGACCCGTCAATAAAAGGAATACAATAAAACGTAAGGTTGTTTTTACCTGCAAAAGGGACTTTTCGGCCACAGGTTCATTGGGATTAATCGTAGAAAAAAGCCATTTAAAATTTAATTTAATTCCTCCGGCGAGTAATAAAAGACAAAGCGGCGCTCCAAAATTTCCGGCTCGCTCAATAAATTCTGCAAAGGGTTCACCCGAAAGAGGACGGCATAAAGCGGTAACAATACCCCAAACAACCAGCCAGGCCGCAATAGCCCGTATGGGTTTGAATAGCAGGATTAATCCCATCATAATATCCACGGTTCCCAATACTGGCATCAATTGATATGCATGTACCTTGTTAATGCCGATTAAGGCGAAATAATTACACCAAATGGGTTTTGTGATAATCCCAAATACACCATGACCGATAAAACACATGGCTGATGCTATCCGCAATGTGTAATGTATTTTTTGAGTTTCTAATAACGTCCTCATTTCTTTAGTTTTTTAAAAAACCCCGCGAGGAATCGAAGGGTCTTAATTGCTTAAAACATAGAAAAAAGTTAATTAGCTCCATCATTCTGAGCCCGCAGAATAGCATGACTGCCGACATTGTTTCCAACCGAAATTCCAACTTCGCAATCCGTTCTATAGTGAATACCACCTACAAGACGGCTCATAGCTGCTTCACTGGCCATTGCTGTATACTTAGCCGCATTCGCCGGAATCAGATAACCCAATATCGTCGAGGCCGATCCGCTGAATACGGAATGACCCGAAACATACGCCGGAAAATTAGGCACGCCTGTTAATGTTTTAATAGAAGGATCTACCTGAGAAGGTCTTGGATTGAAAAAATGATATTTGATGTCCCAGCATACAATGGCGGCATCCATCAGCGTCATATTCAATAGCGCCAAATTCCTGGCCCAGCGGACTTCACTATAATTCTGTTTTATAAAATCTTCGGCGGCAATTGCATTCCAGTGACCAGGAGGTGTGTAAGTACCAACACCATCCGCCCAGTATTGAACAATATGAAGGTTATCCCGGGTAGGATTATTTACATATCCACTAACTTCTGCTACATCCTTGTTCATCTGATCTGAGCCGACAGCCGGGGGTGGATCCGGACGCAGGCTTACAACCGTTGCGGAGTCCAGTAAAAACCCTTTTACTTTATAAAAAAGGGGTAACATGGGTGGACGCTTTGGTGTTTCCAGACTAAACCATGGTGTCAGCCCCTGGTTGGTTTGTATAGTAATAAAGTTTGACCAGTCAGTCGGCGTGCCGACAGCCTTACCCGCATTGTCTCCTCTCGCACGAGTAATAAAAAGTTCGGCAACCTGTCTTCCGAGCGCTTCTCCCGCAGTAATATCAGCACGCGTGGCAGCGCCGCTCATGATCGTTGCCAGTTCCTGTTGCTGTAACAGGGCCTCGATATTGGCGATTTCTCCCGGGAACAAAAGTTTCATCATTTCTGCCGTTACCCCAGCCATCACTGAGGCTTCAGAAGGATAAGAAGGAAGATCTGTCTTGTTGATAAATTTTGCAGAAACAACCGTATCAGCAACAACGTAAGGAGCAGGACGATTATATTTTGCTTTATAAAACCAGCAGGCTACCAGTGCGTCATATTGTGCTGCACTCACATAACTATATGCCCTGGCCGCATAGGGAGGATTTGAAAAAGGAAACAATGGATAGGCCAACGGATTGTTTGCATTGGGAATCGGATAAGTGCCGTCAGGATTCTGAACAGGAGGCAGATTATATTTAGCCACCAGGCCACGCATGATTTCATTCCATCTCAACATCCCTCCTGCTGCCCAGTACTTAATGGTATTTGCCTGGTCCTTTGTGATATTTTGTTGTAGTGCTTTTATTTCAAAAAGGTCTGCAATATATAGCGGGGAAGTAGTCGCAACCGGTGCGGCTACGGCAAAACTATCAGGTCTTGACATTAAGACCAGTTTCCAACTACCCGCGTTTGGATCTGTGTTGCCCGTCTGGAGTGCAGGCAGATTGGACGTTCGGTTGCTCACATCTTTCTGGCAGCCTGTAGCAGTCATCATCAACCCAACCAGTACAGAGAAAGAAATAAATATATTTTTCATTATAATAGTTTTATTATTTTTTTGATTTTTTCATACTGAGGACATAATAAAGACCAGCAGTATAGGTGGAAGACTGACCCATATTTCTCCCTGAAATACGTAACTGGGGAACGTCAATAACAAAATCAGCTCCTCCGATCAGTTCCAGATTTGGAACAAATGGAATAAAATATTTTACGTGGCCGCCAAGCGACGTCATATTCATTTGATTGCTGACAAAAGGCATATCGTTTTTTCGGATATCAAATCCTCCGAAAGTATACATGTTCATCACAACCGCCTGAACGGTGAGGTTGGTTTTTCGGATTCCGAACAGCAGATTACTATTCAGCTGATTGGGCATATCTACCTTGTTGGTATAATGAATCTCATCAGTATAATAAGAAGTTCTGTCAATCGTAACATCACTTCTCCATGAATACGCGCTGGAAAGTGTTGCGAAGAAAATTCCGCTCTGGTAATCAACCGTCAGCCGACCGGTTAGGTTGGTGCTGCCCAATCCGATAGACATCGGCATAAAATCATTTTCATAGTTTGTCAACGGTGTGCTGAAACTTCCAACGGCTATCAGTGATAAAGTGCCTTTTCCGATTTTTTTTGAAAAGAATTCGTACTTCAAATCGAGGTCAATATCCTGAAACCCTTTCAAACCGTGCAGCGTGCCGGCTGATGCATGAGTCCAAACATAGGGAACCGTAACAATTACATTTAATTTATCGCTGACACCGTAATTACTCATCAGCATAACGGATTGGGTAGAGACGACTCCGAGATTTTTATTTTCTCTTTTAGATGTGCCTTCCCAATATTCTCTCCAGCTGGAATGCATATAAGTCAGACCGTTGCACCATTGTTTTTTGCTCATCATGACGGCATCATCCACGGTCTGGGCTTTTGCCAGCGTTGCCACCAGGCTAAAGAACAGGGCAGTTGAGAGATGAAAAACTATTTTCTTTTTCATTTACAGTTAATTTGGTGTTGATATTATAGTTAGAATATGTTGATAGTTTATGATGAGTTTTTGCGCCAAACGCAAGAGCAACTAAGAAATACCTCTTTTTTAAAATGGTTGAGTTAAAATGGAATGATTCATCCGCCGTAGGCGAATAAAAAAGCGATCGATAACGCTGTGTTAGATGGAATCCGGTGGTTGACCGGCGCGGGTAAGATATACAGATGGTATCTGTAGCAGGTAATGATCTATTGCATTCAGCCTGACGGGAGTCAGATCCTGAATAGCATACGTCTGCATATTGGCAAAGTATTCAGCACAAAATCCTTTAAATGAATTGCCGTGCTGATCGGTTTTCTTTGTCTGACCGGGGTGTTGCAAATCATTAACCAGTTTGAAAAACTCGTCTTTGGCAGTCCGAATTTGGGTTGCCGTTTTATTTGGAATACAAAGCAACTCTATCGAGTCCTCAAAAAACCGGCGTTTTACATAATTATAACGGATGCCACCGATTTCTATTTGCCCGTCAACCCGTTGAAATTCTTTTGAATTAACATAAGAAGAGAGATGTGCAGCGGGAACTTTTATCGAAATGAGATCTGTGTCTGAGTAATTATTCTGATCGAGGTTGGCAACCATGGTTTTATCAGCATGATCCTCCAGGATGGCGGTATATACCTCGTATCCAATCCAGTTAAATAGGAGTAAACCCAATAGTATTATGGCAGCAATTCTCTTCACAGTGGGGGCAAATTACATATTTTTATTGAACGACATAATTTTTCTTATCCGTCCCGATATTTGTAATGGTGAGTTTTTTCCAAGCCGACGGGAGTCTGGACGGCAGTTGTACGATACCGGCCGGTGTAATATCCAAACCTCCGAAACCCATAATCAATGACTGCAAAATACCCCCGGCTCCTGTAGCAAAATACGGATTGGTGCCTCCCTTGGTTTCTGCTATAACCCGAAAAGGCGGATTCAGGTTGGGAATATAAGCATCCCTGAAAAAATGATAGGCCGAATCTCCCTGCCCAAGCCGCGCATAAAGTAAAGCAAAGATCGCCTGTGTCATGGAAGGAGTACCCTTATTTGGAACCCTTGTCTGGTAATAATCCAGGTCTCTGCGAATCTGTTTTGAATCAGTAATTAATTTCAATGGATAAGCCAGTAGATTTGCATCTGCCTGTTTAATCCCTTCTCCATGATATGCAGCGTGTTCCCGGGTAATACCATCTGTTTGCAGAATGGGTATGTTCTCTGCGACCAGCATCCAGTCAGGATCTGCCTTTATTCCCAGGATGGAAGCCGTTTCAGTTGCATGCTGCAGTAACACTTTTGCTGCTCCGTTTGTAAATGCATTGTTGTCAACATTCTCTGCCCATTCATCCGCTGCGACTACATTTTTAATATCGTATTGCCCGGGACCATTTCTTTCCACACGGGAAGCCCAGAAATCAGCTGTCGCCGATATAATCGGCCAACCCTTTTCCCTAAGCCAGTCTTTATCTTGAGTAACACAATAGTAATTCCAGGCTGCCAGCCCAACACATGCTGTAATATGATGCTCGAAAGGACCACTCAATGCCCAAACCGGCGTTTCCTCCACACCGCTGGCTGCACTTTCCCAGGGAAACATCGCCCCTTTATATCCATGCGCAAATGCGTTTTTTTTAGCTGCATCCAGTCGTTCAAAGCGGTATTCTATCATGGATTTGGCCATTTCCGGGTGTAACACAAGCAGCGCAGGAAACATCCATAAATCGGCATCCCAAAATACATGTCCGTTATATCCAAGCCCGCTGAGTCCCATCGGAGAAAGGCTGAAAGAAGTTCCCTCCCGTGTAAAAGAATATAAATGATACAGCATACTGTGCACGTCCTGTTGCGATTGGTCATCACCTGAAATCTGTATGTCTGTTTTCCAGATATCGCTCCAGGCCTTTTCATGGAAAGCAATCAGGCGATCCGTGCCTTGCAGCTTGGCAAAAATGGTCAGCCGTTCGGCTTCATTCAGGGGATCTTCATCATGGGCAGAAGTGATCGAAGAGCCGGCAATAGAAAACCGGTATGTTTCTCCGGCCCTGATCCGGCGCCTGAATTTCAACAGATGCATATTATTGTCCCACATCTCGTGGATCAGGCGGGGCTCCTGACCATTGGGCTCACTGAATAAAAAAGTATTCGAGGCGCACATCAGTAATTTTCCCGTTGGACTTTTCGCTGTCGAAGTCAAAAGTGAAATCACAACGTGCGGCCGGTCGATTTCATTGTAATAATTTTGTACGTCCCGCAACGCATCAGGCGCTTCCATCACACTCGCGGGTTCAATGAGGATATCTTTTTTTGCCTTGATCGTAATATCCATTAGTACGGTAAACGGCAGCTGGCGAAGTGCATAATATGTATAGGAAATGGACGCTTTGTCCATATAGTTGAAGGAAGTGGTGAAAGAAGCACGCTGCATATTCAGCGTCTGCTTCATGGATGAAATATTTTTTGAAGAAATTTCGGTACTATCCACGCTGAACCGCATATTGAGCAAGTTGAAACTCTTCAGGAAATTGCTCACTCGGCCTCGTCCATACAAATCATAGGCACCTGCAAGCACTACGTCTTTAACCTGAAAAGGCTGCGGGGAAGAAACGATGCCAATCATTCCGTTCGCTACGGTAACACCATAATAGTTAGACGGATCGGGAGATTCGGCGGTAATAATCCAGGGATCAATCTGCGCCTTTACCGTCTGCAATAATAAAAAGCTGAATAAAAAGATCACAGTGCCGGAAAATCTTGTCTTCATCGTTCAATTGATTATAAGTTTTTTCACAACCGATAGATCCGGCTTGCATTTTCACCAAAGAATTTTTCCCTGTCTTCTTTTTTGAAATTCTCCGTGAATTTTTCAAGAAGGCTCTTCCATTGTACATAGATTCCGGATAGCAACAAATAGGGCCAGTCACTGGCGTACAGCATCCGTTCAAAACCAAACGCATCGAAAAGAATGTCAAGGAAGGGATAGAAATCTGCGGGCTTCCAGGTTTTCCAGCTGCCATGAATAAACAAGCCCGACACTTTGCACGACAAATTCTGCTGCGTTGCCAGTTCACGGATCTTTGATTCCCATTGAACAGACGGTGCATGCGTTGCATCCGGACTGGCGCAATCCTGTAAAATAAATTGCTGATCCATATTGGAACCGAACCAATCTGCAAGGTCGGCTGGTTCAGTTCCGGCACCCAGTGAAATGTCCAGTGCGTAGTTATGTTCAAGCAGGAATTGCATGACGACTGGCTTGGGTAACCGATCCTTTCGGAAGACCATCTGGTAGCCCCGGATAGCTATATACTGTTGAAATTCGCGTAGCTTTTCAATCGCGCCGGCATCGGTCAGGTCAATCCATCCGATCACAGCCGAGATTTCCGGATGTGACAGGGCCAGTTCCGCCAGGAACCGGGTTTCCACTTCCGTGTTTTCGGCATTTATGGCAATACATCCATTGATCCCGTTTCGATGCAAGCTTTGACTAATCTGTTCCGGCAGGAAATGTATCTGCAGAATTTTATTTTCACTCACCAACGGGTTTTGAAATGTCTTAGCGTACTTCCAGAAATGAACGGCAGCATCAATTTTCATGTAAGATATTTCTGTTTCAAAGCTATGAACTATCTGGCTAAAGAACAGATCGCCATCGTTTGATTTTATGCTAATTTAGACGATCAACACGTAAACTATGAATGAATCTTTGCCAAACGAAGAGACCATCTTGCCTGGGGACGATGTACAATTTGCAACATTCTGGAATCGCCTGGGTGCCTCGCTGATAGATGGGTTCATCATCTCTGTTGTGGTGGTTCCTGTTACGTACTATAATGTTATGAATTGGAAAATTCCGGTGTTGTTTATACTAACGTCAATGATAGAAATTATTTATAAGCCTTTTCTGGAATATCGTTACGGAGCCACATTGGGAAAAATGTTTCTGGGTCTCCGGGTTGTCGGTCACTCGTTTGAAAAAGTTACGTTGAGTGAAGAACTGAGAAGAGTAAGCTTTTATATGTTACCATCGATCCTGCAATTTATTTTAATGGTACGTCTGTATTTTTCTCCGGTATTTCATTCAATCACCAGTTATAATGCATACAGTCAATATGAGGTTTCTTCCAATCCGGCTACCGTGTGGATCGCGCTGATTGTATTTTTCCTGGGAATAGCAGATTGCATCACTTTTTTTCTCCATGAACAACGCAGATCGCTGCATGATTTATATGCAGGCACCTACGTGATAGAAAAACAGAGGTAACCTTGGGTTACCTCTGTTTGTGTTTTCTATTGCTTGATTATTTTTATAATTTTCGTTTCCTGCCCATTGAATATTTTAACAACATACATTCCTTTGGAAAAGTCCTGACCAAACCGGAATGAATTGGTGACGTCGCCATGGGTGCGATAAACAATATGCCCAAGAATGTCAAACACCTGTATTTCCACATTTCCCCGGATGCTACTTCTCAAATCCAGCGTAAAGTAGGACTGACTTGGATTTGGATAAGCGATTGCTTCCAACAGGGATTCATCTCCTTTCAGCACTTCGCCCGGCTGTTGGGAATCTGTTGATTCACCATTCCAATTCTTTCTGTATCCCGTGTGTTTATCGTAAATCGTAATGTCCTTTAATTCAATACATCC
>Ga0066787_10000037_pt1 | contig 20214 bp, 16 predicted proteins | sample OrgsoiDNA2013047_FD_70942 | JGI IMG/M metagenome (GOLD analysis project Ga0066787, IMG submission 70942) | Permafrost soil microbial communities from the Arctic, to analyse light accelerated degradation of dissolved organic matter (DOM) -... | ecosystem: Environmental > Terrestrial > Soil >...
GAAAGAGGATCTGTCAAACATGACCTGGGACCGGATCACCCGTTTCCCCTATGAATTTCCGGATCTGCATAGCTGGCGTTGGGAAGAAAGGATCCAATCGTCGGGAATTTTAGAATTTCTGTTACAGGCCAACAACCGAAGGCAATTGACAATTGACAATTGATAATGGTTAATTGATAATGGTTAATGGTGGAGGGTTGACTGTTGACAATTAACAATTAACCATTAACAATTATCAATTCCTGATGCCTGCCAACGTATGGTCATATTCCTTCAGGATTCGGTCGATGCTGAATTTTGCGCTTACCAATTCGCGGCCATTCTTTCCAAACAGGGCCCGCTGATTTTGATCAAGCCCCATCATTTCTTCCATCCGGGCGGCGAGGCTTGCGGCATTATTCGTCGCACAGAGGAAACCATTCACGCCTTCCTGAACCACTTCCCTGCATCCGGTATTCTGAGATGTGATAATAGGTAATTCCATGGCGGCTGCCTCCAGCAGACATCGTGGAATTCCTTCATGATAAAAAGATGGAAAAACAAAGCAGTCCGCCTGACGGAGAAATGGTCTTACATCGCGCGCAAACCCGCTGTAGTGAATGATACCTTTTTTTTGCCATTGTTTCAGTTCCGAATCTGAAATAGAGTCCGGATGATTTTTTTCGAAAAAACCAATCAGTTCAAAACGAATATCCCGGTTTTTACTTTTCAGCATCCTGGCAGCTTCCACATATATACCCACGCCTTTTGATTTTAGCAAACGGGTGCTCATCAGGAATTGAAATGCCTTACTCCTGGCAACCGGCTTATTGGACTGCGGGAAAAAATGAGTTGTGTTGATACCTTCTCCCGGTAAAATTTTTATTTTCTCCACATTGGTCAGTTTCCGTTGAACGAAAACGTTTGCATCTTCCTGGTTGAGAAACCAGACCTCGCTGGCTTTTTTTAAGGCGAGCCGGTAAAGAAAAGATACGATCCGGTTCAGCCAGTTGCGCCGGTCAAAAGTATAACCCAGGCCCGTAATAACAGCCACTGTCTGAATTCCGAAATTGGCGGCTGCCAGCGATCCATAAATATTTGGTTTTATTACGTAGTGAAAAATTAAATCGGGCTTTTCACGCTCGTAAATTTTTTTCAAAGACCGGTAGAGAGCAAAATCGAGCAGCGGATTCTCGGAACGGTTATTGAAATGGATATCCAGGTAAGCACAACCGGCTTTTGTCAGTTCGTCGGCGAATTCATCTTTTGGCGCGATGACCAGAACCTCAAAACTCGTCAACAGATGGCGTATCAGGTCCATTCGGAAGTTGTATACTGACCAGGCACTGTTGGCCACAAGCGCAATCCTTTTCTTGTTCTGTTCAGGCTGAATATCAATCATCCGGGGATATTAAATTCAAATTTATAGATTTGGGGAATCAAAATCAGGTAAAGTTCCTATGCTCACCTACTTTCTGTTTTTCTTTTACCTGTTTTGCGGAACCATTTTGCTGCATCTCATCATCCGGCGAAAGATATTTCCATTTACCATTTATCATACCACTGCCATTGTATTTTTTAAAATAATGATGGGTTGCCTGTATGGATGGGTTTTTCTTCGCAATTACGGAGGAGATGATACCTGGAATTATTTCCTTGAATCAAAGGATCAGACAGGACTGTTACTACGGCATCCGGTTCGTTTCTTCCAGGAATTTTCACCTTCATTTTCTCTGCAGAATACAGACCATCATCTGCTCACTGCGCTGATTTATTATATAAACCATTTTGAAAGGTGGTTTATGATCAAGGGCCTGGCGGTCCTTAACCTGTTTAGTGCAAAAAATTATTATATCGATGTATTATGGTTTGAATTTTTGACGATACCCGGGCAGCTGCTGCTTTTTAAAATTCTGAGCAGGGAATTCCCTTTGCGGGTGGGTATGAATTTCCTGCTCATTTTCTTTGTTCCTTCCATCGTTTTCTGGTGTAGTGGTATAAGGGCCGAGGGGCTGCTGCTGTTGTTTATTTCACTGGTGTTATACAACGGTGACAAATATACGCGGAAGCCCGGCGGCATGGCGCTGTTTGGCATGCTGGCAGGATTTACGGGGATCCTGCTGATCCGCTACCAGTTTCTCGTGATGTTCCTTCCGGCGTTTGTCGCTTTTATGATCAGTAAGGCTAAACAGGAGAAATCACCGGTTTTTTTTTACAGGATATTCGGTGGTATTATTTTGATTTTCGGGATCAGCCTCTTCTTTCCACCTCCTTATCAATTTTCCCGTCCTATTCAAACAGCGCAGGAAAAGTTTTTTCAGTTGAAGGGAAATACGCGTTACGGGCTGGACAGCCTGTCACCCGGCCCAGTCCCTTTTTTGAAGATATTGCCACAAGCCATTGCCAACAGCAGTCTGCGACCCTTTCCCTGGGAGGGTAAAAATCTTTTGCAGTCGCTTTCTTCAGTAGAAGTCATTTTTCTGTTTGCCGGTTTAATATATTTTTTTCTGGGACCAAGGCCAAAGCGGCAGATTTCTCATCCCGTCTATTGGTTTTTCCTTTTCTATGGGCTCAGTCAGCTGATCCTGATCGGATTTGTGGTACCCTTTCCCGGAGCCATTGTCAGGTACCGCTCCATTGCCCTCCTGCTGCTCCTCCTGTTTTTGTATGCGGGCAATCCGTTGCTTCAAAGAAAACTGAGGTACTGGATATTCAAATTACATTAGATTTATCCTTAATGTTATAAATTTTTATGAATTTAAATTAACATATGGTTAAAAAAGGTATTTAAATCGGGAAATTTTAGAAGAATTTCTAAAAAAACAGGTTAAAAGCCCTTTTTTTTTCGTCCTTATGAATATTCGCTTACTTTCGTTTTCAATAAAAAATTATTGTAATGGAATCGTTAAGAGTAAAAGCAATAAACGATCTGTCAACAAAAACTCCGGTAAAACTTGACGCATCCGTAAAAATCACTTCAATTTTCGGTGAGAATGTTTTTAAAATTCAAACCGCCAGGGAATTCCTGAGCGATGAGGCATATAAAAGCCTGAACGGGTCCATTAAAGGCGGTAAAAAAATTGACCGTGCGGTTGCAAACCAGATTGCTTCTGGTTTAAGACAGTGGGCCGAATTAAAAGGCGTAACTCATTATACCCATTGGTTTCAGCCATTGACAGGTTCTTCCGCCGAAAAACACGATTCTTTTTTTGCCATTAAAAGCGATGGAACGCCCATCGAACAATTTGAAGGCGATGCGCTGATTCAGCAGGAACCGGATGCATCTTCATTTCCTTCAGGAGGTATACGGGCTACATTTGAGGCACGCGGATATACTGCCTGGGACCCCTCATCTCCCCCCTTTATTATGGAGATAGGGACTGGAAAGACCCTGTGTATTCCCACAATTTTCGTTTCCTATACAGGCGAGACCCTGGATTATAAAGCACCCTTGTTAAAGTCTCTGGAGGCCATGAATAAAGCGGCCGTGGACGTATGCAACTATTTTGATAAAAATGTAACCAAGGTTATCGGAACGCTGGGCTGGGAACAGGAATATTTCGTAATCGATGAGGCGCTGGCCAATGCCCGCCCGGATCTGGTTATGAGTGGAAGAACGGTGTTCGGTCACCCGCCGGCAAAAGGCCAGCAGCTTGAGGATCATTATTTCGGATCCATACCAGAAAGGATATATGCTTTCATGCGGGATTTCGAGACGGAATCCTATAAACTGGGCATTCCTTTAAAAACACGTCATAACGAAGTTGCCCCCTCTCAATTTGAGTGCGCTCCGATCTTTGAAGAAATCAGTGTGGCAGTGGATCACAATACGCTGCTGATGGATATTATGGACCGGGTAGCCAGGCGTCATAAGCTCCGCGCACTTCTTCACGAAAAACCTTTTGCCGGTATTAACGGAAACGGAAAGCATAATAACTGGAGCATGTCGACAGATACAGGGGTTAACCTGCTGGCGCCGGGCAAAACACCCAAGACCAACCTGATGTTCCTGACCTTTTTTGTAAATACAATAAAGGCCGTACACGATTATGATGATATCCTGAGGGCGTCCATCGCTTCTGCAGGTAACGACCACCGGCTGGGCGCCAACGAGGCACCACCGGCTATTATCTCTGTGTTTATCGGACAGTTCCTGACAAAAGTGCTGGAAGATATAAAAGAACGTGTGGGAGCCAAGTTCGATGAACAGGATGAAGCCATTCTGAAGCTTGACCTTCACAGAAGCATTCCGGAGTTGTTATTGGATAATACCGATCGTAATCGGACTTCTCCTTTTGCCTTTACAGGAAATAAGTTTGAATTCCGGGCCGTTGGCTCCTCGGCCAACTGTGCAAACGCGATGACCGCACTCAATACGATTATGGCAGAGACGTTAAAAAAATTCAAAAAAGATGTAGACGCCTTAATTGAGAAAGGCGAGAAAAAGGAAATTGCCATCATGCATGTGATCAGGGAATATATCGTGAGCAGCGAAAAGATTCTCTTTGAAGGAAATAATTACAGTGACGAATGGGAAAAAGAAGCGAAAAAAAGAGGTTTGGCCAATGTTAAGACCACTCCCCTGGCGCTGGATTTCCTCGTTACCGAGAAGGCCAAACATCTTTATGAGTCCAATAATGTATTGAGTCATGTTGAACTCGAAGCACGGCATGAAATTGAACTTGAAAAATATGTGAAAAAAGTTCAGATCGAAGCCCGCATTATGGGTGAACTTTGTACCAGCCATATCCTTCCGCCTGCGTTCAAATATCAAAATACGCTTATTCAAAACATCATCGGAATGAAGGAGATCGGTCTGAAAGAACCGGCTTTCTCCAATCAAAAACAGATCCTGGAAAAGATCTCAGAACATATTTCACAGATCAGCGATCAGGTGAGCAAAATGATCGATGCCAGGAAAAAGGCAAACGCCCTGACTGATACCAGGGAAAAGGCCATTGCATATTGTGATGATGTTAAAGGGGCATTTTTTGATAAGATCCGTTACCATGTCGATAAACTGGAGGTTTTGATCGACGACAGTGAGTGGTTACTTCCAAAATACCGCGAAATCCTGTTTCTAAGATAGGCGATTTATTATTTCTTCATAAAGGGCTCCCGTTAGGAGCCCTTTTTTATTGAATAATGTTTATTATAGATATGTTTTTTTTAGAGGAAATCTAATTATTATACTATATTAAATTAAAATATATATGTTCGGTTAACAAATTACAATAAGAATTAATAATACTTTCACATTATTAAGTGAGTATTACATATTTATTTAATGTTGCTGTTTAAACCTTCTCTTTTGCTGAACGATTTCTGAGACTATCCAATTGTTTGAAAACCACCGACGACGATTCAGCTTAGCCATTAAACTTGCTAAAGTAGGTCCCTGGTCAGGATTCTGCTGATTTTCAGTAAACAATTAAAACAAACAGCAATGGTTAAAAACTTTAAACTGCTTATTATCGCCATCGGGTCTTTTGTTTATGTCAACGGTCAGGATTCAACAAAAGCCGTGGCCCCGCCGCCTCCCAAAGTTGACTCTGTTCCGCCGTCTCCCGCCACCACGTTCTCTGGATCTCTGGATCTTTATTACCGGTACAATTTTTCGAATGCGCCCAGTTTTAATAATAACTATACCAGTTTCACAAATTCCCAGAATTCTTTCGAATTAGGTATGGCTACGATAAGAGCAGACCACAGCTGGGCAAAGGGTGGTGTAACCGTTGAACTTGGTTTTGGAAGAAGGGCCCAGGAGTTCTCCTACAACGACGGGGTTACCAACAATTTCTTCTCCCTGGCCAATGTGGCTCAGGCTTTTGTATATTATAATATAACCGATAAGATCAAGATCACGGCGGGTAAATGGGGGACGCACATTGGCTACGAAGTTGTAGACGCTGCTGCCAACCGTAATTACTCGATGGGGTATATGTTTTCTTACGGACCATTCTTTAACACGGGTGTCAAGGCCGATATCAGTATAGCCGGCAAGACCGCCATCATGGTTGGTATATCGAACCCAACAGATAATTCAACAACCAGAGCGGTTCAAAAGATGGCCATCGCACAAATCAGCACGGCTACGCCGAATAATAAATGGAAATTTTACCTCAATTACCAGGGCGGACATAACTCAGATAGTTCCACACTGAATCAATTCGACCTTGTGTTAACCGGCACCGTTACTGATAAATTCAGTGTTGGATTCAATGCAACGGATCAGATGGTTAAAGTTGTGAATACAAATTCCTGGTGGGGTGCCGCTGTTTACCTGAATGTGGATCCCACTCCATTATTCGGATTGACCCTTAGAGCAGAGTACTTTGATAACAAGGATGCTGTACTCCCTATCGCTGCAGGAAATTTCCAGGAATTCACACTGACCGGCCAGTTTCACCTGGGCAAGCTCACATTTATGCCTGAAGTGCGCTATGATAACGCGTCCGTTGACGGAACGTTCCTGAAACATGATGATACGAATTCCAAAAATACATTTACAGGTATACTGGCAGCCACTTATGTATTTTAAGACAATCGAATGGAAACATATTCAACAACTTATCGCAACGGCAACTGATATGTATATGAATATATTATTTACTCAATTTCAATCAACACAACTATGCTCTTCCTAAAAAACATCAGCAAAACAGCCACGCCATCGATTTGTGTCCCGCTAACCAAATCGCAAAAATGGAAAATCGGTCTAGGAGTTTTTGGTGGAAAAATGATAGGTCTACTCATTGTACTGGTTGCAATGAGGATGCTGCCTTCGATGATTGCCACAAAGGCTTATGCGGGTGACACGTATACCCCGCATGAGAATGCAATGATCAGTTCGATCAATACGGTCTGGACCCTCGTTGCCGCATTTCTGGTTTTTGGTATGCAGGCTGGATTTATCATGCTCGAAGCAGGTTTTGCCCGCGCCAGGGAAACGGTAAATGTTTTGATGGAATGTATTTTCGACACCTGTCTGTGCGGTCTTCTTTTCTACGCCATCGGGTATTCATTCATGTTTAGTCACGGAAATGGTTTTATCGGTTTGAACTGGTTTTTCCTCCAGGGAGGACCGGCCACGTATGAAACAACCGGAATTCCCCTTCTTGCACACTGGATTTTTCAGTTTGCCTTTGCGGATACCTGTTCAACGATCGTTTCCGGTGCGATGATCGGTCGTACTGCATTCAGAGGAGACATCCTGTATAGCATTGGTATCACTGGTTTTATTTATCCGATTATCGGTCATTGGGCCTGGGGACCAGACGGATTCCTGGCAACCATGGGAAGCGCTGGTAATTTCCTTCCAAACCTGGGTAACGGTTTCCGAGATTTTGCTGGTTCCACCGTTGTTCACACGATTGGGGGGATCGCATCGCTCGCCGGTGCTGTTGTGCTGGGACCCAGAATAGGACGCGTGTTTAAGCGAGACGGAGGTGGAATGCCCGCGCCCCATAATCTGACAATTGCTGCGGTCGGTGGTTTTATACTCTGGTTTGGATGGTATGGTTTTAATCCGGGCAGTACATTATCTGCTTTGGACGCGGACGGCATCGGACGTGTTGCGACCAATACAACATTGGCAGCCTGCGCAGCCGGGATGACCGCCATGTATATGGCTTTATGGTTTGGAGATACGAAGGGAAAATTCGACCTGGGTTATACAGTCAATGGATTTTTGGGTGGCCTGGTCGCGATAACCTGTCCTTGTTACTGGGTGAGTCCGCTGGGCGCTATATTACTCGGTGCCGTTGCAGGGATTGTCGTTTGGCTGGGTGTTAACCTGCTGGAATATTTGAGAGTTGATGATCCGATAGGCGCAGTAGCCGTACATGGATTTGCAGGAATCTGGGGTACTTTGTCCCTGGGATTATTCGCAGCCGGATTCGGAGCAACTGGTCCAACAGGTGCTGATCTATCCTCCCCGGTAAAAGGTTTGTTTTACGGAGGTGGAATAGGCGTATTAAAAGCACAGTTTATAGGTAGTGCAACTATTACAATCGCAACTTTTGTCGTGACTTTTATAATGATGTGGCTGATCAAACAACTTCCTCATCCTTATAATCTGCGTGTGGAAGAGAAAGGTGAAACAGGACCTGGTGGTTTGGATATGCATGATCATGGCACATCTGCCTACCCCGCACAATAATTAATTGTCAATTGATAATTGTTAATTGTTAAAAACCGTCTCACTTGCTGGGGCGGTTTTTTTGTGGGTTGTATTGGCGGTTGACAAGTTCCAATTATCAATTAACAATTATCAATTATCAATTGCTTTCGCCGCCCACTTCATAGCAAGCTGGTATTGCTCCTGGGTAGTGAGATTCGAATTGTCCAATACCAATGCATCTGCCGCTTTTGTCAATGGACTGATTTCTCGATGAGAGTCGATATAGTCCCGCATTTCAAGATTATTCTTTACTTCCTCAATACTTATATTCGGGTTCTTCGCATAGAGTTCGCGAAACCGTCTTTCTACGCGCACGGCATTGTCTGCCGTCATAAAAATTTTTAGTTCTGCTTCCGGAAATACAACGGTTCCGATATCACGTCCATCCATGACGATTGCGCGTTTTGTTCCGAGTGCCTGTTGTTGTTTGACGGCAAAATCGCGCACTTCTTTTATAGCAGCCACTTCACTTACCTTTTCTGCAACCACAAGATCTCTTATCAGGTACTCTACATTCTCTCCATTCAGAATGATCTCGCTGGTCTTGTTTCCTTCATTCTGGACAAATTCAATATGGATTTCCGTTAATGCTTTTACAACGGCTTTTGAATCTGTCCAGTCCACATGATTTCTTAGAAAATACAATGTGATCGCCCGGTACATCGCCCCGCTGTCAATATAGGTGTACCTGAGTTTTTCTGCCAGTTGCTTTGCCAGCGTGCTCTTTCCGCAGGAAGACCATCCATCGATGGTGATTATGATTTTCTTTTCAGCCATGATATTGCATCCATTCTGCAAATAAAAGATTTGCCACGGAAACACGGAAATTTCCGCGCGCCGTGGCAAATAATATATGAGATTGTTAAGCCGTCTTAAACCTCAGAAGCTTCTTTTTCCTTTTCCTTCAGCGTGAATTTGATCTTGGATTCCACTTTGTCCAGATCCGCGATCATAACATCCCCGTTTTTAATACTCATATTCAGGATCTCTTCCGCTAAAGGATCTTCCAGGTATTTCTGGATCGCCCGGTGCAGGGGCCTTGCTCCGAATTCCTGATCATATCCTTTTTCTGCGATAAAACTCTTGGCCTCAGCCGTCAACTCAAGACTAAATCCAAGTTGTACCAGCCTTTTCATCACACCCTTCATCAGGATATCGATGATATTGAAAATATTTTCCCTGCTGAGTGAATTGAAAATAATGATGTCATCCACGCGGTTCAAAAACTCCGGACTGAATGTCCGCTTTAAAGCCTTTTCGATAACCGCTTTATTGTTTTCATCCACATTGGCTGTTCTGGAGGAAGTGGCAAAACCAACACCCGCTCCGAAATCTTTCAACTGCCGGGCCCCGATATTTGAGGTCATGATGATGAGGGTATTTTTGAAATCTACTTTTCTTCCCAAACCATCCGTTAACTGTCCATCATCCAGCACCTGTAACAATATATTATAGATATCCGGGTGTGCTTTTTCGATTTCGTCCAACAGGATCACAGAATACGGTTTCCTGCGGACTTTTTCAGTCAGCTGGCCACCTTCTTCATAACCCACATATCCGGGAGGAGCTCCAATTAACCGGCTCACGGTAAATTTTTCCATGTATTCACTCATATCGATACGCACGAGCGAATCTTCGGAGTCAAACATATACCGGGCAAGCGCACGGGCCAGCTCGGTTTTACCCACCCCGGTTGGTCCGAGAAAAATAAATGTTCCGATCGGCTTCTTAGGATCTTTCAGACCAACGCGATTTCTTTGAATGGCTTTAACCACTTTCAGTATCGCTTCGCTCTGGCCGACCACCATATCGCCCATGTCAATGGACATATTCTTCAGCTTTTCACTTTCCGCCTGAACCATTCGTTTAACCGGGATTCCCGTCATCATACTCACGACTTCCGCAATATTTTCTTCGTCAATCGGGTAGCGGCGGTGTTTGCTTTCCTCTTCCCATTCGAGTTTGGCTTTTTCCAGTTCTTCCTGCAAACGCTTTTCAGCATCCCGGAGAGAGGCAGCTTCTTCGAATTTCTGACTCTTCACCACTTTATTTTTCTCGTTCTTTACTTCCTCGATTTTCTTTTCAAATTCCACGATATTCTGCGGCACATTGATATTCTTTAAATGTACCCTGGCTCCTACTTCGTCCAAAACATCAATGGCCTTGTCAGGTAAGAGACGGTCAGTCATATACCGGTCACTTAATTTAACGCAGGCCAGGATGGCATCGTCAGAATAGGTGACGTTATGATAGTCTTCGTATTTCGATTTAATATTTTCCAGGATCTGAATCGTTTCTTCCACACTGGGCGGATCGATCATCACTTTTTGAAAACGACGGTCAAGTGCTCCGTCTTTTTCTATATACATCCTGTACTCATCCAGCGTTGAGGCTCCAATACATTGCAGTTCGCCGCGCGCAAGTGCTGGTTTGAAAATGTTGGAGGCATCCAGCGATCCTGATGCTCCTCCCGCACCCACGATCGTATGAATTTCATCTATGAATAAAATGACATCCCTGTTTTTTTCCAGTTCGTTCATGATCGCTTTCATGCGTTCTTCGAATTGCCCACGGTATTTGGTACCGGCTACCAGAGCCGCCAGATCCAGCGATATCACCCGTTTGTCGAATAAAACCCGGGACACTTTCCTCTGCACAATACGAAGGGCCAGTCCTTCTACGATGGCCGTTTTGCCCACACCCGGTTCCCCTATCAATATCGGGTTGTTCTTTTTCCGCCTGGATAATATCTGCGAAACCCGTTCGATTTCTTCCTCCCTTCCAACAATAGGATCGAGAGAATTCATTTCTGCGAGCCGGGTTATATCCCTTCCAAAATTATCCAGTACCGGTGTTTTACTTTTAGTATTTCCTGCCGGACGCGCTTTCTGCTGGGCATATTTTTTTTCATCATCAAAATCATCATCATTTTCCTCAGCATATTCGCTTCGGGTATCGTTACTTTTAACAACACCCAATTCATTTCTGAACAGATCGTAGTCCACGTCAAATTGATTTAAAATTTGAGTCGCTATGTTTTCTTTGTTTTTTAAAATAGAAAGCATCAGGTGTTCAGTTTCCACCGTCGGGCTCTTCAACGCTTTTGCCTCAAGAACGGTGACGCGTATCACCTTTTCTGCCTGCTTGGTCAGGGGAAGGCTATTGATATTTGCGATATTCTTACCAGTTTTATCTTTAACAGCGAGTTCAACTTCTTTTCGGAGTTCATAAAGATCTACATTGAAACTCTTCAGGATCCGAACCGCCGTATTGTCGCCCTCCCTGATCAGGCCCAGAAGCAAATGCTCCGTCCCGATAAAGTCGTTTCCTAACCTTAAGGCTTCCTCCCTGCTGAACGAAATAATCTCCTTAACCTGGGCCGAAAAATTATTATCCATTTTTAACTAATTGAGCTTAATACAATAATAACGAATATTTTTGATTCCTGTTTTCCATGGTTTATTAACGTATGTTAACAATGCCGCTTGAATGAAAGTCAAAATTAGTACCAACGGGAAATTCCATGCCATTACTGTACTTGAACCCATTCTTGCTGCTAATATGACAGCAGCGCTGCATGAACTTTGCGAGCCGTTTCTAGAAAAAGAAGTAAAAAACCTGCTCCTGAATTTAAAAGACATTCAAAAAATGGATTCTGCTGCTGCTGAAGCCATTCTTGAATTGAGAAACCGGTTTTACACGAATCATGCATCCTTTGTACTGTGTGAGCTGCAACCACCGCTAAAAAAATATTTCAGTCAGAATGAACAATTTGAATTATTACAAATAGCCCCCACACAGTCTGAGGCAACCGATATAATCTATATGGAAGAAATCGAAAGGGAGTTGACGGATTAACTCAAATACCACCGGATAATATGGTAACGATCAAATCCCATTCCTATTACTTTTTGTATTATTTTTCACCAGATATGAAGGAAAACAAAGCGTCCGGCCCGATTGATCATGAATAAATCCCTACAGTGCTCGCGGTAACCATACTTGGAAATAACTCTGCTATTCCTGCATTCGACCGGCATCCTACGGCCCAGGTGATCACCCTTGACGATCACCTTTTCCTCGTGGATTGCGGGGAGGGTACCCAAACACAGATGAATAAGTACAAAATCAGGCGAAGCCGGATCAATCATATATTTATCTCCCACCTGCATGGGGACCATTATTTCGGCCTGATCGGACTCATAACCAGCATGGGCCTCCTGGGTCGTCACCAGGAGCTGAATCTTTACGGGCCAGCGGCACTTATTGAAATTTTTAACCTGCAGCTCCTGGTCGCAGATACTCAGCTTCCCTACAAACTGATTTTTCATCCGCTAGAAGAAGAGGGTGTCATTGTAAAAGACAACCGCTTTCTGGTGAGTTGTTTCCGCGTTTTTCATCGAATTGAATGCTGGGGATTTATTTTCCGACAGGTTCGTCCCCCCCGTCGCGTAAATGCCGAAAAAGCAAGAATAGCAGGCATTCCGGCGTCCTTTTTTGACCGTTTAAAATGGGGGGAAGACTATGAAACCCAGGGTGGAACCATCATTGAAAATACATCAGTTACCGATCCGGGGCCCAGGCCGAAATCGTATGCCTATTCGGCAGATACCATTTTCAACCCGCAGGTTGCGGAAAAAGTAAAGGGTGTTGATATGCTTTACCATGAAGCAACCTATCTCAAAGACCTGGAAGAACGGGCAACCAAAAGATTCCATTGTACAACCGTTCAGGCGGCATTCATAGCCAAAAGCGCCGGCGTCCGGCAGCTTCTGATCGGTCATTTCAGTTCGAAATATGACCGGCTGGATGAATTTGAAAAAGAAGCCCGGGAGGTTTTTCCCAATACAGATCTTGCACTGGAAGGAGTGAGCTTTTTGGTGTAACATGAAATTCTTACTCCTCCCTGTTCAGCAAATAAACCGCCAGCTCCCTTAAAGCGTCTTTATTTTCGGCAGGCACCTGAACATTGTCCAGGTGTTTGTAGGCCTTTTCCATATAATTTCTTTTGGCCGCCTGGGCCTTCAGATCGGTTCCCGAATTCAGGTAAATCTCAACCATCCTTTTCACTTTGTCCGGCCCTTCATAAGCTGCGAGTTCATGGATGATCGTTCTTTCGGCATGGCCTGCATTTTCCAAAGCATTCACAAGCAGAAATGTTTTTTTGTTGACAAGAATATCACCCCCTATTTGTTTACCGAATTTTTCCTGATTTCCGAATACATCCAGCCAATCGTCCTGCACCTGGAACGCCAGTCCCAGGTTCTTCCCAAATAAATAGATTTGATGCTGATCTCCAGCAGACGCGCCTGCAACGATTGCCCCCATCTGCAGACAGGCCGCCAGAAAAACGGCTGTTTTCAATTCAATCATCGACAGGTATTGCTCAAGTGTTATGGAGATGGCCTTTTCAAAATCCATGTCAAGCTGCTGACCCTCGCAAACCTCGCGACCCGTTTTATTCAACAACCGGATGAGTTCATGCAGATGTTCCGAGTTCGTGTCATTTAAATAATCATATGACTGCAACAGCATGACGTCGCCGGCCAGTAATGCCGTGGATTCGTTATATTTTTTATGGACGGTCGCCTTCCCTCTGCGTAAAGGAGCTTTATCCATAATATCATCGTGAATAAGGGTGAAGTTGTGAAAAAGTTCAAGAGCGGCCGCAATTTTCCAGGTATCATTCTGTATGACTCCAAATAATTCATTCCCCAACAGACAAAGCACGGGGCGAATTCGTTTACCGCTGACTCCCAGCATATAGGACGCAGCACCATAAAGCGTTTCCGGAAAATCCGGAAAATGTTTTTTGTTGAAATAAGATGAAAATTCATCGGACAGTTCCTGGAAACGCAACATCCGCTACTGGTTATAATGATTAGGTATAAATTCCATTTTAAACATTGTTTTCAAAAACTGCATTCGCACTTTTCATTCGTCCGCTTTACGCTTCAGGCTTTCAAGAACCCATTCATAATCCAGCTGCCGTTTAGAAAGATTAGCAGACACCACTTTGATTGTTACTTTGTCTCCCATCCGAAACCGCCGCCCGCTGCGTTTTCCCACGAGGGCATATTCACCTTCGATCAGTCGGAAGTCATCGTATTCCATGAGGCTGTTCAGGCTCACGAGTCCCTCACACTTGTGTTCGACAGTTTCAACCCAGAATCCGAATGCAGCCACTCCGCTGATCACGCCATCGAATATATCGCCAATAAAGTCTTTCATATATTCGACCTGTTTATATTTATTAGCGGCCCGTTCGCTGTCCATAGCAGCTCTTTCTCTTTCACTGCAATGTTTACACTGCTCTTCCAGCTTTTTATGTATCTGGATTTCTTCATCCAGCACTTCCTGCAGGATGCGGTGTGTAAGCACATCGGGATACCGGCGGATCGGAGATGTAAAATGACAATAATTACTGAATCCCAGACCATAATGGCCGATGTTTTCAGTGGTGTAGACAGCTTTTGCCATCGTCCGGATACCAAGCTGTTCCAATACATGCTGTTCCGGTTTTCCCTTCACGTCCTGTAACATCAGGTTGAAGGACGCGGCGATTCCTTCCGGCGTTTTTGTATCAAAATGATGACCATACTTTTTTGCAAATTCAACAAACGGAGCCAGCTTTTCCTTATCCGGTGTATCATGAATCCGGTAAGGAAAAGGGATTGATTTTTTCTTGAACTTGATCTTTGCTACATGACTCGCGACTGTACGATTGGCGAGCAGCATAAATTCCTCAATCAGCTGGTGCGATTCTTTACTTTCCTTTATCAGAATGCCCACTGGTTTTCCCTTGTCATCCAACTTAAAACGAACTTCCACCGATGAGAAATTGATCGCGCCTTTCTTTATCCGTTGTTTCCGGAAACGCTGCGCAATTTCGTGCAATATGCCGATCTCCTCTGCATATTCGCCATTGTGTTTGTCTATTATTTCCTGAACATCTTCATATGCAAATCGGTGATCTGAATGGATGACGGTTCTTCCCAGCCAGTATTCTTTAATCAGACCTTTATGTGAGATATGAAAAACGGCAGAAAAGCAAAGCTTGTCTTCATTCGGTCGCAGCGAACAGAGTTCATTTGAAATCTTTTCGGGCAACATGGGATTCACGCGATCCGGAAGGTAAACAGAGGTAGCCCGTTCATACGCTTCCTCATCAAGAGCAGATCCCGGCTTCACATAGTGACTCACATCGGCAATATGCACACCGATTTCGTACATTTCATCTTTTAATTTCCGGAACGAAATGGCGTCGTCGAAATCTTTAGCGTCTGCTGGATCGATGGTAAACGTCAGCACTTTTCTGAAATCCTTTCTGCCTTCGAGGTCGCCGGCTGGTATGGTTTCCGGCAAAGCAGCGGATTCATCTAAAACGTTTTTAGGAAACAGAATGGCAAAGCCGTTTTCGAGAAGGATCTCTTTCATCACACGATCATTTTCATCTGCTTCATCCAAAATCTGCAGAACTTCTCCCTGTGGTTTTTTATTTTTTCCCCAGTCTGTGATACGCACGATAACCCGGTCGTTATCCACCGCACCGGCTAATTTGGCTAAGGGAAGATATACATCCGGCATCGGACGGGCTGTTTCCGCTATAAAAAATGCAAACCCTTCTCCCATTTGGATATGGCCCGGAAAATCGGTTTGTTTCCTTTCAACGACCGATTCCACAATACCCTGCACACGGCCATTTCCTGCCTTGGATTGTGTAACCTTCACCAATACAGTATCCCCATGCATGGCCGTGTTAAAATCATTGGGACGAACCAGCACGTCGCGGTCCAGTCCTTTGGCAATAACAAAACCCATACCGGATCGCGTTACTTCCAGGGTTCCTTTATGTAACTGAATACCCGTTTTTTTCTTTTTCTTGTCTGAATGTTTATGACCCATCTCTTTAAGCTTGATCAGGAAAATCCTGAATGAATGTAGTAATTAAGCGCGTAAACTGTTTTTCTTCATTAAATAAAAATACTGACTGTATAGGCATCACATACACAGCCAGGTTACGCAGCTGATGTGAAAATTTCTGAAGCCGTACAGCATCTTTTTCCGTTGTCAGCAGGATCTTCCCGGGAGACTGGATCTGGTTAAATTTTTTGAGGATAAAATTCAGATCGTCGATCGTAAAAATATGGTGATCCCCATATGCCAGTTCATCATATCCATTGAATTTCTCCTCCAGGTGTTTTTTGAGCATGCCCGGATTCGCGATTCCCGTTACCAACAACACTTCGTTCGATTTGTCTGGTGTCCAGGTTTCCCGGGTGACAATCTGGTACGGTTTCCCATAGGAAATGGCTGTAAAAAAAATATACTGTTTTGCGCCTGGTTTAATTTCTGTTATAAGCTGGTTTTTTTCAGACAGGGAAAGATCCGGCGGACATTTCGTTACAACGATAACATCAGCCCTTCTTGCGCTTTTTTTCTGGTCCCGTAAATCGCCGGTCGGAAGGAACCAATCGCGTGTATATAAATTATTATAATCGGTAAGCAGTATATTAAAACCAGCTTTCACCGATCTGTGTTGAAACGCATCATCCAGAACGATGACGCGGGTTCCAGGTTTATCGTGCAAAAGTTGTGGGATGGCGAACACTCTTTCCTCTCCGACTGCCACCGTCAGTCCCGGAAATTTATTATAAAATTGCATGGGTTCGTCTCCGATTTCCAGAGCCGTGCTGGTTTCAGTTGCCAGGGCATACCCGCTTGTCTTTCTTTTATAACCCCTGCTGAGTACGGCCATCGGAAATGACTGCTGCAATTTTCCAATCAGGAATTCTACCATGGGTGATTTACCTGTTCCGCCAACGGAAAGATTTCCGATACAAATCAGCGGCAGATTAAAAGTAGCGGACCTCAGAATATTCTTGTCGAACAACCAGTTACGGAAATAAATGATCAACCCGTAAATCAGAGAAAAAGGAAGCAGGAGCATCCTGACCGGCTTTAATAAGGGATAATTGAGATTGACCATAACTATGAACAAAGATAACTCAATCCGATCCGGCCGGCTTCCCGGGCGATGGTATGGTTAGAAACGGATTCCAAAAGAGGAAGCGAAAAAAGGATTGGATAGCCCGACCATTCTGCAATTTCCTTTTTATAGTCCAGGTATTGATCGTTGAAAACCCAACCTGCCACATCCAACCCATATGAACGGCAAAGTCTTGCCGTCAATAAGGAATGATTAATACTCCCCAGGTAGTTTCGGCTCACGAGGATTAGTCTGGCATCGAGCAGTTTCACCAGATCAACCACAAATTCTTTTTCGTTGAGCGGAACGAGAAGTCCACCCGCGCCTTCAATAATCAAGGGGCGTTCATGATTCATCTGGCGATAAACTTCTAAGAGATCATTTAATTCAATGCGCAGACCTTCCTGCCTGGCTGCGATATGGGGAGATGCAGCCAGCGTTAATTTATATTTTTCCGGATGAATGATGGTTTCGGAATTGTTGATGAGTGTACGGACCAGGGAACTGTCAGTACCGGTCTCAAACCCTGCCTGTACGGGTTTCCAGTAATCTGCCTTCAGAGATTCCGCCATAACAGCGGCAACGACGGTTTTCCCGATCCCGGTACCAATGCCACTGATAAATAACGGCTTCATGCAGCTTTGTTGACAAAGATGGAAAAAATGGTTGTGCCGTAGTTTCTTTCTGCCGTAAAAAGAGGATACTCAGTATATCGGTTGCGCGGGGTATGTTCCAGGACGAACCATCCGTTTTCTTTCAATAAATGTCCGTTTACAACATACTGCGGAATCTGGTCAATGGTTTCCAGTGCGTAGGGTGGTCCGGCGAAAATGAAGTCGTATTGATCTTTATTTTTTTTCAGGAACCGGAAAACATCGGATGGAACAATTTTTAACTGCGACAATCCCAGCGTTTCGGCGGTTGTGCGTATGAAATTCAGCATCTGGCTGTCTTTCTCAACAATCGTCAGATCGCTTGCGCCACGGGATGCCAGTTCAAAACTGATACTTCCTGTTCCTCCAAAGAGGTCAAGTGTCTTCAGGCCCACCAGATCACGGTTTGACTGCAGAATATTAAATAATCCCTCTTTGGCTATATCTGTAGTGGGGCGTGTATTTGGCATTTTTGAAGGAGGATGAATTTTTCGCCCGCCCCATTCACCCCCGATTATACGCATATCGTCATTTTCAAAAGCGAAGAGAAAAAATGATTGGGATATTGCATGAGTTCGTCAGTAATTTTGATACTGTCTTCCATATTGTCAAAACGGATATTCAGAAAGTATAGTTCGAGGTCTTCATACAGTGTAGATTTTTTTTCTATCATGCCAGACAATTCAAGTACCAATTCTTCCCGATTCATTCCGAGTTGATGGCAACAGTTTAACAAGATGTATAATACATCTTTTGAATCCTGATATCCGTAGTGCTGGATAAGTTGAAGCTGGCCACTTTTACAAACCATGACTATGATTTTTTCCGGATAGAAGAACACTTTCATATATTCCGGCTCTTCCTTTGCCGTAAACATTTTAAAGCACTTGAGCTGCAGACTATAAAAATGCCAGTATCGCGCGCCCTGAAATTTTTCCTGCATCAGGAAATGAATTTTGGCTGGAACACGATATACATTATGAAACTCAAACCACGGAATTTTTTCATCCATCACGAGGTCGCGGCTGAGATCACCATAAATGAGATCGGTGACTGGTTTAGTCATATCGGCGCTAAAAAACTTTTCAGGAATCAGGTTACTCTCCGCAAAATTATAAACTATGAAAACCTCGCTGGCATTAAAACGACTCAGAATCGGGTCGTTCTCCAGAATTCCCCGTATAATAATTTCCGGCTCATTTGTATTTAGTTGCAGCCACTGAAAAACCCGGATGGCCACTGGACGCATGCCGCGAACGTTTAGTAATACAAAAACGAGTGAGCATGAACCGATTTCTATGAGCAGGCGGCATTGGGACGGGTCCTCGGCTGAGGGATCTTCACTATGTATATCGAAATCAGGTCTGATGTTCATAAAATGGCTCGCAATAATACTACAATTTAGCGACTGGCGGGATGGATTATTGCCATTCTGTAAGAAGCTGACGTGCAATCGTTTTTACGCGGGTATCATCGTAAATCAAATTGGGAAGGCCCAGCAGGATATGCAGGTTGGCAATGGCTTTTTTGTTTTCATCCATCCTGTGATAAGACCGGGCCAGTTCGTAATAATTAAGTATGAATCCCGGGTTCAGTGCACGGCTTTTCTCAAAATCATAAATGGCCAGCTCAAGGCTTGCATCCGGAATTTTTCCGTAGAAAACTCTCGCAAATGATTTTTCGGCCAGGCTGAGATTGCTTACATCATAGTTCCATCGCCCAAGAATATGATAGGCTCTGAAATTAGTAGGATCCAGCCGGATTGCATTTTCTGCATAATACTTCACATCCCTCGCCAGCATTACACGATCTTTTGTTCCTGAAATAAGAGAAACCCGGCCCAGAGCAAGAGCCATGGCACAATTGGCATCCGTGGAATTTGCATTCACACGAAGCGCCGCCGCCGCATAGTTCCTGGCCGCAATAAAATAAGGACGCATATTATCTTTATTCGGCTGACGGGCGCCAATACGGGAAGAGAGTTCACTGCATTTCCAAAGTGCCAGCAGGTTCAACGGATCCTTTTTTAGCACTTCCGCATATTTCAGAAAAGCTTCACTTTCATGAAGCAGGATTTCCTGTTGCTGGGCTTCTTTCAGAAGAAGACCCGTATCCTGTGATAGTAACCTGCCGGGAAACCCCATACTAAATAAGATAAGAAGTCGAAGCATATTTAATCCTTAAATGTCCTGTGCATCGTTACCCCTACCTTACCGACAAAATGTTCTATAGGCGCCTGCAGTTTATAAATGCTGATTCTGATCTCGGATACGGCCGGATATTGATGTTTGATGTTTAAGATAATACCCTGGCAGATTTTTTCCAAAAGAAATACAGGGTCCTTCATTTTTTCCTGTACGATTTTGAATAAATTAACATAGCTGATGGTATCGGAGATCCTTTCATATACC
>Ga0066787_10000038_pt1 | contig 19834 bp, 18 predicted proteins | sample OrgsoiDNA2013047_FD_70942 | JGI IMG/M metagenome (GOLD analysis project Ga0066787, IMG submission 70942) | Permafrost soil microbial communities from the Arctic, to analyse light accelerated degradation of dissolved organic matter (DOM) -... | ecosystem: Environmental > Terrestrial > Soil >...
TATCCACCAGGATGAGACGATTACCGTCTTCTATCAGCAGGCATCTGAGAGCCCAGGTACAAAGGTTATTTACATCTGCCGGATTCGATTTATTCCAGATGGACTTGGGTACCACACCAAACATGGCACCCCCGTCGAGTTTGAAGTAGCCGGTTTCAATAGTGTGTAGATTCATTTGAAGTTTAGTTTGCGGTTGGCATCAGCCAAGCACTGCCCGTCTAAGCCGTTCCGCCCTGAGCAACCAGATCAGTCCGATCACAAAAAATACAATAAGGCATAACACGGAATTCTTCATGCTGCCGGTCGCTTCTTCAATCAGACCGAAACTGAACATGCCGATTACGATGGCCAGCTTTTCGGAAAAGTCATAGTAACTGAAGTAAGAAGCGGTATCACGGGTCTCGGGCATCAGCTTGGAATACGTTGAACGGCTGAGCGATTGTATACCACCCATAACAAGGCCCACCGCAACGGCCAGTCCGTAAAATCCGAATTCCGGGTTGCCGCCCTGTTCTTTATAGTAAGCCGTGTAATATGCCGAGAGACATATTAAAATCCAGAAAACAATGATACCCGCCAATACCCTCAGGTTGCCAAATTTTTCCGACAGCTGACTCATCCAGATAGCACCTGGTATCGCGACCAGCTGTATGACCACGACCGTGATGATGAGTTTTGTATCCGCCAACTGCAAAAGCTTGCTTCCAAACAATGTCGCCGCCAGCATGACCGTCTGAACACCCATGCTGTAGAAAAAGAATCCGCGCAGATAGTTTTTTAATACCGGCAATTTTTTTATTTCGCGATACACTTTTTTCATTTCGGAAAAACTCTCCTTTATAATGCCGGCACTGATTTCTCCGGCGGACTTAGATTCCGGGAGAACGGAGAACGTGATCTGGGCAAAGGAAGCCCACCATATACCGACCAGTAAGAAAGTAATGCGGGGGGCAAGAAACGGATCCCCGGGCAACAAAACAACCAGCGCAAAACCGATGAGCTGTAATAAAACGCTACCGATATAACCATAAGAAAAACCCTTGGCGCTCACCCTGTCCCTGTCTTGCGGTGCAGCGATTTCAGGAAGGAAGGCATTGTAGAATACCAGGCTGCCGACAAATCCCATCGACGCCAACATAAAACAAAGAATGCCCAGCCAGAGATTGGTTCCGTTAAAAAAATACAGCAGGGCACATCCGAGTGAACCCATATAACAAAAGAACTTCATGAACGACTTCTTGTTACCCCGCGTATCTGCAATGGAAGTCAGCACCGGGTAAAGAAGAGCAATAAAAAGGTATGCAACAGCCAGTGAATAATCATACAGAGAAGAGTTCACAAATCTTCTTCCGAGAAAAGGAACGATATCGCTGCCAAATTGCTTCTTCGTAACGGCTGTAAAATAGATGGGGAAAAAAGTGGTGGTGATCACCAGGTTATAAACGGAATTCGCCCAGTCGTACATCGCCCATCCGCGAATTACTTTTTTGGAGGCTGTCTGCATGCCCGTTTATTTTATTGATGAATAATTCCCTTCCAGACGAGCAGGAGAATAACGGTTCCCGCCAATATTCTGTAATATCCGAATATTCTGAAACCATGGCGCTGTAAATAGGTAATAAAAAATCTGATGGCGAGTAAGGCTACCACAAAGGCGATCACACTTCCGATGATCAGCTGTGTCATATTATCCTGTACAAAGACTTCCGGATTCGCCTTATGCACATCCCAGAAACTTTTTACAGATGCCGCCAGCATGGTCGGAACGGCCAGGAAAAAAGAAAATTCTGCAGCCGTTCGACGGTCGAGTTTCTGCTGCAGACCGCCAATGATCGTAGCTGCGCTGCGGCTCAGACCGGGAAATAAAACCGAGAGCACCTGATAACAGCCGATCACAAACGCGTTTTTATTTGAAACGCCATCCTGGGAATGTATCTGTGGTTTTGTAAATAGCCGGTCGATAAAAAGTAAAATGATACCGCCGGTGATCATTACAATGGCGATGAATACAAGATTGCCCAGCATCGCATCTATATGCTTCTTTAGCAAAACACCCGCGATAATGGCTGGTATCAGTGCGATGATCAGTTTAAAATAAAACCTGGTCTTTTTGAAATCAAAAAACTGTTTATAATACAAAACGACAACTGAAAGAATGGCTGCCAGCTGAATTACGATTTCAAAGAGGTCGGTAAATGCAGAAGGATGTACGCCGATCAGCGGATTGGCAAACTTCATGTGGGCAGTGGAGGAAATGGGAAGAAACTCAGTAATACCTTCAACAATGGCAATGATAATAACTTGTATCAGGCTCATTGTGGATTCTGAGGGTTGGATTTTTTGAAGATCCCGACAATTTCCAGCGTCAGGCCCGCAAGTATTAAAATAGGGGCCAGTGTGATCCGCCTGAAACTGTACACCTGTGAGGGATCAAACACATTGGGATCCTTGCTCTTTCCACCGATCATCAGCAGCAGGCCCAGTAGGATAGCAACCGCACCAATGATCATCCAACGATAATTCTCCTTTCCGAATAAAGGTTTATAATTAGTGGTTCTGACTGTTTTTATTTGTTTTGCCATAACGTAAATAGGTTCGCAATGTACTAAAATCAATATAATTCGTCCAACTTCATCTTCAGGTACTTCAGTACGCTGCGGTGGGTGCTGAAAAACGAAATGCAAATTCCCAACAAGATGATAACAATAAATAGCATGAGGAGTAAAGGGTAGTCGCGTAGCGCCTTCAGGTAGGGTAATTGGTTTTCTGCAAAAATGATAATGGCAATCAGTCCGCCGACTGCCAGCAAACCGCTGATCAGACCGTTTATGAATGCCCGCAGATCCATCGGCCGGGAAATAAACCAGCGTGTGGCGCCTACCATCTGCATGGTTTTGATCAGGAACCGGTTGCTGAACATGGCCAGCCGGATCGTGTTGTCTATCAGGAATATGACCAGGATCGAAATGATAACGATCACGGAAAGCAAAATGATGCTGATCTTATTGATAATATTATTGAGGTTGGTTACGAGTGATTGAGGATACTGCACGTCACTCACCGCTATATTCTGCAGCAGGTCGTTTTTGATTTTTGACAGTGAGTCTATGGACGCAAATTCTTTTTTGATCCTGAAATCGATACTCGCGGGCAACGGATTCCGGTCGAGCAGTGCGCCCCAGTCCTTATTGCCATCCTGCAGGTATTTCTGCTTGGCAAGGTCCTTGGTCACATATTCATAGTCTTTCACGTATGGCTGGGAAATGATATACTGGACCAGCGATGCACTATCTCTGGCTGATACGTTTTCACGGATATATACATTCATGGCAATATTTTCCTTGAAATATTGGCCCAGCTTATTTGCATTGATGACGATCCAACCTAAAATGCCCAAAAGAAAAAGCACAAGGGAAACGCCCACGATGGCCATCAGATAAGAAGGTGCGGAACGTTTGGCTGATCCTTTCCGGGTTTGCGCCATAGTTGATTGATTTCTGTTTATTCAGGATGCAGGAAGTGGCAAAAATAAAAGATTTACCCGCATGATGCGTATTTTTGTTGGTTCATATGGAGTATTCATTCAATGCCATCGAAAAAAAATGGCAGCAAAAGTGGGAAGCGGATCAGGCCTATAAGGTGCAGAATAACAGCAGCAAACCCAAATATTACGTGCTGGATATGTTTCCCTATCCCAGTGGCACGGGTCTCCATGTGGGCCATCCCCTCGGATATATTGCCAGTGATATTTTCGCACGCTATAAAAGGCTTAAAGGCTTTAACGTACTACATCCGATGGGATACGATGCATTTGGCCTGCCCGCCGAACAATACGCGATAGACCATGGCATCCACCCTGCCGTAAGTACGAAACAAAATATCCGAAACTTCAGGGACCAATTCGACCGGATCGGATTTTCCTTCGACTGGAGCCGACAGGTCAACACCGCAGAACCTTCCTATTATAAATGGACACAGTGGATTTTTTTGCAGTTGTTTAACAGTTGGTACGACCGCATCGCAAACCAGGCCAGGCCGATCAGCGAGCTGCAGGCCTCTTTCGAAAAAAACGGAAGCCAACCGGTACAGGAATACCGTTCGATGACTCCATTTACGGCAATGGAATGGAAGGCCTTTTCTGAAAAACAACAGCAGGACTTTCTCATGGAATTTCGCCTGTGTTACTGCGGATACGGCGAAGTGAACTGGTGCGAAGAACTCGGAACTGTGCTCGCCAACGATGAAGTGATCAATGGATACAGCGAAAGAGGTGGCTATCCGGTTGTGAAAAAGAAATTGCGCCAGTGGTATCTACGTATTACGGAATACGCCGACCGCCTGCTCGAAGGACTCGAAACAGTTGAATTCAGTGATGCGATGAAAGAAATGCAGGCCAACTGGATCGGAAAAAGTTTTGGCGCCGAAATTGATTTCGCCATGGCCACTGCAACTGCCGAACCTCCCAAAAAATTACGCGTCTACACTACGCGCCCGGATACCATCTTCGGTGTCGACTTTATGGTAGTGGCACCGGAACATGAGTTGATACGCGAACTGACCACTACCGCAGAGAAACCATCAGTGGATAATTATATCACCTATGTGAAAAGCCGCAGTGAACGGGAACGGATGGCGGAAAAAAAAATAACCGGTTGTTTTACCGGTTCCTATGTGCAGAATCCTTTTAACGGTCACCCGATTCCAGTGTGGATCTCGGAATATGTGCTGGCAGGTTATGGAACGGGCGCTATCATGGCTGTACCCTGCGGCGACGAGCGTGATTTTAAATTCGCACAGCATTTTCATATCCCGGTTACCAATATTATCGGATCTTCTTTTAATGGCAAAGACGCCAATCCCACCAAAGATGCCTTCCTGGAAAACAGCGATTTTCTAAATGGCATCCTTATGCGCGATGCCATACCTATTGTGATTGAAAAACTGGAGTCCATGGGCATTGGCAACCGGCGGGTGAATTACAAAATGCGCGACGCAGCGTTTAGCCGTCAGCGTTATTGGGGGGAACCCTTTCCCATCATCTGGAAAAATGGGATCGCTTTCCCGCTAGATGAAAAAGAATTACCACTCGAACTTCCGGAAGTGGATTCATATAAAGCCGGACCCGATGGCGAAGGACCGCTGGCTAACCTGCCCGCGTGGACATCAAGACACCTGGAGACCAATACCATGCCCGGTTATGCCGGCAGCAGCTGGTATTTCCTCCGCTATATGGATCCGCACAATACCGAAAAATTCTGCAGCCGGGATGCATCGGATTACTGGAAACAGGTGGATGTATATATCGGCGGAACAGAACACGCCGTCGGCCATTTGCTGTATAGCAGAATGTGGACAAAGTTTTTGTATGACCGGAATTTAATCGGTTTTGATGAACCCTATCTGAAACTCATAAACCAGGGCATGATACAGGGCAGTAGCCGCTTTGTATACAGAATCGAAATCAACGGCACCAATGAAATGGAAGCATGTTCAAAACAAAAGCCCGTTTTTATTTCTGCCGGATTAAAAGATAAACCGCTGTCCGCTTTACAGGATTCTCTGAAAAATCTTCTGAAAGAAACATGGGGCGAGGGCGCTAAACATGTTGAAGTTATTTCCATTTCCAGCCTGCATGTGGATGTGAACCTCGTGAACGGAATGGAGCTGGACATCCAGGCTTTTAAATCCTGGAGACCGGAATATAAATTGTCAGGTTTTTTATTGGAGAATGAAAAATATATCTGCGGATCCGAAGTGGAAAAAATGTCCAAGTCCAAATTCAACACCGTCGACCCGACAGGTCTCGTGGAAAAATACGGCGCCGATACATTCCGGATGTATGAAATGTTTCTTGGGCCGGTGGAACAAAGCAAACCCTGGGACACGAAGGGCATCGAAGGTGTACACCGTTTTCTACGGAAACTCTGGCGTCTTTTTTATGATGAACAGAAAGGAAAAGTCTGGACGACGGAAGCAGCGACCGACGCCGAATGGAAAGTGATACACAAAGCCATCAAAAAACTCGATGAAGACACGGACCGTTTTTCATTTAACACAGGGGTCAGTGCGCTCATGATCATGGTGAATGAACTCAGCGAATTAAAATCGCACAAAAAGGACGTGCTGGAAAAACTGCTGGTCATTCTTACGCCATATGCACCGCATATCAGTGAAGAACTCTGGCAGGCGATCGGAAATGAAGACAGTATCCTGGATGCCGTGTATCCGGTGTATGATGAAAAATATCTCATGGAGTCTTCCAAATCATATCCCATCGCCATCAACGGAAAAACACGCGCCGAAATGACCATCAGCCTCGATGCAAGTCAGCAGCAGGTGGAAGAAATGGTGCTTGCAAATGAAATGGTGAGGAAATGGTTGAACGGTGGTTCGCCGAAGAAAGTGATCTATGTGAAGAACAAAATGATAAACATAGTAATGTAGGCGTCGCCCGCCGTCCCGGATATTCCGGGATAGCGCAGGCGGGTTATGGCTTTACCAGACGAACCAGCGCACTGCTTCCCTCCGAACTCTCCAGGTGCGCCTCATACCTTTTATCTTCAACGATCGCCACCATCAGTGATGTATTTGGAGGAATGGTTCCAAGATTTTCGGCTACCATCACCAGCTCGTTGTCGGATTGCAAATCGCTCAATGCTATCTTCATGATATAGGCCTGCTCAGCCAGCAGGATATGTTCCTTCAGCAAATGTCCATTTAAGAATACCGCAATAGAATCTCCATCAATCTCCGCATTATCGTAGAAACGGAGTTCTATGGAATCTCCTTTTACAGGTATGACATTTTGTAAAATCTTTGTTCGGCTGGTAAACCGCTGTTCATTGGTCTGCGCAGAAGGAGGAATAAACAGCGGCGCTGGTTGCGGAGGCGCTACCAATTCCTTTTGCGGTGGCGCTGCGGTTTCATTTTGTGACGGTGATCCCATTTGATTCTGCACAGATGATGTGGTTTCAGGCGTCCGCGATAGCGGTGCGGAATTGTACGCCATCTGTTCGATGCTGTCCACTATTTCCGGATGACTCACCCCGTAAGCATAGTTTTCTATCAGGAAGTCCCATTCGTCCGGGAATACCGGTGCCAGGTTTCCCTTTAAGAGATGTAATTCTTTTTTTCCCTTTTGATCATCGTCTTTCCGGGAAGAATGGCCGTCCAGTTTCATCACGCCTTCCCCCGGACAATTAAAATCGGCAACAGCCAGGAGAGCATCTGTTTGCGGACCGGTTCCGATAAAATGATGTACCCCGTTATCTTCCAGTAAAACATCGTCCCACCAGATCACGTCATTGGTTTTGTCATCAAAATATCCTTTTATGGAATAACGACGATAGTTCGTTTTCGAATCATAATAATAGGATGTGCCGATAAGACTGTCCCCCTTTCGCACGAGTTTTAATTCTACCCTGGAATTACCCATTTTTCCCTTCCAGATACCGGTAATTGGCTGGGATTTTGTTGAAAGACATGTAAGGATCAGGACAACTATTCCAGACAGCGGTGTTTTCAGTATGGGGAAGACTCTCATGAATTGTCAACGCCACCCATCAGGAGAAAGTATATAAAAGCTGTTAATTGTGGTATGTCAAAATGTCTCCAAGACTACTATAGGACTGCCGGACGAAAAAACCGACTTTCAGGCCTTAATAATGATCCGAAAAAATGATTATCAAGCATGGCGATCCTGATGAAATAATGGCAGATCGGGCCCATTCTGATCTACGAAAGATAAACTTCCAGTAACCCGTCCGGGAGTGTAAGCAACACCGTTTTGGACGGATGGTCCACTTTTACAAGGGTTTGTTCATTAATGGGTATCAGCACTTCTTTGCCGTCGATTTCAAGGCGACAGAGCACCTGGTGCGGCTGCTCGATGATTTCCAGGATGGGTCCCAGGTCGCGACCCTGATCTACTACGTGAAAACCCACCCAGCCGATGGGGTTACTTTTCTGCGTATGAGCCTGAATTTCTTCTTCCCGGAGCCAGACCTCCCGGCGCATATATTTTGATGCCGATTCTTTCGAATCGATTCCTTCCAGTTTCATATACATATCATCTTCCCCTTTTTTACGGGTGGTTTCGACGAAATACGGGATCAGTTCATCTTTTTTCTCTTCCAGGAAAATCACTTTGATTTTTGAAACGGATATTTTTTTTCCGAGCCTGTGTTGCACAATCACCTCTCCTTTCAGGCCAAAAACCGAAACGATCTTTCCGATATTTCTGAAACTTTTTTCCATCGCTTTCCTCCATAAAAAAAGGCTATCTGCCAGCTGGCGGAGATAGCCTTGATAAAAATATATCAACAGTGTTTAACCCTGTGTTTCGTTTTCCTGCTTTCTTTCCACCCGTCTTGGAGGCGCCGGACTGCGTCTTCCACCTGGTCTCGCCTTGCGATGATCTTCCTGGCGTTTCTTAACGTGCAGTTCGTGCTCGCTATGCCATTTGGAAAATTTTTCCATGGCAGCTGCTTCATCAAAAAGACCCAGTTTCACACCTCTTAGCAGGTGTTTCAGGTACAATACGCCTTTGTAGCTCAGGATGCGGCGAACCGTATCCGTTGGCTGCGCTCCCTTATGCAGCCAGTCGAGCGCCTTTTGGCGATCTAGTTGAACCGAAGCGGGGATAGTTAAAGGATTGTAAGTACCGATTTTCTGGATGAATTTACCGTCTCTCGGAGCCCTGATGTCGGCTATGACGATGAAATAAAATGGTCTCTTCTTAGACCCATGTCTTTGGAGTCTGATTTTTACTGGCATCTTAAATAAAAATTTAAATGCGTTATTTAATAAGGTTTATGGTAGGATCGCACGAAGCGTCCATTGCTGCAAATATAATGAACCAGCGATAAAATGTCGAATGATTTGCCGTATTTTTTGATGAGCGGAAAAATTAACGTTTCCCAAGACCCATGCCGCCCATGGGCATTTTATTCATGGTCTTCATCATCTGTTTCATCTGTTCAAACTGTTTCATAAACGCATTTACTTCCTGAATTTCTTTTCCGCTTCCCTTCGCAATTCGCTTTCTCCTGTTCTGATCGATGGCGTCGGGATTTGCACGTTCAAACGGCGTCATCGATCCGATCATGGCTTCGATGCCTTTGAAAGAATCGTTACTGATATCAATATCCTTTATTGATTTGCCCACGCCTGGAATCATTCCCAGCAGGTCCTTGATATTCCCCATCTTTCGGATCTGGTCCAGCTGCTGTTTGAAATCTTCAAAATCGAACTGGTTCTTGCGGATTTTTTTCTCCAGTTTCCGGGCCTCCACCTCATCAAACTGGAATTGGGCCTTTTCGACCAGGGATGTGATATCACCCATGCCCAGGATCCGTTGCGCCATCCGGTCTGGATAGAACACATCCAGGGTATCCATCTTTTCCCCGCTGCTTACAAATTTTATGGGCTTGTTTACCGTGTATTTGATGGAAAGGGCGGCGCCGCCCCGGGTATCACCATCGAGTTTGGTGAGTACAACCCCGGTAAAATCGAGCCGGTCGTTAAAGGCTTTTGCGGTATTCACGGCATCCTGTCCGGTCATGGAATCCACCACAAAGAGAATTTCCTGTGGATCGACGGCTTTCTTGATATTGGCCACTTCGGTCATCATCGCTTCATCGATAGCCAGGCGGCCGGCTGTATCCACGATCACCACATTTTTATTGCGGCTTCTGGCTTCGACCACCGCCTGTTTGGCGATGCTTACGGGATCGAGGCTGCCTTCGACCGTGAAGACGTCCACGCCGATCTGGGAACCCAGTATATTCAATTGTTCTATCGCCGCCGGGCGGTACACGTCTGCTGCCACGAGCATGGGAGAAAATCCTTTTTGCGTTTTGAGCCAGCTGGCCAGTTTGCCGCTGAATGTGGTTTTACCGCTGCCCTGCAATCCGGCCACGAGGATAACCGCGGGGTTGCCTTTTGCATTCAGAGGCGTTTCGTTGCCTCCCATCAGCTCTGTGAGTTCGTCCTGGACAATTTTCACCATGAGCTGGCCGGGACTTACCGCCGTCAGCACTTTCTGACCCATGGCCTTCATTCGTATCGAGTCGGTAAATTCCTTGGCAATCTTAAAATTCACGTCCGCATCAATCAATGCGCGCCGGATATCTTTTACGGTAGCGGCCACATTCAGTTCCGTGATCCGGCCCTGCCCCTTGAGCTGTTTAAATGCCGAGTCGAGTTTCTCACTTAGATTTTCAAACATATTTTTTCAAATTTTCCCAAATCTTCAACTCCTGATCTGCAATAATAAAAATAAAAAACGTGAATAAACATCTCGTTCTATCCACGTTTTTCAGAAAGGCAAAAGTAAGAAAATCAAGTGTAATTTTATTCCGATACGAATGATTTCGTTATTAAATTCCCAGATAGTTCCTGAGCGATTTGGCGCCGGAATTACTCCTGAGTTTGGTAATGGCTTTGTCTTTTATCTGGCGAACCCGTTCGCGGGTGAGGCTGAACCGGTCACCAATATCTTCCAGGCTCATGGGATGATCCACCCCGATACCAAAGAAAAAGCAGATCACTTCCTTCTGGCGTTCGGTAAGCGTTTTCAGGGAACGGTCAATATCCACTTTCAGGGATTCGGTGTGTTCAATATTTGTTTCCGCCCGGTCCGCGTTGGGATTCTCCATCACGTCGATCAGGGTATTATCCTCACCTTCCGACAATGGAGTGTCTACGCTAATATGCCTTCCGCCAATGCCCAGGGTTGACGAGACTTCCTCGATATCCAGTTCCAGCACTTCGGCGAGCTCTTCAGGCGAAGGTTCTCTTTCAAACTGTTGTTCCAGTTGGGAATATGCTTTCTGGATCCGGTTGGTTAATCCAACCTTGTTCAGGGGCAGACGAACGATACGGGATTGTTCGGCCAGGGCCTGCAGGATACTCTGGCGTATCCACCATACTGCATAAGAAATGAATTTGAAACCACGGGTTTCATCGAAACGTTGCGCTGCCTTAATGAGGCCCAGATTGCCTTCATTGATAAGATCCGGCAGGGTCAGACCCTGGTTCTGGTATTGTTTGGCAACGGAAACTACAAATCGAAGATTGGCTTTAGTTAGCTTATCAAGGGCTTTCTGATCACCCTGCTTTATCCGGATGGCGAGTTTCACCTCTTCTTCCGGTGTGATCAATTCAACTTTTCCGATCTCCTGCAGGTATTTTTCCAAGCTCTGAGACTCACGATTTGTAATACTCTTCGTGATCTTGAGTTGACGCATACTCATAGGCAGGTAATTTTTAAAGGGTTATAGGTAAAGGGTTTATTCAGGATATGTGAATGATAATAAAAACGCATAAATGAATCTTTTCTTATCAGCCGGTTAAAAGATTCAAAATATACTAGTCAATATAAGGGTTTGGGGATGAAATACCAAACCGGAATTGGGGTAAAGGTCTGGTTTTCAACAGTTTCCCATTTTGGGAATGCATGATTTGTTCATAATCAGCACTTTTGGAACAATTAAAAAAAATTTCAGGTCATGAAATATTTATCTATAATTGCAGCCCACGATCAATAGACAATAGATGAGCAAGAAACAGCAGTTTACGTTAGAATATTCGTTGAAATGCCCCGCCTCAATTTTATACGAGTTTTTAAGCACCCCGGCCGGACTTCAGGAATGGTTTGCCGACAAAGTAGATGAGAGAGATAATATATTCAGCTTTTCATGGAACGGCTCCACTACTAAGGCAGAAGTACTGGAAAGCGAACTGGATAAATATGTTCGATTCCATTGGTCCGATTCGCCAAAAGAAGAATTTTTTGAATTTCGGATTGAAAAGTCCGACATCACTAATCAAACCATACTTCTTATAAAAGATTTCGCCGATAAAAAGGATATCAAGGATCAGACCCAGCTCTGGAGTTACCAGGTGAAGGATCTATTTCACCGGCTCGGCAACTAATATTAATGGTTAATTGTTAATGGTTAATTGTTAATTGTTTTACACCGGATGTTCAATGGCGGTGGTCAGTTTATGAATGACCGTCTACCAAATATATTCTGAACATTATTACATTCCCTACACTTTATACATTTCTCTACATTTCTGCGTATGCTTTAGGCATAAATTTGCGTGGTGATAAAAAAACTGGACAAATTAATCATAGGTGCCTTTGTCGGTCCCTTCATTGCCACTTTTTTTATCACGGTTTTCGTACTGGTGCTTCAGTTTTTCTGGCTCTATATTGATGATATCGTAGGCAAGGGCCTGGATATGATAACCATCGGCACTTTTATTTTATATGTCTGTGCCACGCTGGTTCCTCTTGCCCTCCCCCTGGCGGTACTTCTTTCCTCCATCATGACTTTTGGAAATCTGGGCGAGACTTTTGAACTGGTGGCGATCAAATCGGCGGGGATACCCCTGCTCCGTTTTATGCGGCCCCTGTTCATTACCTCTCTTTTTATCTGCGGCATCGCCTACATGTTTAATAATTATATTATTCCCGTAGCGCAGTTGAAAATGCAGACGCTCAAATACGATATCATAGTTTCCAAACCGGCGTTCGACATCAAGGAAGGCGTGTTCTATGATAAGATCGACGGCTACATTATTAAGATCGGCAAAAAAGATAAAGACGGATCCACCATTCACGACATCTTGATCTTTCAGCATAATTACAGCCTTCTGCAGGATAACGCGATCGTAGCGAAGAGCGGCCGGATGACGATTTCAGCCGACAAGAAATTCCTGGAGTTCAACCTCCGGAACGGATGGAATTACCAGGAAAAGGGACCCCGTTATTCCATGAATACCCAGCTTATCCGGATGGGATTTGATGAATATAAAAAAGTGTTTGACCTGAGTTCCTTCAAACTGAATAAAACAGACGATAGCGCTTTTAAAAATAATTACCAGATGCTGAATATGAGGCAGCTGTCCACCACGATTGATTCGCTCGAACAAACGACAGACTCCTATAAGAATCAGTCGAAACTTTTGCTGAGTTCCCATATCCAGATTCTGAAATATCTCGACAGCCCGTGGAAGGCGAAACCATCCCTTGCAAAAACAGATTCTTTTGTAAAGCTGATACCGGATTCCACCAGGCACAGCGTATTGCTGAGTACAAACAACAGCATCAATAATATCAAAACAAGCACGGATATTTCGGCCCTGACCTACGAAAATGATCGCAAGAACCTGCGCATGCACCTGATGGCATGGCACGAAAAAATCACGATGTCCATTGCCTGTCTTGTGCTTTTCCTGATCGGCGCACCCCTGGGATCCATCATCCGAAAAGGAGGCATCGGTCTTCCGCTGATATTTGCCGTTATCTTCTTCGTCATTTTTTTCCTGCTGAATAATTTTGGAAGAAAATTTGTCAAGGAAGATGTGATGCAACCCTTTACCGGCATGTGGATGGCCACCATCGTACTCCTGCCGGTGGGTATTTTTCTGACCTATAAAGCCATGGATGATTCCCAGCTTTTCAACAAGGAATTTTATTACCGGATGTTGAAAAAATACCGCAATCGAAACCGCCCTCAGCCCGGTTCTTAACGAAATCGTCACTCCTGATAAATCAGGAAACGGATTCGCGCCAATTCCTTTTACATTTGCAGACAAATTATTCCGTGGATAAAAGCAAAGAAAACCTCCGTCTCCAGTCCTGGATACTTTTTGTTGCCGTGCTTTTATTTTCCATCAAAATCGCTGCCTGGTATCTCACCCGTTCTGTTGCCATCCTAACGGACGCATTGGAAAGCATCGTAAATGTGATTGCCGGCCTCGTAGGATTATACAGTTTATCCATTGCCTATAAGCCACGGGATACGAATCATCCCTATGGACATGGCAAGGCAGAATTTCTCTCTGCGGCGATAGAAGGAACGCTGATCATGCTGGCGGGGGCCTTCATTATTTATGAAGCGATCACCAACCTGATCCATCCCCAGGAACTGCATCAGCTCAATTATGGGATTATCCTCGTCGGGATCTCTGCTGTAATCAATTTTGTCGTCGGTTTTCTTGCCGTTAAAAAAGGAAGGGCAAATGGTTCCGATGCGCTGCAGGCCAGCGGTCATCATCTGCAGTCCGACACGTATTCCACGATAGCCATCATCATCGGGTTGTTACTGATTTATTTCACAGGTATCCAACAGATGGACAGTATTGTGGCGATCATCATTTCCGCCGTGATCATGGTGATCGGATATCGCATCGCACGCAAATCGGTGGCAGGCATCATGGACGAAGCGGATGAAAAACTGCTCGTCAAAGTGATTGAGCTTTTGAACAACAGCCGCCTGCCAAACTGGATTGATATTCACAACCTCCGTGTGATAAAATTCGGCAACGTGCTGCACATTGATTGTCACATGACGGTTCCCTGGTACCTCAATGTGCGCCAGGCACATGAAGAAATAGACAAGCTGAGGATACTCATTGAAACAGAGTTTGGATCCAGCATGGAATTTTTCGTGCATTCCGACGGTTGCCTTCCCGACTGCTGCCCCATCTGTATAAAAACCGATTGCACGGTGCGGGAATATCCATTCACCAAAAGAATTGAATGGAAAGTAAAAAACGCGATCCCGAATAAAAAACACGATCTGTCAACCCCTTCCTGATCCGGCTGCATTTCTCCGAAAAAGCCAGCGTTTCTAAAAAGGGACTAATTTCGCAGACATTCATAAAAACGAACCCATGCAAACGTGGAAAACATATCAGGATCAGCACAAAGAAAGATTTCTTGAAGAATTACTCAGCTTACTGAGAATTCCCTCCATCAGTGCGGATAGTACCCGTCAGAAAGATATGTTGTCCTGTGCCGAAGCCATAAAGAAATCATTGCTGGATGCGGGCGCCGGAAAAGCAGAAATTTATAAAACGAATGGTCATCCCGTAGTATACGGTGAAAAAATAACCGACGCTTCCAAGCCCACCATTCTGGTATATGGTCATTATGATGTTCAGCCTGCGGATCCTCTTGAACTTTGGCATACGGATCCCTTTGAACCTACGATAAAAAACGGGATGATCTTTGCCCGTGGTTCTGCCGATGACAAAGGACAGTTCTTTATGCATGTGAAGGCGCTGGAAATCATGAACCAGACTGGCACATTGTTTTGTAATATTAAATTCATCATAGAAGGGGAAGAAGAAATCGGCTCGCCAAACCTGGGCGCGTTTGTTTCTTCCCATAAGGATCTGTTGAAAGCAGATGTGATCCTGATTAGCGACACGTCGATGATCAGCCTCGATACGCCTTCCATCGAAATCGGGGTGCGCGGACTCGCATACATCCAGGTAGAAGTGACGGGGCCCAACCGCGACCTGCACAGCGGCGTGTACGGAGGAGCTGTCGGCAACCCCGTCACGATCCTCGCTCAGATGATCGCAAGCTGCCACGACGAAAACAACCATATCCTTATTCCCGGTTTTTATGATGATGTGGTGGAATCTTCCGCAGAAGAAAGAAAAAAAATGAGTGCCGCTCCTTTCGATGAAAAAGAATATAGGAAGGACCTGGGCGTGCAGGCTCTCTGGGGTGAAAAAGGATACAGTACGAACGAACGAACGGGCATCCGTCCAACGTTAGAACTGAACGGAATCTGGGGTGGGTACCAGGGAGAAGGATCGAAGACTGTTCTTCCTTCAAAAGCATCAGCGAAAATTTCAGCCAGGCTTGTTCCCAATCAGCGTTCAGAAAAAATCAGCCAAATGCTGGTGGATTATTTTAAAAAAATCGCTCCTCCATCGGTAACGGTACATGCTTTTGAATTACATGGCGGAGAGCCTTATATGACACCGCTCGATTCACTCGCTTATATCGCAGCAGAAAAAGCCATTGAATCAAGCTTTGGAAAAAAGCCGGTACCACAACGAGGCGGTGGCAGCATTCCGATCTGTTCATTACTGGAAAAAGAACTGGGCATCAAGATTGTGTTTATGGGATTCGGACTGGACAGCGATAACCTGCATTCGCCAAACGAAAAATACAATATCGAAAATTTCTATAAGGGAATTGAAACGATACCCTATTTCCATAAATACTTTTCGGAATTAAGCGAATCGTAAAATGTGGTAATATGAAAATATAGACAATGTAACCATGCAATGAAAGAAAAACTCCGGATCGACAAATACCTTTGGGCCATCCGCCTGTTTAAAACCCGGAGTCTTGCGTCCGACGCCTGCGATAAGGGAAAAGTAAAAAATGAAGCAGGACAGGTGAAACCATCAAAACAGGTGCACGTCGGAGAAATCTATGAGGTAAAAACAGAGGCGAAACGCTGGCGGATACAGGTAACCGGTTTGCTGGATCACCGGCTCGCATTTGCAGAAGCCGTGAAATACTATCTCGATGTCACGCCGGCCGAAGAAGTGGAACGGATTGAGTACCAGGCGGCGACCTTTCATACCGGGAAACGTTTGAGTAAAATAGGCAGGCCCACAAAAAAACAGCGGAGGGATCTGGAAAATCTGGGTGATGACAAGTAGGCAATAACGAATTTGAAAATTTCTCTATGAGAATAGATATCATCAGCGTGTTGCCGGAATTGCTGGAAAGTTCTTTTGCCCATTCCATTTTAAAACGAGCCAAAGAAAAAAAACTGCTCGGGATATTCGTCCATCCGCTCCGGAACTGGGCGGTCAATGAATACGGGCAGGTGGATGATTATCAATATGGAGGCGGCGCGGGCATGGTCATGATGTGCGAACCCCTGGCCAATGCGATAGAATATTTAAAAAAAGAAAGGGTTTATGATGAAATCATTTTCATGAGTCCGGATGGTGAATTGCTCGACCAGCCCATGGCAAACGCACTTTCCCTGAAAGAAAATCTGTTAATCATTTCGGGTCATTATAAAGGGATTGATGAACGTATCCGCGAACATTTCATCACGCGTGAAATTTCCATTGGTGATTATGTGCTGAGTGGTGGCGAGCTGCCCGCAGCAGTGCTGACCGACGCCATCGGGAGATTGCTGCCCGGTGTACTGAATGATGAAACTTCTGCACTTTTTGATTCTTTCCAGGACAACATACTTGCCCCGCCGGTATATACAAGACCTGCCGACTTCAGGGGATGGAAGGTACCCGAGGTTCTGCTGAGCGGCGACCCGGCGAAAATTGCAGCCTGGCGGATGGAAGCGGCCCTGCAAAAAACGGCAGAAAAAAGACCCGGTCTCCTCGACGATTAATCTTCAACCATGACCATCAAAGGAAAGCTTGTTGATATTTTGGCAAAGAGGATTTATCCTGCTGAAGTAATAGTGCAGGATAAAAAAATCCTGGACATACGTGAACTGGATCCAAATGATCCGGTACCGGATCATTTTATCTGTCCCGGTTTTATTGATGCCCATGTTCATATAGAAAGTTCCATGCTGCTGCCTTCAGAATTTGCCAGGCTTGCCGTAGTACATGGAACGGTGGCCACCGTGAGCGATCCTCATGAGATAGCCAATGTGCTTGGGATATCCGGAGTCGAATTCATGATTTACAACGGTGCGCAAACACCTTTTTATTTTTATTTCGGCGCTCCCAGCTGTGTACCCGCCACCATATTTGAAACAGCAGGCGCCGCCCTGTCATCAGATAAAGTTGATCTTTTGTTATCCAGCCCCGGGATCAAATACCTGAGTGAGATGATGAATTTTCCGGGGGTACTTCATCATGATCCGGAAGTGATGAAAAAAATTGCTTCGGCAAAAAAATATCATAAACCCGTGGACGGACACGCACCGGGCTTACGCGGAGAAGAGGCCCGTTTGTATATCCAGGCTGGTATCAGTACCGACCACGAATGTTTTACCGCTGAAGAGGCACTCGAAAAACTGGCCATGGGTATGAAGATCCTGATCCGGGAAGGTAGCGCAGCACGCAATTTCGAAGCCCTGGCCGGACTGCTCCAGGACCACTGGGAGCATATGATGTTCTGTAGTGACGACAAACATCCCGACAGTCTCGTGAGTGGTCATATAAATCTGCTATGCGCCCGGGCGGTCGCCAAAAATATAGATCCTTTTAAAGTTCTCATGGCCGCCTGTATAAATCCTGTGTCTCACTATCAGCTTGACGTTGGCCAGCTAAGGCCGGGAGATTCTGCAGATTTTATTTTACTGAAAGACCTGAAAGAGTTTGAAGTATTGCAGACCTATCTTAGGGGCGGGCTCGTGGCTGAACATGGTCACACAAAATTAGATTCAGTAAAAATAGATACCAAACCCAACCTTTTCAACTGCGTATATACAACAGAAAAGGATTTTTTATATAAAGCGTTTCCGTTTCCGGATTCGCCATATCCTTACCCGGTGATAGAATCTTTCGACGGGCAACTGATCACCGGGAAATATATCACCGAACTCAGACCTGAAAACGGGAACTGGAATACGGATCTTTCTAATGATATTTTGAAAATCGTTGTGCTGAACCGTTATAAAAAAGCGCCGGTTGCCAAGGCCTTTATCAAAAATTTCGGATTAAAAAAAGGAGCCCTCGCCTCTTCGGTTGCCCACGACAGCCATAATATTGTCGCGGTAGGTGTCAGCGACGAAGCCATCAGCCAGGCAGTGAATACGGTTATCAAAGAAAAAGGTGGTATCAGTGTTTTCGATGGAGAAACTGTAAGAACACTCGGGTTGTCGGTAGCCGGACTTATGAGTGTTGAGGAAGGTTATCATGTTGCAAAAATGTATATTGACCTGGACGCCAGGGCAAAGCAATTGGGATCGGGTCTGCGGGCACCTTTTATGACACTTTCTTTTATGGCCCTGCTGGTCATTCCGCATCTGAAACTCAGCGATCTGGGATTATTTGACGGCGACCGTTTCCAGATCATCTGACCACTCCATTTTTTTCACCGGAAAATTCCCGCTATTCACCGCTGTTCCAACCGGAATGGCCTATTTCTATTTGAAATGAAAGTGGACGGTGTATAGCTTTACGTCAAATTCAAGGAAATGGACAATGAAGGCAACATAAAAGAAGATATACATAAACGTGTGAGGAGAGGAAGCAGCAGGATCTGGTTACCAGTTGGACTGGTTGGCGTCGGCACCCTGTTATTCCTGCGTGAGTTTGGAGTGTCACTACCGGAATGGCTTTTTAACTGGCCGGTGCTATTGATCGTGGTCGGCATTTTCAGCGGTCTGACACATGCATTCCGCGGACCCGGATGGCTGATCATGATCCTGGTCGGTACATTTTTCCTGATGGATCAGCTTATTCCCGGTATTGATATTCATCGTTTCATATGGCCCGCCGTGATCATAGCGGTCGGTTTGATTTTGCTGATCCGTCCGAAAAAACCACACTGGATGGATCATGAATGGCACAACCGGTGGAAACACCGTGACTGGGAAAGGTGGCAGAGAAGACGCGCCGGCCGTGGTTATCCCGGACGTCCGGACATACCGCCATTTCAAAGTGCGCCGGATTTTACTGCGAGTTCCACCGGCAATGCAGGCTCCAGCACCAAAGGTTTTTCATCAGAAGACTATATCGACGCGACAACCGTATTTGGTTCAATCCATAAAAATATTCTGTCGAAGAATTTCAAAGGGGGTGATATCACCATTTTCATGGGCGGGGCCGAAATAAATCTCAGTCAGGCCGATATACAGGGAACGGCGGCGATTGATATCACGCAGATCATGGGGGGAACAAAAATAATTGTCCCTGCCAACTGGGAGGTCCGGAGCCAGATGACATCTGTTTTTGGAAATATCGAAGATAAAAGACAGAATATAAGCATTCATGATCCCAATAAGGTACTCATCATCGACGGGTCTTCTGTTTTTGGTGGTATTGAAATCAGGAACTATTAAACACTTATCCGATCATT
>Ga0066787_10000039_pt1 | contig 19517 bp, 19 predicted proteins | sample OrgsoiDNA2013047_FD_70942 | JGI IMG/M metagenome (GOLD analysis project Ga0066787, IMG submission 70942) | Permafrost soil microbial communities from the Arctic, to analyse light accelerated degradation of dissolved organic matter (DOM) -... | ecosystem: Environmental > Terrestrial > Soil >...
CCATTACTGAAGTAAAAACCTCCAAGGACTTTTTTGATTTTGAAGCCAAGTATTCACCGGGATTTTCAGAAGAAACTACCCCCGCATCACTCGATGAAGGGATGGCCGGTAAAATCAGGGAGACGGCTGAAAAGATTTACCAGGTATTTAACTGTAACGGCGTCGTACGGATCGACATGATTTATAATGAGTCCAGGGGCGAACCTTTTATGCTTGAAATCAATACGGTGCCGGGTCAGACGGCTGCTTCCGTTGTTCCCCAACAGGTAAGGGCTATGGGTTGGACACTAAAACAATTCTATTCAGCGTTGATTGAAGACGCTTTATCTAGAACCAAAAAGTCCTGAACCGTATTAACTATCTTTCCATTTAAATCCATCATCTGTGTTCCGATTTCTGACCAGCAAACCATTATGGGTGAATATCCTTGCCGGATTCGTATTACTGGTCGTTCTGTTACTCCTCTTTCTTGGTTCTCTGGATATCATTACCCATCACGGGAAAACGATGAAAATACCAGCCGTGTTGGGACAATCAATCAGCCAGGCAAAGAAAACGCTGGAGTCGCAGGGTTTTGAAGTCGTAATCCAGGATTCTATATACAATGATACCGTTCCTCCGTTACAGGTGATCAAGCAATTTCCCGAAGCCGACAACCTGGTGAAGGTGAACCGCACGGTCTACCTGACAATAAATAGTGCCGTGGCACCGGAGATTGATATGCCAAACCTGCTCAGCATGACTTTCCGTAATGCCGAAATGGTCCTTCGCCGGTACGGTCTTAAACTGGGCGATACGGTATTCAGGCCGGATTTTGCACGCAATTCGGTACTCGACCAACAGTTCAAGGGTGAAAGCATAAAACCCGGCACAAAAATCCAGCAGGGAAGTGAGATTACCCTCGTTCTTGGAAATGGGGTAGGTACGGAATTTGTAGTTCCTGATTTGTTTGGCCTTACATATCGTGAAGCCCGCGCTGCTTTGAGTGAATCTGGTTTAATTGTTGGATCTGTTGTGCCGGACGGAGACGTAAAAGACACAGTGAATGCATTTGTTTACCGCCAGAATCCTGATCGCTTTGACTATGAAAAACAACTCAATCATATCCGGCAGGGACAAATTATTGATATCTGGTTGTCGGCATTAAAAAGAGAACGGATCGTAGACAGCAGTACCGTTCAACGTCCAAATAATTATTGATTAAATCCGATAGTATGCAATTGATTTCCGTTGCCGAATTAAAAGTGCGCCTGTCAGGTGGCGAAAAATTAAACCTCGTCGATGTGCGCGAATTGTCTGAGCACAATGAATTTAATATTGGAGGAATCCTGATTCCACTGGGAAAGATACAGGCCATGGAAGTTGACGAGCTCGAACCTTGGAAAGACCAGGAGATGATCTGTTACTGCCGCAGTGGTAACCGTAGCGGACAGGCCTGCCAGATACTCGGGATGCTTGGATTTACGAACACAAAAAATCTCGAAGGTGGTATGCTTGCATGGAAAGAGAAGGAAAAATATTGATCAGATCTTAATATTAACCGAGAACATTACGTTTGTACCTGCCTGCGGGAACAGCCAGTTCTCATTGACCAGTTTCCCGCCGGTATAATATCCATAGGTATATCCGGTAGCTTCATATTTTTTATTGAAAACGTTATACAGGTAGAACGCAAAACTGATTTCGTTTGCAGATTTTATTTTCGGTGAATAAATGATGCGGACCTGCTGTATGTAGTAATCCGAAATTTTTCTCTGGTTACTCTCTGAGTTATCAAGGTATGATTTGCCTACATATTTCGCCGGAAGACTGATTTCCAAAACCGGAATGGGATAAAAACTGATTGTTGCAGCCGCAATTATATTAGGTGACAAAGCCATATCGGTTTTCCTGTACACCGTGCCCACCTGTCCGCCGTTGTCGTAATCATCCACGTAGGAAGTATAACTGGAAATTTTATTCTGGCTGATGGTCAGATTTCCCGATGCCTGTATCCAGCTGGCCGGTCTGATCCCGCCCTGCAGTTCCACTCCGAGGCGCCAGCTGTGCGGCGTATTGATTCTTGTATATTCACCCACGTCGTTAATCTTGCCGGTGAGTACCAGTTGGTTTTCATACAACATATAATATCCGGTAATGCCCCAGTTGAAAATGGTTGTTTTTTTATTCAGGCCCAACTCAAAATCATTTAAGGTTTCCGGTTTGGGTTGTTCGTTCATTCCTGCTTCAAAATCTTCCCTGTTGGGTTCATGCGTGGCGCGTGCAAAAGAAAAATATGCCTGCACCGACCCCTGGTCGTACGAAATGCCCGCCTTTGGATTCAAAAAATTGTAATGATTGGAAATGACGATGGAAGGATTATTTTCAAATCCGTCGATCCGGTAATTCACCTGGCGCCACTGAAGATCAGCAAAACTGCTGAACCATTTGCCCAGCTGCTGTTGCCATTTCATATATATATTAAAATCCGTTTTTTTTGCCGGGACATTATAATATATATAGTCGGGGGGTACACCTCCCTGCGCCGCCCAGATGATATTCCCATAATGCTTCCCGTCGTATTCCGTCCATCCCCCACCCAGTGTAAGATTCGTTTTGTTTTTATAATATTGAAGTGAATAAATACCTCCGTAGAAATAATTATCAAGCCAACGCTGTCTGATAAGATCTGTTGAATCACCGGCCACGGGATTGGAAAGGCCATAGTCGGCATAGAATGCTTCGTTTATATATTCTTCGTAATATCCTTTGCCCCTGGTAAGGAAGGCCGCGAGATTTGCTTTGAGAGAACCTGAAATCTGCTGGTTGAAAAATAACTGATAATGATTCTGCAGGTAGTTATCTGTTTGATTGGCATACGTGAAATAGTTGTATGTCCGTAGTTTTGCATTAAAGAGGTTAAGTGAATCACCCGGCGTATTGTACAAGGCACCCGGATAACCAGTATTATTCAGATATTCCTGCAGTAAAGCAGAGCTGTCTCCGTACAACTTGGATTCCGGTACGCCGTTCCATGCCTGGTAAGTTTTTTCTGTTCCCATTATCACGTTGAACCGCAGGGAGGTTTTATTTGAAATATAGGCAGTCGAAAAATATAGTGATTTCAGTTCACTGGTGGCCCGGTCAATATAACCATCGCTGCTGATGCGGGACAGGCGCATATCTACGGTGAAATGGCCGTCAATCAGGCCGGTGCCGGCTTTTACTGTATTCTTCCAGGAACTGAACGAGCCAAAACTATTGTTCAATTCAGCGTAGGGCAGCGGCGAAAAGGCATTCGTTGAAAAATTCATACTGGCCCCGAAAGCACCGGCGCCGTTGGACGATGTGCCGACCCCCCGCTGTATCTGGATGCTATTCGTGGAGGAAGCAAGATCCGGCAGATCAACAAAATAAATTGCCTGGGATTCCGCGTCATTGTAGGGTAGGCCATTCAGGGTCATATTAATCCTGGACGCATCTGTTCCCCGGATGGAAATTCCCGTGTACCCGATGCCATTACCCGCATCGGAATTTACAACGACTGATGGCGTCTGATTCAGGATAAACGGAAGATCCTGTCCGTTATTCAGTTTAGCAATCTGGCCAACGTCCAGGTTGACTTTGGTAAACGGGGTTTTATCGCCTGCTCGGATCGCCGTGATTTCGACAGGCTCTAAAAATAGACCGGCTGTTTTGATTCTGACAGAATCCCGGGGAGCATTCGTCCGGCTGCTATCTTTGTAAATAACCTGGCCGCACAAGCTGATGGCAACAAGGATTAAACCAGCGGAAAAACAAAGTGATTTCATGATCCAACTTTAAATGAAGAAAATGAGCGGCGGAAAAGTTGGAAAATGTGTACAGCAGAGGATGAAAAAGAAGCCACCTTCCCTGCGCAGGCATTATCCTGATCAGGTTCTACGGGTATTATCTCAGCTTCCTCACCATCTGGTGAATCAGCACCCCGGGAACTTAAAAACCGGTTTTCCGCCGGTCGTACAAAGATAGGTGAGGATTGTTTTTGTTTAAAAAAAATAAACAGATGCAACATCCTCGATTATTCGTTGTCATTTGTAAATAATCATTCATAAACGCGTTCACATGAAAAATTTCATTCTTGCAGGTCTCGCCACACTATTCCTGGTGACGGGTCACTCCCAGAACAATGACGATAAAAATCAGCAATCCCGTAAGGCATCAGGCTTTCATGGCGTTCAGGTATCCGGTGGCATTGATCTGTATCTAAGCAATGGACCGGAATCGGTTTCCGTAAGTGCGGCAACCACGGAAATCCGGGATCATATGATCACCGAAGTGGTCAATGGCATTCTTCGTATCCATCTTGAACAGGACTGGCATCTCGGTTTACGGAATCCCAGGATGAAAGCCTACGTCTCCATACAGAAGTTAAACGACCTAGATGCATCCGGTGGAAGTGATGTATATCTACAAAACAAAATAACCGGAGACGATATTAACATGCGTTTGTCCGGTGGCAGCGATCTGAAAGGAAAACTCGATGCAAATCATTTGGTTATAAATCAGTCGGGCGGCTCCGATGTGGATCTTTCCGGTAATGTCAAAAACCTCGAAGTGGATGCCAGTGGTGGAAGTGACCTGCAAGGATACGACCTCGTAACCGACTATGCCAGTCTGCACGCCAGCGGCGGTTGCGACAGTCATTTGACAGTAAACAAAGAATTAAGAATAGTTGCCAGCGGCGGCAGCGATGTTTCATATAAAGGAGCGGCCTCCGTAAAGGAGATCAAATCCAGCGGATCCAGCAGCGTTACCCGGAAAGACTAAGGTTCCCCTATCTTTGCACTCCCTAAATGGAGCGTACAATGGGTATGGATCGCAATACGGTAATCGGATTTGTTTTGTTGGGACTTTTGTTATTTACTTATTTGTTTACAGCCACAAAAAACAGCCAGCAGCTGGAAAGACAGAGGCTGAAGGAGACGGATTCCCTGGTGGCGGTAAAGAAAATTCAGGAAGCGCTACATGTAACACAGGAATCGGTTAAAGAAAAAGTGGCTTCGGGCGATTCGCTATTGGGTTTTAATAAAGCCATTGGCGGATCAGAAAAACTATTGATTGTCGAAAACGATCTTCTGAAGATCGTTTTCAGTAACCGCGGTGGTCAGCCAAAGGAAGTCGTTCTTAAAAAATACAAATTATACGACAGCAGCCTGGTGAAACTCGTGGACTCCAGCGTAACGAACCGGCTGAGCTATCCCGTAAATACCGGCACCAATCAGACGGCACAGATTTCGGATCTTTATTTTAACGAAGCGACGGTTGAAAAAAGCGCCGATGGCACACAGACAATCACGTATACCTTACCAACGCCTGCAGGGATTTCAATTCAGCATCAATACATTTTGCACCCGGGGAGTTACCTTATTGACTGGAACCTGGTCACCACCGGCGCTAACCAATTGTTCTCCCAGAATAATCTGAACATCGCCTGGCATTCAGAGATGAAGAAAACACAAACATCGGTTTATTATGAAAAGAGACTTACCAATGTTTGTTTTTCCACGGACAATGAATTCGACTACATTTCTTCCAAAACAGAAAAGACATTTGAAAAACCAGCGCAATGGGTATCGGTTGTTCAGCAGTTTTTTAACAGGACCCTGATCGCAAAAAATAATTTTGACGGCGGAGAAATTCACTGGCAGCGGGAAGTGTCAGATTCTTCTACCTTGCTGGGAACTGCGGACATTCATCTCATGACAAAACTGCCAGGGGCCGCCGCCACAATGAATTTTCAATGGTATTATGGTCCCAATGATTATTATATACTGAAAAAAGCGGGTCCCCACATGGATCGTATTGTGGATCTGGGTCGGGATATGTATTCTTTTGTCCGTCCGATCAACACCTATATCATCATGCCGGTGTTCGACTTCTTTAAAAAATTTGTATCCAGTTATGGAATTGCCATTCTGTTGCTCACCCTGTTCATCCGGTTACTTACATCTCCGCTGGTGTACAGCAGCTACCTGAGCGGTGCAAAAATGAAGGCCCTTCGTCCGGAGATTGAAATCATCAAAAAAAGAGTGAACGGCGATCAGCAACAGGTGGGTGTGGAACAGATGAAGCTTTTCCGTGAAGCAGGTGTGAATCCGCTGGGGGGCTGTATTCCGGCGCTGTTACAGATTCCGATATTCTTTGCCCTGTTCAGTTTTTTTAATTCCAACGTGGCGCTTAGGGGTCAGCCTTTTTTATGGGCGCATGATCTTTCGATCTATGATGTGGTTGTAAAACTGGGCTTTACCATCCCGGCTTACGGAGATCATATCAGCCTGTTTGCAACGCTGGCCGTAATTACGAGTTTCCTGATTTCTTTGTATGGTATGAGCATGACGCCGGATCAAAGTAACCCGGCCATGAAATATATGCCGTATATCATGCCGGTGATGTTACTGCTTTTCTTCAACCGATTACCTGCAGCGCTAACCTGGTATTACACAGTATCCAATCTGATCACACTGATTCTTCAATTTGTTATCCAGAATTATATCATCGATCACGATAAGATCCTCGCCAAACTGCAGGCAAACCGGACAAAACCAAAAACAAAGCCCAAATGGCAGGAACGCTTTGAACAAATGCAGGAGCAGCAGAAAAAGATTCAGCAGCAAAAAGGGAAAAAAGCGTAAGGCAGATGTTCAAATTTCAACAGATCCAACTGTTAAACGCCAAATGCCAACGGATGAATTATAAATGGTTTTTTGCAGGATATTTATTGTTGCCCTTGTTTGGTTTGTCGCAAAAACGGGTGGGTGACCTCACGCTATTGTATAATTCAGTTATTACCAGTGCACAGGATTCGAGTAAAAAAATCAGTTCCACGACAGGTTATTTCATCAAAGGAAACCTGAGTCGTTCTGAAGTAAACAGCCCGCAATTTTCTTCCGTTACGATCTATGATTCCAAAGCAGCCTCGGGTGTCATACTCAGGGAAGTGAACGGGCAGAAGTTGCTCATCCGTTTGAACGAGGAAAACTGGAATCAGAAAAACAGGAGATTTCTGAACCTGAATTTTGCAAAGACAAATGAAACGAAAACCATCGCGGGATATTTCTGTACACAGGCGAAGGCAGCCACCCCGGATGGTTTTGAGATAACGGTGTTCTATACACGCGATTTAATACCGGAGAATAAGTTTTATGATCCCTCATTTAAAAATCTCGATGGATTGCCCCTTGAATACGAACTCGCCAAGGGTAACCTGCATATTAAGTACTCCCTGGCATCTATCAACCTCAACCCGGTAGCTGCATCAAAATTTGATATCCCTACGAGCGGATACAGGGAACTGACTTATGATGAAAGTCTGAAGATGAAAACGAATCCATAATAATTTGTAAGCTTACTTTGGCATTTGAATCCGTACGCCCAGGAACTGAAGATTTGATTTGGTACCGTAATTGAAAACGGGCCCGATGTTCACCTTGTACTGATAAGGAAGAATGAAAGTAGTATTCCCCCGCTGATAAGTGATCATTGCATTCAGGGAAATGCGGTTATCGGCCTGGGAATGAAATGAAACAGAACTTCCGCTATAAAGGGTTGTTTTCTTTAATGTGAAAGAAGATGCTGCATTTATAGGTGTAAAGCTGTTTTCGAATTCATGATGTTTTTTCTTGTCTCCGCCACCCTTACTGGCAAATGCAAGCGCGGTTACTGCGAAAAGCAGTAAACTAATCGCCGTCAGGCGGATTGTGCTTGAAAAAGATGGTGAATAGTGAGATGACATCAGCGCAAATATAAGACAAAAATTTTGGTATTTTTTAACCTATTTAGGGCAGTTCCGCAGTTATTTTAACACAATCTGTGCCGGATTTGTGGAAAACCTCCCTATATAACCCTGATACGTATGGGAAATGGCCGGCGTTGCTTCTCATAATTAATTTGTGGTTAAGCGATTATGATTTAATTTAGTACAACCGCCTTAAATGAAAGAAAATCCATACCACCCCGAGCAGGAAGAGATCAGGGAGTTGCTGAAACAATACAGTGCTCTTAAAAATGGCCGGAAACACAGCTTTCTTGACGAGGATTGTTTTGAAAAAATCATCGATTATTACGACGGAAAAGAGGAATTTCCACACGCCCTGGAGGCAGCGGAAATTGGTGTCGAACAATACCCCTTTTCCTCCATTCTTCATATCCGCAAAGCGGATTTACTCATTGCGACCCGGAAATACGTTGAGGCCCTCCAGGTTTTGGAGAAGGTCGAACTGCTGGATTCAAACGATATCAACCTTTATATCCTGAAAACGGATGCTTACCTGGCCCTCGATCAGCAGGAAAAAGCGGTCGTTTTGTTGCAGGAAGCCCTCGGTCATTTTGAGGGCAGGGAACGGATAGAACTACTTTTTGAGCTCGCAGACGTGTATGACGATTATGAGGAGTTTGATAAAATATTTGACTGTCTCCGCTGGATCCTGGAACAGGATTGCGAGAACGAAGAAGCCCTTTATAAAATCTGTTTCTGGACCGATTTTACCGGCCGGAATGAGGAAAGTATTCGGCTTCATCAGAATATAATCGAAGAAAACCCTTATTCAGAACTCGCCTGGTTCAACCTGGCAGCGGCCTACCAGGGATTGAAATTATATGAAAAAGCGGTAGACGCTTATAAATATGCCGTGGCCATAGATGAAAAATTTGATTACGCATACCGCAACATGGGGGATGCCTTTATCCGGTTACGAAAATACAGGGAAGCCATCGAGAGTCTCGAACGGGTACTGGAACTTTCAAAACCGGAGGATGTTATCTATGAAGCGATCGGTCATTGTTACGATAAACAGAGACAGTTCGCGCAGGCCCGTTTTTATTACAGAAAAGCGTCTCATCTCAATCAGGACGACAGCAAACTGATCTATAAGATTGCATGCACCTATCTCAATGAGGGGCAGTGGACGAACGCGGTGAAGCAACTGGAATCTGCTATTCGCATACAGGGCAAACATGCGGAGTATCACCTAGCACTCGGAGAGTGCAAAGTGCAGCTTCTGGAGTTCAGGGAAGCCATCCAGGCATTTGGAACGGTGGTACGTTTAAGACAAAAAAATATTTCAGGATGGGAGGCACTGGTTCGTTGTCTTTACCTCGCTGAAATGTACAAGGAAGCGCTTGAACAGGTGCAGCAGGCGATCCGCGTCATCGGAGAAAAACCGCTGTTGACCTTCTATATGAGTGCCATATATTTTGCGATGGGAAAATCGAAAGAAGGGTTGATCCACCTTGATAAAGCGCTGGGCCGGTCACCGAAACTATTAAAGAAAATGATTGCCCTCAATCCTTCACTATTACAATCACAATCTATTGTGGATGTGATCGCGCGTTACAGAAAAAGGTAACGTTTCCTTATTTTTGCGATCCCGAACTTCTAAACGAAAATTTATTGTCGATGAATTTTTCTCTCAGTCAGCTGCCGGAAAGAATTAAGAAACCACGCGGCCATGGTATTACCATGGTAATGGATAAAGGATTAAGTATTGAAGAGACAAGGAATTTCCTGAGTGTTGCAGAACCCTATGTAGATGTTGTCAAACTGGGATTTGGAACTTCTTACGTAACGCCTAACCTGGATAAAAAACTGGAAGTATACCGGGAATCCAACATTCCCATTTATTTTGGAGGAACACTGTTTGAGGCATTCCTCGTACGGGGCCAGCTGGAAGACTATATCCGGATCTGCCAGGAATATAAAGTCGGGTATATGGAAGTGAGCGACGGTTCGGTGAATATCGATCACAAAGAAAAATGCAGACTGATAGAAAGGCTCACCCAATACGGAACCGTTCTCAGTGAAGTAGGGAGCAAGGATGCTGCTCATATTATACCACCATACAAATGGATTGAACTCATGCGCGCTGAACTGGCCGCCGGTGCCACTTTTGTAATTGCGGAAGCGCGTGAAGCTGGAAATGTGGGTATCTATCGCGGAACGGGTGAAGTGCGGGAAGGCCTGGTTCAGGAAATTCTCACACAGATTCCCGCAGAAAAAATTCTTTGGGAAGCACCCCAGAAATCCCAGCAGCTGTATTTTATAGAACTGGTCGGTGCCAATGTGAACCTCGGTAATATCGCTCCCAATGAAATGATTGCACTCGAAGCCATGCGCATCGGGCTTCGCGGGGATACATTCGATTTGTTCCTGGATAAAAAAGAAAAGAAATGAGAAAGTTCGGCCTGATTGGTTTTCCGCTGGGCCATTCTTTTTCAGCAAAATATTTCACAGAAAAATTCCAGAGAGAATCGATTCATGACTGCTCATATTCCAATTTCGAAATATCTGCTGTTTCTGAATTGCCTGCGATTCTGAACGACCCGGAGTTGGAGGGACTGAATGTTACTATTCCGTATAAGGAATCGGTTATTAACTTTTTGAATAAAACAGACAAGGTGGTGGAAGAGACGGGTGCCTGCAATTGTATTCGCATCCATCAGGGTACGGTGACGGGATATAACACGGATGTTATCGGGTTTGAAGAATCCATTTCTGAAAAACTAACGATCAGGGACAAACGTAGCCTGGTTCTGGGTACGGGGGGATCTTCCAAGGCGGTAGCCTGGGTGCTCAAAAAGATAGGCATTCAATGCTTGTTTGTTTCGCGAAAAGAAAATGGGATGCGTGATCAAATCACCTATGGCAACCTGAACCGGGAAATCCTGGATTCGCATACTCTCATTATCAATACCACACCCGTCGGCATGTTTCCAAAAACAGATGATTGTCCCCCGATCCCTTATGAATATCTCGGTCCCCGTCATTACCTGTTCGACTTGATATACAATCCCGCAAAGACGTTATTTCTTGAAAAGGGCGAAGTAGTCGGAGCGAGAACAAAAAATGGCGCCGACATGCTGGCAATACAGGCGGAAGCCAGCTGGGAGATTTGGAATAACAAGTAATCTGAATTGGAAATTAGAGATTTTCCAGATTTGCCCTCGCTTTTTCCGGCAATCCCACCACTTTCTTCATGCTATAATCATAACAGACCATGGCTGTTTTGGCAATGGCAACGAGGATCATCGCCTGTTCTGCTCTCTTTTCAATTTTATACACCAGGTCAAAACCAACCCGGCTGAAATCAACAGACTGTATACTGATTACCAGTTCGTCACCATAATACATCTCATTTTTGAAAATGAGTGCGGCATCCGCCATGATCATCCCAACGCCTTCGATATTAAGCTCCTTATAACCGAGTGACTGTAAAAAAAGTACCCGTGCTTCATGAAGAAACGAGAGCACTTTATCATTACCTACATGCGCGCCGTAATTCAGATCAGTGATGCGCACGACCAAGGAGGTACTGAATGAAAAACCCTCCGGCATGTCTATTTTAATTCTGGGCATTGGCTTTAGGATCCGTTTGTGTTTTTAAAAATGAAATTAGTGCGTCGCCGGCCTTGCGCCGATGACTATATATGTTCTTCTCTTCCGGATTCATTTCCGCGAAACTCCTGTCGGAGCCATCAGGCATGAAAAGAGGATCGTAACCAAATCCCGCGTCGCCGGCAGGTGTACGGAGGATCTGGCCGTCCGTGCATCCTTCGAAAAAATATTCCCGGTCATCCAGAATTAAGCATATCACAGTTACAAATCGCGCGCGTCTGTTTGTGGAATCGGCCAGCGCCCCGAGCAATTTGCGATTATTATTTGCATAGGAAACCGGCTCGCCCGCATAACGTGCGCTGCGTACACCCGGTTCTCCTCCCAACGCATCTACTTCCAGGCCTGTGTCTTCACTGAAACAATTTTCACCGCCAGAGAGTTTGTGTATCGTGCACGCCTTTGTCTGCGCATTCTCTTTTAGCGAATCATACGGTTCGGGAATGTCAACCTCGATACCGGATGCTGACAGTGATATGATATCCACTTTCGATCCGATGGCCCGCTGAAGTTCTTCCAGCTTATGCGCATTATTACTCGCGAAAATCATCTTCACAGGATGAATAATTTTTGTAGACAGGACCACAAACGTTTTTTTAATTCGATCCCTCCGGCACTATCGCCACTCATCAGGTCGGGTGAATGAACAGGTATCAAAGAAATACCATCCACATCTGAAATGGCAAACTCGGGCAGGTCGGTTTTTACGCCCACCGAGGATGGCGGCACACCCCAGAGAAAAATTGTAAGGGGTTGCAGTTGTTTTTTTAAAACCTCCAACCGTACGGGCGTCCGGCCCGTATTTACAATGGCAACGTCTTCCAGACTCAGCTTGCAGGCTCCGAGCATCCGGCGTAGAAAATGAAGTTGTTCATCCGGAATAAAGTCATAATCGGGATATCCGACCAGGAAAGAAATGGAGCGAAGGTTGCCACCCAAAAAAGGATAAACGGTAACTTCAGTGGTATCTACCAGCGTTTCGGGATAAAGAGCCGCTATCAATGCGGGAGAAAGCTGGATGTTGTCGATTCCCATAAAAGAGTTGAAAATTAGCGGAGCGGTTTTGCATGCTCCGGGAATGTTTTGTTTCTTTGTAGTATCAAAATTAGTATATATGATGGAGACGGTCGACATACCGGTAACACGGATAAAAAGAAGCAGGTTGCATGAAATGGATTTTAATCACCTGCCATTTGGAAAGTTTTTCAGTGATCACATGCTCGAAGCGGATTTTGCGGACGGTGAATGGCAGAGTGTATGTATCAAACCATATCAACCGTTATTATTTGAACCATCCATGATGGCCCTTCACTATGGACAATCTATATTTGAAGGAATCAAGGCTTACCGGAATAGGAACGGGGACGCGTTTATTTACCGCCCCTACGACAATATGCGACGGTTTAATATTTCTGCCGACCGGATGGATATGCCTGCGGTTCCGGAAGATATATTTATTGAAGGAATGAAAAAACTGATTGCCCTGGACCGGGAATGGATTCCGGCCAAGGACGAATATTCTTTATACATCCGCCCGTTTATGTTTGCGACGGATGCCGCTCTGGGTGTGAAAGCATCGGATACTTATAAGTTCATGATCCTGCTGAGTCCCACTGGACCCTATTATGCAACCCCGATGAAAATTTATGTGGAAGAAAAATATACCCGTGCTGCGCCGGGAGGTGTTGGTTTTGCAAAAAATGCAGGTAATTACGGTGGCGCGCTGAAAGCGACATCGGAAGCCAGGGCTCAGGGATACGACCAGGTACTGTGGACCGACGCTTTTGAGCATAAATGGCTACAGGAAGTTGGGACGATGAATGTGTTCTTCGTTTTCGGGAATACGGTTGTGACACCCACGCTGGATGAAGGGACGATCCTCGAAGGCGTTACCCGGGACAGTGTGATCACCGTGTTAAGGGAACATGGTTTGACCGTTGAAGAAAGAAAGATCAATATAGATGAAGTGGTGGAAGGTCACCGAAGTGGAAAACTGACTGAAATATTCGGATCCGGAACCGCCGCCACCATCTCTTCTATCAAGGAGCTCCGGTATAAGGATTACACCATGCACCTGGACGTTTCCACCTTTCATACGGCACATGCGGCAAAAAAAATCCTGACTGAAATCCGGGAAGGGAAAAGAGCTGATAAACATGGCTGGCTTGTGAAAGTCTGAGATGAACATTAATTTGGAGATTCCCGGCTTGCCTGTTACCTTTGCCGTCCCAAATTTCAAACAGGTTCCGAATGCCTACTATACAACAATTGGTTAGAAAAGGAAGAGAGATCATCCGTGCGAAGAGCAAATCCAGGGCACTGGATTCCTGTCCGCAGCGGCGCGGTGTATGCACCCGTGTATATACCACCACGCCTAAAAAACCCAATTCGGCCCTTCGAAAGGTGGCCAAAGTGCGGTTGACGAACAAAATTGAAGTAATCGCTTATATTCCGGGTGAAGGGCATAACCTACAGGAACACTCCATCGTACTCATTCGCGGGGGACGTGTAAAGGATCTTCCCGGTGTACGGTATCATATCGTGCGCGGGTCGCTGGATACGGCCGGTGTGAAGGATCGTAAGAAAAGCCGTTCAAAGTATGGAACCAAGAAGGAAAAAGCCGGTGCAAAACCAGCAGCAAAGAAATAATCAACTATTAATTTCAGATCACTCATGAGGAAGTCACAGGCCAAAAAATTACCACTCGCTCCGGATGCAAAATTCAATGACATCCTGGTTACGCGTTTTGTAAACAACCTGATGTGGCAGGGTAAGAAGAATACCGCTTTTGGTTTGTTTTACGACGCCATCGACCGCGTTTCCAAACAGTCCAACGATAACGGATATGAAATATGGAGAAGGGCCCTGAACAATGTAACGCCGGCTGTAGAAGTGCGGAGCCGCCGTATCGGGGGCGCCACATTCCAGATTCCCGCGGAAGTTCGTGCCGACCGTAAGATTTCCCTGAGCATTAAATGGTTGATCCGTTACAGCCGGGAAAGAAACGGGAAAAGCATGGCCGATAAGCTGGCTGGCGAGATACTCGCAGCAAGTAAGGGAGAAGGCGGCGCATTCAAGAAAAAAGAAGACACCCACAGAATGGCAGAAGCCAATAAGGCTTTTGCCCATTTCCGCATCTGATCATAAATAATTTTGTTTACCCTCTTCCGGCTTTGTCGGGAGAGGTTTTTTTTTGTGTTTGCCTCAACGGCTAACCACTGTATTTACGCCTGTATACATTTGCACATTTTCACATTTGGCCGCCTGCCTTTTTGCCCTTTTTACGATAAAATTTGGTACCTTTGCGCACCTAAACGGAAAATACTTTTAATTCATAAAAATGACAGATTTAAAATTTCTAAGAAACTTCGGTATCGCGGCTCATATAGACGCCGGAAAAACAACGACCACCGAACGCATCCTCCGGTATACCGGTATGATACATAAGATCGGGGAAGTGCATGACGGGGCAGCTACGACCGACTGGATGGACCAGGAAAAAGAGAGAGGGATCACGATTACATCTGCAGCAGTTAGTTGCCAGTGGAACTTTCCTACTGACAAGGGGAAAGTAGATGCCAATACAAAAAAATACTATTTCAATATCATCGACACTCCTGGTCACGTGGATTTTACCGTTGAGGTGGAAAGATCCATGCGTGTACTGGATGGACTGATTGCCTTATTTTCAGCAGTCGACGGAGTAGAACCGCAGTCCGAAACCGTCTGGCGCCAGGCAAACCGCTATAAGGTACCGCGGATTGGTTTTGTTAATAAAATGGACCGGGCAGGTGCAGATTTTCTTATGGTTGTAAACCAGGTAAAGGAAATGCTGGGTGCCAAAGCCGTTCCCCTGCAACTGCCGATTGGTGCAGAAGATGATTTTAAGGGCGTGGTGGATCTCATAAAAATGAAAGGCATTATCTGGCACATGGAAACAGAAGGGATGACCTTCGACGAAATCCCCGTGCCTGACGATATGCTGGAAGAAGCCAATGAATGGAGAGCAAAACTCGTAGAAGCAGTAGCCGAATATGATGATCACCTGATGGAGAAATTCTTCGACGATCCGAAAACTATTACGGAAGACGAAATGCATGAAGCGATTCGTAAAGCCACCATCGACCTGAGCATTGTGCCGATGATGTGCGGTTCTTCATTTAAAAATAAGGGCGTTCAAACCGCACTGGATGCCGTTTGCCGTTACCTGCCTTCTCCCATTGACCTGGAAGACACAGTTGGTATCGATCCCAATACCGGTGAGACCATCACCCGGAAACCGGATGCCAAAGAGCCATTCGCAGCCCTCGCATTTAAGATCATGACGGATCCCTTTGTGGGAAGGCTAGCCTTTTTCCGCTGTTATAGCGGGCGCCTGGATGCCGGTTCCTATGTGCTGAATGTTCGCAGTGGAAAGAAGGAACGCATCAGTCGGATCATGAAAATGTTTGCCAATAAACAAAACCCGATCGATTTTATTGAAGCCGGTGATATCGGAGCCGCGGTTGGATTCAAGGAAATAAAAACCGGGGATACCCTCTGCGAGGAAGATTTTCCGATAACGCTGGAAAATATGTTTATTCCCGAACCCGTCATCGCCGTAGCCGTTGAACCAAAAACCCAGGCCGACGTCGACAAGATGGGTTTGGCCATTTCGAAACTCGTGGAGGAAGATCCGACACTGCGGGTGAATACTGATGAGGAAACCGGTCAAACAATCCTGCGTGGTATGGGTGAGCTCCACCTGGAGATCATCATCGAACGTATGCGTCGTGAATTTAAAGTGGACGTAAACCAGGGCGCACCCCAGGTTGCCTATAAAGAAGCATTTAATACAACCATCGAACACCGCGAAGTATTGAAGAAACAAACCGGTGGTCGTGGTAAATTTGCCGACATCCAGTTCGCCATCGGTCCGGCAGACCTGGAGTGGATCAAAGAAAATGAGGGCAAGCATTTTCAGTTTGTCAATGATATTTTCGGAGGTTCCATTCCGAAGGAATTTATTCCCGCCATTTCAAAGGGATTTGAAACATCGATGACAACCGGTGTTTTAGCTGGTTACCCGATGACCAATATGAAAGTGCGGGTATTCGACGGAAGCTATCACGATGTGGATTCAGATGCGATGAGTTTTGAAATATGTGCCAAATCCGCTTTCCGTGAAGCTGGCCGAAAAGCAAAACCGATATTGCTGGAGCCTATCATGCGGGTTGAGGTACTCACGCCCGATCAGTACATGGGAGATGTTACCGGTGACCTGAATCGCCGCCGCGGAATCCTGGAAGGTATGGACAGCCGGGCGAATCTGCAGGTGATCAAGGCCAAAGTACCGCTTAGCGAGATGTTCGGATACGTAACACAGTTACGCTCACTAAGCTCTGGCCGCGCAACGTCCACCATGGAGTTCTCGCATTACGCACCCGCGCCGAATAATATTGCGGAAGAAGTGATCGCAAAAGTAAAAGGCAAGAGTAAAGTAACAGCCTGATCTTTTTATATAAAGCGGCCCCTTTCATTCGTTGAAAGGGGCTTTTTTTTGAACGGCAATCAAAGCCGTCGCCATTTGACTATTTTCCATCATAAATTCCTTTTATGATAAAAAGTTATTCGCGGTATATACTATTACTCATCTTGTTACTGGTTATCATGGCCCTGCCCGGAACTGCCCAGTTTTATGAGGCTCTCCACTGGAACCGCGACGGAAACGGGTTTTATGTTTATGATGAAGGAGGGATATCCGAGTTCAACCTCGTGGATAGAAGTAAACAACTCGTGGTAAACCCGGAGCGCCTCATTCCCGCGGGTAAAAAGCAGCCGATGCACCTGAAAGCCTTTTACTTGTCTGCCGACTTCAAAAAAATACTGCTCTATACAAACGCTAAAAAAGTATGGCGCTATGAAACCCGCGGTGACTATTGGGTATATCATTTTTCGGATTCATCTCTTCACCAGTTAGGAAAAACATTACCGGAATCCTCACTGATGTTTGCTAAATTTTCTCCCGATGGCAACAAGGCAGCGTATGTAAGTGGACACAATTTATACGTGGAAGATCTTTCAACAAACAAGATCCTGCAGCTTACGCGGAACGGTTCCCGCAAAATGATCAACGGAACGTTTGACTGGGTGTATGAAGAAGAATTTGACTGCAGGGATGGGTTTCGATGGAGTCCCGATAGCCGGTCTATTGCCTTTTGGCAAATCAACGACAGCAGCACCCGTGACTACTATATGCTAAACACAACGGATTCTGTCTATTCTCATGTGATTCCGGTAGAATATCCGGTTGCGGGACAGTTACCTTCTCCATTTAAAATCGGCGTTGTTGAAGTGAAACAACCGGCAGGAAAAATCACCTGGATGAAAATCCCCGCCGACACAAAGTATGGAACTTATCTGCCGCGCATGGAGTGGGCAGCCAACAGTGACGAACTCATTGTACAACGACTCAACCGGAATCAGAATGAATCGGATGTGATGCTATGCAACGCAAAAAACGGCGACACCTGGTCAGTTTACAAGGAGAAAGACAGCGCCTGGATTGATATTATTTCAAGATCAGAAGACAGCTATCGAATGGGCGGATGGGATATGCTCAACCATGGAGCTGAGTTCCTGTGGGTAAGTGAAAGAGATGGGTGGCGGCATGTATATCGCATCCGCAGGGACGGTAAAAAAGCAATACTCGTAACGGTAGGCAATTACGACGTGATGGAAATTTCGCTGGTTGACGAAGAAAATAATCAGCTTTATTTTATGGCATCACCCGATAATGCCACGCAGAGTTATCTCTATCGCTGCAGCCTCGATGGTAACGGCAAAGCAGAACGGGTAACGCCCCGGGACGAACCCGGCACGCACGCTTATGAATTGTCACCCAATGGAAAATTTGCCAGCCATCAATATTCCAATTATTATACCGCACCCGATGGAGAATGGATAACGCTGCCCGACCACCGGGCGTTGAATGGTAGTGATCCTGCGAAACCAGCCAATCCCGGTGATAGCGCCGCGTCGAATATTTCATTCTTCAAAATTACGACGGCAGACGGGATCAGTTTGGACGGATGGATGCAGAAACCCATACCATTCGACAGCACAAAAAAATACCCGGTCTTATTTTTTGTATATACCGAACCGGGCGATCAAACGGTAAAAGATCAATTTGGCATCACAAATTGTCCTGTTTATCCCGGGAACCTGGCAAAGGACGGATATATCTATATTTCGCTCGACAACCGCGGTACACCGGTACCGAAGGGGGCTGCCTGGAGAAAATCGATTTACCGGAAGATCGGACAGCTAAATATCCACGACCAGGCACAGGCAGCCGAACAGATCATCCGCTGGCCGTTTGTAGATTCCTCCCGAATCGCTGTCTGGGGATGGAGCGGCGGCGGTTCCGCAACACTGAACCTGATGTTCCAGCATCCGGAGATTTATAAAACGGGTCTGGCCATCGCCGCATTGGGAAACCTGGAAACCTATGATAATATCTACCAGGAAAGATATATGGGCAATCCCGTGGAAACCAGGGCGGATTATGTAAAGGGATCCCCGATCTCCTATGTATCTGGCTTGCAGGGAAATCTCCTTTATGTACATGGCAGTGGCGACGATAATGTGCATTATGGAAATGCGGAAATGCTGCTGAATGAACTGGTGAAATACAACAAGACCTTCCAGTTTATGGAGTATCCGAACCGGACCCATAATATCGATGAGGGCCCGGGAACCACTCAGCACCTGAATAATCTGTTTAAGAATTATCTGAACGCTCATTGTCCGGGAGGGGGTAAATAATTATCTAAAAAACCCCATAATTCTTTGACAGTTTATCCCTTAACCCATACCTTTGCATCCCGTTCAAAAAACGGGAAAGACCTATGTCTCAGCGAATCAGAATCAAATTACAGTCGTACGATCACAATCTCGTGGATAAATCCGCCGAGAAAATCGTAAAAACAGTTCGAAGTACGGGAGCCGTTGTGACCGGTCCTATTCCCTTGCCAACGAGGAAAAAGGTGTTTACCGTATTGCGCTCGCCGCATGTCAATAAAAAAGCACGTGAACAATTTCAATTGCATACGCATAAGAGGTTGTTGGA
>Ga0066787_10000040_pt1 | contig 19224 bp, 14 predicted proteins | sample OrgsoiDNA2013047_FD_70942 | JGI IMG/M metagenome (GOLD analysis project Ga0066787, IMG submission 70942) | Permafrost soil microbial communities from the Arctic, to analyse light accelerated degradation of dissolved organic matter (DOM) -... | ecosystem: Environmental > Terrestrial > Soil >...
AGGGCGTTTAAAGAAATTACCGGCTGCAGTATGCTTATCAACACATCATTTAATATAAGAGGCGAGCCCATCGTATGCACCCCACAGGATGCCTTTCTTGGTTTCATGCGCACCGGGATGGATTTCCTGGTCATGGGGAATTATTTGCTGGACAAAACAACACAAAAACTATTATCCTTCCCGGGGATGCCAAACATATCAATGTCAGATTGACACGGAAAAAGCTGTCCATATTTATTAAACTTCCACACTAAAACAATTTTACATGCGCGCTTTGAAAAAAATCATACTCTTCCTTTTGATTGTGCTGCCCAACCTGGTATTCGCACAACCGGCTACTGAGAATTATCCGGTTGATTCCGCCTCTGTCGAACATGCGGGAGTGCCCAAAGGGGAAATTTTAAAATATACATACAGTGATTCAAAAAAATTCCCAGGCACCTGGCGGGAATACTGGATTTATGTTCCTGCCCAGTACGATCCGAAAACAGCAGCCTGTGTTTATGTGAACCAGGATGGAATACAGGTAAAAGCACCAACCGTATTCGACAACCTGATATACCAAAAGGAAATGCCGGTGACCATTGGAGTTTTCATACTCCCCGGACGGGTTCGTGCCTCCGATACAGCTGCTGCCTTTGACCGGTTTAACCGGAGTTATGAATACGACGGCATTGGTGATACATATGCGCGTTTTGTCCTGGATGAAATTTTACCGGATGTAGAAAAGAAAAAAACAAGAGACGGCAGACCGATCCGTTTGTCAAGAAACCGGAACGACAGAGCTATCGGCGGATCGAGCAGCGGAGCAGTTTGTGCATTCACTGCCGCCTGGGAATGTCCCAATGAGTTCTCCCGGGTGTTCAGTGCTATCGGAACCTATATTGGTCTGCGTGGGGCGGAGCGTTATCCCACACTCATACGCAAATACGAGCCCAGGCCATTGCGTATTTTTTTGCAGGATGGTGCAAACGATCTGAATATTTATGCCGGTGACTGGTGGATGGCCAATCAAACCATGGAGCGAGCGCTTGTTTTTTCAGGATATGAAGTCGGGCATGCCTGGGGCGATGGCGGACATAACGGGAAGCAGAGTACGTCGATCTTTCCGGACGCCATGCGCTGGTTGTGGAAAGACTGGCCAAAGCCGGTATCCACCGGAATTTCGAAAAATCAATTTCTACTTGATCTGCTGATCCCCGGTGAGAATTGGGAGCTGGTTGGGGACGGATATCAATTTACCGAAGGGGTCGCCGCGAATGTAACCGGCGATGTTTTTTTTCAGGACATACCAAAGGCAAAGACATATACGGTCGGTCCAGATGGGAAACTTCTTATACTTCCGCTCAATTCAAAAAAAGCCAGTGGAACTGCTTTCGGGCCGGATGGCAAACGGTATGTTGTTGCTGGTGCCACCAACCAGGTGATCCGTTATGACGACAACGGTGCAGAAAATATTATTGCCGACAGCATTGCCGGTAACGACCTCGTTATAGCTCATAACGGAAATATATATGTGACGGTTCCGGATGGAAGCGAAAAACCCGGTAAAGTATATCTCATCAGGCCGGGTGGCGGAAAGCAGATGGTGGACGTGGGCCTGAAATTTCCCAATGGCGTCGCAATGTCACCGGATCAGACTCAATTGTATGTATCAGAATCTGCCACTCACTGGATATGGATTTATTCTATTCAGCCCGACGGAACACTGATCAATAAGCAGCGCTATGGCTGGTTACATGTTCCGGACAATAGCGACAATGCCTGGGCGGATGGCCTGAAGTGCGACGAGGATAACCGGATTTATGTGGCCACGCGAATGGGAATACAGGTTCTGGATATAACCGGACGTGTCAATGCCATATTACCGGTACCAACGGGCCAGGTTTCCAACTGTTGTTTCGGTGGTGCCGGTTTTGACGAGCTTTATGTTACCTGCGGAGATAAGGTATACAGAAGAAAACTCAAAACCCGTGGCGTAAATTCGTTTGCCGCGCCGTTCAAACCCATTCATGCAAAACCATAATATGGCGCAGTCAAAAGAATCTATGAAACAAAAAGTGCTGAGAAGTACAAAGTGGTTCGAAAAAAAGGGTAAGGATGGTTTGATCTACAGGTCCTGGCTGAAAAACCAGGGCATACCCGCGCATTTTTTTAAGGGGAAGCCGGTGATCGGTATCTGCAATACCTGGAGCGAACTTACGCCCTGCAACGGACATTTCAGGGAGTTGGCGCTTGAAGTGAAAAAAGGAATTATCGAAGCGGGCGGATTTCCGCTTGAATTCCCAGTGATGTCGTTAGGAGAAACCTTAATGAAACCAACGGCCATGCTTTTCAGGAACCTGGCGAGTATGGATGTCGAAGAAAGCATCCGGGCGAATCCGCTGGATGGTGTCGTACTATTATGCGGATGCGATAAAACAACGCCCAGTTTGCTGATGGGTGCCGCGAGTGTGGACCTGCCAGCCATTGTAGTGTCGGGCGGACCGATGTTGATTGGCCGTCACCGGGGACTTCAACTGGGCACCACAGATGTATGGCGGTTCAGTGATGCAGAAAGAGCCGGTAACATGTCGGAGAAGGAAATGGAAGATGCGGAAGCGGGTCTTTGTCGCAGCAATGGTCATTGTGGTGTAATGGGAACGGCATCTACCATGGCCTGTATGGTCGAAGGGCTCGGTATGAGCCTGCCGGAAAATGCGGCCATTCCTGCCGCTGACAGCAGGAGAAAAACGTTGGCTTATATGACGGGTATGTATATGGTGGACATGGTGAAACAAGACATCAAACCATCGGATATTCTGACAAGAAAAGCGTTTGAAAATGCGATAAAAATTAATATGGCCGTGGGCGGTTCCACAAATTTCCTGATCCATATCCTGGCCATCGCCGGAAGGGTTGGTGTTGATCTTACGCTCCGAGATATTGAAACGGTGGGAAGCGAAGTTCCTTTACTCGTCAATTTGCAGCCCTCAGGAAAATACTTTATGGAAGATTTTTATTATGCCGGTGGTTTGCCGGCTGTAATAAAAGAGATCTTACCACTATTGCATAAAGATGTGCTGCAAGCGAACGGGAAAACCCTCGAAAATAATTACTCGGAATCCGGGAACTTCAACCGCGATGTCATTTTCAGCCTGGCCAATCCTTTGCAAAAAGAAACGGCCATCGTGGTCCTTTCGGGCAACCTTTGTGAACATGGCGCTGTGATCAAACAATCTGCCGCGAGTCCACGACTGTTGGTGCATAAAGGAAAGGCCTTTGTATTCGAAAACATAGAAGAATTTAAAAATAAGATTGACAACGAAGATCTGCCAATTACTGAAAATGATATTATGGTATTAAAACACGTCGGACCGGTAGGGTACCCGGGAATGGCGGAAGTGGGGAACATGGCCATACCCGCTGCATTACTAAAGCGGGGCATAACCGACATGGTCCGTATTTCTGATGGAAGGATGAGTGGAACAGCATTTGGCACCGTGGTATTGCATGTTTCTCCTGAAGCGGCAATCGGCGGTACCCTGGCTATTGTACAAACCGGGGATGAGATATTGCTCGATGTACCCAATAAACGCCTGGAGCTTCTTTTATCTGAAGAAGAAATACGCCGGCGCAAGGATCTCCTGGTTCCTTTTCCTTTACACTCGAAAAGAGGGTATGTCAATCTGTATCAGCAACATGTTCAACAGGCGCATCTGGGCGCGGACCTGGATTTCCTTCGCGGGAAATCCATCAACACCGTTTTACGGGATTCGCACTGATATTTTTTGCGGATAAGGTGCCTATTTTATTACCCGACGCATTGTAAATTTGGACGAATCTATGGCGATTAATCATCCGAAGGACCGGCTGGATATTATCAACGACGTGCTGGAAGAATGCATCCAGGCTTACCCATTATCGTCTTTTATCATCAGTCTTTATAAACAATACCTCCAACGTGGTTCCTTGAGCAAAAAACAATTACAGGGTCTGTATGGAAAGGCATCGAAAATAGAAAATCTGCCGCCGGGAAAACTCGCCGCCATCGAAGCAATCATCAAGAGAATGCCTACCCGTTATAAATCGGAACTTCCTGAACCGACACCTATGTTTGAAAAAGAGGAATCCACCGGGAAACTGATAACAGAAATCCTTGAAAAATTTCCACAGCACAAAAGAGTATTGTTCCTGAAGGCGAGATACGATAACAACGAATTGTTATCCCCGGCGGATTTGGCCGATCTGAAAAAATTTAACTCCATGGCATCCCCTGCCAAAGATCATTCGCGTTCTTAATTACGCAAATCCTTTCGCCTCCTTAAAATATAATCCTGAACATAGTCCTTGTTACCGTCCACCGCTTTTGACGCTAAAGTAAGATTTTCGCTAGCGATATAGGGTTTTTTACTTAAAGTGAGCTTCAATAAATTTTATCATTCTTTAAATAATATTTACCCATATTCGTTTTAGCTGAGACCGGGAACTCCCTGGACACGATTTATTGTCCGATTTCTGGCTAATATATAATCAACCAACATGAAATACCTTTTACTGGCCACCGCTTTTTTATTTTCGACAATCACCTACGGTCAAAGCAAAAAATTCACTTTTAAACTGGGTGATGAATACGAATTGCCACGCAAAACAGAAGACCTGGCGTTCTTCGGCAATGAAAAAGACGGCATCGTCAACCTGTCACTTAAAAAAGAAGAGCTCAATATCGTCCGGTTTAATCCCAAAACCCTGGGGAAGACGATGGAACAGAAAATTGATCTCGACGTCACAAAAAATTTCAACAGCGAACTCGTTGTTGACTTCAACAATGGTCATTATTACTGGCTACACAGCGACTGGGATAAAAAAGGTGATAACGAAGTGATTTACTACGACCAGATCGACGTGGCCAAAGGGAAGATTTCAGAATCCAACCACAAACTTTTTGAAACCACGAAGATTGTCGGCCAGTTCACCCACGCCGGGTTGCTATATAATTATAAGACAACCGAAAAATATCAGTATAACTATGATGCGGACAGGAAAAAACTCCTCATCAGCTACCGGCTGACTCCGGAAGTGAGAAATGATAAGAAAAATTATGATAAAATCGGGTTCCAGGTTTTCGATGAGAATCTTGTCAAACTCTGGGGCGCTGAATATAAAATGCCCTATACCGAAGCCACTATGGATAATACCGATTTCTCGGTGGATTCCAAAGGCAATGCCTATATGCTCGTGAAAGTATACGACAGTGATAGCCGGAAAGAAAGGGATAAGTCAACAGGTAAACCAGCCTATCATTACGAAGTGTTCAAATTTTCGAAAGAAAATAAAAATATTGCCATTACGCCCATCGCGGTTGACGAGAATTTTATTAAGGAAGCAACACTGATTGAAAATTCTGCGCATGAGATGATCATCGCGTGCACCTATAGTAAAAAATCAAAGGGGAATGGCACGGACGGAATCTTCCTGGCATCTATGGACGCGGACGGGAAAATTGTAAAGTACAAAAACGGGTATTATCAATTTCCAAAAGCCGAATTGGAGAAATTTGAATCGGCGCGAAGCAAACGCAGAATGGAAAATAAGGATGACTATGAGAGTCCGAACCTTAAAGTCCGGGATGTGATAGTGGAAACAGATGGCAGTATCTTCATAGGCTGTGAGGAATTCCATATCGAAGATAATTCCTATTATGCCAATGGTTACTGGCACTATTCCGTTACATATTATTATGAGGACATACTCGGCTCCAAGATCAGTGCTAACGGGGAATACCAGTGGCTGCGCAAGATCCCTAAGAGACAGAAAGGGAGTGTCGGCCGGGGAACTATGGGATATAAGCTGATCAGTGATACATCGGGATATTATTTCCTCTACCTTGATAACCTGAAAAATATGTACATCAGGGAAGAAGAAGTGCCCAAATATCATATTGACGGTTTCGGCGGGCAGGTGGTTGTATCAAAGATTGATAACGCCGGTAACCTGAGTAAGGAACTTCTATTTGATACAAGGGAAGAGGAGATGATGATTTTTCCGACAGAATTCAGCAGGATCAATGGCAACCAGTTTATCGGAAGAGCGCGGCTTAAGAAAACGTTGTTCCAGCCCCTGCTCATCACATCAAAATAAAATATTTCTTTTATAAAAGCCCCCCGGCCCTGACCTAAGGGCGCTTTTCATTTTTAAAGGATAGTATCAATAAAAGTGAAATGCCTATTACGGACCGTCTTCCAACTGCCATTTCTCTTTCGATATTTCCCTGCGATACTTGGAATAGATCACTCTTTCGTTCGGAAGTAAAAAGATAGACTGCCCGGGAATTGACTGGGAACCCGCGATTTCAACCTCTAACCTGCCTTTGATCAATTCAATTACCACAACAGAGTCCCGATGTTCTTTCCGGATATTGAATATTGTTCCCAGAACGGTTGCCACCACATCGTCCTGATATACTTTAAACGGATGGGCCGAATCTGCCGTTACATGAAACGAAGCCTCACCATTCAGGTAAACCTTTCTTATAACCGGATCAAATTTGTACGGGTAATTCAATCCGCTATGCGGAGCAAGGGTAATGACAGAACCATCAGGAAGTGTAAAAACAAGTGGCACGGATCCTCCATTATAATTTTCAACCAGGTCAGAAACGGCGGCACGCTGATGTTGCATCCAATAATATCCGCCGGCCAGTAAAATAATCAGTGCGGGAAGCAGCAGGAGGCTGAGACTTCTTCCCTTGCTGTCGCTAAGTCTTATCGAATTCTTCCAGTTCGGGAATCTTACAATGGACCTGTAAGCAAGTTCACCCCTTGAATTCTCTATGACCTTCGTGATTTTTACCAGTTCTTCCTGGTATTCCATTTCAGGTAGGGTCAGTGAAAAATTCCTTACATAATACTCGGCCTTCTCTATTAATTTTTTTTTGCCAGGGTGGCTGGTGATCCAGTCCTGCCAGAATTTTATGTCCACGACGTTGTTGCGAAGGCAGTAGTTGATGAACGATTCATCCGTGACTAAGTCTTCAAATGTGTAATTGCCAAGGTTCCCGTTGTTCATTCCCTTTGATAATTGCAGGTACGCAAGGCAACTGTATATGGTAGTGGGGGAATATGTTCGTATTTACCGGGTATTTTGAAAATATATTTTTCAATCTCGGGGAAATTCACCTTCTACATTTGAAATCGCGAGAATAAACTGACAATTTCAGGGATGGACGCGCTGCAGGTTCATGGATTCACGCAGGTGATTGAGAGCTTCGTAGATCAGGTTATAAATGGTGCGTATGGAGAGTGAGGTTTTCGTTGCAATTTCCGCGTAACTGAGATTATCGAAAAATTTTAACCGGATTATCTCGAGCTGGCTTTTTGTTAGGCTTTTCATGGCAGACTGGAGATTATACCGGTCTTCTTCCGTTTGTTGAAAAGCGATCAAGAGATCCTCGTATGGCAAGATATTAGTGAGCGAGCTTTCAAACTGGTTGTATATATTTTGCTCGCCTGAGAGGCGTGAAAGTTCATGAAAAATATTGCGTCGTAACCAGGTAAAAAGATAGGAGCGGATGTTGCTTACTTTTTTGTTTAGCTTTTCGCGGGTTTTCCAGATTTCCGTAAAGAGTTCCTGGATACAGTCTTTGGTCAATTCACGATTGGCACTCAGGCTGAATCCATAGGAGAAAAGTGCCTGGTAATGATTTTCATAAATTGCCAGAAAGGAATCCCGGTTTCCCCGGATCATGTTGTCCCAAAGATCTGTTTGCATGCAGGCAAGAACCGTCGAATCACCGGAATAATTTCCGAGCTGATGATTCTTTAAATCCCAGTGTCGCAATGTAACCTTTTCCTGGCCGGAACGAGAACTTATTTTAAGGAGCTACGGCAATAGTTTTGACGTTTACAAATTCTAACATACCGTGCCTACCCAGCTCTCTCCCATAACCGGATTTTTTTATACCGCCAAATGGTAGATGAGGATCAGATTTTACGAGCGTATTGATATAAATGGAGCCAGATTCAATTTTTTTCGCCAGTGCAATGCCTTTTTCAATGTCTTTTGTCCATATGCTGCCTGCCAGTCCATAATGGGAATCGTTGGCCAGACGGATCGCATCTTCTTCATCTTTCGCTTCCAAGATGGCAGCGAGGGGTCCGAAGGTCTCTTCTTCATATGCAGGCATACCTTTTTTAATATCCAGCAAAACAGCGGGTTTAAAATTGCATCCGTTCCTTTCCCCACCGTATCCAAGCTTCGCACCCATTTTTAAAGAAAGATTCATTTGTCTCTCCAGCTCTTCAGCGAGATCCAGTCTTGCCATTGGACCCGTGCTGGTGCTTTCATCAAAGGGATCTCCCTGCCGGAGCGCTTTTGTCTTTAGAATGAATGCTTGCAGAAATCCGGGCATGGCATCTTTCACTATTATCAACCGCTTGGCCGCAATGCAGGACTGGCCGGCATTTTGCATGCGGGAATTAAGGGCCACAGAAACAGCGGAAGGCATATCGGCGTCGGAAAGTACAATCAGGGCATCCGAACCACCGAGTTCCATCACGGATTTTTTTATATATCGACCCGCAAGCGAGGCGACTGAACTGCCGGCTCTTTCGCTGCCTGTAAGTGTAACTCCCTGTATAATATCGGAAGATATGATCTTTTCAACATCGTCGGTATCGACAATCAGGCTGGCGAAAACGCCTTTGGGTGCACCTGCCTCGGAAAATATTTTTTCAAGTGCGAGCGCGCAGCCTGACACATTGGGCGCGTGTTTCAGTAAAGTGGTGTTACCAGCCATCAATGTTGGAACGGCGTATCTGAATACCTGCCAGAACGGAAAATTCCACGGCATTATTCCCAATACCACGCCGACGGGCTCGTAAACGATGAAACTTTTGGAATAATCAGATTCCAACGGCTCATCCTTTAGTAATGTCTCCGCATGACCGGCATAGTATTCTGCAGTCATGGCGCATTTTTCCACTTCTGCTTTTGATTCCGCGATCACTTTACCCATTTCACGTGTGATGAGAGTTGCCAGCTTCTCCTGGTCGCGGCGCAAAATCACTGCCACATTCTTCATTATCACGCTTCTTCCGGAGAAACTATATTTCCTCCATCGCGCAAAAGCATCGGATGCATCGCTGATTGCACGGCTCAGCTGGTTATCGTTCATCAACGGATATTCGGCGATCAGTTCCTGTGTGAAGGGATATATTGATTTAAATGAGCGTCCCGGCATTTTGAATTTGGAAATTTGAAAATTAATTTTGAAATTCTTAATTGACAAAATTATCGACTATTTGACAAAAATTACTTCATCATCTCCCCGATCGTGCGGAAATTCATGATATAGATGTCATCATTCCCGTTTCCATAGGAGTTCAACACCTGGCTTATTTCCGAAAAGGATTTAGCCTGCGGAAAAGGAAAGCTGATCAGATGTCTTTTACTCGTGAAGAAAAAATATTGATGATCTGCGCTTACAAACGGGGAATAGTCAAGAGACGAAGAATTGATCCCCTTTCCAAAATGCACGGCGGGTAACCAGGAACCGTTCTTATGGAGGCTATAATACAAATCGCCACCACCCAGGTCATCATCTCGTTTGTATGAAGAAAAAATGATAAAATTTTCGTCGGGATCTATAAAGGAATTGAAATCATAGCTTTTCGAATTGACTGCAGCGGGCATTGCTACCGGTAATTGGTATTTTCCATCTTTGAACACGGAGAAAAATATATCATCTTTTTCGTCTCCGTTATCACGCGTGAAATACAGGTTTCCATTCCTCGCAACCGATGGATAGAATTCGTCCTTTACGGTATTGATCAGCGGGCCCATATTGAAAGGGCCATCCCAGCCACCTGCTTTTTTTTGCAGGAACCAGATGTCATAGTCCTTAGCTGTATCGGCGGCTGCCAACGGGCGGTTGGACGTAAAAAAAATTGTATTGCCATCGGGAGAATAGGCCGGTTCCAGGTCATTAAAGCGCCCGGAAAACCAGGCTGTATCCGGTTTTGACCACGCTCCGTTTATTTTCTTCGAGTGAAGAATCACGGAGAACAACCCGTACGACCACTGCAGAGTATACAATAAGTCGTTACCGTCGGGCGATATGGCCATATCCCGGTTTGAAAATCCGTCTGACACAATGCCTGGAGCAAAAACACGCGGTGTATCGGACGCAACGAGTTGAATTGTGGTTTGCGAAATGGCGTAATGGGAAAGCAGGGTTAGGGCAATGAGCAGGAGAAATTTCATGTTAATTGCTAATTATTTATTGTAGATGGTTAATGAAAAATAGAGAAAGTTGACAGAACCTCAGTGGATTAAATTTTTTGCGGCGGGGGAAAAATAGGGGGGTTTTAGAAAACTACTGCTGTGCGACCTGTGAGGCATTCGGATTTTCTAAACCGGTGGGCTTCTTCATTGGCTCAACAGTATTCAGCTCCTCAACTATCTGGCCGTCTTCATAGTCCACCGATACGAATACGGATAATTGTTGACTGGAAGATCCGTGAAATGATCCGCGGACGGGACTGCAATCCGAAAAATGCCGGCCCGTAGCGAGTTTGACATGGGTATTTGTTACCCAGACATTATTCGTCGGGTCGATACCTGCCCATCCAAACCGAGGTACCAGTGCTTCCACCCATGCATGTGTTGCACCCTCTCCCCTAAGACCCCGCCGGTTCGGGCATATATATCCGCTTACATAACGACTGGGGATTTTCAGCACTCGAAGAATCTGTAACATGAGGTGCGCAAAGTCCTGGCAGACGCCGGCTTTTTGCTCCAGGATTTCGTCGATCGTCGTTTCAATATTCGTTATGCCCTTGATATAATTGAAATGTTCGAAAATATAATCACTGCAATTTTTGATAGTAATCGCAACGGAATCGTCAGGACTATACACCATCCGGGCGATTGCATCAATCTGTGAACGGCTTTTAATATAATCCGGTCGCGCGAGTTCGATCATTTTTAAACTATCCTGTATCTCGTCTTTCAGTTCATTGAATACACTCACAAAATTGACGCGAAGGTCATCGCCATTCTTCGTACTTACGAGGAGCCTGCTATTTATGATCAGCTCTTTGTGTGGGGGAAGAAGATTAAAGACGCCGGTTTTATTTCCCCAGTAGTCAAAAAAAGTCAGTACGTCGGGATGTCCGGTGATATCCAGGTCATGTTGCAATACTTCCTGCTCCGGTGAAATTACCGGGAAGATTTTTATTTCATTCATGCTTTCCTGGACCGGCCTGTCATATTCGTATTTCGTGATGTGCAGAATTTTGAATACCGGCATGTACCTAAGAATAGGAGAAAAAATGTTGTACCACTTTTTTGTTAAACTCAACCAGTTCAGCTTTGATCTCTTCGAAAAAAACAGGAACCGTTTCTTTATTCAGCGAATCCAGTTCCATCCATCGTACCCTGCTGAAGAGGCGCCCGAAGATGCGCACCAGGGCTGCTCTTTCCTCGGTGATATTATTCCCGATCACTTTGTTCAGGTAATGTTCTATCCTTTGCAGTGAATAAGTCACAGAACGCGGGAAGTTCTCGTTGATCAGAACCTGGTGCAATACATTGTAGTTGTGGTTTGAGCTGCGGTAAGTTTTCAGGTGAAGCTCGTAACCTGACAAGCTGAATAATAAATATTTCCATTGCAACAGGTCGTTTGTATCTGCTTCACTGAAATGAGTAATCTCCAGCTGGGCTTCGGTAAAGGCAATGGTTTGAAGACAACGTTCGATATATTTTCCGAGGTTCATAAAACACCAGCCGGTTCCCCGCGGCATGGTGATATCCGTGATACCCGCATACATCACGGTATGTTTGATTAGTGGCTCCATCACTTCCAGCCCGAGAAAGGAGTCGATTTTCTGTTCCAGCGCCGGTTGATTCACGAGGTGGTACATTTGGTTTACTTCTTCCCAGACTTCTTTTGTAATATGATCCTGCACACCGCGTGCATTTTCCCGCGCTCTGTTTACAAGTGTCTTCAGGCAATTGGTATTTGTTGAATCAATCAACAACAGCTTGAGGCATTCTTCTGTATTATTTTCTATGGACCTCAGGAAATCCTCATCGGAATCAGTAAATATTTCCATCACAGACATCCAGGTGGCGGTTCCGCTGACATCCTTATCAAGCGATAATATATAATGAGTCGCGGCAAGGCGTAACATGCCATCGGCCCTTTCCATATATCGGTTCAGCCAAAAAAGCGAGTCTGCAATTCTGCTTAACATGTATGTTCCATTTTAATCAATGACCCATGTATCTTTACTGCCACCGCCCTGGGAGGAGTTTACGATTAACGAACCCTTTCTTAAAGCAACGCGGGTCAATCCGCCTGGTACAATCTGTATTCCCGACGGTCCGCATAAAGCATAGGGACGCAAATCAACATGCCTTCCTTCAAATTTTCCGTCAATAAAACATGGAGCTGTAGAAAGATTAATGATTGGCTGGGCAATAAAACTCCTGGGATCGGCTTCAATTTCTTTCTTTGCCTTTGTCCATTCCTGCTCACTAACTTTATTACCCATAATCATCCCATAGCCACCGGATTGATTAGTTCTTTTAATGACCATTCTTTCCAGGTTATCGAAAACATATTCGCGTGTGTCGGCGCTACTCATCTCATATGTTTCTACATTCGGTAGTAGCGGTTCCTCATTCAGATAATACCTGATCATGGCCGGCACAAACGCATAAATGGCCTTATCGTCCGCAACACCGTTGCCCACAGCGTTTACTATGGCTACAGTTCCTTTCCGGTACGCTGCCATCAGTCCGGGCACACCCAGCGCACTGTCGGGTTTAAATATAAGAGGATCCAGATAATCGTCATCTACCCTGCGATAGATCACATTCACCTGCACCAGTCCCTGCGTGGTTTTCATATATACTTTGTGATTATCCACCACCAAATCCCGCCCTTCTACTAGCGGAATACCCATCTGTCTGGCCAGGAAAGTGTGTTCATAGTAGGCAGAATTATAAATACCCGGCGTCAGCAATACGACTTCGGGATTGGAGATCTGGGCGGGCGAGAGCGAAAGCAGGATCTCATGTAGCAGTAATGGATAATTGCTCACCCGCCGGACGCGGGAACCTGCCACCAGTTCCGGGAACAGACGTTTGGTTATTTCGCGGTTTTCCAACATATAAGAAACACCCGATGGAGTTCTGAGATTATCTTCAAGCACATAAAAAACGCCGTTATCGCCGCGGATCAGGTCGATCCCGGAAATATGTATAAAAATATCATGGGGAACCTGGATACCGGCCACTTCCCGCATATAATGTGGGCAGGAAGCGATCAGTTCGGCTGGAATAATTTTATCGTTGATGATATTTTGTTCCGAGTAGACGTCTTTCAGGAAAAGGTTCAAAGCCTTCAGCCTTTGTTTAAGACCATCTTCTATATGCTTCCATTCGTCGCCCGTCAGCACGCGGGGAATGATATCAAATGGAAATATCCGTTCTATACCCGCATCATCGTTATACACCGTAAACGTGATGCCCTGGTTCATGAATAACTCGCTGGCGAGCTTTTCCTTTTGTTGTAGGCTCGGAACATCAAGTTGCCTAAGGGCATGAAGCACATGCCTGTAGGGATCGCGGAAATCGGGGCCCTTCCCCATTTCATCCCAAAACCCCGGTTGCCCTTCATACAGATCCAATAAATTCCGGGAAACCATAAAAGTAATTTGACTGATAAAAATAGAAAAAGCAGCTGTATACAGCTGCGATCGTCATGGATTGAAGTTATTGAAATTATTTTGACATTTGAAATATTTGCGCCATCGTTTCTGTTATATCCAAATTCGTTTCGACTGTTTTGCGGGCACTATTGAAGGAATTTTTATTATCCGATTAAGATAATCATTTAAAATCGAAACCGGACCTGGCTCCCTGATTAATCCTATATTAGATACATAATTATGTATAGCATGAAAATCTGCCTTTGGGTTTCGCTGTTTTTCGCTTTTTTCGCTCTTAACAGTTGCAGGCACCATCCCGTAGCGGATCGAATTTATATCCACGCAAAAATATGGACCGGAGATTCCTTAAACCCGGAAGCGACAGCCATAGCTATTAAAGACTCAGTAATATTATATGTCGGAAATGACTATCAGTCGTGGTCGGGAAGTCAAACGGTGATTATAGATCTGCAGGGAAGGATGCTCGTACCGGGGTTCATTGACAATCACACCCACTTCCTGGAAGGCGGATATTTTCTCGCGAATCTAAATTTGCGAAATACAAAATCAAAAGAGGAATTTATTTCAGTTTTCCGTCACTATACAGATTCCGCAAAGGGCAGCAACTGGATCAAAGGTGGTAACTGGGATCATGAAGCATGGGGCGGACAGCTGCCCAGCCGGGAATGGATTGACAGCATCAGCGGAGAACATCCTGTTTTTATCAGCCGGTACGACGGACATATGGGTCTCGCGAATTCAATCGCGTTAAAACTCGCAGGTATTACGAAGAGTACGCCCAATCCACCGGGTGGAGAAATAGTGAGGGATCTGAAGACCGGCGAGCCAACCGGTATTTTACGCGATGAAGCAACCGCCCTTGTTTTTAAGGTTGTTCAGGATCAGACGGAAAATGAGCTGGATGAAGCGTTGCAACGAGCCTGCAAGCATGCATTGTCGCATGGCCTTACCCAGGTGCATGATATGGGAAGTTATGGCGGATGGATTGATATGGCTACCTATCGACGGGCGGAAGCAGCGCGGAAATTACCCATCCGGATCTATTCTTTTGTGGCCATCCGGACATGGCAGAAACTGGATTCATTCGTAAAGAAAAACGGGTGGGGAAATGACCGGTTACATTGGGGTGGCCTAAAGGGATTTGTGGATGGTTCCCTGGGTTCCACGACTGCCTGGTTTTACAAACCTTATCTCGACGCGCCTCAATCCACCGGACTACAAGTCACCGATACAATACTATTAAAAAAATGGATATTGCAGGCAGATTCAGCCGGGCTTCACATTGCGACGCATGCCATAGGAGATCATGCGAACGACTGGATACTGAATGTCTATGAAGAAGCAGAAAACCTGCGCCCAACCATGGATCACCGGTTCCGGGTGGAACATGCACAACATCTTACACCAGATGCGATCGGGCGTTTTGCAAAACTCAAAATCATTCCCTCCATGCAACCATTTCACGCTATCGACGATGGAAAATGGGCGGCGAAAAGGCTGGACAGTACCAGGCTGAAAGGAACCTATGTTTTTAAGTCACTGCTAGTAACGGGCGCCAATCTCACATTCGGATCAGACTGGACGGTGGCGCCCCTTGACCCGATTGCCGGTATTTACGCGGCCGTTACAAGACGTACCCTGGACGATAAAAATCCAGGTGGATGGTTTCCGGATCAGAAAATTTCAGTAGAACAGGCTTTGCGTTGTTACACTGTGAACAATGCCTATGCCGGATTCCTGGAAAATAAAACCGGGAAATTAAAGGCGGGAATGTTCGCGGATTTTACGGTACTCTCTGAAAATCTTTTTTCGATTGCCCCTGAAAATATCCGGGATACAAAAATCCTGCTCACAGTGGTGAACGGGATAGAATCATTTACAGCTGATAAATAAATTTTTCACGTGCACGCCATTACAATTACATTCTACACAGGCATCGACACCGGATGGAAAAATTACTTTTTATAAAATCCCGCAGATTCAGTTACCAAAGGCCACTTATCCGTTCTGAACGGTGGGGCCGGAAATCCATCCAGGTTATATAGATTAATATCTTCCGGCGCATTCGCCCATCCATACCTCACAGCCACAGGGTTTGTAACCTCATCTGTGCTTACTACCACATGGTTGCCCTGTATAAATGCATGTGCCAAATAAAATTTCCGGTCCACGCCCGCCATTTCAAATCCCCTTAGATATCCATATTTGTCTTTTGCCATCAGCCCCCTGCCCTCCGATGTAAAAAACAAAAGCGCTTTCCCGTTTGAAAACGAAACAGAATCATAAACGGGTCCGTTGCATGTCTGTTTCAATCCGTATACATCATTCAATGCAATGGCTGCGAGCCGGCGACCCACTTCCCGTTTATTTTTAGGGTGAACATCCTTCGGATCACCAATATCTGTTGTAACCGCCATACCGGTCCCGGGTAACCGAAGAGTCTGCGTTTGTGATTCCCTCAGTTCGGCCCATTTGTTTCCGGCGTTACTGGATTCATTCGAACCGAAGCTCGCAAGCTGTACAAACAAAAACGGGAATGGATCGTTCCATTCCTTTCTCCAGCTTTCTATCATCAGCGGGAATGTTTTGCCATATTCAAAAGCACGGTCGGTATTGGATTCTCCCTGGTACCATAAAACGCCGCGGATGGAAACTGGAATGATGGGGTGAATCATCGCGTTGTAAATAATGGTGCCTTCACTGTTCATCCAATTCGTGTAGTGATGTGGCATATCCAACCTCGGCATCATCCTCCATTTGTCGTCGGCCAGGGAGATTTTCTCCCCGTCAAAGTCGATATAGAGACGATCGTTCTCGCCGTGAACACCCACGCCCATCCCATCCGGGACCGGCTCGTCGCCGATTGTAAGGAGAAGAACATTTCTACCTGGCTTCCAGATATTCGGTGGTAATGAAATCAGTACGTCCCTATCAGTGGATTTAGACAACGGTTTTCCGTTAATAAACCAACTGAACCGGGCATCGTATGTACCCAGGCTCAATATGGAGGGCATTGCCGCCTGGTTGGAATCCAGGTTGATTTCTTTTACCATATATCCTTCACCCCGGTAGGCTGGCAGGCCGATCCAGTCCCAAACCGTCGGGACGGTGGAAGGCATCCACCCGGTAAATGTATAATCATCTTTGAGCACCGCAGACTCATCAGCATCCGGCATTTTACCGTAATGAAGTTTTTCCAGGGTGTCCAGGAATTTTTTTTCTGCCCTGACATTAGTCTCCTTCCAATTGTCTGGCATTTGTCCGGCATATTCTTTCAAAACCTCCGACGACATCATAGCATCTCTGCTGATCCAGCTTTCCACCTGTGAACCGCCCCAGTTGTCGTTGATCAACCCGATGGGAACATGCAGCCGTTCATAAATATCTGTCGCAAAAAAATATCCGACGGCAGTAAATTCTCCAGTTGTTTGCGGTGACGAAATGACCCATCTGGTGGAGTCTATCCATCGCTCTGGTTGAAAACTTAATTTTTTTGGAACATTAAGCTGACGTATCAGAGGATTATTTGCCCGGTGAATTTCATATCTGGCATTGATGGACTGCCTGACTTTAAACTCCATATTCGACTGACCTGAGCAGAGCCAGACTTCGCCAAACAGAACATCTGAAAATACTTTTGTTTCTCTTTTTGTTTGAATAGTCAGATTATAGGGACCACCGGCAGCAAAAGAAGGCAGGGTAATCATCCAGTGTCCATTTTTATCCGCAATGACTTTCCCTTTCGATTGACCGATCGTGATCCGAATAGTTTCACCGTTCCCGGCATCTCCCCAGATTTTCAGAGGTTTATCCCTTTGCAAAATCATATGATCGCCGAATATGGGGGACAGACGCAATTGCGCGGACGCATGAACACCGGCCAATAACAATAAAACACCTGTTATAATTTTCATAGTTTCAAAAAAATTTACATCTCGGGAATACAAATAGTAAGTTATCAAAAAAAATCAGAATCATATTTTGGTTATATTCATTCTATAAATTCACCCATGATTAAACAAAATAGCCAGTCACCCTTGCCGGATTCGCCGCTGGGTCCCATCGGCGGCCAGCGACTATATTCGCTGGATGCGCTGAGAGGTTTTGACATGTTTTGGATCATGGGCGCCGAAGAAATTGTCAATACCCTGGCCGATGCAACGGACTCTCCCGTTCTCCACGCGATGGCAAACCAGTTAACTCATCCTGCCTGGAACGGGTTTCATTTTTATGACCTGATCTTTCCGCTGTTTCTTTTTATGGCTGGTGTGGCCACGCCTTTTTCCATTGGCAGGGAACTTGCAAAGGGCAATGGAAGAAGAAAGGTCCTGATTCGGGTGGTAAAAAGAGCATTCATCCTGGTTATTCTTGGTCTCATTGCCAATAACGGACTTCACCTGAGACCTTTTGCGGATATCCGATTCGGCAGCGTACTGGGACGAATCGGAATCGCCTATATGTTTGCCAATATTATTTTCATCTATTCAAGAAAAAGGACAACCCAAATCATCTGGTTCTGGGCACTGATCATCGGATACTGGCTCCTGTTGAAATTTACGTCCGCCCCCGGTTTCCCGATGGGCGACCTGACCATGGAAGGAAATTTCGCGTCTTATATCGATCGGACCATTATGCCGGGGAAACTCTACTTAGCAATCCATGATCCGGAGGGTATCGTTTCAACCATTCCTGCTATCAGCACGGGTCTGCTCGGTATCCTTACAGGCAGCTACATAAAAAACAGTCCGCATAATGGACGCAGAAAAGCTGCCTGGATGGCATTGGCTGGTGTATTTTTCATAATCCTTTCTCTGATCTGGAACATGAATTTTCCCATTAACAAGAATCTCTGGACCAGCTCTTTTGTTTGTCTCGTCGGCGGTCTGAGTCTTTTATTATTGGCTCTTTTTTATTATGTGATTGACGTGCTGGGATATAAAAAATGGGCATTCTTTTTTAAAGTGATCGGGATGAATTCCATTCTGATTTATATGTCGGGTAAATTCATCAACTGGCAATATACCACCAAAGGGTTTTTTCAGTGGTTCGTAGACCTGACGACTGTACAATACCAACTGGTTGTGATGGCCATTTGTTTTGTCTTTATCAAATGGCTCTTTTTGTATTTCCTGTACCGCAAAAAGGTTTTTTTAAGAGTGTGAAGACAAATTCTAATTTCTATTCAGTTTATGAAATATTTATTCTGGTTTTTATTTTTTGCAATAGCATCTGATGGTCTTTTTGCACAATCCGCGCAACAGGCAGAACCCGCTTTTATCCGCGACAGCCTGGACAGCTATATTCAAAAAGGGCTGCGTGACTGGAACCTACCAGGACTTTCTGTTGTGATCGTGAAAGACGGGAAAGTGGTAGTGATGAAAGGATACGGGGTACGCGATATTGTTTCGAAAAAACCGGTGGATGAGCATACACTGTTTATGATCGCCAGCAATACGAAACTTTTCACAGGCAGTTCATTTGCGCTGCTGGAAACACAGGGAAAACT
>Ga0066787_10000041_pt1 | contig 18891 bp, 9 predicted proteins | sample OrgsoiDNA2013047_FD_70942 | JGI IMG/M metagenome (GOLD analysis project Ga0066787, IMG submission 70942) | Permafrost soil microbial communities from the Arctic, to analyse light accelerated degradation of dissolved organic matter (DOM) -... | ecosystem: Environmental > Terrestrial > Soil >...
GCTGTGGCGTAGGGTTGTCCAGGATATCGCCAGAGAATACCCGCAGGTGAAACTGGATTTCCTTTTCGTGGATAATGCAGCTATGCAGATTATTATCAACCCAAAACAATTTGATGTGATCCTGACAGAAAATATGTTTGGCGATATACTTTCTGACGAAGCGAGTGTTATCTGCGGTTCCCTCGGACTATTGCCTTCCGCGTCGGTTGGCAAAGGACCAGCCTTGTTTGAACCCATCCATGGTTCCTATCCACAGGCGGCAGGAAAAGATATTGCCAACCCGCTGGGGTCGATACTTTCTGCCGCCATGATGCTGGACCATTTTGGATTGCATAAGGAAGCTGGCCTCGTAAGAGAAGCCGTGGAATGGACCCTGGTCAATGGATTTGTAACCAAGGACATTGACCCGGTGAATTTTTATTTCACGACCACGATTGGCGAACTGATCAGTGACTACCTGGTTGGAAAAATTTCCGGTTCTGAACTGAATCAGGGAAATATCTCGCTGAGAAAGTCGACTATTATTTAGTTCTTTGTTTTATAAACTGCGGTTCGTATATTCGCATTCAACACGTCTCATGTTGAAAAGCAGCATATATAATAAATTCCTGGTCATCCGCCTTGTGGTAGTCATTATTATTATAGTACTGGCTATTCCCGGAGGCGGTTGATCGCGTTACAATTTCAAAAACTTTATAACGACCCGCCTCCGAAAAAGGCGGGTTTTCTTATTATCATGAAAGAACTCAACAAGTATTCCAAGACTCTTACGCAGGACGAAACCCAGCCGGGCGCCCAGGCCATGTATTATGCGATCGGATTCAGTGATGACGATTTCAATAAGGCACAGGTAGGTATTGCCAGTATGGGGTGGGATGGCAATCCGTGTAATATGCACCTCAACGATCTGGCTAAATCCGTAAAGGAAAGTATAAACAAAACCGATCTGCTGGGATTGATATTTCATACCATCGGTGTGAGCGACGGAATGAGCATGGGCACCGACGGTATGCGGTTCTCCCTGGTGAGCCGCGATGTAATTGCCGACAGCATTGAAACAAACGCCGGCGCCCAATACTATGATGCAATCGTATGTATTCCGGGTTGTGATAAAAATATGCCGGGCTCCGTCATGGCTATGGGAAGACTGAATCGCCCGGGTATTGTTATTTACGGAGGAACCATTGCACCTGGACATTACAAAGGGCAGGATCTGAATATCGTCTCCAATTTTGAAGCGCTTGGTCAGAAGATTGCAGGCAACCTCAGTGAAGCGGATTTCAAAGGCATTGTGCGAAACAGTTGTCCGGGTGCAGGTGCCTGCGGCGGTATGTACACTGCAAATACCATGGCGAGCGCCATTGAGGCCTTGGGAATGAGCCTTCCGTACTCTTCTTCAAACCCCGCGCTGAGCGAAGAAAAACAAAAGGAATGCAAAGCCGTTGGCGCTGCTATAAAGTTGTTGCTAGATAATGATATCAAACCAAAAGATATCATGACACGTAAGGCCTTTGAAAATGCGATGACGGTTGTGATGGTGCTTGGCGGATCCACCAATGCAGTATTGCATTTGATAGCGATGGCAAAAAGTGTTGACGTTCCCCTGACCCAGGATGACTTCCAGGTCGTTAGTAATAAAACCCCGGTGCTGGCTGATTTCAAACCAAGCGGCAAATATCTGATGGAGGACCTGCATCAGTACGGAGGCGTGCCGGCTGTGATGAAATATATGTTGAAGAACGGCATGTTGCACGGTGATTGCCTTACGGTTACCGGGAAGACGATTGCTGAAAATCTTCAATCAGCACCCGACCTTGATTTTGATCAGCAAAAAATAATTATGCCGCTGCAAAGTCCGATCAAGGTAACCGGTCATTTGCAAATATTATACGGTAACCTGGCCGAAGGAGGCTGTGTTGCGAAAATCAGCGGTAAGGAAGGAGAACGATTTCAGGGAACCGCCAGAGTATTCAATGGAGAACATGATTTGATTCAGGGAATTCAATCGAGAAAAGTACACGCAGGCGATGTTGTTGTGATCCGGAATATCGGTCCGAAAGGTGCCCCTGGGATGCCTGAAATGCTCAAACCCACCGGAGCGATCATCGGTGCCGGGCTGGGAAAGACCGTCGCCCTGATTACTGATGCACGCTTTAGCGGAGGAACACATGGTTTTGTCGTTGGACATATTACACCTGAGGCTTTCGAGGGAGGGTTGATAGCACTTGTGGAAGACAATGATATTATTGAGATCGATGCCGTTAAAAACTCCATTACACTAAAAGTGTCGGAAGAAGTCATTTCAGAAAGAAGGAAGAAGTGGAAACAGCCTCCTTTGAAAGCGACAAAAGGCGTGCTGTTCAAGTATGCACAGGTAGTAAAAGATGCATCGCAGGGATGTGTGACAGATGAAGCGTAATTAAAAAAAACGACAATCATCAGACAGCAAATAAAATATTGATTATAAAACAGAAGATCATGGAAACGCTCCAGGTAAAAAAAGACAAAGCTCCTAACGCAAAACAGAAGGTTCGGAAATTATCCGGATCTGCTGCCTTATTAGAAGTTTTTCTTTCGGAAAAAGTAGAAACCATTTTTGGATATCCCGGAGGTGCCATCATGCCAATTTATGATGCATTGTATGACTACCAGGAAAAAATGAAACACATATTAGTGCGTCATGAACAGGGCGCCATTCATGCAGCACAGGGGTATGCCCGCACATCGGGTAAAACGGGAATCGTGTTTGCAACCAGCGGTCCGGGCGCAACGAATCTGGTCACGGGTCTCGCAGATGCAATGATCGATAGTACCCCACTGGTATGTGTTACCGGCCAGGTATATGCGCACCTGCTCGGAACAGATGCATTTCAGGAAACGGATGTCATCAATATCACCACACCGGTTACCAAATGGAATTACCAGGTAACGGATGCAACCGAAATTCCGTCTGTTTTGGCCAAAGCCTTTTATATCGCAGCAAGTGGAAGGCCAGGGCCCGTACTCATTGATATCACAAAGAATGCTCAAATTCAGGAATTTGACTTCGAAGAATATGTTCCCTGTGAACATATCCGGAGCTACCGGCCCAAACCCATTGTCAGAAAAAAATATGTGGAGGATGCGGCTAAACTGATCAATGAAGCTAAAAAGCCTTTTGTGATTTTTGGTCAGGGAATTATTTTGGGGAATGCAGAAAATGAATTCAAAAATTTTCTGGATAAATCCGGTATTCCCGCAGCCTGGACTATACTGGGAATGAGCGCTATTCCAACTGATCATCCACTGGCTGTCGGCATGCTCGGCATGCACGGAAATTACGGACCCAATGTGTTAACGAATGAATGTGATGTTTTAATTGCCATTGGAATGCGGTTTGATGACCGTGTAACCGGGCGACTTGACAAATATGCTAAACAGGCAAAAGTGATCCATCTGGATATTGATCCTTCAGAAATTGACAAGAATGTGAAAGCCACCGTGGCGGTCTGGGGAGATTGTAAAGAAACCCTGCCCCTGCTAACACAGCTCATCGAGAAAAAAAGCCATCCGGAATGGCACCAGAAATTTAAAGATTACCAGAAACAGGAAAACGAAAAATGCATCTATCCTGAAATGCATCCGGCCACCGATATTCTTTCTATGGGTGAAGTGATCGAAGCACTCAATACGCTGACGCATGGAAATGCTGTACTGGTAACCGATGTAGGCCAGCATCAAATGGTAACCTGCCGGTATGCTGAGTATCATCAATCCAAAAGTAATATCACGTCCGGAGGTTTGGGTACCATGGGCTTTGCGCTTCCAGCTGCCATCGGGGCGAAATTCGGAGCACCCGAAAGAACAGTCATTTCCATCGCGGGTGATGGCGGATTCCAGATGACACTGCAGGAACTCGGAACCATTATGCAAACGGATCTGAACGTAAAAATTATTATTCTAAACAACCAGTTCCTGGGCATGGTGCGCCAATGGCAGGAACTGTTCAACGACAAAAGATATTCTTTTGTGGATATACAGAGTCCCGATTTTGTAGGAGTAGCAAAGGCATATGGAATTGCCGGACAAAAAGTTACCGATCGTACTCATTTGAAAAATGCGTTAAAGAATATGCTTGATCATCCCGGCGCATTCCTGCTTGAAATTATGGTCGGCAAAGAGAACAATGTTTTTCCGATGGTCCCGCAGGGATGCAGCGTGAGCGAGATCAGGTTAAGTTAGAAGAAGTAACAAAGAAAAAGTAAAAGAAAAAAAATGCTTAAGAAAGAATTCACCATAACTGTATATACAGAAAATCAGATCGGTTTGCTCAACCGCATTGCCATTATCTTCTCAAGGAGAAAGATCAATATTGACAGCATGAACACGTCTCCTTCAGAAATTGAAGGTATTCACCGTTTCACGGTTGTCATAAACGAAACGGAGGACGTGGTAAAAAAACTTTGCCGCCAGATTGAGAAACAGGTGGAAGTGCTGAAAGCATATTTCAATCAGAATGATGAAATCGTTTGGCAGGAGCTGGCATTATACAAAGTATCCACTGATCAGATCGTGGAAAAAGTAAAAGTGGAGCGGCTGTTACGAAGATACGGAGCGCGGGCTGTTGTGATCCGGAAAGACTATACGGTATTTGAAACCACGGGTCACCGGGAAGAAACAGATGGTTTGCTGGAAGCTCTGGAACCTTATGGTGTCATCGAGTTCGTCCGTAGCGCCCGTGTGGCAATTATAAATGCCAGCAGCGGGTTCCATGAAAAACTGAAAGAATTCGAACAAACAGAACCAGGGGAAGAACTGATAGAAAATGAGTACCTGGATAAACAGGATGAAGTGTTTAGTATGTAACGTTTTGGCATGACCCATTTGGAAACAGAATTTCTTTTAACGAGAAGAGACCAGATTACAATGGCTAATGATAGATATCAGGTAGTAACAATTCATAATTCACAATTAACAATTAAAAAATGGCAACATTAAATTTCGGCGGAGTGAATGAAACGGTCGTAACCCGTGAAGAATTCCCGCTTTCGAAGGCCCAGCAGGTTCTTAAAGATGAAGTAGTGGCGGTGATCGGATATGGAGTTCAGGGACCTGGGCAGGCACTAAATCAAAAAGATAACGGAATAAATGTGATTATAGGCCAGCGGAAAAATTCAAAAACCTGGGATAAAGCCGTCCGGGATGGATTTGTTCCTGGCAAGACGCTCTTTGAAATCGAAGAAGCGCTGGAGAGAGGAACCATTATTTGTTATTTGTTGAGTGATGCGGCACAAATAGAACTGTGGCCAACTGTTAAAAAGCATCTCACGAAAGGTAAAGCCCTTTATTTTTCACATGGTTTTGGTATTACGTTTAAAGAACAAACCGGAATCGTACCGCCTGCCGATGTAGACGTCTTTCTCGTAGCGCCCAAAGGTTCGGGAACATCTTTAAGAAGGATGTTCCTTCAGGGTCGCGGACTAAACAGCAGTTACGCCATCTTTCAGGACGCAACCGGAAAAGCGAAGGACCGAGTAATCGCACTGGGTATTGCGGTTGGGAGCGGATACCTGTTCGAAACAAATTTTAAAAAAGAAGTCTTCAGCGATCTGACAGGTGAACGCGGCACACTGATGGGCGCGATCCAGGGAATATTTGCTGCTCAATACCAGGTACTACGCGACAAGGGACATACCCCTTCGGAAGCCTTTAATGAAACTGTTGAAGAACTCACACAGAGTCTGATGCCCCTGGTAGCTGAAAACGGAATGGACTGGATGTATGCCAATTGTTCAACAACGGCTCAACGCGGTGCACTGGACTGGTGGAAGAAATTCAGAGATGCGACGGCACCGGTATTCAAAGAACTCTACGAAAGCGTGGCCTCCGGAAAGGAATCCCAACGTTCTATCGACAGCAACAGCAAGACAGATTACCGTGAAAAACTAGAGGTAGAGTTAAAGGAATTGCGTGAAAGTGAAATGTGGCAGGCAGGAAAAACGGTCAGAAGTCTTCGTCCGGAAAACCAAGCCGCACCTGTATTGAAATCGGATAAGAAGGTAGCGGAAAACGTATAACCATGGAAACAACAACTAACAGGTTCACACTGGATGTAGCGGGAGCCGCAGAAAGACTAAAAAAAATAGTGGTCAGAACACCACTGGTTCTAAATCAGAATCTTTCTCGCAGATACCAGTGCAGTATCTTCCTGAAAAGGGAGGATCTGCAAGTCGTGCGGTCATATAAAATAAGAGGCGCATACAATATGATGAGCAGTTTTCCAGCTGAAGTGCTGAAAAAAGGGTTGGTTTGCGCAAGTGCAGGCAACCATGCACAGGGCTTCGCTTATTCTTGTAAAAAACTCAATGTGAAAGGAGTGGTTTTCATGCCGATCATCACTCCAAAACAAAAAGTGGATCAGACTCGTATGTTCGGAGAAAATTTTGTCGACATTAAACTCATTGGCGATACGTTTGACGATTGCGCCGTTGCAGCTAAAAAGTTTACGACTGAACATCAAATGGTGTTCATCCCACCGTTTGAAGATCTGCGGATCATTGAAGGACAGGCTACGGTAGCACTGGAAATTCTGGAAGACCTGTCGGACATAGACTTTCTTTTTGTACCGGTCGGCGGCGGTGGGCTGGCTTCTGGCACGGGAACTTATTTCAAAACATATTCACCCAAAACAAAGATTATCGGTCTCGAACCAGAGGGGGCGCCCTCTATGGTGGAAGCATTCAAGGCTGGCCACCCAGTGACATTGGAAAAAATCGACCGATTTGTGGATGGCGCAGCGGTTAAAAGAACAGGTGATCTAACGTTCTCCATCTGCAGGGAAATGCTGGATGAACTGGATCTTGTGCCGGAAGGCAGAATCTGTACGACCATTCTAAAACTCTATAATGAAGATGCTATCGTGGTGGAACCTGCAGGAGCCCTTTCGATTGCCGGATTGGAAAAATATTCCGACGTCATCAAAGGTAAAACCGTGGTTTGTATCGTAAGCGGGAGTAACAATGACATTGACCGCATGCCGGAAATTAAAGAACGCTCTTTGCAATATGAAGGACTAAAGCATTATTTCCTGATACGATTCGCTCAGCGGCCAGGGGCACTTAAGGAATTTGTGAACAATGTACTCGGACCAAATGATGACATTACCCGTTTTGAATATATGCAGAAGACGGATAAAGAATCGGGTCCGGCGGTTGTGGGCATTGAACTTGTCAGCCGGACAGATTATGAAAGGCTATTGGATAATATGAAAAAATACCAGATTGACTTTACTGAAATAAATAAAAATGATACGTTGTTTAGTTTGCTGGTTTAAAAATGGACATGAACAACAGGCCAGCATTTAGTGTTATGATATAGATCCGTTTTCTCTTTTTGCTTTTTCATTTTTACTTTGATAAAGTCAGTTTTTTTACATATTTTTAAACGAATCCCTCCCTTCCTTAGAAAAAACTACAGAATTACGATTGTTCGTTGATGCCATTCACTGCTTAATCGAAATAAATGGAACAAAACCAAGGATTATATCATCCTTCTTTTGAGCGGGATTCCTGTGGCATCGGCTTTGTCGCCAATATAAAGGGCTATAAAAGCCATCAGATTATCTCTGATGCCCTGACCATACTCGAAAATATGGAACACCGGGGTGCCTGCGGTTGTGAAAGCAATACAGGAGACGGCGCGGGGATCATGATCCAGACACCGCATGAATTCTTCTTTGACGAATGCATCCGGCTTGGATTCCACCTGCCTGCCTATGGCAAATACGGTGTGGGTATGATTTTCTTTCCGAGAGACCTTATGCTCAAAGAGGAGTGCCGTGATATTTTCAACCGTGCTGCAGATAAACTCGGTCTGGAGGTATTGGGCTACCGGAAAGTGCCGGTCAATCCTGATGGAATCGGGCCAACTGCTTTATCTGTTGAACCGGATATCGAACAGGTGTTCATAGCCAGTCCCGATCACATTAGTGATCCGGAAGAATTTGAACGAAAATTGTTCATCCTCCGAAATTATTCCAGCCATCTTATTCAGAGCTCCGTCAAAAAAGATCCGATTGGTTTTTATCTCGCTTCTCTTTCCTATAAAACCGTTGTTTATAAAGGACAGCTCACGAGTATGCAGGTCAGACATTATTTTCCTGACCTCAATAATAATCGAATCGTGTCTGCCTTCGGTCTGATACACTCTCGCTTTGCCACTAATACGTTCCCTTCATGGAAACTCGCACAGCCTTTCCGTTACATCGCTCATAACGGTGAAATCAATACAGTACAGGGAAATCTGAACTGGTTGAAAACAAGTGAAAAAGGATTTGAATCTCCTTTCTTCACAAAAGAAGAAATGGAGATGCTTCTTCCGCTGATTTCCGAAGGACAGTCAGATTCTGCCTGTCTTGACAATATGATTGAGCTGTTGCTTCTGTGCGGCCGCTCGCTGCCACACGTTATGATGATGCTGATACCGGAAGCCTGGGATGGTAATGATCAGATGGACCCGGTCAAAAAAGCATTCTATGAATTTCACGCTTCTATGATGGAACCCTGGGACGGCCCCGCGTCCATTTCTTTCACAGATGGTAAAATGATTGGCGCGACACTGGATCGTAACGGGCTGCGCCCATCTCGCTATTGTGTAACAACGGATGACCGCGTTATCATGGCTTCCGAAACGGGTGTTCTTCCCGTTGAACAGAAAATGATCCGGGAGAAGGGACGATTGCAACCCGGGAAAATGTTTGTAGTTGATATGGAACAGGGAAGGATCATCAGTGATGACGAACTGAAAAATAAAATCTGTTCTTCCAAACCATATGCGGAATGGTTGAATAAATACAAGATAAGACTGGAAGAATTGCCGGAACCCCGTGTATTGTTTACGGAATTGCATCACGATCAGATTTTCAAATATCAGAAAGCATTTGGCTATACCACGGAAGATATCGAATCCATCATTACGCCGATGGCCATTGACGCAAAAGAACCCGTAGGTTCAATGGGTTCAGATATTCCGCTCGCTGTACTCAGCGATGAACCGCAACACCTCAGCAGTTATTTTAAACAACTATTCGCACAAGTAACGAATCCGCCGATAGACCCGATACGGGAAAGGCTCGTGATGTCACTGGCCACATTTGCCGGTAACAACGGAAACCTCCTGGTTGAAGATCCGCTGGCCTGTCATTGTGTAGCATTGAAACATCCGGTGCTTAGCAATCATGAATTGGAAAGGATCCGCAGTATAGACACTGGCATCTTCCAGGCAAAAACATTACAGGCCTATTTCAGAGCTGACGGAAAACCGGGGTCTTTGCAGGCCGGTGTCGAAAGGCTTTGCCGCTATGCCGTTGACGCCGTGCTGGATGGATTTGAAGTGTTGATATTGTCAGACCGCGCGATCGATTCAGATCATGCGCCTATTCCCACACTGCTGGCAACGGCTGCAGTACATCATCACTTGATCAGGAAAGGATATCGCGGTCAGGTTGGCATTATCGTAGAAGCTGGGGACGTTTGGGAAGTGCACCATTATGCCTGTCTAATTGGCTTCGGAGCAACTGCTATCAATCCCTACCTCGCGCTGGCCACCATACAGGATGCCCGGTCAACCGGTAAACTACAGACCGGTCTTGAGCCCGAACAACTTAGGAAAAATTATATAAAAGCAGTGAATGAAGGATTGCTGAAAGTATTCTCCAAAATGGGGATCTCTACACTGCAATCATATCAAGGTGCCCAGATTTTCGAGATCATCGGCCTCAATCATACGGTAGTAGATAAATATTTTACCGGCGCTATTTCCCGGATCGAAGGTATGGGCCTCGATGAAATTGCCAGGGAAACGCTGGCTAAGCATCTATTTGCATTCAGCCGGAAAGATATTCCGGTAGAACGATTACCGACAGGCGGTGTATATCAATGGAAGCGGAAAGGAGAATTCCATTTGTTCAACCCGAATACGATCCACTTCCTGCAATATTCTACTCATATGAACGATTATGCATCGTTCAAGAAATATTCCAAACTGGTGAATGACCAGACGGAAAAAGCAGCAACCATCCGGGGAATGTTCCAATTCAAGAGGAACCGTCCTTCTATTCCACTGGAAGATGTGGAACCGGAAGAAAGCATTCTGAAAAGATTTGCAACCGGGGCTATGAGCTTTGGATCGATATCACACGAAGCCCATTCCACGCTGGCCATTGCCATGAACCGAATCGGCGCCAAGAGTAATACCGGCGAAGGCGGTGAAGATGAATTCCGTTTCGAAACACTTGAGAACGGCGATTCGATGCGTTCCGCGATCAAACAGGTTGCATCAGCCCGTTTCGGGGTCACCAGTTATTACCTTACACAAGCCGACGAATTACAAATTAAAATGGCACAGGGTGCAAAACCTGGCGAAGGCGGTCAATTGCCAGGACATAAAGTAGATGACTGGATCGGAAAAGTAAGGCACTCCACACCAGGTGTCGGATTGATTTCGCCACCGCCTCATCACGATATCTATTCTATAGAGGATCTGGCTCAGCTAATTTTTGATTTGAAGAATGCAAACCGTAAGGCAAGGATCAGCGTAAAGCTGGTCTCTAAAGCCGGCGTTGGGACCATTGCGGCAGGAGTGGCCAAAGCAAAATCTGATGTGATACTGATTTCAGGTCATGATGGCGGCACGGGCGCATCGCCCATAAGTTCTATTCGCCACGCGGGCCTTCCGTGGGAACTGGGTCTTGCCGAGTCACACCAGACACTTGTAAAAAATAAATTACGCAGCCGCGTTGTGTTACAAACCGACGGACAATTAAAAACAGGTCGCGACGTAGCGATCGCCACTTTACTGGGTGCTGAGGAATGGGGCGTAGCCACGGCTGCGCTCGTCGTGGAAGGATGTATCATGATGCGAAAATGTCACATGAACACCTGTCCCGTAGGAGTCGCAACACAGGATCCGGAATTAAGAAAGCGCTTTACGGGTAATGCCGATCACGTTGTAAACCTTTTTAAATTCCTGACAAGAGAATTGCGCGAAATCATGGCAGAACTGGGATTCCGTACCATTGAAGATATGGTAGGACAAGTGGAATGCCTCGAGGTGAACGATAACATCAAACACTGGAAAACAAAGAAATTAAATTTATCACCCATATTATACAAGGAGCCTACTTCCATGTATACCGGTATTCACCATATGGAAGACCAGGATCATGGTCTCGCTGATGTGCTGGACTGGAAGCTGTTAAAAGCAGCCAAACCCGCACTCGAATCACGCGAGAAAGTATCTGCTTTATTCAAAGTGAAAAATACCGATCGGACCATTGGCACCATACTTTCCAATGAAATTTCGAAAATCTATAAATCAAGGGGACTGCCTTCGGATACCCTTCATTTCAAACTGACGGGAACCGCCGGACAAAGTTTTGGTGCGTTCAATACTCATGGAGTGACGCTTGAACTGGAAGGTGATGCGAATGATTATTTCGGCAAAGGACTATCCGGTGCGCGACTCATCGTATACCCGGCTCCGGATGCGGGATTTGTACCGGAAGAAAATTTTATTATCGGAAATGTTGCGTTTTACGGAGCCACTTCCGGAGAAGCTTTCATACGAGGCAAGGCAGGTGAAAGGTTTGCCGTCAGAAATTCAGGAGCCAACGCAGTCGTGGAGGGAATCGGAGATCATGGTTGCGAATACATGACCGGCGGTCGTGTAGTGATCCTTGGGTCTACAGGCCGGAATTTTGCAGCAGGTATGAGCGGCGGAATTGCCTATATATATGATGTGGATGGAAAATTCCCCTCGCTGTGCAACCAGGATATGATCGATCTGGATCCACTGGATCATGAAGACATGCTGGAAATGAAAGAAATGATTTCGCGTCACTATACATATACGGGAAGTACAGTTGCAAAATTTGTTCTGGAAGACTTTGAAAATCAACTTCGGAATTTCGTAAAAGTATTTCCAAAAGATTTCAAAAAGGTATTATCTGAAAAAAAAGCCCACGCAGGCGTCAATTCCTGATTAAAAAATTTAAGTACTAAGCAATGGGTAAACCAACGGGGTTTCTGGAATTCAAACGTGAACTGCCTTCAAAACGACCGGTACAGGAAAGACGGAAGGATTATCATGAATTTGTAAATATGTACGAACCGGAACAGCTAAATAAACAGGCCGCTCGGTGTATGAACTGTGGCATTCCTTTTTGTCATCATGGCTGCCCTTTGGGAAATGTGATTCCTGAATTTAATGATGCCCTCTACCGGAAAGCATGGCAGGACGCGTATGATATCCTGATCACGACCAATAATTTCCCTGAGTTCACCGGAAGAATTTGTCCGGCCCCCTGCGAAAGCAGTTGCGTTCTGGGCATCAATCAACCGGCCGTTACGATCGAAGAAATCGAAAAACACATTATTGAAATCGCATTTGAAAAGGGGTTTGTAAAAGCAAAACAACCCAATGTCAGAACAGGGAAAAAAATTGCTGTTGTAGGATCAGGTCCTGCCGGTCTGGCTGCTGCGGCCCAGTTAAATTCTGCGGGGCACTCCGTTACCGTTTTTGAAAGAGACGATGCACCCGGCGGGTTATTGCGGTATGGCATTCCCGATTTCAAACTTGAAAAGTGGATCATTGATCGCAGGATCAATATACTGGAACAGGAAGGAATTTTATTTCAATGCAATACCAATGTGGGCGTAGATGTCCGAATTAATGAGTTGATGCGGGATTATCATGCCATTGTTTTGAGTGGCGGCTCCACTATACCCCGGGATCTGCCCGTCCCGGGCCGTGAACTTAAAGGAATTCATTTTGCTATGGATTTTTTAAAACAACAAAACAAAAGAGTTGCCGGTATTGCCGTGAATGAAGAAGATATTTCTGCCAAAGGGAAAAACGTGATCGTTATAGGTGGTGGCGATACGGGCAGCGATTGTGTAGGCACTTCCAACCGGCATGGCGCAAAACAAATTACGCAATTTGAATTGTTGCCCCAGCCTCCCAAAGACAGAACAGCGTTTATGCCCTGGCCAACATACCCGATGATTATGAAAACAACTTCTTCACATGAAGAGGGATGTGAAAGGCAGTGGGCCATGGCTACCAAGGAATTCATTGCAGATGAAAAGGGAAGCCTGAAGGCACTCAAGATTGTACAACTGGAATGGAAGCTCACCGAAGATGCCAGGCCCGCCAGGTTTGTGGAAGTACCTGGCACTGAAGAAATCATTCCCTGCGAACTGGCTTTGCTGGCCATGGGATTTGTACATCCGCAACACGAAGGCATTGTCACTGACCTTGGTGTGGAACTGGATGATCGGGGTAATGTACATGCAGCTGAAAAATCTTACCAGACAAACATAGATAAAATTTTCGCAGCCGGCGATATACGCCGGGGGCAGTCGCTTGTTGTATGGGCTATCAGCGAGGGAAGGGAATGTGCGAGAAAGGTAGACGAATGGCTGATGGGCTCCTCTCTTCTTGAAACTAAAGATCATTCCCTTATTGGTGTAACGTGCTGATTTCTTTCAGGCTTACTGCTGAAAGCTTTAAGCCTTAAGCTTTCGGCCTATAAAATACTTAATTTTATAGTAACACCCTTTTATGGATTATCACGCATTACTTAAAAAAGTAGAACATTACGCCACCGATTCATTTGATCATACGGATTTAAACAAGCTCTCCTTCCACAACCTGAAACATACTGAATCGGTCGCATCCTATGCAAAACAGATTGCCCACCATTATCAACTGAATGAACGCGATTATTTTGTGGTGGTTTCTGCAGCCTGGCTGCACGACCTCGGATATACGATTGAAAGAGCTAACCATGAATCAGAAGGAGCCGGCGCCGCAGGAATATTCCTTCAAAACCTGGGACTGCCCGCTGAAGATATCGAATCCGTGAAGGGTTGCATCCTTGCCACCAAGCTGCCACAGGATCCGCATAATTTACTGGAAGAAATTGTCTGTGATGCAGATCTATATCATCTTGGCACAACCCACTTCAGCGATCTAAATAAATCGATGCGTAAAGAGGCGGGAGAAATAACGCATGAAAAAATCAATAAGGATGAGTGGAGAAACAAAACAATCGGGTTCCTTGAGACACATCACTATCATACCGACTACGCCAAGGTCCTTCTAAATGATCAGAAACAAAAAAACCTAGAAGAACTGATAGAAAAGACAGTCGTCGGAATAGTGACTCCAGGCAAAGGCGCAGATGATACTGTTCTTCCAGACGATAAACAAAGCGGAGAACAACACGGCAAACGTAAAAATGACCGTCCTGAACGCGGGATTGAGACCATGTTCAGGGTAAGTTCTTCCAATCATCAACGATTAAGTGATATGGCTGACAATAAGGCGCATATCATGATTACCGTAAACTCGATAATTCTTTCTGCCGTGATCAGTCTTTTGTTGCGGAAACTGGATGATAACAGTTACCTGATGATTCCAACGTTTATGCTGCTTGGCGCCAGCCTGATCACCATCATTTTTTCCATTCTGGCAACCCGGCCATCCATTCCCAATGGCTATTTTACAAAAAAGGATATAGAGGAAAAGAAAGTGAATCTTCTGTTTTTCGGAAACTATTACCGGATGAAACTGCCAGATTACAAAGAGGGTATGGAAAAGATGATGGAAGACAAAGAATTTTTATATGGCAGCCTGATAATGGATGGTTACGCCCAGGGTATTGTACTTGGAAAAAAATACCACCTGCTTCGCATCTCATATAATGTTTTCATGTTCGGACTGATTCTTTCGGTTATCGCATTTATCGTGGCTTCGGCGTTTTATGGAAAATTGCATTAAGAATTATTACCTCCTATTTTTCTACAGCCTGCTTTCGATAGCTTCCTGCGAAAGCCAGCAACAACATTATCCGGGTCCGTCGGGTTATGACTTTGACAATCCAACCTGGTATAACATGCCGGTTGTATTGCATGAGTTGTCAGGTATCGCTTTTAACAAAGGAATAAGTGACACGGTGTATGCCGAACAGGATGAAGAAGGAAAAGTTTTTCATTTTAAATTAGGCAATGGACAAATACAGACCACCCGGTTTGGTAAAAAGGGAGATTTTGAAGATATTTCGATCTGTCATGATTTTGTGATCATGTTGCGCAGCGACGGCGTGTTATTCACATTTCCATTTTCGGAAACGCATAAACGGGATGCGGAACATGTAAAAGTATTCGAAGGCCTGTTGCCAGAAGGAGAATATGAGGGCCTTGCTTCAAATGATTCAAGCGGAAAAGTTTTTGTTCTTTGCAAACATTGCAGAAATGAAAAAACGAGCAAATGGGGTGGCGGATCTATATTCCAATTGACGAATACCGGTGATCTTATCACTGACGGGAATTTTGAAATCAATATAAAACAGATCGAAGCCATCGAAGGTATCCACAAAATAGATTTTCATCCTTCGGCTTTATGTTTTAATGCATGGACAAGGGAATGGTATATTCTTTCTTCGGTTAACAGGCTAATGGTGATTACGGATCCGGACTGGAAAGTGAAAGCCGTTTATCCCTTGAATCCATCTGTTTTTCCGCAACCGGAAGGAATCGCGCTTGACGGACAACGAAATCTTTATATCTCTAATGAAAGAAATCAGGCACCGGCCGCAACGATTCTCGTTTTTAAGTATCATAGGAAACAATGAGTCGTTGTCTGTTCTTGGCTATTATTTTTTTTATGACGTTAACAACGTATAGAACCATGAGGAGATTTCTATATTTATTTTCTTGTTTTTTATTGATATCTATTACAACACAGGCACAGGATTCTATTCTGACACGGATTATTATGATCGGCGATGCCGGAGAAATAAATAAGGAGCAACAGGCCGTAATACCCACAGCCTCCAACCTCGTTATCCCACACAAAACAACTGTTATCTATCTGGGCGACAATATTTATCCGCGCGGAATGGGTTTGCCTGGAAGCCCGGAGGAAGAAGAAACAAAATCCATTTTACAATCCCAGTATAAACCCATGCGCAGTAAAGGGGCCCCGGTGTATTTCATACCGGGAAATCATGATTGGGACAGGATGGGGAAAAATGGACTGGCTAAAATAAAACATCAATGGTCCTGGCTGGAAGCACAATCGGACACCCTGTTAAAACTTGTTCCCCCGGATGGCTGTCCCGGTCCGACGGAAATAAATATTTCGGATGACGTAACGATTATCGCTTTTGACAGCGAATGGTGGTTGTTCCCTTTTGATAAAACCAACTATTTTGCAGACTGTAATTGTAAAACCAAGAAGGATATCGTCCTGCGGATGCAGGAATTATTTTACAAAAACAGGAATAAATTCATTCTGTTGGCCTCCCATCATCCCTTCCAGAGTTATGGAACACATGGAGGCTATTTTGGGTGGAAGGATAATATCTTTCCACTTACAGCTGCGGATGAAAATCTTTATATCCCTCTTCCAGTGGTCGGTTCCCTGTATCCGTTATTACGCAAAGTTTTTACGAATCCGGAAGACATTCACCATCCATTGTACCAGAATATGATCAGACAGGTGGATGCCGTTTTTGACAGTTTTCCGAACCTGATCCATATTGCCGGCCATGATCATGGTTTGCAATTTATAAAAGATAAGCAGCTGCAAATTGTCAGTGGTGCGGGCTCCAAACTGACGTTTGCAAAGAAAGGAGCCCATTCTCTTTTTGCTTCGGCTACCCAGGGATTCGTGACGGCCGATTTGCTGATTAATCATACCATGCGTTTTACCTATTACGAATACAAAGAATCAGGAATTATTCAGGTCTTTACGTATGATCAACCCTATGTTCAACCCATTCTGCCGGCGGATTCTGTTTATTCTGCAAGGGCAGGTGACAGTGTGAACCGAAAAGTGCACCCCAAATATGACAGACCAGGAAAATTTCACCGGGAAATATTTGGTGAAAATTACCGGAAAGAGTGGGCTGCTTCTACTCTATTACCCCTGATACGGATCTCTTCTTTTCACGGAGGCCTTGTTCCGCTGCAACGAGGAGGCGGTATGCAGTCTAACTCCCTAAGGCTGGTTGATTCTTCAGGAAAGGAATGGGTGATCCGGAGTGTGGAGAAAACAGTGGATCAACTATTGCCCGAGCCACTCAGGGCGACTTTTGCAAGGGATTTCCTGGATGACGTTACCAGCGGACAGCACCCGTTTTCTGCATTAATTGTTCCCCCGATTGCAGATGCTGTGCGGGTGCCCCATGCGAACCCTATAATTGGCGTTATAGCTCCTGATAAAAATCTCGGTTTTTATGAACGGTACTTTGTCAACACGGTATGTCTTCTGGAAGAACGCGAGCCCTACGGGAAATCCGACAATACCGGAAAAATGCTGGCAAACCTGATGAAGGACAATGACAATTCCATAAAAGGAAAGGAATTTTTAATGGCCCGGATGCTGGATATGTTTCTCGGCGACTGGGACCGGCATGAGGATCAATGGAGATGGTATAATGAAGACGGTGAAAAGAAAAAGGAATACCTGGCCATCCCCAGAGACCGGGACCAGGTATTACATGTAACTCAGGGATTGCTACCCAGGCTGGCATCAAAACCATATCTGCTACCCACACTTCAGAATTTCGGCGGCCAGATCGAAGCACCTAAATATTCGCTGATCAAGACAGGCTTTATGAATGCATACCCCGATATGCAGTTTGAATATGAGGACTGGATGAAAATTGCCACCCAATTCAGTAAAGATATAACTGACAGCATTCTGGAAACCTCTCTACGGAGATTGCCCGCCACGTCATATAATATTCGTCACGACTTGTTATTGAAAGAGTTGAAGGAACGGAGAGAAGATATTCCCAGGGCGATGGATATCTATTACAAATTCATCAACAAAATAGCAGACATCCGGCTGAGCGATAAAAACGAATGGGTTCATATACAGGATGCAAAAAACGGTGCATTGCGTATAACGGTTAATAAAATCAACAAAAGCGGTGAAATAAAAGATGAGCTGATGAAGAAAACCTTCAGCGCCGGGATCACTAAAGAAATCAGGATTTATACCGGCAACGGAAACGACAGCGTATCCATTGATAATAAAAGCTCATCCATCGCGCTGCGTATTGTAGGCGGCGAGGGGAGAAAATCATACCTGGTTTTGAATGCAAAACGTAAAATAAAACTATATGATAAGCCTGGCCTGACTATTTACGGGGACAAAAGTCGTTTTATCAAAACTATTTCGTCAGACAGCGCCAATTCAACCTTTATGCCTGTGAATTTGTATAATATTACGATGCCGCTATTATCAATTGGAATAAACCGGGATGACGGCTTATTAATCGGAGCTGGTTTTATCCACACGGAACAGGAAGGATTCCGTAAAACTCCGTATGCCAGCCAGTATCAGTTGATGGTCACCCATTCATTTTCAACCAGAGCCTTCAGTATTTCATACAAGGGTGAATGGAACAGGATTTTTGGCAACACCGACCTGACTCTGCAGGCTGATGCGCACGCCCCTGATAACACACAGAATTTTTTTGGTACAGGAAACGAAACCGGATTTGATAAATCGGGTGATTATAAGACCTACTATCGCGCCCGATTCAATATTTACCAGCTCACCCCTGCTCTTAGATGGAATTTCAACGGAAGACGGGCCAGTATCAGTGTTGGTCCCGCTATTCAATACTATCATTTCGATTCAGATGATAACAAGGGACGATTTATTGAACAACCCGGTGCCGTTCAAACCTACGATAGTAGCAGTTTGGAGAAAGATAAAATCCTTACCGGTCTCATCTTCACATTTAATCAGGACCTGCGAAATAATAAACTGGTCCCAACCTGGGGGTCTAATATCACAGCGCAGGTAGCCGGGTGGCAGGGACTGAATGCTGCT
>Ga0066787_10000042_pt1 | contig 18516 bp, 20 predicted proteins | sample OrgsoiDNA2013047_FD_70942 | JGI IMG/M metagenome (GOLD analysis project Ga0066787, IMG submission 70942) | Permafrost soil microbial communities from the Arctic, to analyse light accelerated degradation of dissolved organic matter (DOM) -... | ecosystem: Environmental > Terrestrial > Soil >...
AGAATCCATGGATAACTCCATTGCCACCGCCAACTTTATCAAGGGCCATATATGAAGTGGCGAGTCCGCCGATGATCAGCACTGTAACCTGAATCACATCTGTGAACCCGATCACTTTCATACCGCCCAGGGTGATGAAAATAGCGAATACGGCCAGGGCTATCATGACAATATGCAGATAATCGATGTTGCCTTCTTTCGGGAGGAGACCGCTGATGGCGACGGCTCCGAGATATAAAATGGAGGTCAGGTTGACGAATATGTAAATAAAAAGCCATAGTATGGCCATAATCATTGCCACTGTTTCATTGTACCGCGTTTTAAGAAACTGCGGCATGGTATAAATCTTATTTTTCAGGTAGATCGGAATAAACCAGATAGCGATAATAACCAGAGAAAGCGCTGCGAGCCATTCGTAAGCGGAAACGGCAATACCTACAAAAAAACCGTTGCCGCTCATGCCGATAAATTGTTCAGCTGAAATGTTGGAAGCAATCAGGCTGGCGCCAATGGCCCACCAGGTCAGCGAACCTTCGGCAAGAAAAAATCCTTTTGAATCCTGTTCCTTGCTTTTGCGCTTATGATAGATCCAGTATCCGTAGGATCCGACAAGCAGGAGATAAAGAACAAAAATAAGATAGTCTGAAAAAACCAGTTGATTATTCATGTGGCACCAATCAATCGTTACTTGATTCGATAAATATCAGTATTCTTTCCTATTATTACAAACTCTTCGTTAAAACACACACCTAAACAGGCTGGCTTTATATCTTTGCAAACATCATGACCAACAAAGAGTTTTTGCTGAATGAAACCGGGATATCGAACCAGTACAAAAACTGGTTCCTGGATTATGCATCTTATGTTATTCTGGAAAGAGCTGTGCCCGCATTACAGGATGGACTCAAGCCAGTGCAGCGCCGTATTCTTCATGCCATGAAAGAAATGGATGACGGAAGATTCAACAAAGTGGCGAATATCATCGGGCAGTCCATGCAATATCATCCACATGGGGACGTGTCCATCGGGGAGGCCCTGGTGAACCTGGGACAAAAAGATCTGCTTATAGAAACCCAGGGCAACTGGGGTGATGTGCGTACAGGCGATGACGCCGCTGCCGCCCGGTATATCGAAGCAAGACTCAGCAAATTCGCGCTGGAAGTGGCTTTCAATCCGAAAGTAACCGACTGGCAATTGAGTTATGATGGCAGAAAAAATGAGCCTATCACGCTGCCAATGAAGTTTCCTCTGCTTCTGGCACAGGGTGCAGAAGGAATTGCCGTGGGGCTTGCTACTAAAATTCTTCCCCACAACTTTTGCGAAATCTGCCAGGCGGCAGTAAAATATCTGCGAGGGAAAAAATTCGAACTCTTTCCGGATTTTCAAACCGGCGGCATGATCGATGTCATGAATTATAATGAAGGCAAACGCGGTGCGCGCGTAAGGGTCCGTGCGCATATTGAAGAATTGGATAAGAAAACACTGATGATCCGGGATGTCCCCTATGGCATTACTACCAGTCAGCTCATTGATACCATCATTAAAGCCAATGACCAGGGAAAGATAAGGATCCGTAAAGTGACCGATAACACGGCCGCAGAAGTGGAAATACAGGTGGACCTGGCCCAGGGAATTTCACCCGATATCACCATTGACGCATTATACGCCTTTACAGATTGTGAAATCAGCATCTCACCCAGCGCCTGCGTGATCAATAAACAAAGACCCGAATTCCCGTCCATGCCCGACCTGCTGAAAAACTCGGTGGATCTCACCAAGGAGCTGTTGAAAAGGGAACTCGAGATCAAACTTTCGGAATTGCAGGAGAAATGGCATTTTACTTCATTGGAAAAAATATTTTTCGAAGAAAAGATCTATAAAGAACTTGAAAAGAAACATGAGACATGGGAAAAAGTGCTGGTCGCCATTGCAAAAGCATTCGAGCCCTTTCGCAAGCAGTTGAAGAAAAATATAACGCGCGAGGATATCGTCAAGCTAACAGAAAAGCCCGTTCGAAGAATTTATAAACTGGATATCGATGAATTGAACGCCCAGATCAAATCGCTGGAGGTAGAAATAAAACAGGTGAAATTTGACTTGAATAACCTGGTTGACTTTGCCGTTCACTATTTCGAAGAGCTACTGCGCAAATATGGAAAGGGAAGAGAACGAAAAACCGAGATTCGACCATTTGAGGCCATCCAGGCCAAACAAGTCGCCATAGCCAATACCAGGATTTATGTAAACCGTTCCGAGGGTTTTATCGGAACGGGGCTGAGAAAAGATGAATTCGTCACAGAGGCATCTGATCTTGATGACATCATCGCATTTACCCGGGGCGGCTCGATGAAAATTGTTAAGGTGGCCGAAAAAACTTTTATCGGAAAAGATATCATTCATGTTGGTATTTTTCAGAAAAATGATGAAAGGACAACGTATAATATGATCTATGCCGACGGGAAGAACGGAATCAGTTATGCGAAACGATTTAATGTAACCGGAGTGACCCGGGAAAAGGAATACGACCTGACAAAATCTGAAAAAGCCAGGGTCCACTATTTTTCTGTAAACCCGAATGGAGAAGCCGAATCGGTGAGAATTATATTGAGCCCGAATTGTTCCGCCAGGCATAAAGAGTTCGATTTCGATTTCCAGACCCTGGAAATCAAGGCCAGGTCTTCATTGGGAAATCAGGTCACAAAATATCCCATCCGGTCGGTAAAATTCAAACTGGCCGGCAAAGCAACCCTGAATGCAAGAAACCTTTGGTTTGACGATACATTCGGCAGACTGAATACAGAAGAGAAAGGTAGCTTTCTTGGAAAATTTGGTCCGGAAGATAGGATCCTGGTCATTTATAACGATGGGAATTACGAAATTACGGACCAGGAACTAACCCAGCGTTTCGATGCTGGTAAAATTTTACTGATAGAGAAATACATTCCTGAAAAAATTGTCACGGCTATTTATCTTGACGGCGAAAAGGCGCAGTATAGCATCAAACGGTTTAAAATTGAAACCAATTCACTGCATAATAAATTTCTTTTTATTAAAGAAGGAGAGGGCAACAGGCTGGAAGCGGTCAGCACGGATGACGAACCTGTATTGATCGTTCAAAGCGGAAGAGGCGCGCAGGTTCGCAAAGCAAAAATAAAAACAGCGAAAGTGGTGGATGTCATGGGCTGGAAGGCAGTGGGTGCCAAGCTAACTGAATACACCAAAAGCCTGACGATGGAATGGGAGCAAAAGAAAAAGCCCGGGCAACCTGAATTATTTGATTAGCCGCATACGGCTGCAAAAGAGAATACGTACATTCCCATAGTATTTCACTGAACGATCGAAAAAATGCCCGCCAATAAAAGAACGACCGCTATCATCCTGATTACGTCCCTTTTTTTTCTATGGGGATTCGCATTAAATCTAAACCCGATATTAATACCTCATTTAAAAAAAGCCTGCCAGCTTACGGATACACAGTCAGCCTACATAGATTCCGCCCTTTATTTTGCCTATTTTTTTCTTGCCATACCGGCCGGAAAATTTATGAAGAAATATAGTTTTAAATCGGGTATTATTTTCGGTTTATTACTATTTGGGTTTGGGGCTTTCTTGTTTTATCCGGCTTCAGTCACCCGTAATTATGCTTTTTTTCTGACAGCCATATTTATTATAGGGTGTGGTCTGGCCTTTCTCGAGACTGCGGCGAATCCATATATTATTATTTTAGGTGATCCGGCGACATCAACCCAGCGAATAAATTTTGCGCAATCTTTTAACGGACTGGCGGCTTCCGTATCTCCCTTAATGGGCGGTGTTTTCATTCTTTCCGGGAAGACGCTTACATCGGCCGAGAAATCGTCCATGAATCCTTCACAGTTAAATACCTATTTAAATCACGAGGCCGCATCGGTACAAATACCTTACCTGATCATTGGATTCGTTGTGCTCCTGGTTGCCTTGATGGTATATCGAACTTCATTGCCTGAAGTTCTGGATGTTGATAATTCACTCGAGATGGAAGGATCTATTTTCAGGGAAAAGAACCTTATGTTCGGTGTGTTGGCCCAGTTTTTTTATGTTGGCGCCCAGGCATGTATAAGCAGTTTTTTTATCCGGTTTTCCGGAAGGGTGGCAGGAATGGATGAAAAAACGGCTTCCTATTTTTTATCGATTGCCTTACTTGGATTTATGGTTGGCCGCTTTATCGGGACAGCGCTTATCCGGTTTATCTCAGCTTCCAAATTGCTGGCTAGATACAGTGTAATTAATATGTGCTTACTTGTGATGGCAGTTATCGGACATGGCAGACTGACCGTATATGCACTCATGGGAGTCGAATTCTTTATGTCCATCATGTTCCCGACTATTTTTTCGCTGGGTATTCGTGGGCTGGGTTCAAAAACAAAAGAAGGATCTTCCCTGATCATTATGGCCATCGTGGGTGGCGCTATTTTTCCGGTTATCATGGGCCGGGTATCGGATGCAAGTTCGATACAGATAGCTTACCTGGTACCGGCTATTTGTTTTATTGTTGTATTATTATTTGCGTTAAAGAGTATTAACGTGGAAAAATTGACGCTTTCCATTTCACATTAATCATTAATCATGAAACGATATTGCCTGGCGCTCGATCTGAGAGATGATGAAAACATGATCAGATCTTATGACGACTATCACAAAAATGTTTGGCCTGAAATAAAAGACAGCCTTAAAGACGCCGGCATTCTGGATATGGAAATTTACAGGACCGGTAACCGGTTATTTATGATTCTAAAAGTAATTCCGGACTTTAGTTTCGAAAACAAAGCAAAACTGGATCAGGCGAATCCTAAGGTTCAGGAATGGGAATCCCTGATGTCTCAGTTTCAAAAACCGCTGGACTGGTCAAAACCCGGTGAAAAATGGTTGCTGATGGAAAGGGTTTTTAAATTGGAGCCCGGAGAATAAAACAGCGTTTATGAAGTACCCGATCATCGATGCTCATCAGCATTTCTGGAAATATGACCCGCAACCGCATAGCTGGATAACTGACGAGATGCACATATTGCGGAGGGATTTTTTTCCTGCGGATCTTGAACCTGTTTTTAAAAAAAATCATATCAGTGGTTCTGTTCTCGTCCAGGTAGAAGGCTCCGAAAAAGACAACGAGTCCATGCTGAAACTGGCTGACCAGTACGCATTCATCAAAGGAGTGGTTGGATGGATTGATTTTCGAACTGAGGAGCTCGACGTAAGATTACAAGAGTATCAGCAGAATTCAAAACTAAAAGGATTTCGCCATCTCCTTCAGGGTGAAAAACAGAGGAACAGCATGTTACTGCCGGAGTTTAAAAAGGGAATCAGCCTGTTGAACAAATATGGATTTACCTACGATCTCCTGGTACTGCCAGATCAACTTGAATTTGCTGGCGAATTGGTGAGGAGCTTTCCGGATCAGCGTTTTGTTATTGATCACCTGGCCAAACCCCGAATAAAACAAGAGGACATTTCAGAATGGAAATCGGACATGAAAAAATTTGCTGCCTGCAAGAATGTATATTGTAAAATATCCGGCATGGTTACCGAAGCGGACTGGGAAAACTGGGAACGGGAAGATTTCATTCCCTATATAGATACGATCGTAGAAATCTATGGAATAAAGCGAATGATGTTTGGGTCCGACTGGCCTGTTTGTCTGACAGCGGGAACTTTTGAGGAAGTGAAAGAAATCGTAGACTCTTATTTCAGTTCTTTTTCTGAAACGGAACAATCGGATTTTTTCGGAGGAAATGCAACGGTCTTCTATAATCTGTCATAAAAAAATGATATCATGGACCTTGGACTGAATAATAAAGTAATCCTGGTAACGGGCGGCGCCAGGGGCATTGGAGAGGGCATTGTACGCACGTTGTGCGGGGAAGGGGCTATTGCCGTGATTGTAGGCCGGTCGGCGGCAGATAACCATAAACTGCAGAAGGAAATGGAAAACGACGGAGGCCGGGTTTTTTCGGTGGAGGCCGAACTCGGCGTACCGGCAAATTGTGAGAAGGTAATACAGTCAGTAATTCAGCAATACGGAAGGATTGAAGGACTGGTGAACAACGCAGGTGTAAATGATGGTGTGGGTTTGGAATCCGGCAATTATGAACGGTTTATGGGAAGTATACACAACAACCTCGTACACTATTATTTAATGGCACATTTCGCGTTGCCTTATTTAAAGAAAACCAAAGGGGCGATTGTTAATATCAGTTCAAAAACAGCAGAGACAGGCCAGGGCAATACGTCTGCCTATGCCGCAGCGAACGGAGGCCGTAACGCGCTAACCCGGGAGTGGGCCGTTGAACTATTGAAATATGGTATCCGTGTGAATGCTGTGATCGTATCAGAATGCTGGACGCCCCAATACGAATCCTGGATTCGTACGCTGAATAAACCGGAAGAGAAACTACAGGAGATTGTCGCGAAAATTCCGCTGGAAAACAGGATGACAAAGCCAGCCGAAATCGCCCAGATGGTTGCTTTCTTATTGTCAGACAAATCCAGTCATACAACGGGCCAGTTGATTCATGTAGATGGTGGATATGTTCATTTGGACAGAGCACTCGCGAATGCGTAAAATTCTTTCATTTTAATTACCCATTATGAAGGCATTCGTTTGTACAAAAGCGGGACAGATGGATTATACCGATAGACCCGAGCCGGAATTAAAGCCCGGTTTTACAATCATTCGTATCCGCAGAATTGGTATTTGCGGTACGGACCTGCATGCATTCGAAGGCAATCAGCCTTTTTTTGAATATCCGAGAATCCTCGGTCATGAACTATCCGGCGAGGTTGTTGAATTTGATAACGCCCCGGGTTTTAAAAAAGGAGATCCCGTAACGTTTCTTCCCTATCTGAATTGTGGAACTTGTATTGCCTGCCGGGCCGGAAAAACGAATTGTTGCACCAGCCTCCGGGTTTGCGGAGTGCATATTGACGGTGGTATGGTTGATTATTTTGCGGTCCCAAGTCGTCTCCTGGTGCCGGCACAGGGATTGAGTCTAACCGAGCTCGCCATGGTGGAACCCATGTCTATCGGAGCCCATGGAATCAGGCGGGCAGGGATTGAACCGGGGGAATTTGTCCTGGTCATGGGGGCCGGACCGATCGGGCTCGGAGCCATGGAATTTGCACGTATTCGCGGGGCGGAGCTCATTGTTATGGATTCAAATACCCACCGGTTGAATTTTTGTAAGACCCGGTTAAATATTTCCCATACCATCCAGGTTGGAAATGATAGCATATTGGAACAATTGAAAGATATTACAAACGGAGAGATGGCAGCCACCGTCATTGACGCCAGTGGTAATCTGAGCGCAATTAATAACGGGTTGAATTATCTTGCGCATGGCGGAAAATATATTTTGATCGGATTGCAGAAAGAAAAATTTGTATTCAGTCACCCTGAATTTCATAAAAAAGAAGCCACCCTGATGAGCAGCCGGAACGCAACGCGTGAAGATTTTAATTATGTCATTCAATGCATGGCAAATAAAAAGATCAATCCGCTCGAATTTATTACGAACCGGGTTGCTTTCAGCGAAACAGCGGCCGGATTTCCGGATTGGTTGAACCCATCCAACCATATTATCAAAGTGGTTGTTGAAAAAGATTGAAGCACATGAATCTGTCGATACAAAACCTGGCGCAAATCCAATTGCCTGGTACGGGAGTACCAACGGCGGCGATTTTCAACCTGCCGGAAAAAATCCTTCAATTTGGAACTGGCGTTCTCCTGCGAGCACTCCCGGATTATTTTGTTGACAAAGCAAACCGGCAGGGAATTTTTAATGGACGGATCCTGGTAATAAAATCCACCAGCACGGGTGATACAGAAGATTTTAATACGCAGGATGGTATGTATTCACTTTCTATCCGTGGTATGGAATCTGGTAAGCAGGTAGACGACCATGTCGTCTGCTCAGCCATCAGTCGTGTGTTGTCGGCCGGCAGTCAATGGCCCGAAATACTGGAATCTGCGGCCAACAGACAACTAGAGATTGTGATTTCCAATACCACAGAAGTCGGTGTCCAACTGGTTAGGGAATCCATTCTTCAAAATCCTCCGGCTTCTTTTCCGGCGAAACTATTGGCATTCCTGTACGAAAGATATAAAATATTTGAAGGGCTGCCTGAGGCGGGCATGCTGATCATTCCGACTGAATTATTACCAGATAATGGCACAAAACTGAAATCCATTTTACTGGAGCTGGCAGAATTCAATAAACTTTCTCAGGAATTTATTGACTGGATTATCAGACACAATCGTTTTTGCAGTTCCCTCGTCGATCGAATCGTTCCCGGTAAACCAGACAGTGGTGCAAAAGATCAATTGGAAAAAAAATGGGGATATACTGACGGGTTGCTCGTTGTTTGTGAACCCTACCGGCTTTGGGCTATTGAAGGGGATGAATCCGTTCGTAAATCCCTGTCATTTTATTCCGCCGATGAGGGCGTTATCATCGCCCCGGATATTACAAAATACCGCGAATTGAAATTGAGGATGTTGAATGCCACGCATACATTATGTTGCGGACTCGCATATTTATCCGGTTTTGAAACAGTAAAAGCAGCGATGGAAGACGGGCTTTTTGAATCTTATATCAGCAATCTGATGATGGACGAAATTAGTCCTGCCATTCCTTTTCCGATCGATGAAAATGAAAAACAAAATTTTGGCCTCAACGTGCTGGACAGGTTCAGAAATCCTTACCTGCAACATCAATGGCTCAGCATAACCATGCAATACAGTTCCAAACTGTCTATGCGTGTGCTGCCAGTGTTATACAAATATTATGAATTGTTTAAAAAGCCCCCGGAATTAATCTCCATGGGGTTCGCTGCCTATATTCTTTTTATGCGACCTGTTAAAAAAGAGTCGGGTAAATATTTTGGATTGCTGAGTAATCAGTATTACCTGATCAATGATGATCGGGCGGAACATTTTCACGGGATATGGGATGAATTGTCTGTTGATGTCATTGTGAATAAAGTTTTGGCAAATCAGGAATTGTGGTCAGAAGACCTTACGCGTCTCGAAGGATTTGCACATTCTGTTGCCGGGAAACTAAAAGGATTTATCAGGCATGGTACCATGCACGAAATCGGATCATATACAAAACCTGTCCGTTAAACTCAAAATAATGTCGGTCATTACGAAGGATACTTTTCGTTTCTTAAACCAGATCAGGGAAAACAATAACAGGCCCTGGTTTGAAAAAAACCGGGCTGTATACGAAAAAGCAAGGACTGAATATATTTCCTTTATCAGTAAATTACTGGAAGGCATCCGGAAGATTGAAGTGATTCCCGAGAAGGAACCTGCGAAATATGTACAAAGGATCTATCGTGATATCCGTTTCTCGAAAGATAAAACACCGTATAAAAAGTTTTTCAGTTCACTGATCGTGCGAGGGCCGGAAGACAGGAAATGCCCGGTATACCTGCATATCCAGCCAGGCAGTTCCATGACGGGGGGTGGAGTCTGGGATCCGTCGCCTGAAACATTAAAAAATATCAGGCAGGAGATTGATTATAATGGAGCCGTGCTAAAAAAGATATTAAACAAAAAGGATTTTTTGAATCATTTTGGAAAAATTGCCGGAAATAAACTGGCGAGACTGCCAAAAGGATATGAAGCGGATAATCCCAATATCGAATTGTTGAAAATGAAACAATTTTATGTTCAAAAAAACCTGGACGACGACCTGGTGTTATCCAAACACCTGGTTCCGGAAATACTAAAATCATACAAAGCATCCCTGTCGTTTTTCGCATTCTTTGACGACGCCATGGGAGAAACTGAAAGGTGAATTACGACTTTACTTCTTCAGTAGTTTCAGGATGGCCTGTTGATTTTTTAGTATCAGGTCCAGCGTTTTCTGATTTCTCAGGATTAATTTTTGATTATTGATAATTGCTTTCTGATTAGAAAGAATGATTTTCTGATTTACTTTCAGGGATTTCTGATTATCAACTATGGTACCCTGCTTCGATTTGATACCCTGTTGATTTTTCAGAATGGATGACTGATTGCCTTTGATTTGTCCCTGGTTACTAACTACCACGTCGTTGTTTTCTTTGGCGGCCATACTATTTGATTTTGTGATGAAGGAAAAGGATCCAGTATGATGTCTGGTATGACCGAAAGTTAGCCAATTTCAATTTTATTTAAAAACCCGGGGGAAATGAATAATAAAAATAACAGATTATTTTTTTATTTCCGGTATAGCCGATACATCAATAGCAGCAGGTTTTATGGTTTGTGGTACAAAATCACGATCAATCAGCTCCTTCATGGGTATGCGTTTTGTAAGAAGACCCAATTTCAATCCCATGTCCAGTATCTGCTGGAGATCTTCATCCTTCGGCGTGAGCTGCACATAACTTACCCGGCGTGGGTCAGCGGTTAGTACATAATTAAGAACTTTTTCATCCTGTCTAAAATAGGGCGAGGCAAGTTTGGCGGCTTCTGCGCGATGTGTTTCCGCCCAGGCGCCTGACTGGGCAATGCCACGAACCAGGTCCCGAACAACTTCCGGGTGCTCTTTGATCAGATCCTCATGCACAACCAATGCGCATGAAATGAAATTCGGCCATATGTCACGGGCAAAATAAAGAACGCGCCCGATCCCATCGAGTTCTGCCTTGGCGCAAAATGGTTCACCAACAAAATATGCATCAATGGCACCTGCAGCTAACGACGTGGGCATATCCGGAGGCGGCAATACAATGAAGCTGATGTCTTCTGGTTTCATGCCATAATCCTCCATCAGTTTATGAAACACAAAATTTTGATTACTATACAGGCTGGGTATTGCTACCTTCTTTCCTTTCAGGTCAGCCAGGCTCCGGAAAGGACTGTTTTTGCCAACAACAATTTCTGAACCGTCACGATGACCCAGGTAACATATCCTGACGGGAACACCCTGCTCCCGAAGTTTCATCGCCAGGGGTAAGATCATGAAGGTGGCCTGAATCTGTTTTGCTTCCAAAGCGCTCGCAACGGTTGGAAAATCTGCGAACACACGGGAGTTAAAATTGGTGGCGGACTCCGTTGTTTTGGAGGCATAGTCGGTTACCGGACAGGTCAGGTGACAGGTTACGGGGAGAAAGCCAACCGTTAGTTCACGCTTTGCCATTTTATTCGATCCCTCATGTATGGGATCCCGGGTATTAATTTTACTATTCGTGTCCCATGGCCGGTACCGCAGCAATCCGAGCATCGTGATCGTTGTCAGTACGCCTAAAATGATATGACTAAAAGTTGGTTTCATTATTTCTGTTCAATCGTAATTATTCCGGTCATTTTCTATAATCCCAGTTCCGTCAGTATTTCTTTCATCGCCCCGATCACCGCAGGATCCGTCAGATCCCTCGGCCTCACCGCATCGATGTGTAGTTCCCGGCGTATCGTAGCGGGACGATTGGATAACACGAGTACCCGGTCAGCCAGCTGTGCGGCTTCCTCAATGTCATGGGTTACAAAGACCACCGTGCGATGGCGCTTCTCCAATACCCTGACCAATTCACGGCGCATACGGATCCGGGTCTGATAATCGAGAGCAGAAAACGGTTCATCCATTAACAGAATATCGGAATCGCCGGCCAAAACCCTGGCCAGCTCTACCCGCTGGCGCATACCACCCGACAACTGATGTGGGTAGTGATTTTCAAATCCTTCAAGATGTATTAACTGTATAAGATCCAGCATTTCCTGATTTCGAACTTCCGGGTCTTTCATGGAACGTAATCCGATAGAAATATTCTCAGATACGGTAAGCCAGGGAAAGAGACCATCCTGCTGGTATACGGTGCGTATGATTCCCTGTCTTGTAACCCTGCCGGATACCGGTTTTATAAAACCAGATAATAGATTCAATATGGTTGTTTTGCCGCAGCCGGAAGGACCCACCAACACGACCACTTCTCCAGGATGCACGTCGAGGTTCAGGTCATGCAAAACATCTACGCTTCCATAACTATGGGAAACATTCTCCAGTTTAAGCCGGCTGTTGAAATGCTTATCTGTCATATCCCCAGCGTACATTAGGAAGTTTTGTCAATTGAGCCAGCATCCGGTCGATCCCCATGCCCAGCAAACCGATGATGATCATATAACAAACGGCGGAATCCAGCCGCAATCCATTTCTTGCTTCCCAGATGCCATAACCCAGGCCGTCCTGGCTGCCAACCATTTCCGCTGCTACGATCACAACCCAGGCAATACCGTAGCTTACACGCAGGGCGGTTATGATTTCAGGCAATACTGCCGGGAAAGTCACTTTAGTCAACAATTCCATTCCTTTATAATCATAATCCCGGGCAACCCGGAAATAGATACTGGGGATGGTAGCCACCGCAGCCATAGTGGCCAGTGTCAGCGGGAAAAAGCTGGCCATAAAGATGAGGAAAACAGCCGGTTTGTCTCCGATATGAAACCAGAGTATGGCGAATGGTATCCAGGCAAGTGGTGACAGAAAGCGAAAGAAGTTGAGCATGGGAACAAAAGCCTGTCTCGCGTGGAGATGCTGTCCCAGCCACAGTCCGGCGGGTATGCCCAGCGTGGCAGATACCACGAATCCCACAGCTACCCTCCACAAGGAAGCAATTATATCGTTTACGAGCCGGCCGGCCCTGACTTCTTCCTGAAAACTTTTCCATACAGCCTCTGGTGAGGGTAGTGCATATGCAGGAAAGAGGTTTATGTAAGTAATAATATACCAGATCAGGAGCAGGCATAACAGCACGATCAACGGCAAAAGAAGACGGATTGTATTACTTTTCTGAGTCGGATTTGATTCGACATTTTCTTTTGCACGAGGACGCTCAATATTGTCTGACGATGGCATAGCGATTTATTTTTTCGTGTTCGGGCCCACTGAATATAGGAAGATTTTCAATCCAATTGTGCCAGCTATTCGTGTATATAACTCTCGTCGTGTTGGCGGCAGGCGTTGAATTTACCTAAGGGTTTCCACTTATTGAATGAATTATGCATTAAATAAGTTTTAATATTTTGGGTGCTGTTTAATAAATTTGGTAACTTGATCGGCTGCAAAAAATTTTTTTGCGGCTATTGACTGATCTTAGATATAATAATCTCTGGCCTGGTCCCCTGCTTCGAAACCTTTTACCCAAGGATACGGGGTCATAATCTTGAAAAGGCTATTATTTCTTTATTCAGAAAATTATTTTGCGGTGATTGGTGGAAGGCCCTTTTATAGAATGGCATTCTGAAATATAGGTTGGCAAATGTTTTCTAGTAAAATAACTGAGTATGAAGCGAATTTTAATTGCAGATGATCATTCTGTCGTTCGAAAGGGTTTAAAACAAATTTTGCAGGATGAGTTTCCATCAGCTTTTATCATAGAAGTAGGCGATGCGGAAGACCTTCTGAAAAAAATAATGATGGAAGAGTGGGATATTGTCATTTCCGACATCTCCATGCCGGGCAGAAGCGGGTTGGAAGTGCTGAGTCAGATCAGGCAGAGTCATCCAAAACTTCCCTTTCTGGTTCTGAGCATGCATTCGGAAGACCAGTACGCTATCCGGGTCTTAAAAGCAGGAGCATCCGGGTATCTCAATAAGGACTCTGCTGCAGAAGAGCTGGTCAAAGCAGTAAACCGCGTCCTATTGGGCAAGAAATATATTACACCTGCCATTGCCGAAAAATTAGCTACCGCCATTGACCAGGATGCAGGAAAACTTACACACGAATATCTGTCTGACCGTGAATTTGAAGTGCTGAAATTACTGGCTTCAGGCAAATCGGTGTCAGACATTTCGGAACAAATTTCACTTAGCGCCAGTACCATCAGCACATACCGGGCAAGGATCATGTCGAAGATGAATTTGAAAACCAATGCCGATCTCACGCTTTATTCGATAGATCACAAATTAATCTAGCGATCCCTCCATTCATCTAACCACCCAATCCTATAAGGTTGATATTCCCGGAATTGGATAATCCGGAAGTATAGTCCCGATTTAATTCTGCAAATGACCTTTTGTTGCGCATGCATAGCGGAAACCGACCGTATAAGGCGGCCTGGGCTTACGACATACACATATACCCTTATGGATCGACAGAATTCAGCTACAAGAAAACCGCAGGGTTGTGTACATCTTATTCACAGGTTGTTCTATTTTCCCCGGGGTTGGTTTGTTGTTTCTTTATGATTCGAAACAGATGAGAAATTCAATATCCTTTAAAATCCTTTTTACGCTAGTCCGAAACTCCATGAAAAACTACAAACTGAAATCCAAATCCGAAACGACCATGGGGAGTATTCTGAACGAATTCTACAGGATACTCCTCAGGAGAGTCGAACAACACAAAGTCATTTATCGAAGCCTTTATCCTTCGAAAGACTTAGCACCCTTGGTAAAATCATAAAATTAAAACCCTTATCAACTGCCAGCCCTGTTAATCCTAAGCTTTCAATCCGAACCTTTGAAAATCATTTAATCCAAATCTTTGAAAAACCAAATGGTCATTGGATCTCGTACCGTTTAATGCAAACAGTCCTAAAATTAGTCGATAGTCCAATCCAGTATCTGATGAAAATCCAATGACCATTTATTTTTTACCCGCCCATTTTAGTTGCAGCTGCTTACCAACGAGGTATATATTTTACTGGTTATGGGCGTTCCTCTGATCAGCCTCCTGAAGAAACAAGCTGTATTCCCCATTAAGAATTCCGGTGTATAAACAGCAGGACCATGTCCGCCGCCTATCACAAAATTTGATATGACCGGTGTATTATAAAAAACCAGCCTTCTGTGAATACAGGCTGAGCCGTACAGCATAAAATAATTAGTGCAGGATTCATTATACCCAATATCATAAGGAACCACCTCATCGCTGGTACCATGAAACGAAATCGTCGGTAACGCATTTGTTGCCGTAATAAGATTTGAATCGGGCAACGCTCCCCACATATTACATATACCCTTAATTTTGAAACTGTTTGTGAGCGTATTGTCAGCCGTATTAATGGCTCCGAGCAAGCTGTAGTCACCAGGCATAAATGAGATTGCAATACTGTTTGGTATATAAGCCGTATTCATCGCCAGGATGCTGCCGGCGCTCATACCACCGATAAAAACCCAGTTTGGATCGATACCATACTTGTTGGCGTTGGCAATCAGATAGCGCATAGCCGCATTGGCATCCTGTAGCGCTCTGTAGCCGGCTTCCAGTTCGCTGGATTCGTCGCCCTGACATTGCCCGGTTCCGCTTCTCCAGCCCAAACGGTAATTGATGGATGCGACCACGAAACCTGAATCCGCCAGTATTTCACATTCACTCTTTACATCTGCCTTGTCGCCATTCAGATAGGACCCGCCGTGGATCATCATGACCAGGGGGTACTGACCGCCGGTTTTTGCACTGTCAGGAAAATACAAATCAAGTGTCAGTGAAACTGTATTGCCGCTGGTATCCTTATTGGAGCCGTATGGAACACTAATCAGATCAGACAATGGCTGTCCGTTATTCGTGGAGTTACCGGATTTTGAGCAATCAGTCAAAACAAGAAATAGTAAAATGATCGGGATACAGTATTTCATCGGGTTTCTTTATGCCGCTAACTATTCTCTAAGTTAATGGATTAGGCGATAATGCTGAAAAACGCATATATCACAAACCGTACGATTGCGTATAATACTGTGCCACCGTCGTTTTGGAAGAACTGGGGTGCTAATGTCCCCATCATATGCCACTCCGTATGACAATGCCCTGGTTTGGCTGTTGGTTTAATCAAATACGTCGTGGCACAGCTTTAGCAACCGGTTCAGAGGTATATTTTTTTAACTAAATCTTTGATATGCAACCTACAACAGCCAACAGAATCAGTTATGCAGGTATAATCGCCGCCATCGTTATTGGGATGGCCGCCTGTAACGGCAGCGACAGTACAAGCAAAAGTTCTTCAGACAGTATTGCGACCGCAACAACTGATTCCAGCAACGCCGCTGCCATGGCCGATTCTGCTTCAAAAGCCGCAAAGGCAAAGAAAAAGAAAGGCAAAACATCCATTGCCATGCCTGTGGCAAATAACGAGAAGATATCAAAGGACGACAAAGGAGTATATAACCGGGCAGAAGCTATGCCGGAATTTCCCGGAGGCCAGGATGCTTTGGCCAGTTATATCAATAAGAACATCAACTACTCCCAAACTGCCATCGACAACAATACCGACGGAACAATACGTATCACGTTTGTAGTGGATGAACATGGCAAAGTGATCGATCCTCATGTGATGGGAGATAAGAAACTGGGCAGCGGACTCGATGAAGAAACATTGCGGGTTTTTGATAATATGCCTGTATGGAAACCTGGAAAAGTTGCTGGTAAAAAAGTAAAAACAAGACTGGAAATTCCAATTACATTTCAATTGGAGGATGTGTGATCCGCAAACTGCGGAATGTCAGTTTTATCTGGTTTCTTCTCTTTAGGTCCTCTTTGGGTCCTCTTTGATACCTCTTTGGGTCCTCGGAATCCGAGGTATCAAAGAGGTATTTCCGAGGTATCAAAGAGGTATTTCCGAGGTATCAAAGAGGTATCAGTGAGGTCGAATTAAGGATACCCCCGCTGGTGACGATCTGTCATTTATTCTTATTCCCCTGGTGTTTCCTTGCTGGTTCATTCGTATTTCCTTGCTGTTTTGTTGCTGTTTCCTTGCTGACGGCTGCAGTAATTCAGCAAGCAAACAGCAAGGATACAGCAACAAACCTGCAAGAAAACCGCCATCAGACAGCTTATCAACTTCAAAAGTCACATGAATATTTGGCATGGCCTTCAGCCTTTAGAACTTGTATCCCCAAGATTTTAGTTATACCTTTTTGCTCTTAAAACCTCCAAATGAAAAGGTTCCTTAAATCGACATTCCTGATTGCGCCATTATTTTCCTCCTTACTCGTAATTGGCCAGAATAACCAATTGCTAACCTCCATTCCGAAGACGAAGGAAGAATACACAGCCAGTGAACCTTATGTGATCAATAGCATCAATTGGCTTGAAACGACTCCGATCGATCAGGAAGTCGATAAGCGGACCTCCCAAAAAACTCTGTTGCTGGGATGGATTACCATTTCTCCCGAAGTGACCATCGACCTGGACGGCAAACTAACACCATTCGCGAAGAAAAACCCGGAACTGCTGATCATGTTTATGGGTGGGTGGACCCGTTTCGTGCTCCAGAACTCTTATTCAAAAGACGTCGTACAAGGAAATCTGCGAGTCTTAAAAGTGCAATAAAAGTGTACAAGATGGGCATCGGTTTGAAAAAGGATAAAGAAATGGAAAAGCTGATTGCACTTGATGAACACGGCGACCTGGAAAAATGGGTTAAAGATCAGCTCGAAAAGAAAACGACCAAAATATGAGACAACTATTCTTCTTCCTTGCAATTGCATTTTTCGTCACATCCTGCCAAACTTCACGACCCACCGCCCAGGTCGCGGCTACACAGGATCGCCCAGGCGAAGACACCCTCATCATTCAGTCCCTGTTTAGTGACAAATCATCTAATATCTCAGAGGAGAATATTCAAAAAATACTGGATGGTAGCTACCGGCTTCCCTCCACCCTCCGCATTGCCATTGAAACACTTGAAGGCTCCAAGCAGCAACGATATTTCTGGAATGATGAGTCTTATCTGAAGACCCAGCAGTCCTACCTGGATTCTTTCACCGCAAGGCTTAGGTCATCTCCCCGCGTGACCATTGTTGCTGGCATTCCCGATATCATCATCTCAAAATCACCCTCTTTTACCAATATCCGCGAAGCTACAGTACGTATGCAGTGTGATATGGCACTCGTGTATTCAATCACAAGTGACATTTATTCCAAGTATAAGGCCTTTTCAAGCCCGGATGTTAAGGCATTCGCCACCACCCAGCTAATACTTATGGACGTGCGCACAGGTCTGATCCTATTCTCTTCCACCGTTACAAAAGATTTCCTCTCGAAGAAGACAAAAGAGGATCTGGACTTGTCGCAGACCAGAGATAGGGTATTGAATGAGGCCGTGCTCGCCACCATCAAAGAAACCGGGCAGAAAATCGTAGGGTTCATGTCGATAAAATAGGACCCGCGCAAAAACGAATTCATTTGGTCGGGATGACAGGATTCGAACCTGCGGCCCCTACGTCCCGAACGTGGTGCGCTACCGGGCTGCGCCACATCCCGCTGGAATCTTTACGAATCATTTTTCAAACCAAGACAGAAATCGACCTTTTGGTTTTTGATCATAAAAAAACGGGACACAAACTTAGAGATTGGGACATTCCCTTCAAAACTTCTGTAGTTGAATTTTGCAGACCGGAACGCAGGAGTTCACATTGCCCCGGGGATTTCCGTTCGATAGGTTGCCTGGTGAAACCTGTGGGATCATCATCTAATTCCTCAGTTTCCTGCAACAGCATTCCTCCGCACCTTTAGCCGGATTGTTGCGTTGCCACTAAAATCACTGGAGAGATAAGTT
>Ga0066787_10000044_pt1 | contig 18308 bp, 8 predicted proteins | sample OrgsoiDNA2013047_FD_70942 | JGI IMG/M metagenome (GOLD analysis project Ga0066787, IMG submission 70942) | Permafrost soil microbial communities from the Arctic, to analyse light accelerated degradation of dissolved organic matter (DOM) -... | ecosystem: Environmental > Terrestrial > Soil >...
CATCCACTCACCGACAACAATCAGGTCCGTTTGTCCGTCCCCGTCAAAATCGGTGAACAGCGCGTCGCATACCATACCGATCTTTTTCAGATCCGGCGCCACTTCAGCGGTTACGTCAGTGAACTTAACATGACCATTCTCTGAATCGTTCCGGAAGATAAAACTGCTCACGGCTTCCGGATATTTTGCCGGAATCACTCGACCGGACACAAACAAATCCATTTTCCCATCCTGATTATAGTCAAAGGCCCTGACACATAATTTGCTGGTATGATTTAGCGGCAGGGCAGCGGAATCCGCGTTAAAATTTCCCTTACCATCATTGATAAACAATACATCCTGGTAGTTGATGCTGTCTCCTTCCGTTTTATAACCTCCGCGGGCAATATACAGATCGGGCTTGCCGTCACCATTGGCGTCGAAGAACAACATGCCTTCATCCTTATGATATTCTGGATCAAAATGGGCGCCCTGCAATAAATCCTTTTGCAGAAATTTACCGTCCGCCTGCTGGAGAAAAAGCTTTGCGTGGTTATTGGAATTACCGCCGATGATCAGATCGTCAAATCCGTTTCCGTCCACATCGCCGACGGCAAGCGCAGGGCAGTATTCAGAAAGTTTATGTGGCAGCAAAGACTGTATATTAAAATCAATCATTTCAATATCCAGGTGATTATAGTGTATACCGGCCGAACCCGTGATCTCTTTAAACAGTGCGTGGTTATCGAGCAGTTGCGGTTGTCCGGGCCCGTGATCTTTTGCGTCCAGGATATCAACGGTAACCGTTTGATCAGCGGGAATATCTTTTAGCACCTGCTGCTTTTCGTTATTCCATTTTATAACAAGCGAATCGATAAGGTTGATCCTGCCCAACCCAAAATGCGCCATGCATTGAACGGTTGAAAGGTATCCCCGGTATGGATTGTTGTCGTAGGTTTGTTGTTTTCCATGATCGTAATAAATATTGGCGATGGCTCCGATGCCGTTGATGTTTTGTTTTCCTCCCCTGAACCTGATTTGCAGGTAGTGGTTTGATGTGTCTTTTTCCTTACTTGTATTACGATATAACAAAGCGGGATCATCGATATTATTGATGACCATATCCATGGCGCCGTCGTTGTTAAAGTCGGCGTAGGCCGCACCGCTTGAAAAAGTGGGAAGCGCCAGTCCCCAGTCACGACTTACATCCCTGAATGTCAGATCGCCATTATTTTGAAATGCATAGTTGTGCAATTTGATCTGCGGGATCTGGTCCAGCATCTGCATACTGCTGGTCAGCCCCGGATTATTCTGGCGGTAGGAAATGAAATCGTGGTCAGATACGTCGCGGGGAAATCCATTCGTGACGATCAGATCCCGATAGCTGTCGTTATCAAAATCGGTAATAAGCGGTGTCCAGCTCCAGTCAGTCTGGGATATGCCTGCCATGAATGCGATTTCGCTGAACGCGGGTATGCCAACCGAATCATTCTCGTGAACGCTTGGTCCCTGGTTTATCTGTAGAGTATTTCGCACATATTGGTACTGATATCCGTAAAAATCAAAATTCTGATATGTGTATGCGCTGTTGGCGCCCATCATCATCTTCTTCCGGTAATTATCCTCCGGGTTCATATCCAGTTCCACCACGTCGGGCAGACCGTCATTGTTGATGTCCACCACGTCCTGCCCCATCGAATTGAAAGACGTGTGTTTAAAATAATCCTTTGCGCGGTTTGTAAATGTGCCATCGTGATTATTGATGTAGAGAATATTCTCCGACAGAAAATCATCAGATACATAAATGTCCTTCCATCCGTCGTTATTGATATCGCAGATGGTGGCAGAATGGCCAAAACCTTCATATTTTATCCCTGCCTGTTTTGAAACATCGTGGAATACGGGATGCTTCAGGAGGGTATCCATATCGTTCCGGAAAAGCCTTCCCATGCTGGGGGGAGCGCCATTGCTGTTGCGATGAATAAAATCGGAGGGGTTATTGCCATTGGAGGCTTCGTTCACTGTCAGGTACATGTCGAGATCGCCGTCATTATCGTAGTCGAAGAAACTCGCCATGGTGGATTGCACATGGATGTCGAGGCCGTATTCTGCGGCCATATCCTTAAAATGCGGGATGCCGTCTTGGTCTAATCCCTGGTTCACGTATAAAATATTCCGTCTTCTGAGCGAGTCCTTGTATATCGTGTTGCAGATATAAATATCCATCAACCCGTCATTATTAATATCCACGATCGAAACTCCTCTGGCCCATCTGCCCAATCCTTCCACACCCGCTTTTTCCGTGATGTCTTCAAACTCAAAATTGCCTTTGTTCAGATACAGTTTGCAGGACACCATATTTCCGGTGAAGAAGATATCCTGGAGACCGTCATTATTAAAATCACCGATGCCCACACCTCCGCCATTATATATATTTACAACATTGAGGGGATTTATACTGTCATTTTCTATAATGCTGTTGTTAAAGCTGATCCCGGAATGCGACGCGGAAATCTGTTCAAATAAACTGTTCTTTGATTTGCAGCCGTGCAAACAATACACAAGCAGGAAAATCAACATCCATCGCAATCGGTTCATCGTAAAAATCTCTATAAGCTTGTTGTAAAAATAGACACTATGCCAACAAAAAAAAGGCCTCTCTTTTTTAAAGAGAAAGCCTTACGAATTGCTATAACTAACTACTCAATAGCCGGGATTTTGGGATAAATTCGGATTAAGGGCAATGGCTGGTTGCGGTATCGGCATGATACAATGATTCGCTGTCAGACTCGTATTATATAAACCATGCGTCTTGCCATCGTGCGTTGGCCCGGGCGCGGGATTGGGAATCGGATTATAGCTGCCATCCACTGTTCCATTGGCTGCATTTACAAAAGCAATGGCCACATCGTTACCGGCTCTGCAGAGATCATAAAAGACAGAATATTCGCCACTCAGTTCATGACGGTATTCGCTCAGCACCATTTGTAACGGATCGGTAATCGGTATACCCGCCGTGCCATCAAAATTCGCGCTGTCCTGCATGACCGGAGGCGCTGTTCCACCCCAGGCGCGGTTTCTGACGGCCTGTATATCCAGCATGGCGCCGGCAATATCTCCTGTGCGCACTTTACATTCTGCCCTGTCCAGTAATACTTCCGCATAGCGAAGAAGAATCTGGTTCTGGTCTCCAAAAAGATTGCTCTGTCCTTTATCATTTGAGTTACCACCGGTAAGATTCGGATCCCTCCATTTTTTTGCGCAATAATATCCGGTGCGGGCTTTGTCGTCTCCGAACCAGGGCCTCGTTAACGTTCCTACCGTATTTAATATTTTTCCGTTGTCGTCTGTGTATATTGGATTGCCTGCCTTAAAACCCTGGATCACCTGGTTATACCCTTTCAATCCGCCAAGCACCCTGACGATGCCCGGGCTCGCGAGCGTATCGCCCGGACCGCAAATGGTCAGCAGTTTGCGCTGATCGCCGGACTGGTAAGAATTCCAAAGTGCCGGATTGCCATAATCATATCCCTGGCCCGTCAATTCCTGCGGCCAGCTGAAGTCGTCTATCCAGGCAATTTCACCCCCTGGCGGGTTCCAACTTCCGCCCCAGTCCTGCGTGCCTCCCGGCGGTACTTCAAACTGCACTTCAAATAATGACTCGTCGTTGTTTTGATGGTCGTATTCATTTACGGTTGCGAACACCGGCAGTAAATGATAATTATTGATGATCTCGGGATTATTAAAAGCTGCCAGAGCGCCTGTATAATCCTTCAGCCACATACGGGCCGCGCCTTCAAATCCGTACGCTGCACCTTTTGTTGCTCTTCCTAAATCTGCCTGCGCCAGATCTTTTTTTGACAACAATAAACCTTCGGCTGTTTGCATGTCGGAAACAACCTGCATAAATACGGAATCCCTTGGCGATCTCGGGGTCAGCCCGAGGGTAATGGCTTTTAATTCCAGTGGCACGCCTCCAAAGGACGCCGCCAGATAATAATATGTCATGCCACGCAGGAAATAAGCTTCACCGGCGAGGCGGTTTGCAAGCGCCGAGTCAATGACACCGGTTTCTTTTGCATGCTCAATTACGCCAAAGGAAGCATTCGCTCTTCCAATCCCGACATACGCATAGGTCCACATGGTATTGATGGCTGCAAACGTTGCAGGGATCTGGTAGTTATTCCAGACGACATCACCACCCCAGTTAAAAAAATCATGGCTCTCGAAATTCGCCCAGTACCAGATCGATTTTTTCATGAAGTCGCTGTTCTGGTAAGTATCGTATATCGCATTGACAAGGCTGATCACATCTGATGGTTTGTTAAAAGAGGATACCAGCGAACCCTGGAATGTATTGGTCTGATACAAAAAGCTTTTTTTGCAACCGTATTGAAGAGATACCGTTGGAAATAATGCTATGCAAACAGCCAGGATGATAACATATTTCTTTTTTATTTTCATAACGAACTATTTAATCTATGATCAGCATGTTTTATTTAAAATCCAACATTTATTCCGACAGTGAATGACCTGGAAGCAGGATAGGTTCCATTATCCACACCGTTTTGTGTCGGGTTGGAGAACTGTAATCCGATTTCCGGATCGAGCCCGCTGTATTTTGTAATGGTGAACAGATTCTGTGCAGAAACATAAATTCTCAGCCTGGACAACATAAACTGCCTGGCAACACCGGCAGGTAAAGTATATCCTACTGTCAGATTTTTTAATTTCAGGAAACTTCCATCTTCCACCCATGTGCTGGAGGGAATACTGTTCAAAGTAGCATCGTCCACGGCGAGCGGTCTGGAAAACCGGTTCGAAGGACGTTGTGGCGTCCAGTAGTTTGCGTCATATTGCTGGCTGACATTTTCCACTCCTTCCGATCCTCGTTTCTGAAAACTTTCCAGGTCGCTTTCGACATAGTTCAGAATTTTATTTCCATAGACTCCATAGAAGAACAGGTTAAAATCCCATGATTTATATGTCACATCAAAAGTAAGTCCGCCGAAAAATTTAGGTTGGGGATTACCGAGGTCTACCCTGTCCGTCGCGTTGACCACACCATCCTTGTTGACATCGGCATAGTAGCGGTCACCCGGACTGGTCGCGGCCTGCCAGTAAATCCCCGTAGGAGATTTTGCATTCAGAGCAGTGATCTGATCTTTTGTCTGGAAAATGCCCAGGGTTTTATATCCATAAAATTCTCCCACCGGGCCACCGATCGTAGAATGGCTGAATTCGTTCCAGCCATTGCCGGATAAACCGAGGCCGCCAAAATTGGTTACAAAGCTTGTCCCTGAGTTGATGCCGGTCAGTGTATTTTTTATTGTTGACCAGGTAAGGCCGATTCCATATTGAAAATCTTTCCCTCTTGTATTTCTGTAATTGACCGCCAGTTCAACACCTTTGTTGTTCATGCTACCAACATTTCGGGTTATATAGGTGTAACCGGTTTGCGCGGGAGCTGCCAGTGTTAAAAGAAAATCTTTTGAATTCCTGTTGAACCAGTCCGCGGTTAAAGTCAACGCGCCGTTCAGAAATGCGGCGTCCATTCCGATATCCGTCTGGAAGTCCGTTTCCCATTTGAGTGTGGGATTCGCCGGCTGGCTCTGGGCAATCCCGTTTTGATAGATCTTGTTAAAAGGATATCCGAGATTATCTGCATTGTTTCCATTGAGGCTGGCCGGAAAATTCCCGGCGTATTGTGCCTGGTATTGATACAGACCGATGGAGTTCTGGTTGCCCACTTCTCCATAGCTACCCCTGAGCTTCAGGTCCGTCAGCCAGTTGACATCTTCCAGAAAGGCTTCATTCTTTATTTTCCAGGCCACCGCTCCGGAAGGGAATACGCCATATTTGTTGGCCGTATCGAATTTCGAAGATCCGTCTCTGCGGATGGTACCGGTGATAATATATTTATTATTGAACTGATAAGTTAACCTGGCAAACTGTGATTCCAGCGTCCAGATATTTTGGCCGTTACCATAAAGATCAAATTGCAGGTTGCTCAACTGACCCAGGTCCCGGATGACCGCATTAGGAGGTATACCACTGGCCCCGGTTAATGTATTGGTGTTCTTTTGTGCGGACATACCCCCGACGAAATTGATCTGGTGCAATCCGAAGGTTTTGTCGTACGAAATTGTGTTTTCCCATACCCACTCAAACGTGTTGTTTGTATTCTGGTGATAAAAGGCGTTGGCTACGATCGAGCCAGGATACTGCTGATTTGCGCGGTCATCTTCAGGCTGAAAATACGACCCATTGAAATTACTGTAGTTGACGCCGAAATTGGTTTTGACTTTTAATCCGTCGATGATGGTGGCCTCGAGGAATGAACTCGCCAGCAACCAGTTCGTGATATTGGAAGACTGTTGTGTTTCCACCGTGTAAACGGGATTGCTGAATTTAAATACATTGGGATTTTGAGGATTGTAAAAACCATAGTTGCCCTGACCGTCCTTGATCTGGTAGGTTAATTTATTTCCGCTATCCAGCGTTGGCGGGTTCACCGCTAACTGGTAAAGCGATCCCTGTCCGTTCGCGACAACAGCAAAAGGATTGTTGGCATCAATGTAGGTATATTTTACGCTGGTGGAAGACCTAAGCCATTTGGCGGGTTGATAATCCAGGTTCAGGCCCATCGTAAATCTCTTAAAATAAGATTCCAGGGCGATGCCCTTCTGATCATAGTATCCGAATGAAAAAGCAGACTGGGCCTTATCGCTGCCACCGCGTATCCCGACGGTATAGCTTTGTGTCAGACCATGTTGATAAATCGCATTCTGCCAGTCCACATTATGCAGTAGTTCTGGTGTATGCCAAACCGCTAATCCATGATAGGAATGCGTTGAATCCGAGGCTTCCACATAATTGGAAAGAGCGGCAAACTGAGGCGCATTTAATAATTTGTATTCCTTTGGCTTGCTCTGAAAATTTTCATACATGTCAAAAGAAACCTTGGTCTTATTCGTGTACCCTCTTTTTGTAGTAACAATCACCACCCCGTTGGCTGCGCGTACGCCGTAAATGGCAGTTGCAGATGCGTCTTTCAGGACATCTATCGAAGCAATATCATTCGGATTCATAAAATTGCTGTTGCCCGTAGTAGGATAGCCGTCAACGACGTACAATGGTGTATTTCCACCGGTGGCCAGGCTCCCGACTCCCCTGATCAGGATTGTCACGTTTCCGCCTGGTGAAGCGTCATTATTAATGATCTGCACCCCTGCGGCCCGACCCTGCATGGCCTGGTCGAGGGTGGTCACCGGCACTTCCTGAATCTGGTCTGCCGTAATACTGCTGATCGATCCTGTAATATCCTTGCGTTTTGCGGTACCATATCCGATCACCACTACCTGCTGCAGCGATTGCCTGACAGAAATCAGTCTAACTGTAGTTAAATTATTTCCTTCAACAGGAACTTCTTTATTGAGAAAACCAATGGAACTGAAAACGAGTACGGCATTTTGAGGTGCGCTGAACGTAAAGGCGCCGTCTCTGTTTGTGGTGGTTCCCGTCCGCTGACCCTTTATTTTGACGGTCACACCCTCGATGGAACTATCGTTTTCATTATCAACGACTCTGCCACTGATCTGCTGGTTCTGACCAAATACAGTTCCGGCGACGCACATGAACATAATAAATAACGTCAATCTTCCGATTGGGAATGGGAATTCAGGCATAAGCAATGTTTTATCGTGTACTTAAAGGATGTGCGTTCTCCGCCATGAAGAAAAGACTATTTTTTCTGGCCGGCTGATCTGTACGCGTCAAATTGTTTTCAAAATGTATCAATCTTAAAGTGTGACCGGGGGACTGCCACTTCTTATTTTTTTGCATACTTTGCGCATACGAATGACTTGCTGCCAGAGAAATAAAATATGGATCCTGACTGCCATAGCGCTGGCTGTATTGATAAAATCAAGCGGTCAGTCGTACTACTTCAATCATTACCAGGTTGAAAATGGTCTTTCCAATAACTCCGTGGAATGTAGTCTCCAGGATGACGATGGCTTTTTATGGTTCGGAACAATCAACGGACTTAACCGCTTTGACGGATATACTTTTAAGACGTTCCATTACGACCCGGCGGATTCAACCAGCATCGGCAGCAATTTTATCCGCTGCCTGTATAACGATGATCATCATACTATCTGGGTCGGAACCAATAAGGGTATCTATACCTATAATAAAATTGGTGAAAAATTTAGTCGGGTCAAATCCATTCCGGTTGGCAACAGCACACAGATTAAAAGTGATGCAAGGGGTCGCTACTGGTTTATCATTGATCTCTCCGTGTATAGTTTCGAACCAAAAACCGGACAGGTAAAACTGTACCGGTTACATGGACCAGTCCCTATTGCAACATCCGTCGCGATCACGCCGGGAAATGATCTGTGGGTCACCACGTCAAAGGGTTCGCTGGAGAAATATGTCCCTGCCCTGGATTCGTTTATTACATACAGCGTTTATGAGCAAAATGCAAACCGGCTGCCTGTTTCTCTTGAAAAAATCTATCCGGTCACGAATGATTCTTTTCTCATTGGTACAAAAAACGAAGGCATAAAATTATTTGATACCCAGTCCAAAACATATAAGCCCATCATCACTTCCAACGACCAAAAGACCGGCATTTATGTGCGGGAATTTATAAAACGGGGTGACGGCGAATACTGGATCGGAACAGAAACGGGGATCTATATCTATAACTCGGTCACCGGGGCAGTTACCCACTTACAAAAGGAATTTGACAATCCTTATTCGATTTCGGACAATGTTATTTTTACATTTTGTAAAGACAGGGAAGGTGGATTGTGGATCGGCACATACATGGGCGGTATCAATTATCTGCCCAGACGTTTTATTTCTTTTCAGAAATATTTTCCCCAGCTCATATCACCTTCCCTGAGTGGTAATGCCGTTCATGAGATTTGCAAGGACCAGTATGGAAATTTATGGATCGGGACAGAAGACGGAGGAGTCGATAAAATGAACATACAAAAAAACAGTTTTACTTCGTTTGAACCCTCGGGTGCCAAAGGAAGTGTGGTATATCATAATATACACGGACTGCTGGCAATAGGTAACGAGTTGTGGATCGGAACTTTTGAACATGGCCTGGATATTCTAAATATTCTAACGGGAAAGGTCATACGCCATTATCAGGCCGGTCCCGGTGAACACAGCCTGAAAAGTAATTTTATCGTTACGATATACGAAACAAAGGAACATGAGATCCTGGTCGGGACCTGGGGAGGCCTGTTTGCTTATAACAAAAAGACAGATGATTTCACGGCCATCCGCGAGATCCAGTCGCCCGTTCAGGTATTGCTAGAAGACGATCAGCATATACTGTGGTGCTGTACGCAGGGTGATGGCGTTGTTTTTTATGATCCACAGGGCGGGAAATATAGCCGCTTAAAAAATAATCCTACTGACGAAAACAGCCTGATCGACAACCATGTCAACGGGGTTTACGAGGATAGTCGTAAAAATATGTGGTTCGCTACCGAAGGAGGCCTCTGTAAATACAACAAGGCGAAAAACAAATTTACAAGATACACAACTAAGAGCGGGTTACCGGATAACCTGATATTCCGTATCATGGAAGATGAGAAGAGCAATTTATGGATCAGCACTTCCAAGGGCCTGGTATGTTTTAACCCGGATAACGGAAGCATAAAAACATTCAAAAAGTCAAATGGACTTTTAAGCGACCAGTTTAATTATAATTCATCTTTTAAGGATGAAGACGGAATGATGTATTTCGGAAGTGTCAAGGGACTGATCGGTTTTAATCCCGCACAATTCATCAAAAATACTTTTATACCTCCGGTCTATATTACCGGATTCCAGGTAAACAACAAGGAACTGATCGTCAACAACAGTCATTCCCCGTTAAAAGAATCCATTACGTTCACGAATCATATTACACTACCCTATGACCAGTCCACTATCAGCATTGACTTTGCTGCTCTGAGTTATACCGTTCCCGAAATGAATGAATACGCTTATAAAATGACGGGCCTTGACAGAGACTGGACCTACCTTAAAACCAACCGGAAGGCCTACTTTACAAAGCTCCCGCCGGGGAAATATACATTTAACGTGAAGGGTGCCAACAGCGGCGGCGTCTGGAATGAAAAACAGGCAAGCCTGGATATTTTGATCACACCACCCCTGTGGGGAAGTACTGCGGCATATATCCTCTATGTCTGTATGATCGGGGGTCTGGCATATCTTTTATTGCGTTTTTATACAACCCGGGCGAATGAAAGACATGCGCGGAAATTTGAATTGCTCGAAATCGAAAAAGAGCGGGAGATCTATCATGCGAAAATCGAGTTTTTTACCAATGTCGCACACGAAATACGCACGCCGCTGACATTAATAAAAATGCCGCTCGACAAGCTTATGAAAAATGAACATCGTCATCCTGAGATCAAAGAAAACCTGAGAACCATGGAAAAAAACACCAACCGGCTTATTGATCTGACTAATCAGCTGCTCGATTTCAGAAAAACAGAGACCGACAAGTACAGTCTTAATTTTGTAAAAACCGACGTCTCAGATCTGCTCAGGGAAAGTTTTTCAGACTTTCAACTCGCGGCAGAACAGAAAAATGTTCAGTTTAAACTGGAAATGCCGAGAATAGCATTGCAGGCGTCAGTGGACCCGGAGGCATTAAAGAAAATACTCAGCAACCTGCTGAATAACGCCCTTAAATATGCAGAGAGCAGGGTATTCGTGCAGCTTCTTCCGTTCAGCAGTGAGGACAAAGTGTTCATCATCGAAGTCAGAAATGATGGATATATTGTACCGTTTGATCAAAAGGAAAAAATATTTGAGCCTTTTTACCGCCTCAAGGAAACTGAAAAGCAGGCGGGCACGGGAATCGGATTACCGTTGTCGCGTTCGCTGGCAGAATCACACAAGGGAATCCTGGATTTGAAAAAGCCGGAAAACAACCTGAATGTGTTTCAATTGATACTTCCTGTTCACCAGGAGAAAGAATTCAATTTGCAACAGCACGAACCTGAACCCGTAACAACAGATCATACTGCGGTTGCGGAAGTGCCGGCTGACTCCTCCAGGCCTGCTATCCTTTTTGTAGAAGACAATAAAGAGATCCTGGATTTTATCTGCAGGGAGCTCCAGGTGGAATATATCATCCGTAAAGCCCTGAATGGTCAGGAAGCACTCGATATACTTACGGATGAAAATATACAATTGATCATTAGCGATATTATGATGCCGGTGATGGACGGACTCGAACTATGCAAAAGAGTCAAGACAAATCTTGAATACAGCCATATCCCGATCATTCTGCTCACGGCAAAAAATACGCTGCACTCAAAAATGGAGGGATTGGAAGTCGGCGCGGATGCTTACATAGAGAAACCATTTGCATTTGAATATCTGCATGCACAGATTTCAAACCTTTTGTCCAACAGAAATAAAATCAAAGAACATTTTGCCAGTTCGCCACTGGTTCATATTAAAAGTATCGGCTATTCAAAAGCAGATAAAAAATTCCTTGAACAATTAGACAGCATTATTCACCAGCATCTGACCAATATGGATATCGATGCGGAGAACCTCGCGAAGATCATGAACATGAGCAGGGCCACTTTTTACAGAAAAATAAAAGTATTATCGAATCTAACACCCCATGAACTGATCAATATTGCCCGGCTAAAAAAAGCTGCGGAATTGCTGGCGGAAGGAAATTATAAAGTGTACGAAGTGGCGAATATGGTTGGCTATACGCTGCAGACGAATTTTGCCCGGGATTTTCACAAACAGTTCGGCATGACTCCGACGGAATACGTCAATAGTTTAAAACTTGTATAAATGGTTAATTGTAAATGATCATTAACAATTATCAATTATCAATTAACCATTATCAAAGCTTTCCTTTTTTTAATTCGCTGACGGCAAAATCCGCGGCCCTTGCGGTCAGGGCCATATAGGTGAGCGAGGGATTCTGACAGGCGCTGGATACCATACAGGCCCCGTCGGTGACAAACACATTCGGCGCATCCCAGACCTGGTTCTGGCTATTTAATACCGATGTTTTCCGGTCATGACCCATCCTGGCCGTACCCATCTCATGAATCCCCTGTCCCATGGCATATTCCTTACTGTCCCATGAAGAAATATTTTTAACGCCTGCGGAATCAAACATATTTATTATTTCCCCGACGATGTCTTTTCGCATCGCCAGTTCGTTTTCCCTGAGCATTGCATCCATGGCCAATACCGGCAGTCCCCATTTGTCCTTCACATTTTTATCAAGTGTGATTTTATTATCGTGATAAGGCAGTATTTCACCAAATCCGGTTGCTCCGATGTGCCAGCCTCCCGGTTCTGTCAATGCTTCTTTTAAGTCGGCGCCAAGGGCGAGCTCTGCCACATCCCGGCTCCAGCCCTCACGGCTAGCACTTCCCTGGTATCCATATCCTCTTAAGAAATCCCGCTTGTCTCCAAACAGATTCGCAAAGCGCGGGATATAAAATCCGTTAGCCCTTCTTCCAAAATAATATTTGTCTGCAAAGCCGTCCACGGTTCCCTGCGCGCCCAACATATAGTGATGGTCCATCACATTATGTCCAAGTTCACCACTGCGGCTCCCGAGGCCTTCCGGCCAGATATCCGTTGCGGAATTCATTAACACCCATGCGCTGTTCAGCGACGAGGCATTGAGGAAAATAATTTTTGAATGAAATGTATATGTTTTATTCGTTTCGGCATCCAGCACTTCAACTCCGGATGCGCGCTTTTTTTCTTTATCAAAAATGATTTTTGTAACGATCGAAAAAGGCCGGACCGTTAGGTTTCCCGTAGCCATTGCGGCCGGGAGCGTAGAAGACTGCGTACTGAAATATGCCCCGAAGGGGCAGCCTTCCCAACAACGGTTCCTGAACTGACACTGGGTTCTTCCTTGTATCGGCGCAGTCAGGTTGGCAACACGACCGATAAACATATGGCGCCGGCCTCCGTAAAAAGATTTAATCCGGTCGGCCACATCTCTTTCCACACAATTCAATTCCATGGGTGGCAGAAAACACCCGTCCGGCAGCTGGGGAAGCCCTTCCTTTGATCCGCTGATGCCTGCAAATTTTTCCACGTATTCGTACCAGTGTTCAAGATCCTTATAGCGTATGGGCCAGTCCACGGCAATTCCATCCTTCGCATTTGCCTCAAAATCCAGATCGCTCCAACGATAACTCTGCCGGCCCCAGAGAAGGGAGCGTCCGCCCATCTGATAGCTCCGCCACCAGGTAAAAGGCTTTACTTCAACATAAGGGCATTCTTTTTCATTTACCCAGTAGTCCATGATGGGTTCCTGTGCTGCGGTGCCATACATGGCCCAGTCCCTCGAAATGACGGGATTATTTTCTTTTTGCTTGGCGGTTGCAGCGCCCCGGTGAGGAAAGTCCCAGGGATTTTTTGTCGCGGTAAGATAATCCTTGATATGCTCCAGGTTCCGGCCACGCTCGAGCATGAGGACCTTTAGTCCTTTTTCAGTAAGTTCTTTGGCGGCCCACCCACCGCTGATTCCAGAACCGATCACAATGGCATCGTAGGTATTCTGATGAGCGGCTTTATTGTTAATATACAAAGAATCACCAGGCATGTTTTTCTACACGATTTATAAATGAATTCAAAAGGGTCGTCCGCAGATCAAAGAATAAAACTCAGTTTATATATGCTCATGAAGAAAGGAATATTTCGCCTTTACGTGTAATCTGCGTTCATCAAATTGTTTTCAAAGCGTCTCATGTTGTACAACGTTGTCACAGCATCTTTTGATATATTCGTTGCTTATGGTAACAAAACCGCATTATACTATTCTCGACGGCTTGCGTGGCGTCGCATCTGTGATGGTGGTGGCCTTTCACATTTTTGAAGCGCATTCCACGAGCCATTCTGATCAGATAATAAACCACGGCTACCTGGCGGTTGACTTTTTTTTCCTGCTTTCGGGATTTGTTGTTGGCTATGCGTATGACGGCCGCTGGATCAAGATGACCATGAAGGAATTTTTCAAGATCCGGCTGATCAGGCTTCAGCCGATGGTTGTGATGGGTATGATCGTCGGCGCCGTTTGTTTTTACTTCCAGGATTCTGTATTGTGGCCCGCAATACACCATGTTCCGGTTTGGAAAATGTTGATCGTTATGCTGATCGGGTTTACGTTGATTCCTGTGCCAATATCCATGGATATCCGTGGCTGGCAGGAAATGCACCCGTTGGACGGGCCCGGATGGTCGTTATTCTTTGAATATATCGCGAATCTTCTGTATGCTGTTGTAGTGAGGCATTTTTCAAAATTGGCTCTCATGATACTTGTCTTCCTGGCAGGTTGCGCTTTAATTCAGCTCGCAGTGACAAGCCCGGCCGGCGATCTTATTGGCGGCTGGTCGCTGGATGGGGCACAGCTGCGTATCGGATTTACCCGGGTAATGTATCCGTTTTTTGCCGGGCTATTACTTTTCAGGACAGCCAGATTAACTTTTATAAAGAACGCTTTTTTGTGGTGCAGCCTTTTACTCATCATAGCCTTCGCCATGCCTAGAATCGGCGGTCCGTTATGGATGAATGGCCTGTATGATTCATTGAGCATAATCTTAGTTTTTCCGCTGATCATATACCTGGGTGCAAGCGGAAAAGAGACGGGTAAAGGATTATCAAAAATCTCTAAGTTTCTGGGAGATATTTCCTATCCGCTATATATCACGCATTATCCATTCATTTATATCTACACAGGATGGGTCAGTAATCATAAATTCACGATTCAACAGGCATGGCCGTTTTCGCTGCTCACTTTTGGATCGAGTATTTTAGTTTCCTGGGCCTGCCTGAAGTTGTATGATGAACCCATCAGAAAATGGCTAAAAAAGAAAGTGCTGGTAACTGCCAGCACCGGTAAGTAAATTATTTATGGCGTTGGTAAGTACGTATTGAAATAAATATGACCATCCAAACCCACGGCATATAGCGTTAAATTGCCATAATTTGTACAGGAAACAGCAACATTCGTTTGAAAATTTCCTGGCACTTCCTGCCAAACACTCCACCTGTTGTGCGATGATAACGGCGTGATGGTGGTTGCATGATAAAGCGGATTTTTATATGTTGAAAAATATATTTTACTATCTGCCGGATTAACCGCAAAAACGTATACGTTATCATTCAGGTCGCGGTAGGAAGCAACGGACAGGTTTGTTGTCAATCCGGGAATTACCTGCCAGACATTCCACTTACCTGAGTTGGTTACAAAATCACCGCTCATAAACGCTGAACTCCGGGTATCATATGTCATTGTGATCCATTGTATCTGATTACTCAGATCCTTTGCAAAAAGATAGATGCGGCCATACTGCGGATCGTTGTCAAAATGCAGAGATTCCAGAGACACGTTGGTTGGCATCGGATCCGGTAATGGCGCTAAGCCTTTCCACACCGATTTCCTCGAATTGTATTCATTCAGATAAATCTGATTATCCGTTTCGCCCTTTATAAATAAAAAAATGTTATTGCCGGTGTTATCCGGGCTGGTTACTGTTGGCGCTACATCTGTCCTTCCATCCAGCGGTGTCCAATTGTTTGGCCAGGTAACCTGACCAGAATTATTGTCGAACCGTCCAAGATTAAAATAAAGCTGGTTGTTCAGGTTTTTACCGAATACGTACAGATCGCTGAAAGGTAAACCGTGAAACCAGCTAACAGCATCGACCGAAACATTGGACAGGAAGTTACCGGGAATTACAGAAAAAGGATTTGCGCTCACCGAATAATATATATTCTTGACATTTACGCCGTTTCCAATGATCATTTGGGGTGTAGCCTCCGGAATACATACCGGCACATTGGTTGTGCCCGAAGCGCTGATTGTGTGCCAACCCTGCCACTGCGCCTGTCCCGTGAAACTGACCAAAAAGAGCAAGCAGGCAATTACCAAACGCTGGATCTGTAATTTCATTTTCATGATTTATAATTTTAAGTGTTTTTTGGATCTTATTTATATCCTCTGTATTGATCGTAAAGTTTTTCAAAAAGGAAACAATCGTTGCTTTCAATGATCAATACGCACAGAATTGTATTTTTGCGAAGTAACTTTCGCTACTATGTTTCTCCAATCGCTGCCAACATCATTAAATGTCACAAATGCGCCGACACCGCCCGTGTACAGCGATCATTTTTTATACTCCGAGCAGCTGCAAAGGCCCTATGAATGTCCCGAACGCCCGTCGGGTATGGGACTGCTGATCACGGGAAAAGGCAATTGCGATTTTTATGTCAATGGAATCAGAAACCGGGTCCATCAGCATACAGTATTATTTGTAAACCGCAGCAGCCAACTGGCCATCCGCATTTTGGAAAAAGATGCGGCTCCCACACTCCTGTTCTTCAATTCCAGGCTTCCGGATCTTATTCAGCAAAGCCTCATCCATGGAGACGATGTACCGCTTGATGAAACGGTTGATACACTGCCGTTTGACTTTTCCTTTCTCGAGAGAATGCATCATGATCCGGATCTGCATCAAACGATTTCATCCCTGATCGCACTGGGAAGCAATTGCTCTTCGTTCGCTTCATTAAAAGCGGATATTATCATCAGGAACCTCTTTGAGGATTTACTAAAGGAAAACCAGGACGCCTTCAGGCTCTCAAAAAATATTCATGCCATGAAAGCGGCTACCCGGCTTGAAATCTTTAAAAGGGTTTCCTTGGCGAAGGACTGGATGGAGGAAAATTTCCATTCCAATATCACACTGGAAGAGATCGCAGCCCTGGCAGCGATGAACAGCCAGCATTTCCTGCGGATGTTCCGGCAGATCTATCATATCACTCCGCATCAGTACCTGATCGAATTAAAACTAAAAAAAGCGAAGCATTTGCTGGATACTACCCAACAAACGGTTACGGAGATTTGTCACGCGATTGGCTTTGAAAGTATTTTCTCCTTCAGTGTTCTTTTTAAGAAGCGGTTTGACTTCGCACCTTCCCATTTCCGAAAAGCCTGATAAAAATTCTCCATTTTCGATAAACTGGTTCTGCTGCGACCCGATACTTTTGTTTCATTCATAATCAAAAACACAGACGATGGGACAATTAACGACTTCCGATTTCAGCGAGTTTAAACTTCGGGTCAATATTAAAACAACCGTTGAGAATGCCTATAAAGCCTGGGCCACTCCCGCCGGTCTCGAATCCTGGTTCTTAAGAAAGGCTGTTTTCAAAAATGAAAAAGGAGAATCAAGGAAGGCTGACGATCCTATTCAGGAAAAGGATGACTACACCATATTTTTTCATGGCTACCCGGACTCGGTGGCGGAAAAAGGAAAAGTATTACAAGCGAACGGCAAAAATCTTTTCAGTTTTACTTTCTCTAAAGGCTGTCCGGTTTCGATTTCCATTTATCAGGAACACAACGAGATCATGGTGGAATTGTTCGAAAGTAAATTACCTACCGACGAACAGACCATCATACGACACTATATCGGCGATTCAAAGGGATGGATATTTTATCTGACGAATCTGAAATCTATTTTGGAAGGGGGCCTTGACCTGCGTAACAAAAATGAGGAAATCAACAATGTTATCACCGCGTAATGACTTACCTTATGTCATCATTCATCCCATAATTTCCTGCCATGCCATCATCTGATAAACAGACTATTTCCAGCCGGAATTCACGACGCCGCTTTATAAAAAACGCATTGACCGCAACTGCCGGTTTCTATATTGTTCCCAGGCATGTGTTGGGAAGAGGTTTTATCGCTCCCAGTGACAAACTCACGATCGCCGCCATCGGCGCGGGTGGCAAGGGCCAGGACGATATCGATCATTTCTTTAAAAGCGGGAAGGCCAATATCGGTTTTCTCTGTGATGTGGACGACCGGCAGGCCGTTGAATCAAGGAAGAGTTTTCCCAACGCAAAATATTATAAGGACTTCCGCGAAATGCTTTCGAAGGAAGGCAAACATATTGACGCCGTATCGGTATCCACCCCCGATCACACGCATGCTATTGCCGCCATGGCCGCGATGCAGTTGAATAAACATGTGTATGTACAGAAACCACTCACGCACGATATTTATGAAGCGCGCATGCTCACCCAGGCGGCGCACCGGTATAAAGTAGTCACGCAAATGGGCAACCAGGGATCATCCGGAGATGGCGTTCGTCAATTGGTCGATTGGTACCGCGCAGGAACCATCGGCGATGTGCACACCGTATATTGTTTTACCGACCGGCCGATCTGGCCGCAGGGAATTGAAAGACCAAAAACCGCTTCACCCATTCCGGCGGAA
>Ga0066787_10000045_pt1 | contig 18119 bp, 15 predicted proteins | sample OrgsoiDNA2013047_FD_70942 | JGI IMG/M metagenome (GOLD analysis project Ga0066787, IMG submission 70942) | Permafrost soil microbial communities from the Arctic, to analyse light accelerated degradation of dissolved organic matter (DOM) -... | ecosystem: Environmental > Terrestrial > Soil >...
TGAGTTCGCGGCCAAATTTGCTGCTGAATCGCGTATCGGGAAACTGTCGACCGTCTTTGCCGCCCTCGCGATCTTTATCAGTTGTCTCGGGCTTTTCGGGCTCGCGTCTTTCGTCGCCGAACAACGCACAAAAGAAATCGGCGTGCGCAAAGTGCTGGGCGCCTCTGTATTTAATGTTTGGAAAATGTTGTCGAAGGATTTCGTGATCCTGGTCCTCATTTCACTGGCCGTCGTAACGCCAACCGCCTATTATTTCATGCACAACTGGCTGCTGAATTATCAATACCGAACCGGGATTTCCTGGTGGATCTTTGCCGCATCGGGGATCGGCGCGCTGGTCATTACCCTGCTGACGGTGAGCTATCAGTCGATAAAGGCGGCGCTGGCGAATCCGGTCCATAGCCTTCGCTCTGAATAATTGATAATTGATAATGGTTGATTGATAATGAAAGGGATAATTTATTGACAAACATTAATCAGCATTAACAATTAACCATTAACCATTAACAATTAAATTCAGTTCATTCTGATCAAAACAGCTTTGTCCGCACTCGCTCTGCGGCCGCTGCAACTGTCTTCCAGTACATTGTTCAGGACAGAATCGTCGGAAAAAAAGATTTGCCTGTATTTTCCCCAGTAATTTTCTTTGCAGCTTGTATCAGCAATATAAAGCACGTCATCTCTTGTGATATATATTCCGCCGACTTTGAAATCAGAGTTTTCAAAACTTGTCTCAAAAGTTCCATCCGCTTTGAATTCCACAATTCCCCTCATATCATTACCATATTTTGCTTTCCAGCGTCCGATGTTTCTGTCTTTCGGAGGAACAAAAGCGAATAACACGCCACTGGCAATAAGTACAAACGCGAATAATGATTTTCTCATATCGGAATATTTTTATGAAGTTACTGGTATACACGATGAGTTCACTATAAAGGCTTTCGTCTTAATGCTCTCTTTTCTATGAACTGCCATGAAGCAAGAGCAAGCAGCACGGTAATAATGACCACCACAAAAAGATAACCGATGAAATTCAGCTGCCTGCCTTCCACGGACTGCACCATTAGCTGAACGGGATAGGCGTACAGATAAATTCCATAAGAAAGATCCGTCTTTATAAAACGTAATGGATGAATACCCAGCGCAACATACAGGATCGTATAGGTAAAGAAGGGAAAGTCCAGTAAATGACCGGCTCCAGGCAAGAAATATACGGAAACTGCCCACAACAAAAACGAGATGATCCAGATTCTAAAATTAAACCGGGCTTGCTCCCGATACAGATAAAACAAGCACCCGGTTAAAAAATATATCCCGAGACCAGAATCCCAGATTAATTGCTTTGGAATTTTATCCATAAAAGAAAACAAATACGATACACTGAGGAAAAATAACAAAGCACATACCCATACGATCAGCAAAAAATTCCGGTGTTTAAAAAATTTGATTGCATGAGCAAGGACCAGCAAAAGATATAATCTTACTTCAACGGGAATTGTCCAGAGAGATATATTTACAGGCTGGCCGCCAAAAGCACCCGGCAGCCAAAGCGAGGTCTTCACCATCGAAATGTTTACCAGTACAAATCTCATCATTAACGGATCAGTAAAGTAAACGGCAAACGGCTGCACAGAAAAAAATGCGCCGACAATTAATGTTACGAGCACAATATTCACAAAGAGTCCCGGCCAGATCCGTAAAAATCTTTTGTAAAGAAAAGCTTTAACCGATGAAGATCTGTCGAGACTTCTGCTGACCAGAAAGCCGCTGATCACAAAAAATATCGCGAGACCGATGCCGCTTAATGAATAGTGTCCTGATGTAATGCTGACCAGCGGCTCCTTTTCACCGATTCCCCGTAAATCATAAGAATGTGAGAGCAATACACCGGCCGCAGCAATAAGTCTTAATAAATCGAAATTATTATGATTTCTTGTTAGCCGGTTTTGTACATCATTCATGATGGGCTTGAGCTTAGGGGCCTAGGCTTTACTGAGTTTTTCAACCGCTTCATCGATCGTCTCCTTCTTCTTCGCAAAACAGAAACGCAGGACGAGATCGTCTTTGCCGGACTGGTAAAACGCGGACACTGGAATGGCAGCGACGCCATGACGAGCCACGAGGTCCTTGGCGAATTCGGCGTCGGGTTTGGAAGAAATGTCTTTGTACGAATAGATCTGGAAATAACTGCCATGCGTGGGCAGGGCGCGAAACCGCGTGGCGGACATTTTCTCCTGGAAATAATCTCTTTTCTTCTGCATGAAATCCGGCAGCGAACTATAGTGCACAGATTCTTTTAAGAAGCCGGCCAGCGCCACCTGCGTCGGGTTGAAACAGCTAAAGGCATTGAACTGGTGCACTTTCCGGAACTCTTTGGTCAGCCATTCCGGCGCCACACAATACCCGAGTTTCCATCCCGTACAGTGATACACTTTGCCAAATGAAAAACACACAAAGCTTCTTTCAAACAAATCCGGATAATGCAGAATCGAGTAATGTGGTTTGCCATCCAGGATGATATGTTCATACACTTCATCCGACACAATAAAAATATTCGTGTCCTTCACAAATGCACGCAGGGCTTCAATATCCTCAATCGACAATACCGCGCCGGTCGGGTTGTGCGGCGAATTCAGGATGATCGCTTTTGTCTTTGAGGTTTTTGCGGCGCTGACTTTTTCCCAGTCGATTTTATACGAAGGATATTCCAGCGGAACGGTCACCGGGATCGCGCCGTTCACAACAATATTTGGAATATAACTGTCATAAGCCGGTTCAAAAACAATCACTTCGTCACCGGCCTGCAGGATAGTCGTGAACGCGGTATATATCGCGTAGGTCCCTCCGGCCGTGATCGTGATCTCGGTTTGCGGGTTGACCGATTGATTATAGAGCGACTGAATTTTTTCTGCAATGGATTCCAGCAACGGTGGATGACCCGGCATCGGGGCATACTGGTTGAAACCGTCTTTCATCGCCTTGTTCACGAGCTCCACCAAGTCCGCGTTCATCGGGAAATCCGGGAAACCCTGTCCCAGATTGATCGCTTTTGCTTTTGTCGCAAGACCGCTCATCACGGTGAAGATCGTTGTTCCTACACTGGGAAGTTTACTATTGAATTCCATAAAACCGTGATAATTGATAATTGATAATTGTTAATTGTTAATGCTGACTGGTATCTATGAACGAATTACCACTTTCATTAACAATTAACAATTATCAATTATCCATTTTAAAGGTATTCGTCTCCGATATTGCGACGCACTTCCGCTACATAGTCTTTGATCTCCTGTTCTTTTTCTCTCTTACACACAAGCAGCACGTCGTGGGTATCGACGACTATAAAATTGTCGAGGCCCTGCAGTACGATCAGCTTGTTGTCGCCGGAGTGCACGATGCACCGCGCGGCATCGATGATCATCACATTCTTCCCTGCGACGGCATTGTCGAGATAATCTTTTTCGAGATTCTCATGCACACTGTTCCAGGTGCCGAGATCGCTCCAGCCGAACGACGCGGGGATCACATATACATTGTTGGCCTTCTCCATGATGCCGAAGTCGATCGAAATATTGGTACACAGCGGGTAAATATGTTCCAGCGCTTTTTTCTCTTCGTGTGTATTGAAGGCGTCCTTCTCCGCGACGAACACATCATACATTTCGGGCAGATAGGTTTCAAATGCCTTGATGATATTCTTCACCTGCCACACGAAGATGCCGGCGTTCCAGAGAAAATCACCGCTCGCGAGAAATGTCTTGGCGAGTTCGAGATTTGGTTTTTCTGTAAATGTTTTTACTTTATACACGTTGTCGGTCACTGACTGCAATTCACGTTGTATATATCCGTAGCCGGTATTCGGTTTCAGCGGCTGGATGCCGAGCGTGATCAGCGCATTGTGTTTGGTTACAAAACTCAGGGCCTCGAGACAGACTTTTTTGAACGCGATCCTGTCCAGCACGAGATGATCCGCGGGCGCCACGATCAGCATGGCTTTTGGATCCATCTGCATCAGCTTAAAAGAAATATAGGCGATACAGGGCGCGGTATTTTTGCGTGAGGGTTCCCCCAGGATATTTTCCTTGCGGATATGCGGCAGTTGCGCCTTTACGATATGCATGTATTCGAAAGAAGTGACCACATAAATATTTTCCGGCGGGATAAAATCGGTCAGCCGTTCAAAGGTTCCCTGGATAAGGGTCTGGCCGGTATTTAATATATCGAGGAACTGTTTGGGAAAGTCCTGCCGGCTCATGGGCCAGAAGCGGCTCCCGATTCCTCCCGCCATGATAACCGCATACTGGTGTTCGTTCATTTTAGCGTTTTAAATGTTGTGTTGGATGACGGATGATGGTTGACGGATGACGGTGGTGATTGTCTAGAATGGTACCATTACCCATTATCAATTATCCATTATCAATTATCCATTAAATTATCCCCTCCTTAATGAGATCATGGATATGCACAAAGCCCGCATACCGATCCCCTTCCATCACCGGCAGCTGGCTGATATCCCTGGAACGCAAAACCTCCAGCGCCTCCACGGCCAGGGCGTCTTTCTGTATCGTAACGGGTCTTGCACTCATGATATCTTTTGCATGCACCGTTGCGGGATTCACATCCTTCTCCAGCATCCTTCTCAGATCGCCGTCCGTGATAATACCCAGCAATTCATTGGCCGCCCCGACAACAGCCGTGGCGCCTAGCCGTTTGGACGTCATCTCCATGATCACTTCTTTCAGGGTAGCCGACGGACCGACCGCTGGTTTCGCATTGTGTATACAGATATCGCTCACGCGGAGATAGAGTTTTTTTCCGAGTGTGCCGCCGGGATGAAACCGCGCGAAGTCGTCCGTGCCGAAGCCTTTCATCTCCATCAATGTGATGGCGAGCGCGTCGCCCATCACGAGCTGGGCCGTTGTGCTGCTCGTTGGCGCGAGGTTGTATGTGCAGGCTTCTTCCGAAACCGTTGTGTTTAGAAATATGTCCGCCTTTTTCGCTAGCATCGACGATTCGCTGCCCACCATACCAATGAGTTTGTTTTTCCCGCCGAGTAAGGGGAGCAGGAGTTTTATTTCGGGGCTCTCGCCGCTTTTGCTGATGATCATCAGGATATCGTCTTCCCCCACCATGCCCAGGTCGCCATGGATGGCGTCGGCGGCATGCATAAACGCTGCGGGTGTGCCGGTGGAATTGAACGTGGCGACGATCTTTTGTGCGATGATGGCGCTCTTGCCGACCCCGCTAATCACCACCCTTCCTTTGCCGGCGGCGATCAGTTCCACGGCGCCCACGAAGGCATCGTTGATATAGGATTCCATCGCTGCAATGGCTGCGGTTTCTTTGCGAACGATTTTCAGGCCGGAAGCCAGGATGTTTCCCTTGGTCATGGATGGGTGCAAAATTATGTCTTTTCACAGGCCTTCAAGGCGCGAAATGCGGAATTTTTAACAAAAAACGCTTTCACCTGGCCGTCCTTTTTGGTAACTTCGCCAGCCTTCAAATGCCAGGAGCGCTGCGAAGCGCCCGGGCCTTCACTTTGGGCCATCCGTATAAACGACTGCCTGCCTTTCATCAAAATTGACTAACTTAAAAAAATGGCAACAACCTCAGCAAAAAAACCTGAACCGAAGAGAAAACCGACCCTGTACAATAAAGACGCCCCGCCCGGCATCGTGGACCCGAAACTGCTAAAACATTTACAGGAACATTTCGGATTTGACGGTTTCAAACAAAACCAGGGCGCGATCATACAATCCGTGTTAAGTGGAAAGGATACCTTCGTGATCATGCCGACCGGCGGTGGCAAATCACTTTGCTACCAGCTCCCCGCCATGATGAGCGAAGGCGTGGCCATCATCGTGAGCCCCCTGATCGCTCTTATGAAGAACCAGGTAGATCTGGTGCGTGGTTATAGCGACCGCGATAATGTGGCGCATTTTCTCAATTCCACCCTTACCAAGAAACAGATAAAAGTCGTCCATAACGACCTGCTCAGCGGTCATACCAAGATGCTCTATGTGGCGCCGGAAACGATGACCAAACAGGAGAACCTCGATTTCTTCAACGATCTCAAGATCTCTTTCTTCGCGGTGGACGAGGCCCATTGTATTTCAGAATGGGGGCACGACTTCCGTCCCGAATACCGCCGCCTCCGCGAGATCATGGATCTGATCAACCCGAAGATCCCTGTGATCGCCCTAACAGCCACGGCTACCCCAAAAGTACAGAGCGACATCATCAAGAATCTTTCGCTCCGCAACCCGGAAATTTTTATATCCTCCTTCAACCGGCCAAATCTCTACTACGAGATCCAGCCCAAGGTGAAAAAGGACCAGACCATCCGCAGCATCGTGAAATTTATTCTCGGCCACAAGGGCAAGAGCGGCATCATCTATACGCTCAACCGCAAAACGACGGAAGAGCTGAGCGACATGCTGGTGGCCAACGGGATCAAATCCGTCGCCTATCACGCGGGACTTGATTCCAAATTGCGGGCGGAACGGCAGGACCTGTTTATGAATGAAGACGTACAGGTGATCGTCGCCACCATCGCTTTTGGCATGGGGATCGACAAACCCGATATCCGTTTTGTGATCCATTATAATATTCCCAAATCAATCGAAAACTATTACCAGGAAACCGGTCGTGCGGGCCGCGACGGACTTGAAGGCCTCTGTGTTTTGTATTATTCGCATAAGGACGTGCAGAAGCTGGAGCATTTTATGAAGGACAAGCCTTTGTCGGAAAGAGAAGTAGGCGCGCAGCTGATCAATGAAACCGTGGGCTATGCCGAGACCGGTGTATGCCGCCGTAAGGTTTTGATGAGTTATTTCGGAGAGGCATACGACGCACCAAACTGCGGCGAATGCGATAATTGTCGTCACCCGAAGGAACGGGTCGAAGCAAAAGAAAATGTGTGCAAGGCCCTGAAAGCCATCAAGGCTTTGGATGAACGCTTTGCGACCGACTATACCGTGAACGTGATCGTGGGCAAACTCACGCCCCAGCTGATGATGTTCCGTCACGAGGGACTGGAAGAATTTGGCATCGGCAACGATGAGACCGAATACTACTGGAACTCGTTGATGCGCCAGATGCTGCTGGAGGACCTGCTGAAAAAAGATATAGAAGAATACGGCGTGCTGAAGATCACGAAGAAGGGTCATGATTTTCTGAAGAAGACCCGGAGTTTTATGATCGTGCTCAACAATGCCTTTGAAGAAGCGAATGCGGAGGATGATGAGGAAGCAGCAGAAGCCGTTCCCGAAATCGTGTCGAGTGACGAGAAGCTGTTTACGATGCTGATGGACCTGCGTCAGAAGGAATCAAAGAAGAAGGGTCTGCCACCCTTTGTGCTGTTTCTGGAGAATTCGATCCAGGACATGGCAACCTATTACCCAACCACCACGTTAGAACTGGAAAGATGCCAGGGTGTGTCGAAAGGAAAGGCGATCCGGTATGGCAAACCCTTTATCGAACTGATCGCCGAATATGTGGAAGAGAACGATATCGAGAAGCCGGATGATTTTGTGATGAAGACGGTGGCGAACAAGAGCATCAACAAAGTATATATCATCCAGCAAATGGATAAGAAGATCCCGCTGGAGACCATTGCGAAGAACAAGGACATGCGGCTGGACGCGCTGCTGGAGAATATGGAAACCATTGCCGCCAGCGGAACGAAGCTGCACCTGGATTATGTGATCGACGAGATGCTGGATGAGAGCGAGCAGGATGAGATCCTCGATTATTTCAAGGGTTGCGAGACGTCTTCGCTGCAGCTGGCGCAGCAGGAGTTGGCTGATGGGAATTATACCTGGGAACAGCTGAAGCTGATGCGGATCAAGTTTTTGAATACCTATGGAATGTAGCATTCCCTGTTTAATAAAGAATCCGCTGAAAATGACGACCATTCAGCGGATTTTCATTTTCTACACCTTCTCATACTTCCGGCATTTGCCTTTGTTAGCAGGTTTACTATTTCTCAGCAAGCGGACTGCCATTTTTCAGCAAAGGCAAGCCGCGTCGGGTGTTTTAAATTTCCGGCAAATACACGCCTGATGCGCATAGTAGTCTTTTAGTGACAGACACCGTTTTTGCGCATCAGCCGAAGGCCGGAAATTCAAAACATCCCTCCTGCTTGAAAATAGTATATGGCAGACCTGCTATATCATTAAAGGATGATATTTATATATTTAGGCGTAAACTTTACCCATGCTTACCTTTCCTAAATCGTCAAATTCCCTTATTTTTGCCGCCTTGTATCACGAAAGTGGAACAGTTTACGGTTTTGCCGAACTTTGTTCCGGATTTGTTCAATCAAGATATTCAATCGCTGACTGTAAAACTTCAGCGGTCGAGGGGTGCGGTAGCTCAGTTGGTAGAGCAAAGGACTGAAAATCCTTGTGTCGGCGGTTCAATCCCGCCCCACACCACGAATAAAATGAAGCGATTATGATATTTAATTCATAATCGCTTTTTCTTTGGATACAACAATCCGGTTTCCGACAGGCCAAAGAAGGTAATCTGGTAGACTTACAAGCCTCAATCATTCGTACTTACATTCGTCCTCATTGAAGTAATGGCTATTCATACAAAGGAAATGCGTGTTAGAGAATTGCATCCAGGGAATGTCCTCTTTTTGCTATCCCAATCCTTATAGGCAGGTATTCATATATTTATTTAACCAATAAAAGAAACAAAATGGAAGATTTCGTTTTCTTATTTCGTCAGCCTGATATTGATCGCAGCAAATTATCTCAAACAGAAATGCAGGTTATTTTTCACAAGTGGGATAATTGGTTTGGCGGCATTGCAGCCCAGGGAAAAATCAGTAATATGGGTATCCGACTTGTCGCACCAGGTAAAGTGCTTAAAGCAGGTGGGGTTATTACAGACGGACCTTTTGTCGAAATCAGAGAGCGGTTAAACGGGTTCATCGTTGTTAAAGCCGACAGTTTAGAGGAGGCTGTAACTTTGGCGCATGGCTGTCCGGCATTGGAATTTAATGGATCAGTGGAAATCAGGCCGGTTTCAATGAGCGAACAGCTTAAAGGCACTCTGCTTGCTTCCTGAAAAATGTTTTTTATTATGATGGAGGAAAATGAAGCTTTAAAACAATTATTTCAAAAAGAATTTTCCAAAATAGTTGCTGTTATAAGCAAACAATTCGGGCTGCAGCATATTGAAATAGCCGAAGACATTGTAAGTGAAACATTTTTACAGGCTTTGGAAACATGGAGAACCAAAGGGACACCCGCTAACCCCACCGCCTGGATTTATAAAGTAGCGCAGCGAAAAATATTATACCATTTTCGCAGGGGAAAGATCTTTGCGCAAAAAATAGTCCCCAATCTTACATTAAACCAGGAAAAAAATGAAGAGATGGCATCACTGGATTTTTCTCCTCAAAATATCAAAGATAGCCAGTTACAAATGCTTTTTGCCGTTTGTAACCCGGCGATTGCCAGCGAAGCCCAGATCGGGCTTGCGCTGCGTATTCTATGCGGATTTACCATTTATGAAATTTCAAAAGCTTTTTTATCAAATGAAGAAACAATAAAAAAAAGATTGTTCAGGGCCAAAGAAAAATTACGGGCCGATAAAGTCAAAATGGAATTACCCCCTGAAAAAGAAATCGAGCAGCGACTTGATAATGTATTGCATATTATCTACCTGTTGTTTACAGAAGGTTACTATTCCAAAACACAAAATGAAGTCTTAAGAAAAGACTTTTGTTTAGAAGCTATGCGCCTGTGCCTGCAGCTTACAGAATATGATAAGACAAATATGCCAAAAACAAATGCGCTATTGGCGTTAATGTGTTTTCATGCCTCGCGGTTCAGGGCCAGGCTTGCCAGCGATGATACGTATATACTTTATGAAAATCAAAACCAGGACTTGTGGGATACGGCACTTATTAAACAGGGAACGCATTTCCTGCAGCTTTCGGCAAAAGGAAACGATGTAAGTTCCTATCATGTTGAAGCACGAATTGCTTCTTTGCATTGTCAGAAAGAAGATGGAAAGGAAAAATGGGGGGAAATTTTACACTTGTATAACCAACTACTTTTCCTAAATTATTCCCCGGCTGTTGCTCTCAACAGAACCTTTGCTCTATACAAAGCATTTGGTCCGCAGACAGCGCTGGCTGAAGCAAAGAAACTGAAATTAGAGAACAACTATTTCTATTTTATATTAATGGGTGAGCTTTATAAAAACATCGATACCGGAAATGCGAAAGCCAGTTTCTTAAAAGCTTATTCATTAGCTCAAACACAAACCGATAAACAAGATCTGCAGAAGAAAATCGACAACCTGATTTAAAATACATATTCATTTTCTCCATTCCTTGTATCCCTATCAATATTTAGTTGTCCATAAACCATTTAACTTTTAAAAATTAAAATTATGACAACTACTTAAAAGGTTTCGAGGTTAATTCACCTTGAAGCAATATTTTAGGCGCCCCGAACGCGTTTAAGAGTTGCTGGAAGAACAAAAAATATTTTTACTTTTCTGTCCCCTTTTTGCACTACCAGTTCTTATTGTGATAAATACAATTTCATTTTTAACAAGTAAAATTATATTAATCATGGCAAAGGTAATTTTTGGAAACCATTCTTCGGTTATAGTTCCGCGGCAAGACCGGGAAAGCATTCGTAAATTTTATTGTGATATCCTTGGCGGCAAAATCACCAAAGCGGAAGATGACAGGGACTTCCTTCGTTTAGGAGAAAATTTCTATATCGCGTTTCTCTATGGGGATGTCGCTGATGAGAGCGAGTTCTTACGATCTGCGCGATCGATCTGGCTGGAAATCAAGTCCGACAACGTGGAAGAAATGACGCAAAGAATTCTTGATTTCGGTGTCAGGAAGCTTGATATACCAAGCCCCCTTTTCTACTTTCAGGCTCCTGGGGGACAATGTCTCCGGCTCGTTGGAATCGACGAAGACCTCTCCTTTTATGAGGGGACCGGGGTAGGCCCGGACGTGGCAAAGGTAAAAGAAGCGGTCAAAAAACTGTAGTTGCAATTGAGTTTCAAGACTCATTCACAGTAATAAAATAAATATCATAAACGGCAAGAGTTATAAATTATTAACCAATAAATAAAATTAAAAATGGAAAGGAAAAATGATTTCAACAGCAGTATCTCTGCAAAAATCAACGCGGGCGAAGCAGTCAAAAGGATCAGCAAAGTTCCTGAGTGGTGGGGAATAACCTTTAGCGGAGGTTCCGAAAAACAAAATGATCATTTTATAGTAAAGATGGGAGGCGATTCTTTCTTTAACTTGATTGTAGAAGAATTAATTCCTGGCAAAAGAGTTGTTTGGCTAATTACAGATTGCAACATGCCCTGGTATTCGGATAAAAAGGAATGGGCAAATACCAAATTAATTTTTGATCTCACGGACAATAATGGTGTAACAGATCTGATTTTTACCCATGAAGGCCTTACACCGGACGTTGAGTGTTACAAGGACTGTGCACCAGGCTGGACCCATTGGATCAAAACAAGTTTATTTTCCTATTTTACTACGGGGAAAGGCGTTTTTCGCCCCGCTACCAAGTGAAACATCGCCAAATAGATGGGCTCTATGTTTATCCGGCCTTTAAGGCCAGCTGAACAGCAATCTCGAAATTGATAATCCTTGTATCGGCGGTTCAATACCGCCCCACACCACGAATAAAAATATAAGGCTGGATTTTTGCTTTGAATGTTATCAGTCCAGTAGCCTTGAAAGTGTTGAGGATACTTTATTGCAGATCTTGTACGTTAAGCCGGAGCTCATTTTGAGCGAAGGCTGTCTTCGACAGGCGTAGTCATTCTGAACGAAGGCTATTGACCGGGTTCGCCAGGGCTGCTTTGATGGCCTGGAAACTTACCGTTAACCAGGCAATGGCAATAGATGATGCAATGGTGATAACAAAAACACCTGGGCCCATTGGAATACGGAACGAAAAATTATTTAGCCAGTTGTGCATAAAATAATATGCAACCGGCGCTGCAATGGCAAATGCCACACCAATAAGCAACATAAATTCTTTTGAAAACAGGGAAATTATATTGCCCACCGAAGCGCCTAACACTTTGCGAATGCCAATTTCTTTTGTTCGCTGCACTGCCATAAACGATACCAGCCCATACAGACCAAGACATGATATAAAAATGGCTATACCCGCAAATATTTTATACAATCGCGATAACTGGTTTTCCTGCTCATAAAAACCGGCTATTTTATCATCCAGAAACTGGAATTTGTAAACGTACTCTGGGTACGCGGTATTCCAGTTTTTTTCAATAAAAGCAAGTGTCTGTTGCAGGTGTTCGGGCCGTATTTTAACTGCCATGGTCCCGTACACATAATTCCACGGGGCCATCACAACAGGGTACATTGCATCTTTCATAGATGAAGCATTAAAATCTTTTACCACACCCACCACCGGGCCCTTCAATGTGCCGCCCCAAAAATCAATTTTTTTGCCTATTATATCCTGCGGGTTGCGTATACCGAGCTGCTTAACAAGTGCCTCATTAACCACAAATTCCCTTACTGTATCAGATGGCCGGTAAGGGCTGCCTGCAACCATTTGCAAACCGTATGTTTTAAATACATCTGCGTCAGCCCACTTAAGGTCTGTATTAAAATCAACGGGCTTTGCGGCATTGTTAAATCTAAAGTCGCTGCCCCAGTGCGAGTCGTCGGTAATGGCAAAAGCGCCATAGCTAACGTTTTTTATAGAAGGCTGCTGCAACAATTGTGTTTTTAGCGCTTCACGTTTGGTCATGCTTAAGCTATCGCCCGGCATATTAATGTTAACAATCGCATCTTTATCAAAACCCATAGGGGCGGTTTTAAAATAATTCATTTGCCGAACAACTATTAAGGTGCCTATTATTAAAGTCTGCGCAACCGTAAACTGCAACACTACCAGTACACGCCTTAACGAAATGCCGCCAATGGCTTTAGTGGTAAGTTTACTTTTAAGTGCTGTAATAGGGTTAAAGCCAGCTAATATTACTGCAGGGTAAAGACCAGATAGCAATGTAACCACAATTAATACGCCTGCCATAAATAGCATTATGGCTATACTGAACTGCACGGTGATACCAGTTTTAAGCAACTGGTTTAAAAAAGGCAGCGCGCTGTAAGCTATAGCTACAGCAACTATTACGGAGAAGAACGTGATGATAAATGTTTCGCCCAAAAACTGCCATACCAATTGCTTTTTCTGGCTGCCCAACACTTTGCGCACACCCACTTCTTTGGCACGATTGACAGCCTGCGCTGTTGCCAAATTAATAAAGTTTATACAGGCAATTATCATTAGAAAGAGACCAATCAGGCTTAAGGAGGCAATCAGTTCTCTGCTAAAAGTATGGTGGTTATAATTACCAAACCTGCTGTCGAAATGTATTTCTGTCAGAGGCTGTGCAAAAAATATTCTTCGGGCTGCGTATTCTGCTGTTTCGTGCCTTTTGGTAAAGTCAACCAGGTTTTTATTCAGTTGCTCATATGTCATGCCAGGGGGAAGGGTTACAAAAGTGTTGAGGTCGCCATTATTGCTGCCCCAGTCGTCTGATGATTCGTTGTTGTTTGTTTTTAAAGAAAGCGCGACGGCTATCGGAAAGTCAGTATTGACGGGAAGGTTTTTTAGTATGCCGGTTATTTTGCAAATTTTATGGTCTTTGTATTTTATGGAACGACCTAATGCTTTTCTCCAATCGCCAAAATAGCGCTCTGCTGTTTCCTGTGTAACCACCGCCGTGTAAGGCTCAGCCAGTGCAGTTTTCGGATCGCCTGCAAGAAAAGGGAAATTGAACATCTCAAAAAAATGCGGCTCAATAAAAAATAATCCTTGTTCGTCAAATTTCTTTTGTGTAGCCTTTTTTCCATCATCCATTACCGTTATCTGGTCGCCGGCAGAACCGTAGATAGTTGATATATTTTCAAACTGCGGGTAATCGTTCCTTAACTGTTTTGCTGCAGGAAAACAGGTGCCTGCTGAGTAATGGATGCCATCTGGTAATTTAAACTGACTGCCTATGCGGTAAATACGTTGTCTGTTGGTATGAAAATTATCAAAACTGGTTTCAAACTGTATCACAAGGAATATCAACAGGCATGCTGCTACACCGATCGCCAGACCTGTAATATTTATAAGCGCAAAAGCCTTGTTATGGTTAATATTTCTCCAGGCGGTTTTTAGATTGTTTTTAAACATAAATCTCTTATTTCTGCTGTTATCCTCTGTACATCGGTCATCAGACGTCAGACGTCTCTAATAAGACATATTTCTTTACCAACAATAAAAAGACCAGGATCATGTGCATTGTAGCATAACGAGTTAGCCGGAAACCTGTAAAACAAGGTGCACGATTTTGATACAAATGCTGTGCGCTATTTTTAACCCAGCCTTCCGGAATCCGGTCAAAAAATGTTTGGCCCGACTTCATTGTCGCAGAACATTCCGATTGACAATGAATGATTTGATCTATATACTGGTTAAGATTCGTCTAAGATTCGTGTAAGATTCGTCTGCAATCCGTGTGAATATCGTCAGGGTCTGATCGGTAAGTTCAAATCATATTTGTCCTTTTCCATTTTTCTGGCGTTGGGCTGGTGCATTGCTATTTGGCATTGGAAACTGTTTGGTTTGTCCTTTAAACAGCAGATTTCATCAATTATTTTATTGTTGCTTCATGTTGCTTTATTCTGCTTCATGTTGCTTCATCCTGCTTCATGTTGATTCGTAGTTGAAAGTCGAACTCTTTAAGTTAAGCGCCTACGTTTCCTGTCTTAACCTTTCCGGCACGCTTGTAGCTGGCGATTATCACTCCTGTTGACGTGACAATGCTTTCCGTTAATGTAAATGCTGCCGGAATCGTTCCGCTCTGAAGAATTTTTTTTCCCTTACCTAAAGTCAGGGGATGAATTTTGAGTCTGAGTTCGTCTACAAGGTCATTCTTAAAAAGGAGCTGAATGAGCTTACTGCTGCCCCAGACCTGAATGTCACGACCTTTTGAATTCTTGATCTTTCTGATATCTGCCACAGTTTTTATTACTGTGGAGTTTTTCCAACCGGTCACCAAAGGGTCCGACTTTTTCATGCTTTTGGAAAACACATATTTTGTGCCCTCATTAATACCCGGCCAGAAGTCTCCATGGTGAGGCCAGTAACCGGCCCAAATCTCAAAGGTTTTTCTGCCCAAAAGATAATCTGCAGGTTGTAGCTCTTTTTTTATCACCTTTCCATAATCTTCGTCACCATACGGCGCAGTCCAGCCGCCAAATTTGAAACCGCCCGATTTGTCTTCCTTCGGTCCGCCGGGTGCCTGCATCACTCCATCTAGTGTAATCATTGACAAGACAACTATTTTTCTCATATGATATATGTTATATTAGATTGTAAAGTTCGCCGATAAATACAAGACCACGTGGTGTGAATGTGACAATCATGATGGCTAATTACGACCTGGTCGGCGCTCTTATTCTTTCAGCAATCACAGGATATTAGAATTGAAATAATTGCAACTTTCTTCCGTTTAATCCTTCATAATACCCATTCATGACCAGCAACCCCAAAACCACCCTGATCTGCTTTTTCTTATCCCTGGCTTCTTTCACACATGCACAAAAGCCGGTTGTATATTATTTTTCAGAAATCGGGCTAACCCTGTATATCCCGTCGGAATTTAAAGTACTTGACGCCGCAAAGAATGAGGCCATGAATCAGAAGGGTCAAAAAGCAATGGAGGATGCCAACCATGTGAAGGTCGACGTATCCGCAACAAAGACGCTTATTGCTGCCAGAAAAAGTGAAAAGGATTATTTCAATATAACCATTACTCCATTCGACCCGAAAAAAGACGGTTCGATCGAGGAGGCCGATGCTGCTGTAAAAGATGTCTTATTTAAAACTTTCCGTAGCAAGATGCCGCAGGCAAAAATTGACACGGCCAGCGCTGTGAAGATCGTCGGTGGCAAGTCATTCGATGAATTTCGCCTGAAGATCCTGATAGATCGAAATACCACGATGTATATGTACCTGTTATCTAAATTGTATAAAGGATACGATTTGGGTATTACATATTTATATACAGATGAATCTACGAAGAAGCAGCTGGCATTTACGCTTGACAGCATTAAATTTGACAAATGAAGACTGACTGGGGGTGCCAACGACCCAGACTATTTAAAATTCCTCTTTTTAAAAAGAGTCAATTTATCATTTATATAGAACAGCATATCCTGACTGGTCGCGTGCAGGCAAAAATCATAGCTGGGTTTATATTTATTTACGAACAGTATCAGCGAATCGCCGCCAAAGCCAGTAAGTCTGGGAACGCGTCGTGAAAATTTGTAGTAGATAAACTCCTCTTTATCGTCGTTTTCCAATCTTTCCTTTAATCTCCTTCTTTGTTTCTCGCTGGAAGACCAATGTCCGAAAGGGCTAAAATTCACTCCACGCCCATCTCCCGATAATTTATTATCCCACAACGGCTTTGCATTTTTATTTTTAAAAATATAATCATAATCCTCCCGTCTGCTCAAGGAATCCGATCTGTATTTTGCCATTTCATCTACATCTACAGTTGACAAATACGATATTTTCATTTTCAATTCAATTGGCAATCTTTCACTAAACATTGTGCTATTAACCACAATAGTATCGGAGAGATATCCCAGATGGCTAAATATCAAACTATCACCTGTCTCAGCCGCTATCTTATAGTTGCCTCCCAGGTCGGAAATATTTATTTTATGCTGACTAATATTCCGAATCGTAGCCGCAAACAAAATTTCTGAATTGCCTTTTATGTTCCCACTTATTTGTCCCTGCGCGAACGCGCCCGAAATCATTAGCTGAAGAATCGCATAAATCGTCAAACCAATTCTCGTTTCAACAGACTTATATGTTTTCATTTTGGAAGTAGATCTGCACATTACAAAATGTTTGTAGTTGTTATTGTCGCCTCAGTTTTTATTAAATGACGATAAAATATATTTGCTGATCAGTTCATCAGAAGGAGATTGGCGGTTGTAATTTCCGCCGGTGATGACGGTGACCATGTTCAGGGCCGGCCAAATATAGATTTTCTGTCCGCCGTTTCCCTGGGCAGCCTTACCGTAATACCTGACTCCATCGGAGTCGAGATGTTTTAGCCACCAGAGATACCCGTAGTCGACGCCCTGCACGACAGAATGCTTATCCCAGGATTCTTTTACCCATGCCGCGGAAACGATTTGTTGTCCATGCCATTTCCCATCCTGCAAATACAACTGCCCGAGTTTTGCCATGGACCTTGGCGTGAGATATACCTGGCAAAAATCTTCCGCATTCGTACTGTCCGGTTTAAAATTCCATTTAAAACTGGTTATGGACAACGGTGTAAAAAGCATTCTGTTCGCGAAATCCGGCAGTTTTTGTTTAGTCGCCTTTTCAATGATCCTTCCGATCGTGACCGGATTGCCGGAACAATACATTCCCTTTGTGCCGGGGGAATCTAGGAGGGGAAGGTTCAGTGTGAATCTGACCCAGTCGGAAGAATAATCCATTTTGGTCTCATTGCCTTCTGATTTCGAATTGGAAATGTCACAGTCCAGTCCGCTCTCGTTGGCGAGCAGGTTTTGAATGGTGATCTGATTTTTGAGAGGAGACATATTTGTTAATTCGTATTCCGGAAAAAATGGAATCACTTTTTCATTCACGCTTTTGATATATCCCTTGTCAATGACGATTCCCATCAGCGCAGAAACAAAACTCTTGGATGCCGACCTGAGTTCCTGCAAACTGTCCCTCGTGTATTCATAAAAATATTCCTCGAAAACAAGCTTACCATCTTTGATGATCAGGATGCTGTGTACATCGGGATAGTCGCCGGCGATGATTTTCTTCATCATGGTATCCAGCCTTTCTTTGTTCAAACCACTTCCTTCCATGCAGCCAACCGGCAAACCGTCATCGGTATTTGTGGGCTCATGGTATGTGTATGTTTGATTCGGTCTTGGATACCACATCTGCCTGGGAAAGAAAACCGCGCTGCTGATCAGCCTGAAGCTGTCCTTATCCAGAATATATCCTTTAGTTCCATTGTCGGTCCTGTAAAAC
>Ga0066787_10000046_pt1 | contig 17687 bp, 17 predicted proteins | sample OrgsoiDNA2013047_FD_70942 | JGI IMG/M metagenome (GOLD analysis project Ga0066787, IMG submission 70942) | Permafrost soil microbial communities from the Arctic, to analyse light accelerated degradation of dissolved organic matter (DOM) -... | ecosystem: Environmental > Terrestrial > Soil >...
TCTTATGATGGGACGGCTATTTTTTTGCAGTTTACCGCCGTTTATTTTTGCCAGTTGCCCCTATGCCACCGGTATCCCTTGTTTCCGTTCTCCCAATAACCTGATTTCCAGGCGCGACCCTCTCTGTGGCGTTGCCAGCTCCCTTCGCGCCAACGATAATTGCCGCCACTCCATTCCCATTCACCGCCGATCCATACATATTCCGGACCCGGAGAAACGGGTCTTGAATAAATTACATCCGCTGGCCGGGTAGTGACATAGCCTGCCGAGCAACCCGTCATTAAAGTGCAGGATAAAATGCCTAAAGCCAATAGATAATTTTTCATTTTTTAACTGTTTATTCCCTAGGAAAGCAAAAGCCGTTCCTTCAAAGGCGCCGTTATGTTGTAATTTGCAGGAATTTTCAGCCCATGATTCCTTCAGCTACAGTGGCCGCCCCGCTGACGGCCAAAGATTTTGTAACAGACCAGGAAGTCCGCTGGTGCCCGGGATGTGGAGATTATTCCATTTTAGCCCAGGTTCAGAAAGTTATGCCGCAGATAGGCGTTCCACGCGAAAATATTGTCATTATTTCCGGTATCGGTTGCAACAGCCGGTTCCCATATTATATGAATACCTATGGCATGCATTCCATTCACGGAAGAGCCACAGCCATCGCCTCCGGGTTAAAAGCCACACGTCCTGAACTCAGCGTCTGGATCGTCACGGGCGACGGTGATTCACTCAGTATCGGTGGAAATCATACCATTCATTTACTGCGTCGGAATTTCGACGTGAATGTACTTCTCTTCAATAACCAGATTTATGGATTGACCAAGGGCCAATATTCCCCTACTTCCGAAACGGATAAGGTGACCAAGTCTACTCCGATGGGCAGTATTGATCATCCTTTTAATCCACTGGCTCTGGCTTTGGGAGCGGACGCGAGTTTTATTGCCCGGAGTATGGACCGGGATCCAAAACATCTTCAGCATATGTTGATGCGCAGCCATCAGCACAAGGGCTCTTCTTTCCTGGAAATATATCAGAACTGCAACATCTTTAATGACGGGGCTTTTGAAATTTTCACGGAGAAAGGATCAAAACCTGCTGAAACCCTCTTTCTGGAGCACGGAAAACCACTTGTATTTGGCGCCCAGCAAAATAAGGGTGTTCGGCTGGATGGGCTTAAACCCGTCATCGTGGAAATCGGAAATGGATATAATGCAGAGGACTTATGGATTCATGACGAAACAGATATTTATAAAGCACAAACATTAACCCGGATGTTTGACGATCCCAGCCTGGAATCCCATTTTCCGCGGCCCTTTGGAGTATTTTATATAAACCAGCGCTCTTGCTATGAAGATTTACTAAACGATCAGATTGAAGAAGTAATCAGGACAAAAGGCAGAGGAAATCTTAATAAGCTATTGAGCGGAAGAGAAACATGGTCAATTGAGAATTGATAATTGATAATTGATAATTCTCAATCCTCCATTATCAATTAACAACTAACAATTAACAATTAACTCTCTGCTTGCTTCCGAAAATGTCTTTCCCTTTTTATAGTTATACCACCACGCCGGAGCAGTTTTTTTCATGAGCGTATCCAGGTGACGCATGCCAAATAGATTCCAGGCACCCTTTATCTTTCCGCTGATCCCCGGTTGGAGTGCCCGAAGACTCATGGCAAATCCACCATCGACATATTCCATATGATGCCAGTATCCGGCGGGCATAAAGAGCGTGTCACCGTGGTCGAGTACCAGGTCATAGCCTTTGGCCAGTTTCAGCGCAGGAAAGCGGTCATAGTCCAGCTTATTTTTCTCAGCGTCGTAATATTTTTCAAAATTCACCATACTTAAAACCTCCCAGGGTTTTCGATATATCTTATGTTGTTCTTCATGAGGGAAAAGAAGGATTCTTTTTTTACCGATGAACTGAGTATGAAAAATATGAGAGAGATCGATATCGAAGTGCATATGGGTTATTGAACCCTGGCCACCTGTAAATAACATGGGAAATTTTTTGACAAAACCCCTGCAATATTGTTCAGGCCAGTCGAAGTCATGGATCATGGCTGGTGCATGCTCAAATAAATTAAACAAAAAAATCCGCCATTCTGCAGGACCCTTTCGGATCATATCAATATAGTCGCCAAATTGCATGTAATCATCGGCTGTATTGATGGGTGTATAAGCATCGCTCTTAATATTATTGTACACACCTACTTTAACATTCCCGACAATGGCCTTTATAAAATCCCAGTTCCATTTGGAATATGCCGGCCATTTTTTTGCCATGCCGCTGATCACCAAAGGCTTCAGGGGCAGATAGTAATTTTTTCTGAAATCTTCTGTTGAAATATTTTCCACCCGGTCTACCGAAGTCAACTGCATAGCGGGATTTTTTATAAAATTAGTGTAAACATATTAAAGACTAAGTTGCGAAAATGCAATCTTACATTGCGTCATGTTTCTTACAGTTCATCCAAAAAATCCACAGGAACGAAACATTCAAACGATCACCGAATGTCTTTTATCCGGAGGCATTATCATATATCCCACCGATACCATATATGGCCTGGGCTGTGATATATTTCAGCATAAGGCCATCGAACGCATCTGCCGGATCAAACAAATTGATCCTTCAAAGGCCCAGCTTTCTTTTGTTTGTTACGACCTCAGCGATCTGAGTACATATACCAAAAGTATCTCAACGCCATTATATCGAGTGTTAAAAAATCACCTCCCAGGTCCTTATACTTTTATACTGCCTGCAAGTAAGGAAGTTCCCAAAATTCTTAAAAGCAGGAAGAACAGTATCGGCCTCCGGATACCGGACAATCTTATTGCCCGAACTATCGTGCAAAGACTGGACCACCCGGTACTCAGTACTTCTTTACCCGGTGAGCGCGTGGAAGACTATACCGATCCTGAAATTATTTATGAACAATTCAAAAACCTGGTGGATATCGTGGTTGACGGCGGCCCGGGTCATGCCGTTCCATCCACTATTGTTGATTACACATCAGGAGACCCGGTTATACTTCGTCAGGGGGCAGGCATTTTTGAAGCGTAAATCAGGAAAGGAAGTCATTGTGTTCATGGTACTCATTCGTGCTCGAAGATTTCCATCTGGCAGGAAACGATATTAAAACTTTTCCGGTGATAGGGGCATAAGCCATGGATCGCGATACCATTGCGGTGCTCGGGTGTTCCGTATCCCTTATTATTAAACCAACCGTAATGGGGGTATTCGTAGTGAAGGCGACGCATGTAATCATCCCGATAGGTTTTTGCCAGAATGCTGGCCGCGGCTATGGAAGCATAAATGCCGTCTCCCTTAACAACACAATGATGAGGGATCTTTTTATATTTATAGAACATGTGTCCGTCGATCAGGAGTAATTGCGGTTGTTTCTTTAATTTTTTTATAGCGAGGTGCATGGCTTTAAAAGACGCTTTCAGGATATTGATCTCGTCTATTTCTTCATTGCTCACCTGCTCTACTGCGTAGTCGGTGGCATGTGTCTCTATATATGCTCTGAGCTCAATCCTTATTTCCGGATCAACTTGTTTAGAATCGTTGAGAAGGGGATGGTGGAAATCCCGGGGCAAAATTACGGCAGCGGCAAAAACGGGTCCGGCAAAACATCCCCGTCCGGCTTCATCACAGCCTGCTTCCAGTAAATGGTCATGATGAAATGCTTTGAGCAAAAGAATTGTTTCATCAAAAATAAAGCAATGCCTTGCTTTTATGATCGTCCGGAAAGGAAATAGTTATCTACAGCGGCCGTGGATGAATTATTTTTGTTGTATGACGCTTTGGAAGACAAGATCTGCAAACCGCGCGGTTGCTTATTGGGTCCTTGCGGGCACTGGGATGCTTTTTATTCAGGTATTGCTGGGCGGAATTACGCGTTTAACCGGATCGGGCCTTTCCATTACTGAATGGAATGTGATAACCGGCGTGGTGCCACCCATACACCCGGATCAATGGTCGGCGGAATTCGATAAGTATAAGCAGACACCGCAGTATCATCTGCTGAATTCAGATTTTACGCTCTCTGATTTTAAATTTATTTTTTTCTGGGAATGGATTCACCGGTTATGGGCGCGATTGGTTGGAGTGGTGTTCATCGTCGGATTTGTATTGTTGCTCTTTAAAAGGAAATTAAAGAGCGAAATGATCATGCCCCTGCTGACTTTATTCTTTCTTGGATTTATGCAGGCAGTTATTGGCTGGATCATGGTAGTAAGCGGTTTGACCGGAAACGCACTCTATGTGCAGCCGGCGAAACTTGCTCTTCATTTTATTTTTGCCATCGGGCTTATTTCCTACGCATTCTGGTTTTCTCTCAGGTTATTATTCCCGGTTACGCGTGTAAGGAATGCACGCTGGATCAGGTCTTTTTCCATCGTATTGCTGATCCTGGTTTTTGTTCAGTTGTTATATGGAGCACTCATGGCTGGTAACAAAGCCGCAGCCGTTGCGCCTACCTGGCCGCAGATCAACGGGGACTGGGTGCCATCCAATCTTTTCAAAGAATCGCCCTTTCTGCTCAATTTCGTCGGGAACGGGATCACCATTCATTTCATACACAGGAATCTTGCTTATCTTATCCTGATCGGTGTGAGTCTTTGGACGCTTCGTCTTTTCAGGTCGGGGATCATCCGGAACCAGCGGACACGCTTGCTTCTTCCCCTGGGCCTTGTACTTTTTCAGGTTATCCTTGGCATATTGGCGTTGCTGACGAGTCCGGGCATTGTGGCCAATCATTGGGTGGCGTTCGACTGGCTGGCCTTATTGCATCAGCTAAATGGCATGTTGCTGCTTTTCAGCCTGATATATGCAATCTATGTGTTAAGACCTTCCATGAAGTAATTTTAGCCCGTCCTTTCCGTTAGGATTGAGGAATGGGGACAGATGACTGGCTTTTTTTAAACTAACTTTCTTTTAAGATCCTGCCGGCATGATGCGATACCTGAGAGCCATTTATTATTTTTTTCCTGTTCAGCTGGTGTTGTTGTATTTGAAAAAATATCAGTTGCTGCTGTTGTTTTGGCTGATCCTTTTTTCCACTATTCACGGAGGATTCATGCATTCATTTGGCGCTGATGCGCTATTTCTGGCTCCCGAATATCTTGACAATGTGAACGCCCTGAGCGGAGCGATCGTGGGCGCCGCTGCCGGAGCTTTTATCATGTGCTGGAATGTGACCACATTTATTTTATACAGCCGCCACTTTCGTTTTCTGGCAACGACCACGCGGCCGTTCCTGAAATACTGTACCAATAATTTTATTCTTCCGGGTGGGCTCCTGGTTTTTTATTTCTTTAAGGCCATCGATTTTGACAGCGCGAAAGAACTGATGACCAATAGCGAGATTGCCTGGCTGATCGCAGGCTTTCTGACGGGATTTTTTCTGGTGATCGGATTTTCGCTGTTATATTTCTTTGAGGCCGACCGTACGATAAAGCGGCAAATGACACCGTTGATCGCCAATCCCAAACTATTCAAGTCGCAGTTCAAATCAAAAGATGTTCAACGAAACACCAGCCGGCTGATCCGCGTAAACTGGTATATGAATGGTCCTTTCTCCGTTAAGCAGGTACGGGACGTGTCTCATTACAGCAAGGAATTTATTGAACGGATTTTTAGCCGCCACCATTTTGCAGCCATTCTTTCCATTTGTATAGCTTTTCTTTTTCTGGTGCTGGTCGGTTTTTTTATGGACAAACCTTTTTTTCAATTGCCTGCAGCCGCCAGTATATTCCTGTTTTTTTCCATTCTCCTGGCTGTATCCGGTGCGTTTTCATATTTCCTGGAAAGCTGGAGCATTCCCTTTCTCGTTCTACTCTTCGTCGTTCTAAATATATTATACCGTTACGAAGTGATTGACCCGACCAACAAAGCCTATGGTCTGAATTATACAAACCGTAACGAACGACCGGTTTATGATCGGGATCATTTATTAGACATGTGTTCATATGATAAAGTAGCGGCGGACAAAGCGCAGATGTTGAAGATCCTGGAAAACTGGAAGAAGAAACAGAAAGAAGATAAGCCGATTCTGCTGATCATTAATACCAGTGGCGGCGGCAGTCGCAGCGCAGCGTTTACGATGAATATCCTTCAGAGGCTTGACCAGCAAAACGGTGGTCACCTGATGGATAAAACTTTTATTATAACCGGCGCTTCCGGTGGCATGTTCGGCGCAGCCTATTTTCGCGAACTGTCCAGGCTAAGGGAATATAAGGATTCCACCATCCGGCCGGATGACCGTAAGTATACAGATGCTATTTCGGGGGACCTGCTCAACCCTCTTTTTTCTTCCTTCGTCGCGCGCGACCTTTTTTCACCAGCTCAGAAATTTAATGTTGGGAGTTACGAGTATATTAAGGATCGCGGATACGCCTTCGAGCAAAAACTCAATGAAAATACCTCGGGCGTTCTGGACAGGCAGTTGCGGGACCTTGCACCCGAAGAATCAAGTGCGCAGATACCATTGATGTTGTTCAGTTCTGTCATTACGAGGGACAGTCGCACCATGCTGATCAGCACGCAGCCCATTAGTTTTCTGATGCGACCCGTATTCGACAGTTCAAGGATCAAAACCATCGATCCCGATGCAGTTGACTTCGGGCGTTTTTTTTCCAAGCAGGATCCTATGAATATGCGCATGTTGACAGCGCTTAGAATGAATGCGACGTTTCCTTATGTTTTGCCCAATGTCTGGTTGCCTTCAGAACCAGTGATCGATGTGATGGACGCAGGATTCAGGGATAATTTTGGGGAACAGGTAGGCATCCGTTTTGTACATGTTTTTCGTGATTGGATTCTCAAGAATACCCGGGGGGTTTTGCTCATTCAGATACGCGACCGGAAAACGGGGGGATGGGAAAATCCTTTTGAATCAACAAACATTACTGAAATTATTACCAAGCCCCTTTTATTGTTGCAATATAACTGGTACAAAATGCAGGAATATAATCAGAATGATCTTTTGAGTGTGATGGAAGGTTATATGGGCAACAGTTTTTACAAGATGACATTCCAATATGAACCCATGTCAGCCAACCAGGGTGCAGCATTGAATTTCCACCTGAGCCGACAGGAAAAACTGGAAATTGCCAATGCGGTGAACAGTCCATTAAATCAACAGATTTTTAAAAGCGTAAATGATTTGTTGAATCCGTAAAAAGCGGGAGCCTGATGCTACACTCCTATATTTCCGCATGTCTCCACTGGTATTATGCTTTAGGCTTTTCCGGCTGTAGTAATTTGAAACAGTTGCCGATCACGCGAATGCTGAATTCAACGCTGGTTTCGGATGGATCACCATCAATATGCAACGGCGCGTTTCCCGGGTTGCGGATGATGATTTTGTCTGTCTGCAAGTAGATGATATTTTTTTTGTCACGATAGTCCATCGCATACCGGGGCCTGTTATTCCCCGTTACCTGTAAAAGAACAGAGAAGGGCAGCGTGATCTTATTCATTTTTTTTACGATCACAATATCCAGCAAACCATCTGCCATGTTGGCTTTAGGGGCGATCGTGAAATTATTTCCAAACTGGTTGCTGTTGGCTATACTGATAAAATAGGCATCTGTTTTCAGTACCCTGTCTTTCAGTTTTATTTCGAATGGATACGGTTTTGATTTAAAGAACTGGATAGTTGAAATTCGGATATAGCTCTGCAACCCCCTTGTTTTTTGTTTGGCAAATTCGTGTGCAACGAGCGCATCAAACCCGATTCCACATAGCATACAGGAAAACTTTTCATTTATATAGAATGCATCTGTCGGATAGGCTTTGCCTTTGAATATGATGTCGAGCGCGCGCCCTGTTTGTCTCGGGATCTTTGCCGCATATGCGAGCCCGTTACCGGAACCCATCGGTATAATGCCGATATTTACATGTACACCTTGCAAAGCATTTACCACGGCGTTCACCGTACCATCACCCCCGCAGATCACAACGTCCGTGATTTCATCCTTTTTGATGATCTTTTGAAGATTGTCATAACTGCCGTCTGCTTTGGAGGGTAGAATTTCAAAATCTATTCCTTCTGCCCGAGTCTTGCGGATGATCAGTTCTTTTATCTTTTCCTTTTTTTGGGTACCGGATATCGGATTAATCAGGTAAATGATTTTGCGGGACATGGGCGCAAGTTCAGCTAAAACCCGAATTTCTAAAAAGAAATCAAGATTCTTTCTTCCAATGGTTTTAGTTTCCGAACTTGGAGTCCCCAACTGAAACCTAAAATTTCCACAATGACTGTTGCACCAAAACAACGATTTCTGGCTCTGGATGTTTTCAGAGGTATGACGATCTGCTTTATGATCATCGTGAATACATCCGGAAGTAAGTTTACATATTCACCACTCGAACATGCACGCTGGCATGGATTTACGCCAACCGATCTCGTTTTTCCTTCTTTTTTGTTTGCGGTGGGAAATGCAATGAGTTTTGTAATGAGCAGGTGGAACACGTTGACCCAGGCGCAGGTGCTTGGGAAAATATTTAAACGAACCTTTATTATTTTTCTTTGCGGATTCCTTTTATACTGGTTTCCTTTTTTCTATACCGACCCGACTCATCATGTTTTGTTTGCTCCACTTTCACATACCAGGATCCTCGGCGTTCTGCAAAGAATTGCGCTGGCGTATGGTATCGCTTCGCTCCTTGTGTATTATTTCAAACCAGGCACGGTAATCAGTATTTCCATTTCTATTCTTCTGCTATACTGGGCGCTGATGCTCATGGGAGGAGAAGCACCTGATCCGCTGACGATGACAGGCAATCTGGGTTATAAAATTGATTTGTGGTTGATGGGGCCCAACCATATGTATCATGGAGAGGGCGTGGCCTTTGATCCGGAGGGATGGTTTTCGACGCTGCCTTCGGTGGTGAATGTCACATTTGGTTATATGGTCGGGAAGTTTATCCAGGAAAAAGGGAAGAGTTTTGAAGGGCTCACCAAACTTTTACTGCTTGGTGCGACCCTGATCGTAATCGGATATTTCTGGGATCTTTCATTCCCCATTAACAAAAAATTGTGGTCCAGTTCCTTTGTCGTTTATACTGTTGGTATTGACTGCGTGATCATCTCAGCCATCATTTATGTGGTGGATTTTCTTGGCAGAACAGGATGGACCAGATTTTTTACTGTTTTTGGCAAAAACCCGCTTTTCATATACCTCCTCTCTGAAGTTGGCGCTACCGTGTTATATGTTATTCAGCCGGAACCAGGCGTTAGCCTGTATTCATGGATCTACCAACATATCTACCGGCACGCCGGACTCTACCTGGGTTCGCTCTTATTTGCCATATCCTGGATGTTATTCTGTTGGATTGTCGGCTTTTACCTCGACAAGAAGAAGATCTATGTGCGGGTATAGACAGAATTTCAAATTCTGACGCTCTCTATACGCCAAAGCACCAACCCTTCGTTATACGGGGGAAATAGCATACCTTTGCGCGTCCAAAAACAGGTCCGGGCCTGCTAAAAGCATAGAACATTATGGAGATCAGGAACATTGCGATTATTGCACACGTAGACCACGGTAAGACCACGCTGGTAGATAAGATTTTACACGCCACTAAAGTTTTCCGGGATAACCAGGAAACAGGTGAGCTGATCATGGATAGCAACGATCTTGAGAAAGAAAGAGGCATCACCATCTTTAGTAAGAATGCAGCCGTCGTATACAATGGGGTAAAAATAAATGTCATCGATACACCCGGTCACGCCGACTTCGGCGGAGAAGTGGAACGGGTACTTAAAATGGCCGATGGGGTATTATTACTGGTGGATGCCTTTGAAGGTCCTATGCCGCAAACGCGTTTTGTTTTGCAGAAGGCTCTTCACCTGAATCTGAGGCCCATCGTGATCATAAATAAGGTCGACAAACCCAATTGCCGTCCGGAAGAAGTGCACGAAGCGATCTTTGAATTGTTTTTCAACCTTGATGCTACAGAAGCCCAGCTTGATTTCCCGACGTTCTACGGTTCGGGCAAGAATGGATGGTTTAACGACTCACTGACACCCACAACCGATATCATCCCTTTGCTGGATGGCATCATTAAATACGTTCCTGCTCCCGTAAAAAATGAAGGACCACTTCAAATGCAGATCACCTCACTCGATTATTCTTCTTTTCTGGGAAGAATTGCAGTCGGTAAAGTGGCGCGCGGAAGTATAAAGGAAGGTCAGTCCATCGCGTTGATGCAGGCTGATGGGTCCATAAAGAAATCCAGGGTCAAAGAATTGTATGTTTTTGAATCCCTTGGTAAAAAGAAAACGACAGAAGTACTTTGCGGAGATATCTGTGCTGTTGTAGGTCTTGAAGATTTTAATATCGGTGATACCATTGCTGATCAGGATAACCCGGAAGCCCTGCCGGTTATCAGCGTGGATGAACCTACGATGAGTATGATGTTTTCCATTAACAATTCACCATTTTTCGGTAAGGATGGAAAGTTTGTGACCTCCCGCCATTTACGGGACCGGCTCATGAAAGAAACAGAAAAAAACCTGGCTCTACGGGTAGAAGATACCGGAAGCGCCGATAGCTTTCTCGTATTTGGTCGCGGTATCCTTCATTTGGGTATCCTGATCGAAACCATGAGAAGGGAAGGATATGAGCTCACGGTTGGTCAGCCGCAGGTTATCGTAAAAGAAATCAACGGCAAGAAATCAGAGCCTTTTGAAAATCTGGTGGTGGACGTTCCTGACGAATACAGCGGAAAAGTGATCGATATGGTTACGCGTCGAAAAGGGGAACTGCAGGTTATGGAGACCAAGGGCGATATGCAGCACCTCGAATTTGAAATTCCCTCCCGCGGTTTGATCGGCCTGCGTTCCAGTATGCTTACCAACACCGCCGGCGAAGCGGTGATGGCTCACCGTTTCCTGGAATACAAGCCCTGGAAAGGACCGATTCCCGGAAGAAGTAATGGCGTGCTGATCGCTAAAAACCAATCTGCTACCACCGGTTATTCGATCGACAAACTGCAGGACCGCGGATCATTTTTTGTGGATCCGGGAGAAGAAGTATATGTCGGCCAGATAATCGCGGAACATATCAAACCCGGAGACCTTATCGTAAATGCCACGGAAGGCAAGCAGCTGACCAATATGCGCGCCAGTGGAAGTGACGATTCTGTTCGCATCATTCCGAAGATCCAGATGACCCTGGAAGAATGTATGGAATATATCCAGCAGGACGAGTGTATCGAAGTTACCCCCAAGAATATTCGTCTCCGCAAGACCATTCTGGATGAAGATACCCGGAAGAAGTTCCAGAAAATGTTAAAAACGGAGGAAGTAACTTAGTATTGGAGTGTGGGCTTCAGCCTACAAGACGTAGTTTTGTAAAAAATCGGTTTATGAAAGCAAAACTGGGTTTTTTTCTATTTGGGCTTTTCTTCTTACTCAGCCTGAACCCGTTTAAAGCTGATGCCCAGTGTTCGATTTGCACACGCTCGGTTCAGCAAATGGGAGAAAGACCCGGAAAAGCATTTAATGCCGGCATCATTTACCTGGCTTTTACTCCACTTGCCATTGGCGGAATACTGGGCTACCGTTGGTGGAAACAGAACCGGTAAACATTCCATTCGCAAAACATGCATGATCAAAATTTTTTGATCCGGGAATCCAGATCTGTTTTTATTGATACTCCTCTCTTTTCAATTTTTATTCCTTCCTGGAATAATTTACCCTATCTGAAATTATGCATCGACAGTGTGCGGAAACATACCGCTTTCCCATGCCAGATCATCGTACATATAAACGAGGGAAAGGACGGAACCCTTGACTGGGTGAGGTCACAGGCAGATTTGAGTTTTACTTTTTCGGATGAAAATATAGGTATCTGTTATGCCCTGAATCAATGCCGGACATTGGCTGTGGCTGATTATTTAGTATACCTGAATGATGATATGTATGTTTGTCCCGGCTGGGATCAGCACTTATTTTCCGAAATAAAATCGATCGGGCACGATGCATTCTTTTTGTCCTCCACAGCAATAGAACCGCTGCCGACAGGAAATGATTGCGTGATCGTAGAAAATTTTGGAGAAGATTCCGATTCTTTCCTGGAAGAATCATTGTTAAAGAAGTTTCAGGATGTTAAAAAGAATGACTGGCATGGGGCAACCTGGCCGCCGAATATTGTTCACAGGAAAACATGGGACCTGGTCGGTGGGTATAGTATTGAATTCTCACCGGGACTATATTCTGACCCGGATTTTTCCATGAAGTTATGGACGGCGGGTCTGCGTTTATTTAAAGGGATCGGGGCGAGCCGCGTATACCATTTCGGAGGTAAGTCCACCATTCGTATGGTACGGAACCGGGGATACTATACTTTTATTTCAAAGTGGGGAATGACTGCAAGAACATTCACAAAGATATTTCTTCGAAGAGGGGAACCTTTTAACGGTGCGCTTTCTGAGCCTCTAATTCCCTTTTCTGTGAGAATGAAAAATTTGTTTAAGCGGTTGCTTGCGGCGTTCAAATAAATGAGTTTTTGTTTTACACTGGTTTATATTTTTCAGCAAATCGGTATATATTAAAATCGGGATCACGGGTGGCGTTTTCAAGCGAAGTGGTGAGTTTATCTTTATTCAAATCGCGCATTCGGTGTGCTGAAATCAATTGCCACGCTTTTTGTGTCAACTGCTCGAGGGAACGACGGGAAGAAGGATGAAGTATATTGTTTTTGATGACCTTGTACAATTCAGTAATTCCTTTTTCTTCTGTTGCAACGCTTTGGATGAAATGCAATTCATCCGTCGATTTTGAAGTCCGGTAGTGGATGGATGATTTTAAAGATAAAAAGAACTGCTTAGCACCCGGTCTGTCGGATTTGTTCACAATAAAAATATCGGCAATCTCGAGGATACCGGATTTCATGGTTTGGATATCGTCTCCTGATTCCGGTACCAATACCAATACAACCTGGTCAGCAAGACGGGCGATATCGATCTCTGTTTGGCCCACGCCCACGGTTTCAATGAGTATATAGTCAAAACCGGCATTTGAAAGCAGATCGGTTATTTGAAAAATCATTGGGTTCAGTCCCCCAAGAGAACCCCGGCTGGCCAGAGAACGGATAAATACCAGCGGGTTATTGTACCAGCGGTTCATCCTGATCCTGTCGCCCAGCAAGGCGCCGGAATGAAAGGAGGAAGAAGGATCCACGCAGAGAACGGCTATTTTTTTTCCTTCACCGGTAAATTGTTTGATCAGTGCATCCACCAGGGTGCTTTTTCCTGCGCCTGGCGGACCCGTTACCCCGATAACCGGAACATGTATATGTTGAATGCTTTTTAATAATGAAAGAGCTTCCGGCTTGTCGTTTTCAACGATGGAGATGGCCCGGGCAATCGTGTGAAAATCGCCCTGGTTTAATGCAGATGTTGTGATCAATGGCTTTTGTTCCTGAAAATCCGGCATTTGATCAAAAATAAGTTAAAAGAAAGGATGCGTGTCCCGCATCTGCAAAAGAAAATTTTAAATAAAGCAGGATCAGCGTTTAAATTTGCCGGCTGGTTTCAGGCGGTTTTTATAATCAATGATACATGACGAATTTCATTCCCATATTCCCGTTAAATGTGATTGTTTACCCGGGAGAATTACTTAACCTGCATATTTTTGAACCCCGGTATAAGGAACTGGTCAAGGAGTGTTTTGCCGCCGGTAAACCATTTGGAATACCTGCGGTGATGAATGGCCAGGTCTCAGAAATCGGAACCCTGGTTACTATCACTGACATTGTGAAAGAATATGACAATGGAGAGATGGATATTGTTACAACCGGAACCACGGTATTCAGGATCCTGGAAATCATTAAAAAAATTCCGGACAAACTATACAGCGGGGCCATTGTAAATTATCCGGAGAACACGGAAGTATATCCGAAAAAAGACCTGATGCAGGCAATCGTGAAAGCGATTCGCGAGCTTCACCAGATGTTGAACATCAGTAAGGATTTCCGTAAACCTGATGAAGAGCTGAATGCTTATGATCTGGCGCATCATGCGGGATTATCGCTGAAAGAGGAATATGAATTACTCGAATTGTTCCGGGAAGAACAGAGACAGGAATATTTAAAAAGACATTTAGGAAAAGTATTGCCGGTGGTCGTAGAAATGGAGGTTCTAAAGGAAAGGATTATGCTGAATGGTCATTTTAAAAATTTATCTTCCTTCCGTTTTGAATAGATCGCTAAAACAACCGAACCTGCTTCAACATGTCCACGACCCTTTGTTTAGATTTAGGAAATACAAGATTAAAATGGGCCGTTTTTTCAAATGGAGAACTACGGCATACCGGTATTTTACAAGGTGACGGCGTGGAGGATCTCCGGGAATGCCTACAGGAATACAAACCGGACAAGAGTATTCTTTCTTCCGTGGTGGATCATTCGGTGATTTTGGAAGAACTATTAACAAAGCATACAAAATTTCACAAGCTGAATCATCTTTCTCGTGTGCCAATGACCACACCTGTTGGAAAACCTGAAACCATAGGAGCGGACAGGCTTGCACTGGTGGTTGCAGCGTCTCACTATTTTCCCCAAAATAATAACCTGGTGATCGGCCTGGGTTCTGCCGTAACTTACAATTACATCAACCGCTTTCATCAGTTTATCGGAGGTAGTATTTCGCCCGGTATGGAAATGCGTTTTAAATCATTGGAAGTATTTACCGCCAAACTGCCATTGGTGAAACCCCATTGGAATTTCCCTCTGCTGGGTTACGATACAAAGACCAATATTCAATCGGGCGTAATATTTGGAATGGCAAAGGAAATTGAGGGGGTTATTGAAGCATATGAAGAAAGGTATGACAATCTTCACGTGCTGATGACCGGCGGGGACGCGCATTATTTTTTACCATTCCTCAGGAAAAAGATCACGGTAGACCCGGATCTGATTTTTAAGGGACTCTTTGTAATCAGCGAATATAATTTTTCCAATTGAACGCTTTCCGGGTACATAGGGGTTGGTTATTATTTATTTTCCTGGGGGGATTATTTTCGGCCTGTGAAAACAACATGAAGGCTCTTCCCAATTTCCGTCAAAAACAGATAATTGTGGATGAGGGTAAAACAATCACAGCATTCATGAGCGAAAATGCCAAGGTAAAAGCAAAACTAACGGCTCCCTATATGCGCAGAAACGAGGTGGATTCCCCCTATGTTGAATTCCCGAACACACTGCACGTAGATTTTTATAATGATTCCCTGATAATAGAAAGCGTAATGGATGCTCGTTATGGGAAATGGCGGGAACAGGATGGCAAGGTTTACCTGCGCGATAGTGTTGTAGTAAAGAGTATCCTGAAGGGGGATACTCTTTACTGCAAGGAGCTCTGGTGGGATCAGAAAGCTGAAAAGTTTTATACCGACAAACCGGTACAGATACACAAAGCCGGAGGCACCATCCTTTATGGTACCGGCCTCACAGCGCCCCAGGATTTCAGCGGTTATACCATTTATCAGATTACCGGTCCCTTTGCCTTTCCCGAGAACGGGATGCCTAAGAATTAAAAAAAGCCCCGGAATACTCCGGGGCTCTGAATGTGTTTGTACTTAACCTAACCGTTACCAAGTTGGTCATCAATAGGGTACAAATCTTAACACTTCGTAGGATTTGGTCTTCTCGTGGAATTTGGATTTTAACTTGTCTGTGATCGGGTCCAGCTAAATGGGTTGGTTGGTTTCATAGTCGGCTTTTCTAAGGAATTGGATATTGAACCATCTAACCGGGCGTCTTTCACTATGACTATGTAAACATACAAATAGCATATGCTGGTACAAGCGGGATTGCGCTCGATCTCCTATTCGCAGTTTATACTGATATTTTTCGTAGAATTACGTTTCAGGCGTGAAAACCAAGTCGCAAAGGCTTGATTTAATTGATGATTATCAGTTTGTTAGAATGGTTTTTGCAGAAGTCTCGTTTCCGACGTAAATCCAAATCTGCTGAGCCTAAGCGTTTTTCCTTATGCCTTTCGTCCTATATTTTATGCTTGCTCGGGCCTCATTTGTGGGAACAATAATACATCCTGTATGGATGGCTGGTTGGTCAGCAACATACACAAGCGATCGATACCAATACCAATACCCGCTGTGGGCGGCATACCGTATTCCAGCGCTCTCAGAAAATCATTGTCAATGAACATTGCCTCTTCATCGCCCCTTTCCATGAGGTTCGCCTGTTCCTCAAAACGTTCCCGCTGGTCCACGGGGTCATTCAGTTCGGAATAGGCATTGGCGATTTCCTTGCCGTTGATAATCAGCTCAAATCTTTCAACAAGGCCTTTTTTTGAACGATGTTTTTTCGTTAGCGGGCTCATTTCGATGGGATAGTCAATGATAAACGTGGGCTGTATATAAAGGTGTTCACTCATTGCACCGAACAATGTATCGATCAGTTTTCCCTTTCCGACGTTATTTTCAACCGGGATATGCAATTGCCTGCATAATGTTCTCAGAGAGTCTTCATCCAAACCGGATACATCGGTTCCGGTAGCTTCCCGGATTGCATCATAAATACTTATCCTTTTATATGGCGCTTTGAAATTAATTTCATGATCTCCCGATTGTACGGTCGTGTTTCCGTTCACGGCGAGGGCGGCAGCTTCCAGCATGGATTCCGTTGTTTCCATCATCCAGAAATAGTCTTTATAGGCCACGTAAAATTCGAGTATGGTAAACTCCGGGTTATGCGTCCGGTCCATGCCTTCGTTCCTGAAATTCCGGCTGAATTCATATACCCAGTCGAATCCGCCCACGATAAGTCTTTTCAGATATAGTTCATTGGCAATACGCAGATAAAATGGAATATCCAGCGCATTGTGATGTGTGATGAATGGCCGCGCTGCGGCACCCCCCGGAATGGACTGCAGGACGGGGGTATCCACCTCCAACGCACCCGCGTCGTTCAGGAATTCACGCATACTGTTGACCATTTTTGTTCTTTTGATGAAGACCTCCTTCACCTGGGGATTTACGATCAGATCAGCATAGCGCTGCCTGTAGCGAAATTCCGGGTCTGTAACAGCGTCGAATGTCTCTCCCTCTTTTTCCTTGATAATGGGAATGGGTCTCAGCGCCTTGGATAAAAGGGTAAACTCTCGCACATGAATGGAGATTTCGCCGGTTTTTGTGATGAAAACATAGCCCCTTACGCCAATGATATCGCCCAGGTCCATCAGGTGTTTCCATACCCTGTCATAGACGGTTTTATCCTCGCCGGCTGCGATTTCATCCCTTTTAATATATATCTGGATGCGGCCGCTGCTATCCTGTATAACCGCAAAAGAGGCTTTTCCCATATCCCGGATACTCATTAACCGGCCAGCGAGACAGACAGAATCAAATTCTGCTTTTTTTTCTTCAGTATAATTTGTTTTGATGTAAGCAGCACTGGAATTTACAGGGTATGCGGCAGCCGGATACGCATTGATACCCAGTTCGCCCAGAGATTTCAACTTTTCGCGGCGTATAATTTCCTGTTCTGATAACAAGGGACTTGACATAAGAAAGTTTGCGTTTCGAAATTCCGGCAAATGTACTCTTTAAGCCGAAGGCAACCCAGGTATAAAGGCTGGTTTTAACCGGTTTTTCGCTTACTTTCGCAAGATAAATCCAGTGAAATGAAGTTTGAAAAGATTCATAATAA
>Ga0066787_10000048_pt1 | contig 17524 bp, 15 predicted proteins | sample OrgsoiDNA2013047_FD_70942 | JGI IMG/M metagenome (GOLD analysis project Ga0066787, IMG submission 70942) | Permafrost soil microbial communities from the Arctic, to analyse light accelerated degradation of dissolved organic matter (DOM) -... | ecosystem: Environmental > Terrestrial > Soil >...
ATAATGGCTGCAAAAGTAAGGAGAATGACGAACCGGAAGCAACTCCTTCGGGCGCATTGTAGTATTTTTGAATATATGTCGGCATTGAAAAAATGTCTGCCGTATGCAAGCTTCCTGTTTTTTCTCTTTATTTCCATTGGTGCACGGGCACAGACAAAAGTGCTGCGGGGCGTTATCATGGATATTCAAAGCGGAGAACGTGTTCCCTTTGCTTCCATGCGGCTGAACAAAAGTGGTTATGGCAAACTTAGTGATTCTGCGGGCGGTTTTACCTTCCGTTTTGAACAATGGCCCCGGGATACCCTGGCGATCTCTTACGTGGGTTATCAGACTTTTTTTCTACCCCTGAACGACTCCCTTCTACGGCATGCAACGAATGACAGTCTTTTTTTATATATCAACCTGCAACGGGGCCGGTATATAAACGAAGTGGTGGTAAGCCGTAAGGTCGACTTCGGGCTTCTGCTCTGGCGTAAGATTGTAAAACACAAAGAATCAAACGACCGTTACCGGTTCCGGAATTTCTCGTATGAACTTTATAACAAACTGGAACTCGACCTGAACCAGGTTAACAGGGACAGGCTGCAGTCAGTCAAACTGCTCAGGCCTTTTGATTTTATCCTGAACAATATAGACAGCAGTGAAGCAAGACCGTTTCTGCCTATTTATGTTACTGAAACACTTTCTGATTATTATTACGAACGCGATCCCACCAAACGGCGCGAAGTGATCAAAGGAAGTAAAACCGTCGGGCTGAATAACGAAAGCGTCAGCAAGTACCTCGGCGGGATGGAACAGAACATTGACTTCTATAACAATTTCATTCCTGTATTCGACAAACGATTTGTAAGTCCGCTTAGCAATAACGGTGATTTTTACTACCGGTATAAAATCGTCGATACGCAATATGTTAATTCAAGAAGGCTGCTTCACCTGATTTTCACTCCAAAAAGAAAAGGCGAGAGCGTGTTCGAAGGCGACTGCTGGGTACATGATTCGAGTTTTGCCATTCAGAAAATGACGCTCCGGCTGGATGCGTCTGCCAATGTGAATTTTGTACAGGAGCTGAGTATCATTGAAGAATTTTCTCTGATCAATGATACAACCTGGTTTCTTTCCAAGGACAAATTCGTCGTAAACCTCACGCCTTTGGGAAATAACCGGATGGGCATGATCGGAAGAAAAACGACTACCTATAAAAATATTGTATTTAATGACAGTTCCGTAAACCGCGAAATAGAAAAGAATAAGATCCTGGAAGAAGTGGTGTTCACAGACAGTGCACGTGATCAACCGGATTCCTTCTGGCTTTCACACCGGCATGAAGAATTAAGCAGGAACGAAAAGATGGTATATAAAATGGTGGACACACTGATGAGCATGCCCATATTTCATACCTACACCAACGTGCTGAATTTTATCGGAACGGGTTATTTGAATATCGGGAACTACCAGATCGGTCCATGGTATAATTGGATCTATAGCAATGAGCTTCAGGGATTGCGTGTGCGTTTTGATCTCGGCACCAATAAAGGATTCAATAAAAACCTGATCCTTCACGGTTATCTTGCTTATGGATTTGGCGACAGAGCCTGGCACGAGGAAGCCGATGCCTTATACGTATTCAACCGGCATCCCCGGATGACGCTATACGGAATATTCCGTCAGGACCTGGACTACGGACAACAATATTATGATGAAATTACGTCCGACAACATATTTGCCCTGGCGGTCCGAAAGCCAAAAATACCAATCAAATTTATCAACCTCACCGAGCAGAAACTGGAGTGGTTCAATGAATGGCTGAATGGCTTTTCGTTTACACTAACGGCGGATCATAAAGTGTATAACCCGGAACTGAACCTCGCACCCATCAGTGAATTTGTAAAAGGACCGGGCAATCCGATGAATGGTTTTGAAGTATCGCTCAACCTGCGTTTTGCCTTCCTGGAGAAATTTTTCGAAACCACATTTTACCGGACCAGTCTGGGGAGTGACTACCCGATCATTGACGTCAAATATACAAGGGGCATTCCGAATGTGTTGGGCAGCACACTCACGTACAATAAATTTTACGTCAGCCTGTCAGACATTGTGCGGATTCCTCCGTTCGGAAGTATCTACTATAATTTATTTGGCGGGAAAACGACCGGCGTGCAACCATATCCCTTTCTCAATGTGGCTCCCGGTAATGAAACCTACTACTATAATAAGTACGCATTCAGCCTGATGAATAAATATGAGTACCTGCATGATCAGTTCCTGGGATTTAATTTCGAACACAATATCGGCAACGGTATTTTTAGATTTCTTCCGATCACGAGGAAGTTAAAATTCCGCCAGTTTTATGATGTTAAATTATTGTGGGGACGTCTTTCTCCGGAGAACGCGGCGTATAACAACACAGCGGATTATACTTTCAAATCCCTGGATGGAAAAACCTATATGGAAATCGGAACAGGCGTGGATAATATCCTGAAATTTTTCCGTGTTGATTTCATCTGGCATATTTTGCCCACGGGACAGGACCTTTCGTATATTCAGAAATTCGGCATCTTTGGAAGTTTCAGGCTGTCATTCTAATGAGACCATCTGACATCGTTGATATTTTCAATTTTTCAAATTACGAAGTATGATCCAGCAAATCTCTTCAATCTCTTCCGGTGAAACGGTCAGCGGCGGTGCGATGCGCAGGCAACTCGTGGCAAATAAAAACCAATCGGTCAGCAGCCCTTCCCGGATACAGGCGTCTATAATATTTTTATTTATGTCGAAATTCTCGAATTCGACGGCAATCAGCAGGCCGGCCGTCCGGACTGATTTTATGGATGGGTGGACCAGTAATTTTTGAAACAGTATTTCTTTTTCCCGCACCAGCGTCAGCAAATTTTCCTTAAACAATACTTTCATCGCCGCGAGCCCGGCAGCACAACTGAGGGGATGTCCGCCAAACGTGCTGATATGACCCAGCACCGGTTGGTTTGTTAATGAATTCATCCGCGCTCCGGAAGAAATAAAAGCACCAAGAGGTAAACCACCGCCAAGCGCTTTTCCGAGTAAAAGAATATCCGGCACCACTTTATATTGTTCAAAAGCCCAGAGGCTGCCAGTCCTGCCAAAACCAACCTGTATTTCATCAAGAATAAGCAACGCGCCCACTTCATCACATTTTTTACGTAACGCCTGCAGCCATAAAGGAAAAGGTTTGATCACACCATTTTCTGCCTGAATGGTCTCTGCGATCACACAGGCCGTTTTTCCGGTGATCAGTTCGAGGTCCCCGTCATTATTATATTTCAGATGACTTATTCCAGGCAACAAAGGTCTGAAGGCATTTCGCCAATATTCATCACCCATCACACTGAGGGCGCCCTGTGTTGATCCATGATAAGAGTTTTCAAATGCAACGATCTCCGTTCTGCCCGTTACCCGTTTTGCGAGTTTCATAGCGCCTTCGGTTGCTTCGGCGCCTGAGTTGGTAAAAAAAACTGACTGCAGGTTCTTGGGAAGATGCTCCGCAAGAAATGAAGCGTAGTCAACCTGCGGCGACTGAATCAGTTCGCCATACACCATAACATGCAGGAAACGGTCTGTCTGATCCCGGATAGCCTGTACTACATCCGGATGACGGTGACCTGTACTGCAGACACTGATGCCCCCGATGGCGTCAAGGTATTTTTTGCCGGAATCATCATAAAGATAAACTCCCTCGGCCCTCACGATCTCCAGTGCCAGAGGCGATGGCGAGGTTTGACCAAGATGTCTGAAGAAAAGTGCCCGATGATTCATATTTATAAAGCTAAACAACTCTAAATTCTATTTTGCATTCCGGCATTCCACTTTAGGTCTTAACTTTATATCATTGCTAAATCAAATTTATGCCTGTCATTCTTCCGGTTAAAGGCATTTCGCCCGTTTTTGGTAAAAATGTATATATCGCACCGAATGCCACGATTGTCGGGGATGTGGTTGTCGGCGACGACTGCAGCATTTGGTTTAATGCGGTTGTTCGTGGCGATGTGAACAGCATCCGGATCGGAAACAAGGTCAATGTACAGGACGGTTGTATCATTCATTGTACTTATCAAAAGGCAAAAACAGTAATTGGCAATAATGTTTCCATTGGCCATAATGCCATTGTACATGGCTGTACTATCCAGGACAATGTACTCATTGGCATGGGATCCATTATCATGGATGGGGCAGAAATTGGCAGCAATTCCATCATTGCTGCGGGAGCGGTGGTGCTTGAAAACACGAAAGTTGAACAAGGCGCGATTTATGCCGGCGTTCCGGCCCATAAACTCAAGGACATACCCCAGGAACTCATCCACGGCGAAATCGACCGGATCGCTAATAATTATGTCCAGTATGCTGACTGGTTCAGGGAGCCAAAAGCCTAAGGCGCCGATTATAGCATTTGGTTGACATTCAACAGTTTCTCTTCCGGCTTACCACTTAAAGCCCCGGGACTTCAGGCTTCTGGCGTTCAAGAAAATAATCACATCCCATTATCCGTTATATCATAGATATTCTAAAGAGCCCATTCATCGAAGATTTCCCGCAGTTCATCGAGTTTCAGGGGGTTTCGTTGCAAAAACTGGATCTTTTTTGTAGGTTTAAATAGTCAAAGGTATCCAATGAAAAAAGGTAAAAACATCCTCTGTTTTACAGTGATTTGCACGATCTGCTTCACTATAAGTTCCTGCAGTTTTGTAAATAAAATATTTGGACCGAAATACGGTTGCCCTTCCAACGGCAAGAACGTGGGGGCAGAAAGGATATTAAGTGGAGAAAAGTTACCGAAAGCACCAAAATTTAAAGCATAAATCCATAATCCAAACCCAATGTACTATTCCGTAAACCAATTAAATCCCAACACTATGAGCCTTACACTACGCACCGACTTCGGTTGCACCGAAGCAGTAATAGACGATGATTGCGGCCTTAAACGTTTTTACGAAGTTGCCAATATCCTCTCTGATGACCTGGATGTAAATTTCAACCACAAAACAGATGATTTTGATTCTCTGATGTGGGATTTTTCTTTCAAAGGTCATATTCTCACCCTGCATTATAATATATATACAGGCATTTCAATTTATCCGAGAAAATTCCGCGAAGCGCCACGAAAAGATAATGACGCCGTTGTGGAAGTAGCCCGTTTCCTTGAAGGAAAACTGATGATCCATACTGCCAACAGGCTGGCATCTTAGTAGCTTTTTTCTTCAATTGATTCGAGCATCATACAATAACTAACATATCGATTAAACGATAGCTTGCCCTCTTCGAGGGCTTTTTTTATGGCACAACCTGGTTCGTTGATGTGGAGACAATTATTAAACTGACAATCCTGTAACCGGGTACGCATTTCCGGAAAATAATGGGAAAGCTCCTGTTTGGGAATATCCACCAATCCGAACTCCCGGATACCCGGTGTATCAATGATATGTGCACTCAATAAAGGCAGGTCATACATTTCAGCAAAAGTGGTTGTATGGATTCCCTTCCCGCTCGACTCACTCACACCCTGGGTTTTGAGTTCTTTGCCGGGAACGATGGCATTGATAAAAGTAGATTTGCCAACACCCGAATGACCGCTGAGCAGGGTGGTCCTGTTCCTCAGTATTTCTTCAACTTCTTCCATGCCTGTTTTATTTTCAAGACTCATCAGGATTACGCGATACCCTATCGATTCGTACATTTCTTTTCTTTCTTCAAAATCCTCCATTTCCTTTTTGCGATAGATATCTGATTTATTAAAAACAACAACAGAAGGAATATGGTAAGATTCCCCGGCAACTAAAAACCGGTCTATAAAACCCTGCGATGTTTTTGGATATTTCACCGTGGCGACCAACAGCGACTGGTCCAGGTTTGACGCAATGATATGATGCTGGTGCTTGTTGCCGGGCGATTGCCGGTTGATATAATTATTTCTGTCTTGTATACCGGTGATCATCATGCCCCCTTCCTCACCACCGGACTCTTCCTCCAGGTTCACCCAGTCACCCACAGCAACGGGATTCGTGGAAGTAATGCCGTCTATTTTAAAAATCCCTTTCATCCGGGCCACAGAAAAATTTCCATCCGCGGTCTTAACCGTGTACCAGCTGCCCGTGGATTTATACACTCTTGCAAGCATGTCAGGGAAATTTTCTAAAGAGGGTAAACCGTAATATCCATTCGAGAAAAAGTAACACCAGAGCAGTCAGTACGAAGGGCAGGAATTTTTCTGTATAGTGGGTGAAAGTCGTTACTTCGAATCTTGATTTCTCCAGGCGGTCAATTTCTTTATATATGGAATCGAGACTTTCATTATCCGTTGCACGAAAATATTTTCCACCGGTTTCGTTCGCAATCTGTGTAAGCAGTTTTTCATCAATACTCACTTTTTCCCTTTGCATGATCACCCCGCTGCTTGTCTGCACGGGCACCGGCGCAAATCCTTCCGTACCCACACCGACCGTGTAGACCCGTACACCAAATGATTTCGCAATTTCTTTCGCCGTATTCGGATCAAGACGGCCCCCATTGTCTTCCCCATCTGTAAGCAGAATGATCACTTTGCTTTTTGAAACGGATGAACGCAGTCGCTCCACACCCGTCGCCAGACCAGATCCGATGGCCGTACCGTCTTCCAGTAAGCCACTCTGCACATTGAATAATTGAGATTTCAACACGGCATGATCCGTTGTTAACGGACACATGGTAAAACTTTCGCCTGCAAAAATCACGAGACCCATCCGGTCAGTCGGTCGACGGTCAATAAATTCAGAAGCCACCTGTTTGGCCGCTTCCATCCGGTTGGGTGTGAAATCCTGCGCCAGCATGCTTCCGCTGATATCGATACAAAAAACGATATCAATTCCCTCGCCGGATGTGAGTTGTTGTTCACTGCCGGTCTGAGGCCTGGCCATGGCAATGATAATACATGAAATCGCAAGGAGCCGGAAAATAAATAAAATGTGGCGTAACATCGTCTTCCAGGACCTGCCGCTGCCAAAGGCCTTAACGCCCGATACCAGCATACTGCCCTGGGTGCGATACAACGGACGCAGGTAAAATAATATCAACAGCGGAAGCCCTGCGAAGAGGGCAAAAAACCACGGTTTGGCAAAATGAATATTTGAGAACCAGTCGTACAACACTATTTTCCCGTTTCGTTAATAAACATAATCGCGGATCGGATTACTTCCAGGTTGTTATCGTTTTCATTGGGACCAGGAACATATTTGGCAAACTTTACAAAATCTCCCATACGAAGGGCAGCCGTGAGTTTGGAAAATTCTTCACGGTCCATTCTCAGATCACTCAGGCTGATGATGATCTCCTCACTGGTTTTTTCCATCGTTACAAGTCCGAGATGCCGGTTCAGAAAAATACGCAGGGTGTCATGCAAACCGGAATAATATTTTTTTACGGAAGAAGGGTCGTCGTGAATCATTTTCTTTAACTGCTCCAGCGAAGCCAGGGCCTGGTCCAAGGATGAAATTCTACTTTTGACGGGTTCCTCGGCAATCTGTTCTTTCGTAAAGGGCCTCCTGAAAAGCCAGATAAATAAAAACAGCGCGATGGCCGTAACGGCTGCCACGACCCAGGGAATATATTTCACATCAGGGTTTTCGAGATCTATGATTCCCCTGATATCGTGATAATCTTTCGTCGTATCCACGGTACCGTAAGAGATCTCGATGGGAAGTGAATCTGTTTTGTAAACCTTGTTCCCGATCACCACCGCTAACGCCGGGATAACCCTTGTTCCGGAATCAAAACTGGTCAGTTTCCATTCCAGATGATAACTGGCACCGCTAGCCGAAATCAGCGAATCGCGGTTTGCTTTTTCTATGATTTCAAAATGGGGGATACTGTCAAACTGCGGCAGCTGGTTTCCGGATACCATGGGCGATCTCACGTCGATGATAAACCGGATGGGCTCTCCGATCAGGATCTGGTTTTTGTCAACCGATGCTTTTATACTGGGTGTTTCCTGTGCAAACGCCATGTTCCCTGCAAGCAAGGCCACCACACAAACGATATAGGTAAGGGTTTTGGCCATCGGCTAGGCAGGTCGGTTTCTACCTACAAAAAACTTCTGCAGAATTTTTACGTAGTCTTCATCCGTGCGCATGTGAAGCAGATCGGCGCCTGATTTCAGAAAAAGGGATTTACTGAGTTCCGTCATTTTAAAAAAAGATTGCTGGTAAAAATTCCGCTGGGCATAATCCGATGTGTCCACCCAGATCATGGCGCCGGTTTCTGCGTCTTCGACTTCGATCAGACCCGCGTCCGGAAGCTCCATATCCATCTTGTCATATACTTTGATACCGATCAGGTCGTGCTTTTTTCCGGCCACACGCAGGGCTTCTTCATAGTTTTCATCGAGGAAATCGCTGAGTAAAAATGTGATGGTTTTCTGGCGAAGGGTATTATTCAGAAACTTAAGCGCCTGGGATATATTTGTTTTACGATGCGCCGGTTCAGTCATGAGAAGGTCGCGCACCATATGCAACACATGGTCGCGGCCTTTTTTCGGCGGAATATATTTTTCAATTTTATCGCTGAAGAAAACAAGACCCACTTTGTCGTTGTTGTTCACCGCGGAAAAAGCCAGCACGGCGCAAATTTCAGTAATGAGGTCTTTTTTCCTGCCCTTCACCGTGCCGAATAAAGAACTCCCGCTTACATCCACCATGAGCATCACCGTGAGTTCTCTTTCTTCTTCAAATAGTTTGCTAAACGGATGGTTAAACCGGGCCGACACGTTCCAGTCTATGAATCGTACATCGTCGCCAGGATAATATTCCCTCACCTCGCGGAAAGCCATGCCACGGCCTTTGAATGCGCTGTGATATTCTCCGGTGAAGAGATGCCTTGTGAGTCGTTTGCTTTTGATCTCCAGTTCTCTTACTTTCTTTATAATTTCCTGAGCTGAAAGCATAGTGGGCGGTTGACAGTTATGGAACCTGGATAGCACGTAGTACTTCATCTATCACATAATCCGCATTCAGGTTTTCGGCTTCGGCTTCATACGTAAGACCGATCCTGTGGCGGAGCACATCTTTGGAAATCGACCGCACATCCTCGGGTATCACATATCCTCTTTTGTTTAAAAATGCATTCGCTTTGGCTGCCAGCGCCAGGTTGATACTGGCACGCGGGGAACCACCATAGGAAATCATCGACTTTAGTTTTTCCAGCCGGTATTTTTCCGGACTACGCGTGGCAAACACGATATCCAGTATATAATTCTCCAGTTTTTCATCCATATATATTTTACGGGTCAGCTCACGCGCTTCCAGCACTTCCTGCATCGAAACCACTTGTTTCAGTTCAGGTTGTTTTATGCCATTCATGTGATTGCGTATGATCTGTTGCTCCTCCTGTTTCGATGGATAGGTCACGATCACCTTCATAAGAAAACGGTCCTGCTGCGCTTCGGGCAGCGGGTATGTTCCCTCCTGTTCCAACGGATTCTGGGTGGCGAGCACCAGGAACGGCTCTTCCAGAATATAACTGCTGTCGCCGATGGTCACCTGCCGCTCCTGCATGGCTTCGAGAAGCGCACTCTGCACTTTGGCAGGCGCCCTGTTGATCTCATCCGTCAGAAGGAAGTTTGCGAAAATGGGTCCCTTCCTCACTATGAATTCGTGCTTTTGCTGGTTGAAGATCATGGTACCGATCACGTCGGCCGGCAGCAGGTCCGGAGTAAACTGGATACGGCTGAATTTTCCACGAATGGTCTGAGCCAGCGATTTGATGGTAAGGGTTTTAGCCAGACCGGGTACACCCTCCAGCAGGATATGACCATTGGTGAGCAGGCCGATCAGCAAACGGTCAAGCATATAGTGCTGACCGACAATTACACGGCCGACTTCTGCTCGCAGCTTGTCTATAAACTGTCCCTGTACCTGTATTTTTTCATTTAAAACCCGGATGTCTTCTGCCGTATACATGGTTGTAAAAAATTAAAATGGCTGTAATGGAAGGAAAACCAAAAACTGGAAATTAAGAAAATTAATCGCGTAAAATTAGCGAATTCGGGTATCCGGTAAGGGCTTATTTCATGCTGCTCCGCAGTTTATATCTTTTGCAATTGCGGTTTTTATATATAAGAGGTATTTTCACATTTGATTCACACAATAAAACAGGGAAAACAGAGTTACCTCTATTCATTAAATAATGAGATCATGCGAAAATTTGTTTTAGCTGCTTCAGCCATCGCCTTACTACTTGTTATCAATGCATGCAAGAAAAGTAGCAATAATTCAAGTGCCAAAACAGTGCAAAATCTTTCCGGCTCTTATAATCTGGTTGCCTTAACGGCCAGTCTTTCCGGAATAAGCATCAATCTGTATGATTCTCTTCCCCCATGCGAAAAAGATAATGTGATCAAATTAAATACCGACCTGAGCGTCCAGTTTGTTGATGCCGGCGTTGTATGCGTTCCCGCCTCAGATTCTAGTGGCACCTGGAGCCTGTCCTCCAATTCAGATACGATTTATGTTGCGTCCAGCGCATTCTTCATAAATTCATGGGACGGTAAAACCATGGTCTTAAACAGCACAGAGGAAGTATCGGGATTCCCGGTCGTTGCGACGGAGACGCTTACAAAACAGTAGCCCATTTTACGAAAGGTATTTCCCGACAATCGGCATCCTTCTTCCTACGCCAAAAGCCTTACTGCTCACCCGGATGATCGGGCAGAACTGGTTCCGTTTATATTCACTCGTATTGACCAGTTTCAGAACCCGCGCCACCAGGGCCTCATCCACACCCATGGCAACGATTTCCCTGGGGCCCTTTCTGCGCTCTATATATAAATACAAAATTTTATCAAGCAGATCATATTCCGGCAGACTGTCACTGTCCTTCTGGTCAGGTCGCAATTCGGCGGATGGCGGTTTATTCAGAATGGAAGCCGGAATAATTTCTTCATCCCGGTTTATGTAATGGGCCAATGCATATACCTGCATTTTGTAGAGATCGCCCAAAACACTCAAACCGCCTGCCATATCCCCATATAGTGTTCCGTAACCGGTGGAGAGTTCACTTTTATTGGAAGTATTCAGGAGAATGTATCCGAATTTATTCGCCATGGCCATAAGCAGGTTACCCCTGCTGCGGCTCTGGATATTTTCTTCCGCCACACTGAACGGCATATCGTTGAAATATGGTTTTAACGCAGAAAGAAAACTGTCAAATACCGGTTGGATCGGCAGGATATCAAAAGGATTGTTTAGTTTTTTGGAAAGCGCTTCTGCGTCTTCCACAGAATGACTGCTGGAATAACCCGATGGCAACGCCACGGCGCGGACATGTTCACTTCCCAATGCCCTGCAGGCAAGCGCCAGGGTTACCGCACTATCGATTCCGCCGCTACTGCCCAGGATAGCCTTCTGAAATCCCATTTTCCCAAAATAATCCCGGATGCCCAGCAGCAGGGCATCATGGATCTCGCGGATATTGTTTCTCCTCGTGAGATAGGGAATGATCTGATCCGGTGTCAGAACCGAAGCAGACGTAAAAACAGGGAGGTGTTTGTTGACGGGCCGGTATTTGGTTTCCGTATCGATGATCTGGAAATCTTCCTCAAAAACTTTTAAATGATGTGTGCAATTCCCATAAGCATCATACACAACACTGCCACCGTCAAAAACAATTTCCGTTTGCGAACCGACCGCATTGCAATAATACATGGGCAGCTTATACTTGAGAACATTCTGGCGAACAACGGCACGACGGTCTTCTTCATGATCATAGTCAAAGGGTGAAGCCGAAATATTGATCATCAGGTCAGGATGCTGGTGCATGAGATGATCCATCGGACACTCCTTGTACAGAGGATTATTACCGAGGTTCCAGATGTCTTCACAAATCGTAAGCGCGATGCGCTTTCCCTGGAATTCAACGACCTGCCAGCTGGCAGCTGTTTCGAAATACCGGTATTCATCAAAAATGTCGTAGGCCGGGAGACAGGTTTTATATACTACCGCTTTTATTTCCTGGTCGTACAGGAACCAGGCGGCATTAAAGAGATCCTTTCCCCTGGGATCTTTATTCGGCGCCGGGGAACCGATAATGACCCCGATACCAGCGCTGTGCGATTTTATTTCTTCAATGGACGCGTAACAGCGTTTCAGAAAATCCTCAAACTCCAGGAAATCCCGGGGCGGATATCCGCAAACAGACATTTCAGAAAAAACGGCCAGGTCCGCACCGCCTTCCTTTGCCTGCCGGATACCCTCAATGATCTTACCACTATTGTATTCAAAATTGCCGATGTGATAATTCTGTTGAACCAGGGCGATCTTCATGTAACAAATTTACTGCTAAGGGCCGGAATACTATCTTGCGGGCTCTAACGTTTTTATGCGGATGCAAAAAAATATTGCGCTCCTTTTCTTCTTATTTATAATGGGTTGTAAAACAGGTAAGAAAACACCTGACGTTTCAAATATTCCCATAACGGTTCATATAGAACGTTTTGACCAGGCATTTTTTGATATGGATACAAATCAGGTCCGGCAGGGCCTCCTGGCACTCGCCGGGCAATACCCATATTTTATAAACGACTTTGCGGTGAATATTTTAGGAACCAGCCCCCTGTCTGATACCAGTGAACAGGCTTTTTTTGCCTGCCGGCGTTTCATCAGCAGTTATATGCCTGTGAAGGATTCCCTGGATCTGAAATTCGGAAATATGAGACCGATTGAAGATGGATTGAGAAGAGGGTTTCAACTAACGCGTTACTATTTTCCAAAGTATAACCTGCCGCCGAAAGTGGTTGCCTACATCGGCCCTTTTGATGCACCCGGCGTTGCCATGACCCGCTATACGCTGGCCATCGGTTTACAATTGTATGCGGGCAAACAATTCCCTTTTTATCTGAGCAGCCAGGGACAGGAACTTTTTCCTCTGTATATCTCCCGGCGTTTTGAGCGGGAATACGTGGTACCCAATTGCATGAAAGCAATTGCAGAAGACATTTTTCCTGACCAGAGCCAGGCGAAACCTCTGATCGAACAAATGATTGAAAAGGGTAAGAGCTGGTGGCTCTTGAATCAGTTGTTACCCGAAACGGAGGACAGCCTGATAACCGGTTTTTCACAAAAACAACTCTTATGGTGTGCTTCCAATGAAGAGCAGATCTGGAACTTTTTCCTGAATCAGAATCTCTATTCCATGGAACCTGACCTGATCAAGAATTACATCGGCGATGCACCCTATACCCAGGGAATGCCGGATGCCTCCCCGGGAAATATCGGGCAATGGGTTGGCTGGCGGATCATTCGGAAATACGCGGCTCTTCACCCGGATTTTTCACCATTACAGCTCATGAAAACTCCCGCACGGACAATATTTGAAGAGGCGAAATACAAACCAAAGTAGCCAGCCGGTCCGTCTGGCAGTATAGAAAATTAGCCGTAATTTCACCCATTCAAAACAGAGGATATGCCCAGGCTGAACAGCTTTCGGTGGAGTGTGGAAAGTGAGCCCCACAAGCCGAGAACAAAGGAAATTATTTATAAACATCCGGAGATCAGGAGCCTGATCGGCCGGAATCCCTGGACTTTTGGCGTCATCCTTCTTTGTGTCAGTTTCCAGGTCGTACTTTCCTGGTTCCTCCGCGATGCTTCCTGGTGGGTCATTTTCCTGGTTGCCTACCTGGGTGGCGCATTTGCGAGCCATACTTTATATGTATGTATCCACGAAGCCGCTCACAACCTGATATTCAGGAAAAGTTTTTATAACAAGATTGCAGCGATCACGGCCAACCTGCCACTGGTTTTTCCAAGTGCCATTTCATTTCAGAAATATCATCTCAAACATCATTCATACCAGGGTGTTGAAGAACTGGACGCGGACATGCCCTATCGTTGGGAAGCCAAACTGATCAACAATTCCGGATTCGGAAAAGCACTCTGGCTTTTGATATACCCGATATTCCAGATGATCCGGCCGGGGCGTATTAAAGAAGTCCGCCTGATGGACAAATGGACCGTTGTGAATATGATTGTGCAATTCGCATTCATGACAGTCTTTATTTATTTCTTCGGATGGAAAGCAACGGCTTATTTAACGGCGAGTTTCTTTTTCTCTGTCGGGCTGCACCCGTTAGGCGCGCGTTGGGTGCAGGAACATTTTCTTACCCATGGCGATCAGGAGACCAAAAGTTATTATGGAATGATGAACACCGTGAATCTGAATGTGGGTTATCACAATGAACACCACGATTTTCCTTCAGTACCTTGGAATAAATTACCAAAGGTTAAAGAATTTGCCGGCAGCTATTACGATACGCTGGGTTATCATACATCCTACACCATCCTGCTTTTTAAATTTCTGTTCAACAGAAATCTTTCTGTTTATTCCCGCATGGCGCGCGATAACCGTGGTTCTAAAGTGAAGTCACAAACTGTTGTTCATGCTGAAGGCGCAAAGCTGAAAGCATAAGTTTGTTAGCAGGGACTACACTAAAATCTGCATTTTTGGAAAAGCAATCATGAACCAGGAAGTATATTTTTCGGGACGCTGCTGAAGATCCCGTTCGATGTCCTCCATCGAACGAAAACAATAATCATGTACTTCCTGCTTGTCCGGGTACACCTGACCGTTATATGTTCCAGTAAACACATGGTCGAATTCAAATTCTGTAAGACCATTGTCGAATTCCGTGCGATAAATAAAATCGAATACTTTTTTCAGTGAAGTATCGACGCCCATTTCTTCTCTCAGTCTTCTGGGTGCCGCTTCATCAACGGGTTCACCCGGCCGGGGATGGGAACAGCAGGCGTTGGTCCATAAACCCGGGCTATGATATTTTGTCATCGCCCGTTGCTGCAAAAGCATCTCACCCTTCCCGTTGAATATAAAAACGCTGAAAGCCCTGTGTAATAGGGCTTTCCGGTGGGCTTCCATTTTTTCTATCGTTCCCGTTTGTTCATCCCTGTCATTCACCAGGATTACTTCTTCGGGTAAATTATTCGGTTGAATCAATAGTTCGTTCTTTTACTTTGATCACTGAGTATTTTTCGATTCGGCAGATCAATCGTTCCGTCCATATAACAAGGTAAGGAAATTTATTTCCAACCCGCATGGCCGCTTTTTTAAAACTGCTGTATCTGGGATTTCAAAAGTTTCCGCGCAAAATGTATACGGCTCTTGATGGTTCCCAGGGGTTCCTGCAGCATATCTGCAATCTCGTGGTATTTGTACCCGTCGAAATACAGAAGGAACGGATTCCGGAATATCTCGGGCAGACCGTGAATGGCCCCCTGTATATCACGGATCCGCAGATTGCTTTCTGCGTTCCCGGTGATTACGGTGGACTGGCTGTTATTTAACAGGTAGTCGTTCGGAGATGAATCAAAAATTGTTTTCTGCTTCGCGCGGCGCCGGTAATTATTAATAAAAATATTACGCATGATCGTATATAACCACGCTTTAATATTTGTTCCGACGTTGTATTTATCCTTATTGGCTATCGCCCGGTATAATGTTTCCTGAAAAAGATCCTTCGCTTCTTCGCTATCCCTCGTTAAAGTGATGGCAAACGGCTTCAAAAATTCAGCATTAGATACCAAAAGCTGGTTGAATTCAAGAGCACCCATGTTGTCTTTGATTTACTATATAAAGATAAAAATAATGCCAAGACGGAATGTCAGCAAAAGGACAAGCGGAGTAATCCTATTGTTAATTTTTTTGCCATCCAGTCATGACATTAAAGCCTGATAAGGCAAAAAGCTGAAAACTGCGAGCTCAACGTCTTCGCCTGTCAAAGCTTAAGCATAGACGGGAAGAATACATGTTTACACTTAGTTGATTCGTCCAGGCAGGCCCTGCAACATCCGAAATTGAACGCCGGAATCGCGTTTGCAGATTGACGTTAGTCGGGTTCTAAGCTTTCAGCCAGTGCTCTTAACGATTGGATCACAAATCCGGATTGAGCAAAACCCCGGCGTCCAGCAACCGGTTTACAGTAGCGGAAATCGTGGAAGAGGCACGCAGGATATTAATGTGCCTTATGTTGTGAAGATCTGACCCTAAAAGACTTACGTATTTCTTTTTGATGAGATATTGGGCCAGCTCCTCCTGTTTTTTCCCGTAATAACCGACCAGGGAAAGGAGGTTCAGCTGGAATACGCAGTCCATATCGTGTAATTCATCATAGACATTTTTGTGGGCGCCGAAATACAAATACCGTTCGGGGTGGGCGATGATCGGTTGGTACCCCTTGATCTGAAGCTGGAAAAGTTTGTCCTTCAGATCCATCGGCTGCCGGATAAAGGAGAACTCGACCAGCACCATATTTTTATAAATGGTAAGCAGGGGAACATTTTTTTCCAGCAATTCATCAACATGTTCATCCAGGAAATATTCTGCAGCGCCCCGGAATTCGACGTTCATTTCCGTTTCCTTCAGACGCTCCCGTACATTATTTGCCCCATTTTCTATAATCTCGTGTGTATTTTTGAACATCTCCCATTGCACATGTGGCGTAGCAATGAACTTCCGGTAACCGAGCGCATGCATGGCACGGATCATCACAATGGAAGATTCCATATCGGTGGCTCCATCGTCGATACCCGGTATCAGGTGGTTGTGCATATCTGCTACCAGGCCCGACAGATCGGTGTGCAGATTTTCTTTCTTTTTAAATAGTCCAAACATATTTGAAATATGACCTTACCGGTCAACGCTGTTGATACTCCGAATACACCGACCGGATCCCATCTTCCAGCGGAATCCGTGCTTTCCAACCCAGGGCGTTGATTTTCGAAACATCCAATAATTTCCGTGGCGTGCCGTCTGGTTTCGATAAATCTTTTTTTATGTCGCCGGTATACCCCACGATGCCGGCAACCAGTTTTGCGAGTTCGAGGATGCTGAGATCGGAGCCCACACCAATATTAACAAGCCCGGGTTCATTATAATGCTCCATCAGAAAAATACAGGCTTCGGCCACATCATCCACATGCAGAAATTCTCTTTTGGGCTCTCCGGTTCCCCAGATCGTGACAGCCGGTTCGTTATTTATTTTTGCTTCGTGAAATTTTCTGATCAGGGCGGGCAACACATGCGAATTTTTCAGATCGTAATGATCGTTCGGGCCGTATAAATTCGTCGGCATCACCGATATGAAATTGCAACCATACTGCGCGCGGAATGCATCACACAGTTTTATACCCGCGATTTTGGCGATAGCATAGGGTTCATTGGTCTGTTCCAAAAGTCCCGTCAGCAGGTATTCCTCTTTTAGCGGCTGCGGAGCCAGTTTCGGATAGATACAGGATGAACCCAGGAACATGAGCTTGGTGACGCCGGATTTCCAGGAGGAATAGATCACGTTGCTTTGTATCATCAGATTTTCGTAAAGGAAATCCGCCCTCAGTGTATTGTTCGCGAAAATCCCGCCAACCCTCGCTGCCGCAAGGAATACGTAGTCCGGTTTTTCGTTTTGAAAAAATGATTGAACAGCATCCTGGTTGCGAAGATCCAGCTCATCCGATGTTTTCAGGAC
>Ga0066787_10000050_pt1 | contig 16735 bp, 14 predicted proteins | sample OrgsoiDNA2013047_FD_70942 | JGI IMG/M metagenome (GOLD analysis project Ga0066787, IMG submission 70942) | Permafrost soil microbial communities from the Arctic, to analyse light accelerated degradation of dissolved organic matter (DOM) -... | ecosystem: Environmental > Terrestrial > Soil >...
TTTTACCGGACAAATCCGGAAGGGATAATTCTGCTGCGGTCTGCCCGGGTCTCATTTGTGAAAATAAATTTAAACTCACAATCATAAAAAACAGGACCATGCAGATTCGGTTCATTTGCAGCAATCTTTTTTTGTGAACAAAGACTGAACAACGCTGATAATAGCACGGAATATAGAATGAAATACACTCATGATTGTGTAAAATTAACTATTAAACTCAGTTTACGAAACTCCAGTAAATTCCGAGACGGATTTTCAATCCGGCATCCGGATAGGATGGTGCCACAAAATTATTATTCGTAAAACCAAAACCGTTGGCCTGCGAGATCTGCGCCGTATTGAGATTTTCAGTCCTGAGATAAGCCACAAAACTTCTGATCCTGAAATGAAGGTACGCCGTAATATCCGGCAATTTTTGCGCAATCGTTGTTTGTGTCTGTGTGAAAAACTGTCCGATGACCGGGGAATATCCATCTGCTTTATAAGGTGTGTAATATCTGAACTCCACGCCAAATGCAATTACCAGGTTTTTAAATCCGAGTTTCCCTTCATAACCAAACTGACCGGTGGTAACAAAAAGCGGGATATTTACCGGTGAATTGCCCGCTTCCTTTTGCAACACGGCCTGAACCCTTACAACAAAGTGCCTTGTCAGCGCAAATTTTTTATCTGCCGACACAACCAGCACGTTAAAGGGGCTGGCCTGTTGCTTTGCTTGGTAGTAGTCGGCAAAGTAGGGATAGTTCGTAAGAAGATAATAATTCCCATTCAGCGTCAGGTTCAATTTGGGTTGGTCGATCGATCCAAACAGATGAAGGACATTTTCCTTGTTATAAGATGTTTCGGCACCAAATCCAAAACTGCTCTGCTGGGACCATGCCATGGACAATGTCCGGTTTACATTTTCAAAACCGACCTGCAGAAAACCTAGGTTCCTGCTGATCTGCCGTTTGAGGCTGATATAAGCATTGTAGTCTCCAGCATTAAATCCATTGATGTAAAAATTTCCGAATGCCTCAACGTCCCATTTTTTATTGCGCGTTTTATTCCGGTATTCACCGTGTACAAACAGATTGTACAATGATCGCTCGCCTGCATTATATGTCCCCGTCATCGTTTGAACCGTTATACCCGCTTTGAGAAACTGTTGCGGATTTTTAGAGTCCGGAAAAGAATAGAGGGAGAAATCATTTGTCAGACTATGCCAGAGATCACCCAACTTAATGGTGTCTGGCGTAGATATAAAATTCAGATTGTGAATATAGTAACCGGTATCCGGAACAAAGTCGTTAAATCTTTCATGATATGTCGCATACGTGATGGTTTGTTCCGCCCGGAATTTGGGATAAAACAATGGGATCACCAAGGAGTCGGTCACAAGCGAATCTTTGATGCCGATGATATCATATTGTTGCCTCAGCATGAATGTACCCGTTGTATAAAATGTGCCGGTAGGAATGGCGGCGCTTCCGGAAAAAGGATTGTTGATGGCCGCGTATATCTGCGACTGTCCGATATTTGTCGGAATACTAAACCGTGAGGAGTAACCAATGGAATCCAGGAAAGCATTGTTTTTGATTCCACCATTTTCCCCGGATTGCAGTTTGCTCCCCATCATAACCAGAAATGCCTGGTAACGTTTGCTGTTCGACTGGTACCAGGAGGTAAACCGGTAATTGTTGTGATTGGTATTCTGATTTCCAAATGTGCCCGGCGAATTGATCAGCCGGTACTGAAAAAAAGCATTCCAGTTACGCGTGATATTCTGAGTGTGTACAAGATTAATCATCTGCTCGGAGGAGCTCCCGAGCATATAATCCAGTTCGGAATAGGGTTTGGACGTATTATAAAACCGGGATTGATCCAGCGTAAAAACATAAGGGTCATACGCATGCCATCCCCCATCCCAGCCAGGTTTCATCATCGGATTAAACACCAGATCGTGTGATGCCGTACCAATATTTCCAAAATCAACGTAGGTACGTGGCAGGGGATATCTCAGGTAGAAATTATAAATTTCCGAATCGATTTTTTGTAAACGGCTCGAATCCAGGAAACGGTATGAAATATTGATCGTATCGTCTTTCCGGTGTTGCAGGGAATCCTTTCCTCCGCTACCGCCGCCCCCGCGAAAACGGGACAAAGGATTACTCTGGCCGTGGACGGCCAAACAACCTGCGATTAAAATAACAAGAACAAGGAGTCCTTTCATGCCACTTTCCTTCCTCCATGAATTTGCCGGAAAATTAACCAATCCCCGGCCGCTGATACATGATAAAACGTTAATATTCATATGGATGCCACCAGTCCCTTGAAAATGGCCGTGAGCCGGGGTTCTGCCAGCTGCGCTTCATGCAATACTTCTTCATGGGTTATCGCATTTTCTTCTTCACGTATACCCATATCCGTTATGATGCTCATGGCAAAAACATCCATTCCTAAATGAACGGCCGCAATGGTTTCCTGTACCGTGCTCATGCCTACGGCATCTGCTCCGGTAACCCGGAGTAATTTATACTCGGCCCTTGTTTCAAATGTCGGGCCCGTAACACCAGCATATATCCCTTCCCTGACCAGTATATTTTTGGAAGCGGCAATGGTTTTTGCTTTTTGTATCAATCGCTTCTTGTAAGGTTCACTCATGTCGGGAAAGCGCGGACCATAGGATTCAATATTTGGCCCGATCAGAGGATTGACGGTAAATAAGCTGATATGATCCGTAATGATCATCAGGTCACCCACTTTAAATGCCGGGTTCATGCCACCGGCAGCATTCGAAAGCAAAATGGTTCTGACGCCCAGAAAATACATGAGCCTGACCGGAAAAACCACTTGTTCTACGCCATACCCTTCATAGTAGTGAAACCGTCCCGCCATGGCTACGATTCTTTTCCCTTCCAGCTTACCGAAAATAAGATGTCCGCTATGTCCTTTAACTGTTGAAACGGGAAAATCAGGAATCGACGAATAGTCAACCTGGTATTCAATATCAATCTCGTGGGATAAATTCCCGATACCACTTCCCAGTACAATACCGACGGATGGTTGATGCGGATAGGTTTTCTTTATATACTCAGCTGTCTGTTGCAGATTTCTGATCTGGCTTTCCGTCATATTTTACCTTATAAGACCTTTGAAAAATGGATCGCGCAAAGATAAGATGCCGTCCTGTATCCAAACAGATTATCGGACGCGGGTCCGACGCAATTCCAGCAGGTTTAATCCATTGGCCTCAAAACCAATGATCGCAGGATTTACGAGATGGATTACCTGATCGTACCAAAGCGGCACAACCGGCGCGTCGTTGATCATCAGCTGGTCCATTTTTCTGTACAGTTCAAAGCGGATACTGTCGTTATTCTCGACAAGAGAATTCCTGTACATCCGATCGAATGCAGGATTTTTGTACCGTGTATAATTGGGAGGCGCCGGATTTTCGGAATAAAAAACGCTCAGGTAATTTTCCGCATCAGGATAGTCACCAATCCAGCTTCCTCTGAAGAACAGGGCTTGGGATTTGGCTGTTTCTTCAAGCAACAGACTCTTTTGAGTAATATCAATCTGCACCCTTATTCCGATTTCTTCCAGTTGCCGTGCAATAAAACCGGCAAGGTCGGCATAGATGTCGATTGTTTTTAGCGTGATCAACGGAAGGCCTTCTCCACCTGGAAAACCGGCTTCCTGCAAAAGTTGTCGTGCCTTAGAAGGATCATAGTGATACCCATGCACACGAACAGAATCAAAACTTGGCAGGCCGGCCGGTATGAAACCACTTTCGGCGGGTATTCCGATCGAATTACGCAGGTACATCATCATTTTTCTGCGGTCAAATCCATAATTAATCGCCTGGCGGATTTTTAAAAGATGCAATGGCGATGCCTTAACAGCCGGCAGACTGCTGTCGACTACAATCCCAAGGTATTCGGTATTGAGATACGGGCTTTTCGAAAGGATGATCCTTCCCTCCCACTTTTTTTTTAATGAGCCTTTTTTATTAAGCACTTCATCCTTGAAAGAAGGGTCTATATCATTCATGAAATCCAGACGTCCCTGCTGTAATAACAGAAACTCTGTAGCCCGGTTATCAAAGAAACTGATCTTGATGGCATCCAGGTATGGGAGGGCGTTTCCGGCACTGTCTTTCTCAAAATAATTTTTATTTTTTACGAGTATCAGATCCTGCCCTTCTTCCCAGCTTTTAAATTGAAAAGGTCCTGTACCGCAGGGATGATTCCGGAAATCCGTTCCGTATTTTTCAATTGATTCGCGCGGAAGAATGGAGCAGTACTGCATACTCAGCAATCCCAGCATCGGATGAAAGGGCGTAAGCAGACGGAGTTCAAAAGTAGAATCGTCAGGAGCCTGGAATGCCTGGGGTCCCGCAATACGTTCGTTAAAAATCCAGGCTCCGCTGCTGGCCGTTTTTTTGTCAAGCAGTCTGGACAGGCTAAACACGATATCCGAGGCCCGTAACCGCCTGCCACGGCCTTCCGGGAAAACGTCGTTGTCTTGAAAGAATACATCTCCACGCAAATGAAAACGATATGTCTTTTTGTCTTCTGAAATATCCCAGGATTTCGCCAGCGAGGGTACAATATTTAAATTGGCATCCGTCTGAACCAGTGTATTGTATATCTGATGCACTGGCCAGATGACGGACTGGTTTTTTGCAAAAGCAGGGTCGAGGCTTGCGATCCCGGTTGGTTCATTGTACCTGAAGATTTTTTTATCACTGGTAGAATTTGAACGACAGGCGGATAGCAAAAAACCGATCGTTAGAATAAAAATGAAGACCTTTCCTTTGATTTTACATGTCATCCGGGTACGAAAATCGCATTTATGATCCATCAGGCGAAAAGGATTTCACTAATATGTTTTAATGTCTTTGTTTTTTTATTCGTTAGCGCCCAATCAGAGAAACCGGTATTCACCAGGGCAGATACCCTGCGGGGATCCATGAATCCGGAACGCCGGTATAATGTGCTGAAGTATGAAATTTCCTTTACTCCCGATTTTGAAAATAAATCGATCCGCGGCAGCAACACCATCACGTATCTGGATTCAGGAAATGCCGTAATCCAGATAGACTTACAGCTTCCTCTTGAGATTGACAGCATAATTCAGGATAATCATCTTTTAACATTTAAACGCGAGGGAAACGCTTTTCATGTTGAAACGCCTGACAAGGACCGTGCGAAAAAGAACTGCCTTGTCTGCCAGCGAAAAATCACCGTGTTTATCATGGTAACCCACAGATCGCGGTGAAGCCCCCCTGGGGCGGTGGATTTATTTTCGACAGGGATTCCCTGGGTCGCCCCTGGATCAGTGTCGCCTGTGAAGGAGCGGGCGCCAGTGTTTGGTATCCATGCAAGGATTATCTTGGCGACGAACCTGATAGTGGGGCCAGTTTAACTATCATTGCACCGGACAGTCTCGTGGCCATTGGTAACGGTCGGCTGATTAAAAAATTCAAACCCTCCAAAGGGGTTACCAGTTGGACCTGGGCCGTTGTTAATCCCATCAACAACTATGATATCATTCCCTACATTGGCAAGTATGCCTATTTCGCACATACATATTATGGCCAAAAAGGAAATCTCCAGTGTGGTTTCTGGGTGCTGGATTATGATCTTCAGAAGGCCAAAAAACACTTCACCGTTGTAGACTCCATGTTAAGTTGTTTTGAATATTGGTTTGGCCCATATCCATTTTATGAGGACGGTTACAAACTCGTGCAGGCACCCTATCTCGGCATGGAGCACCAAAGCAATATCGCATACGGCAATCATTTCCGTCAGGGATATGACGGCATTGATTTGTCGGGAACCGGATGGGGTTTGAAATGGGATTTTATGGTGGTTCATGAGAGCGGTCATGAGTGGTTTGGAAATAATATAACCTGTAAAGACATTGCAGACGAATGGATCCACGAATCGTTTACCAGCTACAGCGAGACACTATACACCGGGAATTATTTTGGCAGGAGTGCGGGTGACGCATATTGTATCGGATGCAGGAAAAATATTGAAAACAAAAATCCCATCATTGAATATTATGGTGTGAATCATGAACCTGAAGGCACAGATGAATATTATAAAGGAGCCAATATGATCCACACGATCCGGCAGGTCATTCATAATGATGAACTGTTCAGACGAATATTACGGGGACTGAACCAGAACTTTTATCACCAGACTGTTACAGCGACCGATATACAGAATTACATCAACAAGATTTCGGGTATTGATTTCACGCCGGTGTTTAACCAATACCTGCGCGATACACTGATCCCGGTTTTAGAATATAAATTTGAAGATAAAAATGTCCTGTATCGCTGGGCGAATTGCCATCCTGATTTCAACATGCCGATAAGAGTGGATATAAATGGGGAGCGATGGCTGAAACCAACCACAGAATGGAAAAAAGAACGATTGCAGAACCAGGCCGGCCGTATACTTCTGATCGATAAAAACTTTTACGTTGAACAGAAAAATCTGAGCGCGCAGCCTTAGCCGGATCATTTGATCCAAAACCATCATCTTTGCAGCGCAACATTTCCGGCTATGAGCACCATTCGGCGGCAAAGTATTCTTTCATCCGGCATCATTTACCTGGGCTTTGCACTGGGTTTTTTTAATACTTATCTTTTTACCAGGCAGGGTGGTTTCACACAGTCAGAATATGGTCTCTATGGCACGTTTATGGCCGTTGCCAATATTATCAATTCTTTCGCCAACCTGGGCATGCAGGCTTATATCAATAAATTTTATCCTTACTACCAGGACAATCTAAAAGTCCGGGATAACGATATGATGGGTTGGGCCTTTTTAACTTCCCTGCTGGGATTCATCATGGTGCTTGCAGCAGGATATATCTTCAGGGACCTGGTAGTAAGAAAATTCTCGGCCAATTCACCGGCTTTTGTAAAATACTATGCCTGGGTGTTCCCGCTCGGTTTTGGATTGACCATGTATTCTATTTTGGAAGCCTATGCCTGGCAGCTGAAAAAATCGGTGCTTACCAGTTTTCTCCGGGAGATGTTATTTCGCGTCATTACTAGCGCGCTGGCGGTACTTTTCTTTTTACACCTGATCCGGGATTTTGATTTATTTATTAAATTATTTGCGCTTACCTATATTTTACTGGCCCTGATTTTATTGATCATCCTGGTCCGGTCGGGGGAAATTCATATTACGCTCCATATAAGCCGCGTCACTAAAAAGTTTTATAGTAAGATCGTGCTGCTCTGCTCGTTTATCTGGGGCGGAGGTTTGATTCAGAATATTTCCTATGTATTTGACACCATCGTGATTACCGCGGTTATTCCAAACGGTTTGGCCTGGGCGGGCATATTCAGTCTCGCGCAAAATATCGCGAGCCTGATCCAGGCTCCGCAGCGAGGTATCATTGCAGCGTCCATTGGTCCCTTGTCGCGCGCCTGGAAAAACAAAGACTATGAAAAAATTCGTCGTATTTATCAACGTTCATCCATCAACCAACTGATCTTTGCCTGCGGAATATTTGTGCTGATATGGATCAATTTTATGGATGGGGTAAAAAACTTCCATCTGCAACCGGCTTACGAACAGGCAAAACCTGTTTTTTTATTTCTGGGTCTATGGAGAATTGTGGATATGGGCACCGGTGTAAATTCGCAGATCATCGGCACATCCACATTGTGGAGATTTGAATTTGTCACCGGCATGATCCTGCTGGCAGTCACGTTGCCGTTGAATTATCTGCTGGCTAAAAAACTCGGGGTGGTGGGACCCGCGATAGCGACCCTGATTTCTTATACCATTTACAATGCCATTCGTTATTTTTTTCTGCTGAAGAAATTCCGGTTTCAGCCTTTCAGCTATAATTCCCTGTTCACCTTGTTACTCGCGGCAGCCGGCTATTTGATCAGTCATATTTTGTTCAATTATATTCATGGATTTGCGGCCATGGGACTCAGGAGTTGCAGTTTCCTGCTCATTTATGCCGGCGGAGCCTTGTTGTTTAAACTCTCCCCAGACGTAGTTCCCGTTTGGAATACTTTGAAAAAGAAACTTGCGATTCCTTATCTTCGCACCCGCAAATAAGCAAAGTTCTTATTACATGATCACGAGACGAAATATCAGGGTCAAGATAATGCAAACCCTGTACTCCCTGGAAGCGCAGGACAACCACAAAATGGGAGATGCTCAAAGGATTTTGCAAAAGCATTTTGACCATTCCGGGCAACTATTGATTTATCTCATTTATTTTCTGACCGAGCTGGCGCGTTACGCTGAAACAGATTCCCTTCGTCGTTCGTCTAAACACCTCCCCACGGAGCTGGATAAAAACGTCAACACCAAATTGGCGGGCAACCAGCTGCTTTGGAAAATGCTGGAACAGGAATCCTACCTGAAGGTGGTAAGGAAAGATAAACCCGAACTGATTGATCATGCCGACATGGTTCGTAAGTTATATCTTGAACTGAGGGAAACAGATGTTTATAAGACCTACATTTCAGAGGACAGCCGTGATAAAAAGCCGGAGAAGGAAATTCTGGAATATATCTTTAACGATTTTTTATTACCCAGCGAATCCTTTGAATCGCATCTGGAAGAATTATTTCCAAACTGGAATGACGACGCCGAAATGATGCAGAAACTTGTTTCCGGGTATCTGAATAAGACAAGTGCTTTTAATTTTGAAGAAATTGTGAGCCCGGATAAAGCACTATTTGCGCGGGGACTGCTGACAGCTGTTATGGAGAAAAAAGATGTGACCATGGAACTGATCCGTCCCAAACTAAAAAACTGGGATGCGGATAGGATTGCTACACTGGACATGATTTTTATGCAGATGGGGGTTTGTGAATTCCTGTTTTTTGAAACTATTCCGCCAAAAGTAACCATCAATGAATATATCGACCTCGCCAAGGACTACAGCACTCCGCTGAGCGGGCAGTTTGTAAATGGAATTCTCGATAATATCCATAAAGATCTGGTTGCTGAAAATAAAATGCATAAAGTGAATTTTAAAGCCTCCTGAGGCATGACAGGTTTTTTTATCTAGGTTTGCAAAAAATACCGGGCGATGCGCATTGCTGTTTTAGTATTTTTCATTGGTTCTTTCCTGACTTCGTGCAGGGATAACGATTCAAAAACAAATGGATCCGCTTCCATGCAACTTCCGAAAGACAGCAGTCTGTTCACCAGGATTACCTGGCTGGATTCAACGGAACGTGATTTTGGCAGTATTCCGGAAGGCCGGAAGCTGGAAGTCGCATACCGGTTTTTAAATTCAGGCAATAAACCGTTGATCATTGCACGGGTTCAGCCCAGTTGCGGCTGTACGGTCGCAGAGCAGCCAAGCGAACCCATCTTGCCGGGCAAGGAAGGAGTTATCAAGGCATCTTTTAATAGTGAGGGCCGTGTTGGCATCAATCATAAAAAACTCTATGTAATCGCCAACACCCGGGGTTCGCAGAGCAATGAAGTCCAGTTCAGTGTTTTGGTTGAAAAGAAAAAATGGTAAGCAGATATAAAATAAAAACAATACAATGAGTCATTCAGTTATTTTTTTACAGACAGCGCCTGGTGGTTCAAGTCTTAACTTTCTTCTTATTGGCGGGATGATCCTCGTGTTCTGGTTATTCATGATCCGACCACAGGCCAAGAAAGCCAAACAAGCCAAGTTATTCCAACAAAATATGCAAAAGGGAGATAAGATCGTAACCATTGCAGGCATCCACGGAACGGTAAACAAAGTGAACGAAGATGGCACGATCATGATGGAAACGAGCCCGGGCAGCTATATGAAAATTGAAAAGAGCGCCATTTCGATTGAGTGGACGCAGAATATTAATAAACCAGTCGTTGTGGCTGGGGATAAAAAATAAAACAGCTTTTTACTTTTTATTTTTTTGGCTTCATGCTTAAAATTGGTCTAACCGGAGGTATCGGTTCTGGAAAAACAACGGTCGCGCAAATTTTCGAAGTGCTGGCCATTCCGATTTATTATGCCGATCAGGCAGCAAAGGACCTGATGAATCAGGATCCGGAACTTAAAAAACAGATTATTTCCCGGTTTGGGGAAACGGTTTATAAAGAGGGAAAACTCGACAGGTCTTATCTGGGAGGCGTAGTTTTCGCTGATGCGGAAAAACTGGCATTGCTCAATGATCTGGTGCACCCGGTTACCCTGCGGCATGCCGCCGCCTGGATGGATCAACAGCAAACAGCCTATGCCATAAAGGAAGCTGCCCTGATCTTTGAGGCGGGGCTCGAAAAATTCTTTGATTATATTATTGGTGTAACAGCGCCGGAATCCGTCCGGCTGGAAAGAGTGATGGAAAGGGACAAGGTTTCTGCAGACCGTGTATTACAACGCATGAAGCAGCAGATGGATGAAAAGGAAAAAATCAGCCGTTGCGATTTTGTTATTCAGAATAACGGGATCGAAGCCATTTTACCACAAGTGCTCGCCATCCATGAGACGCTCTTAGCGAAGGCGAAGATTATTTCAGTTTCGAAAGCGCCTCTTTAATCCTCCCCCACGCCCGTTCAATATTCGTCATGCTGTTGGCAAACGAAAACCGGATACATAACGGCTCCCCGAATGCATCTCCCATCACGGAAGAAACATGCGCCGTATTCAAGAGGTACATACTCAGATCATTCGAGTTGCGGATGGTGATTTCTCCATTTGATTTTCCAAAATAGGACGAGATATCAGGAAAAATATAAAAAGCACCTTCCGGGTTGAAACATTTAATACCCGGGATCTGCGTTACAAGTTCCATGGTTTTCTTTCTCCTCCGATCGAATTCTGCCACCATCTCCATGCTCGGTTTCAAATCCGTGGTTAACGCCGTTACCGCAGCTTTCTGCGTGATCGAATTGGCGCCACTGGTAAACTGTCCCTGTAATTTTTCGCATGCTTTTGCAATATCTACCGGCGCCGCAATGTATCCAAGCCGCCATCCAGTCATTGCAAAACCTTTGCTGAGGCCGTTAATAATTACGATCCTGTCTTTCAGATCATCGAACTGTGCAATGCTTTCATGTTTCCCGATGAAATTGATATACTCGTAAATTTCATCTGACAGGATCACCAGTTGCGGATGTTTTCTGAAAACAGTTGCGAGGGATTCCAATTCTTTCTTTCCGTAAACAGCCCCGGACGGATTGCAGGGAGAAGAAAATAAAAAAACTTTTGTTTTTGGCGTGATGGCCGATTCCAGCTGTTCTGCTGTGATTTTGAATCCCGCCTCCAGACTCGTATGCACTTCCACCACCTTGCCCCGGGCAATTTTAACGAGCTCAGAATATGTAACCCAGTAGGGTGTTGGAATGATCACTTCATCTCCTTCGTCTACCAGGGCAAGGATACTATTCGCGAGACTTTGTTTCGCGCCGGTCGAAGTAACGATTTGATCAGGTGTATAGTCGAGGTCATTATCCCTTTTCAATTTTCCGCATATCGCTTCCCGAAGATCAAGGAAACCAGCCACCGGTGTATAGTGACTCCAGTTGTCGTCAATAGCTTTTTTCGCGGATTGCTTGATATGGCTGGGTGTATCAAAATCCGGTTCGCCGAGGCTGAGGTCGATCACGTCCACGCCTTTCGCGCGAAGTTCACGACCGAGTTTGGCCATTTTTAAAGTCTCCGGTTCACTAAAGCGGGTTAAAATAGAGGATAGTTGCATATTCATTTGTTGCGGCCGCGAAGTTATTGATTTTTTTAAAAAAACTTTTCTTTGATGTTGTCCGCCACGTGGAAAACCTGATCTGCTTCTGTTGTTGACGTCAGAATCTAATTTAATCTGACCGATTTCAATTGAAACCTGTTGACGCCACTGGTAGTATCAATGAACCCTTGCAGGTAAATATTGTAGTTGATAGTGCTGTCAATATTCAGCATTCCCAGGCTGACAAAATTGGAGCTGTCAACGATGCTTGGTGGTCCTTGTGTTACGTGAGGATTGGAACTGTCTTTAAATGCAAAAACCTGATAGTTGCCAATCCGCACCTGGTAATAACCATAAGCCGTCGGACTCAGATTATAACCGACAAAATAGGAGACTCCTGTATTGAAAAATCCTATATTGGAGCTTCCTATTAGAACTGTATCAGCATTATAAGGAATGTCATTTCTGGTATTAATCAGCTTAAGTCCCCATCCGATGGGCCCCGGTGAAAAATTCAGGTACCGGATATTTACCATTGTATCTACCCGGATGGGCAGGTTATCTTGAAATATGATCAGGCTTATCGGTTGTTGCTGAACGGATGAGTCAAAGGCAAAAATGCTGTAATGGGTTTGTTGCTGAAAAGCAGAATTTCCCTCTAAAAGCTTGCTTGTATCCTTCGCTAGCACTAATCGCATATCGTTGACGCGTGCAGTAGTCGTATCATAGGGATTTCCCGGAATACCGGTCACCAAGCCAAAACTGTCAGGAACAGAAAACAGCGGAATAATATTGTTGGCCGGATCTATAACAATGTTTAACGGGCCCACGCCATAGGCCACATGGGTCAATGATAAATATGCCTTGTTTGCGTTGATATTAGCCGATTTATTACAAGAAAAGAGACTTACAGTCAAAAGCTGAAGGCTGAAGACTTTCAATGCGGAAAAAGACCGGTTGCCAAACTTATTCAAAATCATGAATTCACGCGGATTAAATTGATTTTACCTTTTGAGAGCATGAAAGTAGCAAATCAGGCCCTCTTAACCAGCGTCTTAACATTTTAGTTATCAATTGGAAAACCTATCTTTGCCGCTCTTAAAAAAAACCGAAAATCAATGAGAGCGCTGGTTAGCATTTTTGCAGGCTTACTGATTGTCATTTCCCTTTACCAACTGTCCTTTACCTGGTTTGTTAATAAACATGAATCTGCAATGATGCAGAAGGCAGAACGTTTTGTAAAAAACGGTTACCCTTCAGCCGAAACGAAATATCCGGGTGATAAAGAAACCCGGCTGTTATATAAAGACAGCCTGAACGTGTTGGTTCGCGACCGTTTGCAGAAACTGCTGGATTCTACAAAAGATACCAAGATCACCTGGTGGGGAACCACTTACCAGAAATCAAAAGAAAGTGAACTCCTCCTGGGTCTCGATTTGCAGGGCGGGATAAATGTTACCCTCGATATCGAACTTGAGGGACTGATCAAGGGGCTCGCAAATAATCCCAGGGATGCCAGTCTCGTGAGGGCCATACAACGGGCAGATCAGAAAAAACTAACCAATGGCGGCGCTAACTATATTGATCTGTTTTCCCAGGCTTTTAAGGAAGTCAATCCTGCTGTCAAACTCGCCCCGCTTTTTGCTAATTCCAACAGGAACAAACTGAAGTTTGAATCCTCCGACGGGGAAGTAGTGAATTATCTGCACGATCAGGCTTCAGCTGGTATGAAACAGACATATCAGGTGCTCACCAAGCGTATTGACAAATTCGGCGTTTCACAACCCAATATCCAGCTGGACGAAAACAAAGGCATCATCAGTGTTGAACTGGCGGGCGCTACCGATCCTGACCGTGTGAGGAAATATCTTCAGTCGTCTGCCAATCTTCAATTCTGGGAAGTATACAACATCTCAGAATTATCGAACGGGGTGCAGAATGCTGACAAGATCCTGCAAAAATATTTAAATGGTGTAAAAGATTCAGCTTTGCTGGCCAAACAGGATTCAACTGCTGATAGTACGAGCAGTGTCATCAATAAAAATCCGTTGCGCATCGTACGTTTTATTCAGCCAACACAGGATGCAAAAGGACAGGTTCGTTATGCATCGGCCCTTGCGTCCCCGCTAATAAAAGATACAGCACTCATCAACAGTTATCTGAATATACCGGCGGTTCGCAACCAGTTTCCCTCCAACCTGAAATTCCTTTGGGGAAAACTGGGAACGGATGACAACGGAAAAGCATATCCATTCCTGGAGCTCTATGCCATTAAAACGATCCCGGGAAGTGACAAAGCAAAACTGGAAGGCGAAGTGGTTACAGATGCGCGTCAGGATTACGATCCCGTCACTGGCGGCGTCGTTGTTGAAATGAGCATGAATAAACATGGTGCCGATGTTTGGGGAAAGATGACGACTGATAATGTTGGTCTCCCGATTGCTATTACGCTCGATGATGTCGTGTATTCGGCACCTTATGTAAATGGTCCCATTACCGGCGGAAATTCACAGATTGCCATGGGCAATAAAAATTCGGGACAAAGTATAAACGAGGCACAGGATCTCGCCAATATATTGAAAAGCGGAAAACTGAATGCACCAGCCAGGATCGTACAGGAACAGGTTGTAGGACCCACGCTAGGAAAAGCGGCCGTAAAAGGTGGTGCGCTGGCTTTTATTATTTCGTTCCTCGTGATCTTCACGCTCATGCTGGTGTATTATAATACAGCCGGATGGGTCGCCAATATTGCATTGATATTAAATCTGCTTTTTACCATAGGGATACTCAGTGCCATGCACGCCACGCTGACTGCTCCGGGTATTGCAGGTTTGGTATTGACCATCGGGATGGCCGTGGATACGAACGTGATCATTTTTGAAAGGATAAAAGAGGAACTCACCCGAGGCAAGAGTTATCAGCTCGCAGTCAATGATGGTTACCGGCGGTCACTGGCACCGGTACTGGATGCCCACGTAACCACTTTCCTGACCGCCGCCATCCTGGCCTATTTTGGGCTCGGACCTGTTCTTGGTTTCGCCACTACGCAGATGCTGGGTATCGCCCTCTCGCTTTTTTGCGGTATCCTGGTTTCCAGGCTGGTGACTGATTCATACACAAATAAAAACAGGCACTTCCAATATTTCACCGGTATTTCAAAGAAAGTATTCAGGCACGCAAACTTTAAATTCATTGAGTACCGCAAAGTGACCTATATGATTTCCGCCGTAGTGCTGGTGCTGGGTATATCGGCCTATTTTCATGGGTTCAAGAAAGGAGTCGAATTTTCCGGGGGAAGAAGCTATATCGTCAAGTTCAATAAAACGCTTAACGAACAGGAAGTTAAGGATGCCCTGAACCTGCAGTTTGGAAAATACCCGGAAGTAAAAACTTATGGATCCAATCAGCAATTTGAAATAACGACCGATTATCTGGTGAACAGAGAAGGCGCTGCGGCAGATTCATCCGTCGCCAATAAATTGTATCTCGGCCTGAAGAATTTTCTGCCGGCAACCACAACGGCACAGGAATTCACGTCGACCAATAAATTTATACAACAGACAAAGAAAGTAAATGCTTCTATTTCCGATGATCTGAAAGCAGGTGCGGTAAAAGCGACTGTCTTTGCCCTGATATTTATTTTCATCTATATATTCATCCGTTTCCGGGACTGGAGGTATTCGCTGGGTACTATTATCGCGCTCCTGCACGACGTACTGGTAACCCTCGCTGTGTTCTCCTTCCTGCCGGCAGTTGTACCCTTCCCGTTGGAAATCGACCAGCATTTCATTGCAGCCATCCTGACGGTCATCGGGTTTTCGATGAACGATACCGTCATTGTCTTTGACAGGATCCGGGAAGACAGCCGGATACTCCGTGGTAAAACAAAAGCCGAGATCATCAACAAAGCGGTCAATGAAACCCTTAGCAGAACCGTGATGACCTCACTGACTGTATTCCTGACCATCCTGATCCTTTTCCTGGTAGGCGGCGAGGTAACCAAGGGATTCGCATTTGCTATGCTGATCGGTGTAATTACGGGAACATATTCATCCATCTTTGTGGCGGCGCCTATCCTGATCGATATGGCAAGAAGCAGACCGCTGGGCGCTGCAGATACGGACGCTAAAACGCTCGTAAAAAAGCAGGCGACGATGATTAAGTAAAAACACTTTGTTTTCTCCCGGGTCTCCCCCTTTTGTGTCCTCGTTGGGCTCTCTTTGGGATAGTAGCCTGCAGGCAGCATTCCCTTGTCAAAGTAGTGTCAAAAGGGCCAGAGGTCTCTATAAGGCCCCTATAAGGTCTCTATGGATTTACAGATGACTCGAAAAAACAAAAACCCTCCCGGCAGTCAAACCGGGAGGGTTCTATATTTTATATCACTATATGTGACCATGTTTAAACTGGCCTGTGCGCGTGATGTACCGGCCTTCCATGATAGTGATGATGATAACCACTGTGACCCCGGTAATGGTGATAATTCCTGTGCTGATAACGATGGTGATAATTCCCGTGACTCCGGTAATGATGGTAGTGATGAGCCGGCGGATGATGGGGAATGTTATTCAAAGACCCCGGTCTGGCGAATGCCACGACAGATAAAAATAAAAAGGCGGCTAAAACGGATAAAATTTTCATAGTACGTGTGGATTTAAGTTAATATTACTTGTTTTCTTTAAAGCGCTTGTCAGGAGTTCCGTCTTTCTTGGTATGTGTAGTAGTTGTTTTTGTTGCCGCTACTTTATTTGACTTATACCGCATATCTGCTGTCCCGTCTTTTTTTGTCGGTCCTGCCACGGCCGTTTTTGTGGCTGTAGCGGTTGAAGTCTTTGTTGCCGACGACGCCGTTTTACCGGAAACAGCAGTCGATGTTTTTGTTGAAGATGTAGCTGTTACAGATTTTTTCTTGGCGGGCGTTGTTTGCGCCGGAGTGGTCTGAGCATGGGAATAAACGCTGAAGCCGATTAAGAATACAAAGGCGAGCAACATTTTTTTCATATTTGGCATTTTAAGTTGATTCAATGTACAAAATCGACCATAAATCGTCAAATCTAATTGCCTGGCAAAGAG
>Ga0066787_10000051_pt1 | contig 16695 bp, 4 predicted proteins | sample OrgsoiDNA2013047_FD_70942 | JGI IMG/M metagenome (GOLD analysis project Ga0066787, IMG submission 70942) | Permafrost soil microbial communities from the Arctic, to analyse light accelerated degradation of dissolved organic matter (DOM) -... | ecosystem: Environmental > Terrestrial > Soil >...
GAATCCAGCAAACTTTTTAACCGGTTGGAATCTGTTTGCTGTTTGTTATTTGTAAAAACAACCACGCCCTGTCTGTCCACTACTTCAGGATCGTCGCTTGGGAGGGTCACATAGAAATCCGTGTTCTTATTTACCCGGAGAAACGCATTCACCCTTGGCAGGTTCATATCCCCGGTTACATCCACATCCGCATTCAGATTTAATTTACCATAGAACTGCCTGTTTGGCGCCTTCGGCGCATTGATCATGCGGAAATTCTGAGCGCTGAATGAAACGTCAAACCGGTAGTTTTTAAAGTCTTTTGTAAATACATTTCCGTCCAGTGTTGCCTTGTTTCCTGCCGAATCCAGCATGGCAAAATTGTCAAAGTTGAAACCATCTTCATCAAAACTGATCACATCATTTGAAAGTCTTAATGGTTCTCCAGTAATCACCGGAACAATCACGGCGCTGTCAAAATGAAGACTTCCCTTTAACACCGGTTTATCGAGGTTGCCGCTGGCGAGTAGCTCTCCTTTTAAATACCCGCTCATGTTTTTAACCTGTGAAAGCGCCACTCCTTTAAAGGACTTGAGATTTAGCTGGTTTAATTTGACGTCTATATCCATCTTGCTCTCGCCTGTAAAATATTTCCCGTCAATCCGAACATCATTGTCCTGTCCGCTTAACGCAATATGGGCATCAAATGCATTCAGCTCTTTATTATCCAGCTGCACGACCAGGTTACCCAATGTGTCTTTCTCAAATGAGAGCGTATCAATTTTAAGGTCAGAAGTAAAAAGCGGTTTCGTGAACAGATTCTTTACTTCTGCCTTTCCCTGAATCGTTCCATCCATCAACAGCGAATCCTGTTCCGCAAACTGGCTGATGGTTTTAATTCTGAAATTATTAAAACCAATATCCAACGGGGATTGCGCTGTTTCGCCATTTGTATTGATGGAGAGCGATTCAGACTGATGCGACAACCTCAGATTGCGAACGATGAGGCCTGCGGAATCATAGAGAATAAAATTATCTGCCGGTAACTGCCAGGGTTGATAATTCAGTAAAAGACTATCCGGGTTGAATACAAATTGTAAACCATGATTCACTTGTGACAATGTTCCTGATAAAACATATTTGTTTTTTGCCTTTTTATCCTTTAAGAGTAATGTTGTTAACAACTTATTGTCCGACAGCTTTCCATATACAGAGGATTGGTAGACCAGGAAACCAGGGTGACCGCCGTCCGCTACTGATATATTGTATTCGAGGCTTTTTTCTTTTGAAACCGCATCCAGGTTAAACTGGTGAATGACCTGCTGGTTAAACTGGATCTTGTTATCATGCATGACGAGACTCAGATCCTTTGTTTCGCTGTTGAAATGGATGGCGCCGGTTAGGCTGTCGGTTCCGCGGATGGACGGCATCATCGCGATCACCAGTGGCGATGGTCTTAAAGCAAGATCCATTTGCCATTTCTCGGGTTCTGCAGAATCTGTTTTGGAAACGGGAATTTTATAATATTCGTTGATAAAATGCCGGAGCGATCCGGGTACCTGGGTTAGTTTATACTGGCCCGTCCAATTAATATCTACCATTTCAGCGTGAAGCTGGATGCTCTGACCTATATCCGCGTGGTTGGCAAATAGATAAATGCTATCGGTATGCAGAGTATGTCCGCCGGTCGTTACGCCCAGGTCTGTCAGATCCATTCTTCCCTGTAATGCATCCGGATTTGTCGAACTGAAATCTGCAACCAATGCAAAATGCGTCTGAAGGCTGTCTTTTAGCAGATTCAGGGCCAGTGCATTCAAAGTATCCAGCTGCAATTTTATTTTAACGGAAGGATATTTATGTAGGAATTCCGCTTCCAGATTCAGCTGATAAGTAAGATTGGGATCGTGCATCGATGAAACGACCGTACCGTTTCCATTGCGGAGGTTGGCGTCCAGTAACAGATTCTTATAGTGATAGTCTTTGATATCGGCATCTAGCAGGTTTGCATGAAAAACACTGTTCATTTTTTTGGGGTCAAAACCTGAACCCTTTGCGGTGGCATCCAGTGTAATCTTACCCAGCAGGCTGTCCTGTTTCAAAATATATCCGAGGTCCATGGCCCGGGTACTGGCTGTGAGATCATAGGTTTTCCGGTCAAGATCCAGATTTCCCTTCACGTCGGCACTGCCTTCGCTCGTTGTCGTATGGAGCTGTACATAAAAGCGTTTAACCGTTCCCGTGAACTTTCCATTTGCAGAAATGTTTTGGGGAAGCCGGATACTTTCCGGTAGCGATTTTGCCGGAATCAGGCGATACAGGTCATTCTTTGATGTGCGGAGGGAAGAAATTGTAATATCATAATAGGCCTTACCGGCATTTGGCAAACCGCGAATCAGCCCTGACAAGGCCACTGAAGTATTTCCCACGCCGTCAATCTGCAGATACGGAATACGCAGATCCTTCAGATATCCGGTTACTTTTCCGTTCAGCAGGAGAACGGCCCGCTCGTTATCCTTCAACGGTCCTTCCAAAGAAGGCACAAAGATCAACACGTCTTTAACTGCAATACGCGCCCGGTCAAATTCCAGGTTTGTTGTTATATCTCCCGGATGCGCCTTCAAATCGTCCAGCGACTTATAAGCAATAGTAGTCTGGTTTCTTATTTCTGAGCGGTTGGTTTGAAGGATCAGGTTTTTCAGCGATGCCCCTCTCGAATTATAGGACGCCTGGACAGAAAGATTTTTGAGCACCAGCCCGCTTTTTTCATCCAGTGCAATTTTAGAAACCAATAGCCTGTAAGATGCGGGATCGGCATGCAGGCCGGATGTATGCATCACGAGATGATGTACATCCAGATGACTATAATCCAATCCTTTTTTAACCGGCGTTTTGTTATCATCATCGTATTTCAATCCGGTGCTGTCAATTGCAAAAGACGCAACGTCGATGCTCCAGTTTCCCTGATGAGAAGGCGCAGTTGACGGATTCTCTTTTTTGCCGGATTTGACAACAACCCGTTTACCAAACTGCACCGCAGCTGTCGTGTTTCCGATGGCAACCTGTTTTAGTTTGAAGTGAAGCGTGGCGAGATCAATGGAGTCTGCCTTCAGATGGAAATGGCCGAGTCTGATGCCGGCATTCACATTTTGTTCGTCGTCCCGGTAATCCAGATTGACCCTTGTGAAATCAATGTCTCCCAGTTCGAGTTTAACCGGCTTCGAATCCTGGTTATGCACGCTGATCGTGTCAGCCATATGCTGCAGAATCAAAATGGGCTTGTACTGCCGGACTTTCCCGGAGATATCAGCCAATGAAATATCGGAAATGGAATATGTCTGGTGCGCCGGATCAAATATTTTCAGTTTCGTTTTAAAGTCGCCAAGGTTTACATAGAGATCATTCCCGCTGACGTCGTCATGATAGATCGCATGGATCTGATGAAGATGAATATTGCCGATTGCAAATGTAAAACCCGCCGATGTGTCCGGTTTGGAATTCTGAGATGGTTTGGAACTAAACGCATCCTCAATAAACTGAAAATTGAATACTGTATCCGGCATTTGCCGGGTCACTTTCATCGTGATATTATCCAGCTCCAGGTTATTGAGACGAAGTTCCTTGCTCAATAATTTAAACATGCTGATATCAGCTTCTATTTTTCCGCCGAACAACAAAGTGTCTTTGTGTCGGTCCTCCAGGTAAATATTTTTAAGAATGATGCGCGAAGGAAATCCGATATTCAGGTTGCCGATCCTGACCTTTGTATGAAGTTTATTTTCGAGATAGGCCTCGATCTTGCTGCGGCCATAATTCTGAACAGGGCCTGTTTGTATTAAAATCAGGATTAAAAGGACAATGCCCAGCAGGATCAGAAATATCAGGACGAAGATCCGAAATATTCGCCTTAACACCTTTTTCACAGAGTCGCTGGTCGTCATACACTTGGGCTGGGTTTCCTCTTTAAAGCAAAGAACAGGCCTTTTTTGCCCGTATGAGTAATTGTAGAGATGCTCATTTTGCGGGGAAGATATTCTACAAAATAAACTATATTTTGTAAGCTGGTTTATTCTTTTGCTTCTCCGAGCAGGATCGCCCAGGGCTTCATGCCCGGCACTTCTTCACTGATCAGCCGGATGATGGCGATCAGCGGGATAAATAGAAACATGCCGGGTATGCCCCAGACAAGGTGCCCGACCAATACGGCCAGAATGGTTATAAAAGGATTGATCTTCATCTTTCCGCCCACCACATGGGGCAGAATTACATTCGCATCTGCAAAATGCGTAACGAGGAAAATAACGCCGACCGCCACCACATGGCCGGTCGTGTTGGTGGCTGCCGTGATGAGCATGGCAATCGCCATGCAACAATAGATGCCGAGGTATGGAATAATATTGAGTACGGCCGCCATCACGCTGATCAGGAGCGCATATTTCACACCGATGATCATCAGGCTGGTAAAAATAATGATGGCAACCACACTCATTTCTATCAGCAGACCGAGCACATAACTATTGATCAGGGATCGTATCCGGGTGATAACCACATTGACCATTTTGTTGTGTTCTTCGTCAAACAATTCTAAGACAAACCGCATCAGGATGTGGCGGTATTGAAGGATGAAAAAAGTAAAAATGAAGAAGAAAATAGTCAGCACCAGGGTTTCTGCAATTCCGACAAAAGTGGTGGCCACCGAATTCATGGCTGTATTTAAAATGCCGGTCGCCGATTTATTCATATATGCGACTTGCTGCGTATTGGTAATATGATACTTGTCGCTGATCCAGTCTTGTATATCCTGCCATTTCTCAAGCACTTTCGCCTGCAATGAAGGAAGATCTCTTGACAGGCGAACGACCTGGTGACTAAAAAAATAAAACAGTCCCAGTACCAGCACCATAAAAATAAACAGGGTAACCACAGACGCCAGCGCTTTCGGGAAACGCCTTCTTTCCAGCATACGAACGACAGGATGAAGCAGGATCGATACCAGGAATGAAAAAAATAAAGGAACGAACAGACTCTTGCCCAGCCACATGAATAATAAAATCAGAGCCAATGCAAAAAGGGTTAATGCCAGCCGGGCATAAAAAGGAAATTTCAGCATGAAGAATATCCTGGTTTATAAATATTCCGCTAATGATACGATATTTTCAACCGTGAAGCCAAATTCTTTAAAAATCTCTTCTGCCGGTGCGGATTCACCAAAATGATTTATTCCAAGACTCTTACCGTCTTCCGTTGTATATCTCAGCCATCCAAGTGTTGAACCAGCTTCAACTGACAACCGTCTACGGATATTCTTTGGAAATACCGATTCTTTATAAGCGGCGTCCTGTTTTTCAAACAATTCCCAGGAGGGCATGCTCACCACACGTGCGTGAATGGATTTTTCTTTTAGTTTTTCCTGCGCCTCTAATAATAAATATACTTCTGATCCCGTACCCATCAAAATGACGTCGGGTTTTGCATCCGGTTCGGAAAGTATATAAGCGCCTTTTTCAAGACCCGATGCTTTTGCATATTTCTCCTGGTTTATCACAGGAATAGTTTGTCTTGTGAGAACAATCGCAACAGGGCCGCCGCTGTGCTCCAGTGCGACGCGCCAGGCATGAACTGTTTCATTGGCATCAGCAGGACGGATCACCATCATGTTGGGAACGGAACGTAAACCGGCCAGTTGTTCTATTGGCTGATGCGTGGTGCCGTCTTCACCCAGACCAATACTATCGTGCGTGAAAACATATATCGGTTTTATTTTACTGATGGCCGCCAGCCGCATCGGCGGGCGCATATAATCGGAAAAGATCAAAAATGTGGCGCCATAGGGAATAAATCCTTTTGTGAGTGCGATGCCGTTTAAAATGGCGCCCATGCTGTGTTCGCGTATACCGAAATGGAAATTTCTTCCGTTACGGTGTTCCGGCGAGAAAGATTCAAACTTATCCAATATAGTGTCCGTGGAAGGAGATAGGTCGGCCGAACCGCCGATCAGGAAAGGGATTTGGGCCGCAACGGCGTTCAGCACTTTTCCGGAAGCCTTACGGGTTGCTATCTTTTCATCGCCACTGAAAACAGGAAGTTTTTCTTTCCAGCCTGAAGGCAGTTTTCCGTTTGCCGTAGTTACATATTCGTTTGCTTCAGCCGGATATTTCTCCCGGTACTGATTGAAAAGATTGTTCCACTGCTTTTCCTTTTCAATTCCTTTCTTTCCTTCAGCCCTGTAAAAAGAAAGCACATTATCCGGAACAACAAAAGACTGATCGGGATCGAATCCAAAGAATTTTTTTACAAGCTTCACTTCGTCCTCACCCAACGGTGCACCATGAGCAGAAGCCGAGTCAGCCTTATTCGGACTGCCATAACCGATATGGGTTCTCAGTTTGATCAGCGAAGGCTTGCCGGTTTCTGCTTTCGCTTTTTTCAAAGCGTCTGCTATTGCGGGGAGATCGTTGCCATCCGGTAATGTCTGAACATGCCATCCGTATGAGAGAAACCTGGCAGCCACATCTTCATTAAAAGTTAATGCGGTATTCCCTTCGATCGTGATATGATTGTCGTCATATATGTAAATCAGGTTACCCAATTGCAGATTACCCGCAACCGATGCGGCTTCCGAAGTAATTCCTTCCATAATATCCCCGTCGCTGCATATAACATATATGTGATAGTCAAACAGGTCGAATCCGGGTTTATTATACCTGTCCGCCAGCCATTTTTGTGCGATCCCCATCCCCACCCCGTTAGCGAATCCCTGTCCGAGCGGACCGGTGGTGGCTTCGATTCCGTCCAGAAGGCCATATTCGGGATGGCCGGCTGTTTTGCTGTGCAGCTGTCTGAATTTTTTTATATCATTCAGGGTCAGGTCATAACCAGTCAGGTAAAGATAACTGTACTGCAGCATGCAGGCATGCCCGGCAGAAAGTACAAAACGATCACGATTGCTCCATTGCGGATTTTGCGGATTATAATTCATGATGCCTGACCAGAGTAAGTGACCGAGCGGTGCAAGCGCCATCGGTGTGCCCGGGTGACCCGAATTGGCTTTCTGTACAGCATCGGCGGCCAGTATCCTGACAGTATTTATACAGGTGGTTTCTAATCCTACAGTTGCTTTTTCAGCTGTTTCCATAAAGAAATATTTTTTGAGATTGATGTCAGTTTATCCAAGGATCGAGCGGATTCCCCGAACGAATTTTACAAATTAAGAAAATATTAAATTCCCGGGGCCAGTATTTTCATCAAAAGCCGGGCCGCACAGAAATAAACTATTTTTGCCACAAAATGGTCTATTGAACAAAGCTGCCCGTTTTATTTTACATGTTCTTAAAATTTCAGGGATCGTACTGGTTTCCATTCTCATTTTTCTCTTTCTTGCTCCCTATCTGTTCCCTGATACGGTCGGGCGAAAGATCAAACAATGGACAAACCAGTCCATCACCGGAGATTTAAATTTCGGCCACGCCCGTCTTTCTTTTTTTACGCATTTCCCCTCGCTTACCCTTACAATATATGATGTTAATTTAAAAGGCTCCTCCCCATTTCAACAGGACACACTGCTCTCGGCAGAAAAAATCGGTTTCGGAGTGAATCTGGAAAAACTGATTTTCGATCACCAGGTCACCGTCAATAAAATATATCTGAACGGCGCCTATATACATGTGCTGGTAAATGAAAAAGGTCAGGCAAATTATAATATTTATGTTTCCGATACGAGTACAAAAACTATCAGCACGGATTCTTCCTCCGCTTCCCTGCATCTGGAAAAAATCATCATAAAAGACAGTCGCCTGCTATACAGCGACCGGTCTATTCCCATGCTAATTCAGGCAGAACATCTCTATTATGAAGGTACCGGCGACCTTAGCAAATCCATTTTCGATCTGTCCTCCCATATTCAGACGGATTCACTCAATTTTATTTTTAATAATCAACCCTATGTTCGCCGGAAAGCAATAGATGCCAGCCTGGTCACCCGTATAAATACAAAAACACTTGCCCTGATCTTTGAAAACAACAAGATCAGGATGAATAAGCTCGACATCGTCTTTGCCGGGAAACTCGATTTTTTAAAGAACGGGTATAACATGGACTTCACTTTCGGCACCGACCATGCAGACCTCTACCAGCTGATCACTATTTTTCCGCCGGAATACCTGGACTGGCTTCGCAAAACGACCGTAAAGGGCACTGTGAATCTAACAAGCACCCTGAAAGGAAAATATATTGCTTCCACGGGCGAGTTGCCGGACTATGGGTTAAAGATGTCCATACGTGACGGATATATTGCTTACAAAGATGCCAAACTTCCCATAAGCCGGCTCAATGCAAATACTGAAATGGAATTGCCTTCGCTGGATCCTGAAAAATTACATGTTAAAATTGATTCATTTTCATTCAGTGTTGACCAGGATTTTTTCAGGGGCCGGATGGAAACACACGGACTCAGTGAATCGGACATCTCTGCGAAAGCCGACGTGCATATGGATCTTCAGAATCTACAACATGCGCTGGGAATGGAGGATCTTGATATGAGAGGCCAGCTCGTGATGCATTTCGATGCAAAAGGGAAATATTCAAAAAAAGTGATCAAGACCTCTCTCAGAAAAAAGGACACGGTCATCGCGAGCATTCCTGCCTTTGATTTGCAGTGTGTATTAAAAAATGGCTGGATTAAATATTATAAAGTTGCGGAGCCTGTTCAGCATATTTTTATCACCATGCACGCGTCCTGTCCGGATGCCGACTACCGGCATGCATATTTTAAGATAGACAGCCTGCATGCGTCTGCGCTAAATAATTTTATAGAAGGAAGGGGAATACTATATGCGTCAACCAATTTCCCTATGGATCTGAATATGAAAGGATCCATGAACCTGGCAGATGTCCGGAAAATTTATCCGCTGGACAGTCTGTCGCTGGCAGGCCTGATAAATTTCGAAGTGCATGGCGCCGGGGAATACGCACCGGACCACCATATTTTTCCAAAAATAAATGCGCGGGTTTCGCTGGCGGATGGTTTTATCCGGACGAAATATTATCCGCATCCCGTTGAAAAAATAAACATCGGTGTCAATATGTCGGATGAAAAAGGAGACCTGAAAAATCTCCATCTTTCATTTCATCCGGCAGACTTTCTCTTTGAAGGAAAACCCTTTCATTTCCAGGGTAATTTTAAAAACTTCGACGACCTGGACTATGATCTTTCAGTACATGGTGAAATTGACCTGGGGAGAATCTATGCAGTTTTTGCCCGCCGGGATCTGGGCCTGAGTGGATATATCATGGCCAACGCTGATTTTAAAGGTAAACAGAGCGATGCTCAAAACGGGCGCTATGATCTGTTGAATAACTCCGGAACGCTCGATGTAAAAGATCTTTCTGTTTCTCACGAGTTATTCCCGAAACCGTTCCTGATACATCGTGGTCATTTCAGATTTGACCGCGATAAAATGTGGTTTGAAACTTTCCAGGCAACGTATGGAAAGTCTGATCTGCAGCTTGACGGTTTTGCTGAAAACGTAATCAATTATGCCTTGGCGACAAATCAGATCCTGAAAGCAAACTTTGATCTGAAGGCAAAAAATATTGATCTCAATGAATTTACCGTATACGGGGGAAATGCCCAGACTGCTGACTCCGAAAAGCCTGCAGCGGCCGGTGTGATCATGATTCCCACAAACCTGGAGCTCACGGTCAAAGCGGAGGCAGACCGGATTTCCTACAATGATGTCCTGTTAAGCCATTTCCACGGTGGAATCCATATAAATGACGGAGGCATTGAACTTACCCAAACCGGGTTTGAGATGATCGGATGCCAGGTTACCATGACTGCTAAATATAGCAGTTTGGGGCCGCTAAAGGCAAATTTTGAATACCAGTTACAGGCGAAGGACTTTGATGTGCAGAGAGCCTATAAAGAGATCAAATTATTTCATGACCTGGCGAGTTCGGCACAGAACGCATCAGGAATTATTTCGATCGATTATTCATTGAGCGGAAAACTCAATGAGCAGATGTACCCGATATACCCTTCTTTAAAAGGAGCCGGCGTGCTGAGTGTAAAAAAAGTAAAATTCAACGACTGGAAATTATTCAATACCGTCAGCAACCAGTCAGGAAAATCCGATCTGAAAGATCCGGATCTTTCCAAAATTGATATCCATTCTTCCATCAAAAACAACCTGATTACGATAGAAAAACTAAAATTCAAAACAGGCGGATTCCGCATCCGGTTTGAAGGACAGTCTTCGTTCGACAGCCAGGTCAATTTCAAAATGCGCATTGGTCTTCCTCCCCTTGGTATCATCGGAATCCCGATCAGGGTCACCGGCACTTCTGATAATCCGAAAATCAAACTGGGGAATTCGGACAATGACCCGCTGGCCGAAAAGGAAGAGTAAAATATCGCCGCACTACCTGTATTGTATCAGCGTTGGTTGCGTCAGAGCGAAAATCGGGAAGTTAAATGCGGTAACGGAAGTGATGGAAATGTATATGCCCTTCGGACCATAAAACGAATTATAGGTTTTATCTACGATCGGCTGATAGCTTGCCGAAATCTGTAAAGTATTGAATGATAAATTTTCATTTCTTATCTGGCAACCCACTGTAAATCCTGAATAAAACGAGCTATTAAAAACTAATTCCTTCTGATTGGCCAGCAGAGAAGTTTGTACCAGCAGATAAAAATTAAATTTAAAGCCATACACACTGATCGGACTGTAATAGTTTGTCTGTGCACTCAGATTCAAACGCTGATACCCGTTAAACAATGTATTCCGGTAGCCGTATATGCCATTTTCCCGGTTAATATTGACCGGTTTGTATAATACCGGGTTAAAACAAATGATATAGTCGGCATGCAGGAACTCGCGCAGTTTCGGCCCCTTCAGAGTAAACAGGTTGCTGTAATAGTCCGTTGCGATATGCAGCACCGCATCCTGCGATTGGCCGTCATTCCAGAATCCGCCAAAACCGAATGTTGTGCTGATCAGATTTTTTCCAGGCAACCAGTATTTTTGTCCCTGTACAGCGGTATACGCTCTTTTCTTTCCGGTCCAGCTGTCATAGGCAAAACTGGCGGAATACGTGTATCCCAGGGGAATATCTTCCGTTCGCCCGAACCCGAAAAAATAATTTGTCTTGAAGAAGTCCTGGTGATAGAACACGAGCTGGCTTAACAGGAAGTAATGTGAATTATAATTGGGATCCAACTTCAGTGTATCCTGTGTGGGTTTTAATGTAAAATCCATATTAAAACTCCTGAGCTCGATACCAATATTTGGTTTCAGACTATTGTAGCCGGTTTTTTTATATTGGTTTGTAAGATTATAACCACCCCACACATCTACCAGTTTGTATTTATAGCTTCTGTACACCGTATCCGGAAGGCTGAAAATATTTACGGATTTATTGGCCGACAATGTCAGGCCACCTGTAAAAGATGCCCATGTACTATACAGCGGCCGGTTGATACTCAGAAATGTCGAATTTTCATACTGACCAGTATCCGTGGCCGGCCGGTCATTGAGCATGGTGTATCCTAAGGATACATCCGCAAACGAACCACCGAGATTGTATTTTGTATAATTGGCTCCCGTGCGCCATTGCGGACGATATGCATTGTTCCAGCTAAAACCGACTCCCGCACGCTGACCCGCACCCAGTACGTTGCTGTTAAAGATGTTTGCTGCGGCCTGTGAATTGTTGAACTGGGAAATACTCCCACCATATTCAAATACATCTTTGGTAAGCACCACGATATCGATGGAGTCATTATTTTCAAAGCTGTTAATAACATAAATTCGCGCATCCAGTATGAATGGCAGTCGCCGAAGATATCTTTCATTATCGACGAGTTTGTATGCATTCACCGTATCGCCTTCTTCAAAAAACAGCGCCTGCCTGATCGCCCAGGTCTTTGTATCATAGTGAAGTTTATTAGCAAACCGTATCAGTTTGGAAGCAACCACAGTGGTGTCTTCGATCGTGGTACCGAAAACTTTCAACTGGTTATAATAAATATAGCGGATCTGCTTGCCGCCGTATACATTGAATGCATTCTCCCGGGTCCTGAAGATGATACTGTCAGATTGTGGTGTGGGAGCATTGGTCCTGGCGAGTTTTGAAAACAGGGAATCCCTTTGTTGCTGATCTGTAATAATATTAAAATAGCGCGTGATGCTGCTTCGTTTTTTTGGTGGCTGATTTTGGGGGATCGTATCTGAACTAATATGAATATCCGCACCCTTTCCGGCTTTCAGGGTGATAGAAAGGTCCAGAAAACAAAACAGCAAGACAATTCGGCAAATTATATGCAAAAAAGTATTCAAATTTCTACGCGCTACGGATTGATCTCACGTACCTATACATTACGTCATTTTCGACAGGAAGGTATAGCAATGGAGTTGCCCATTGAATTTCATCCAAATAAAAGGAAATCCGGCGATTCCCAAAATTATTTTCATGAATAAACATAGCTCTTTCGTTTCCAGAACCTTATGCATGTAATAATCGTGCCCGGGGAACGTTTAGTTTCTGGACGTTTTCTTGTGATTACAAGGTAATTTTAACAGAATCGGTCCTAAACCCCTCCTACATGTTCAGAGTGCCGGCTGCCATTGTCTTACTTGTGTTTGTGCGATTGGTTTCTTTTGGACAGGGCATTCCCCCTGCACCGGTATTTAAAAACGGCCGGCTAACCAAAACAAACAGCCTTCTGAACCTCCGGACCAGCCATTCTCTCTGGCAATCTGCAAGATTTGAAGAGAAATACTATGTTGTTTTGCAGCTGGATCGTAACGGGGCCCAGGACCCAAAATCCGGCCTGGCAAACAGTGGTATCCGTGTCGGACAATACCTGTCGGACAATTACTGGATGGCCACAATCAAAACCGGTGTTTCTCTGAAAAATGTGGCTGGCCTGGGTATTAAAAACGTGTTTGCCATCCCTTCTTCTTTAAAAGTCAATGATGCTCTCCGGGACTGGGTCGTCAATAAAAAAAGATCCGGCGACCTGGTTGCCGTCACCTGTTTTGACGTGGAGAAAAACAGGATTGAAAAAGCCCTGACTGAATCCGGTGCACAGATTATAGAAACAAAAATAAAACCTGCGCATGTCTGGTTTATCAAAGGAACTGTGGCTGCCCTGGTGAAACTGGCCTCGCTACCTTTTGTTATTTCCATGAGCCCGATACACCTGGAAGATGTTCCGTTAAATTATAATAACCGGGCAATACATAGTGTGCAGTCACTTTCCTCTATAGCCGGACGGAATCTGACAGGGAAAAATCTTATTGTGGGTATCGGTGATAACGCCGATCCATCCCAGCATATCGATCTGGCCGGAAAACTCATCATGCGTACCGATGAGCCCGTGGATCTGCATGGAACGCATACCAGCGGGATCATTGCCGGCGGCGGAATTCTGAATCCGATGTACACCGGCATGGCGCCGCGGGTGCATCTTGTAGTCAATGATTTTAGCAATATCATCGTGAACAGTCCGGTATATGTGGTTGATTATAATATGCCATTGACAAACAATTCATATTATAATGGAAATGCGGGATGCCCGGGTGAAGGCGACTATAATGTGCTGAGTTATTATATAGATTCGCAATTGATCGCCTATCCAAAACTACTGCATGTGTTTGCTGCGGGTAACGATGGCAGTTATGCCTGTTCCTCCTTTCCATCTTCCTTTGCAACTATCAAATCCGGATTCCAGACAGCAAAGAATATCCTGACGATTGGTTCGATAGACAATATGCTGTACACTATCGGCTATGGTTCAAGCCGCGGTCCGGTCAACGACGGCCGTGTCAAACCTGAGCTGGTGGCGGGCGGTGTCGGTATCACATCTACGATTCCCGTTAACAGTTACGACACGTATACCGGAACCAGTATGGCGAGCCCGACGGTAGCCGGCATCCTGGCACTCATCACAGAACGTTACCGGCAGTTGCATGCCGGTGCGTATCCCGATGGTGCATTGCTTAAAGCACTTGCCGTAAACGGCGCTACCGATCTGGGAAATCCCGGACCGGATTATACTTATGGTTTTGGAATGATCAATGGCCGCACTACGGTAGAAGCCCTGGAACAAAATCATTTTTTTTCGGGTTCCGTGACAAATAATAACAGCCAGACTTTTACCATTCCATCCATTCCCGCGGGAACAAACCAGATAAAGGTTTTACTCTACTGGCCAGACGCGCCGGCATTTCCGGAGTCCGTTAAAACCCTGGTCAATGATCTCGACCTGACTGTTACGGAACCCGGTGGAACGATTCATCTCCCCCTGGTGCTGGATCCGTCGCCAGCCAATGTGCAGAATAATGCGGTGGAAGGACCGGACCATACAAACAATATAGAACAGGTTACCATTAATAACCCTCCTCCCGGAAATTATGGATTGACCATCCAGGGTTCCTCTGTTCCGGAAGGACCCCAGTCATTTTATGTTGCCTATCAAATTATACAGCCATCAGTTACCGTCGAATATCCTTTTGGTGGCGAAACCTGGGTACCCGGCCAAACAGAATATATTCGCTGGAATGCCTATGGAGGCGATCCCAATCCGTTTACAATTGAATTTTCCAGTGACGGCGGAAGCAGCTGGAATATGATCAATAATGCAGTTCCATTCACGGCCCGATCCTATGCCTGGGTTGTACCCGCCATTGTCAGCAACCAGGCGCTGATCCGGATCACCCGCAATGGCGCCGGATATGCTGATACCAGCGACTTTCCATTTACCATTCTCCAGCAGCCATCACTAACGGTTACCAATACCTGCCCGGGCTATGCGCAACTGGTATGGAACACGGTTCCCGGCGCGGACAGCTATGATGTTATGAAATTTTCGGGTGATACCATGCAGGTGATCCATAATACAACGGACACTTCCTGGCTGGTCACACCACTAAATAAAGACAGCAGTTACTGGTTTTCTGTAAGGGCCATTCATGCCGGCACAGCAGGCAGACGTGCTGTCGGACAAAACATCATACCCAATGCAGGGACCTGTACTGCCGGTGTATTGAATAATGATCTGCTGATCGATTCGGTGACCGCACCCATAACCGGCAGGCAGTTCACGAGTACCCAGCCCGGTGTTCAGCGCATAAGCGTGCATGTTAGAAATCCGGGTGCTCTTCCAACTTCCTCCCCTATCAGTTATTCCTTCCAGGTAAACGGCGGGGCTACGGTTACAGAAGTATCTGCCGCAATGATACCCGCGGAGTCAGCTACTGTATTCACATTTTCGCTGGTAAACAGTTTTGATTTTTCCGCAGCTGGCCGGTATGATATAAAAACCTGGATACACTATGCCTCCGATACCATACCATCCAATGATACGATCGTCAGCACAGTCAGAACACTAAGGAATGATCCCCTCTTGCTGAACCCCTCTTTTACAGAAGGTTTTGAATCTGCATTGAATCAAACGTATACCATGCCGAGGATAGGGCTTGACAGCCTGGACCGGGCGGACTTTTCCAATTCCGCTCCAAACGGAAGACTGAATACTTTCTTCAACAGTGGGTTTGCGCGATCTGGTAATCGCAGCATGTTGCTTGACGTAACGGAACAGGGAACCAATGCAGCGGATTCACTGGTCAATACCTTTAATCTGTCCAATTATTCGGTTTCGGATCAGATATGGCTTGACCTGTATTTTAAAAAGCAATCCCCTGTTACGGGCGGACCTGGTAATCAGATCTGGATCAGGGGAAATGACCAGGCTGCCTGGATCCCGGTGAAAAGTTTAAACGACCCGCTGGATCTTCCCGGCGCTTATATAAAATTGAATATTGATGTTACGGGAAGCCTTGCCAGCGCTTCTCCCACACAGGCGATCAGCAGCAGCTTCCAGATAAAATGTGGTACAGAAGGAAAGACACCGGCTGCCTCCTCCGATCCGCAGGCGCTGCCCGGGGGTGGCGTCAGCTTCGATGATTTTATCCTGACCAATGCCCAGCACGATGTGGGTATGCGCGCCCTGATTCAACCCCAGCTCAAATATATTTGCAACCTCAGCAATGCAGAAATAGTAACCGTGTTGATCCGGAACTTCGGGACCGACAGTCTCCAGAATATCCCGGTTACCTATGCCATAAACCAGGATACCGTAACGGAAATCGTCCCATCCCTGGGTCCCAAAGACAGCCTCCTGTATACCTTTATAAAAACCGTGGATATGTCTGTATATCAGTCATATCACATAAAAACTTGGGTCAGCAGCCCGACCGATAACTACCGGAACAATGACAGTTCTGCCGATTATATCATACAAACTTCGCCGCTGATTAATCAGTATCCATATCTCGAAGGATTTGAAAACAATAACGGATATTGGTATAGCGGGGGTCAGAATGATAGCTGGCAATGGGGCAAGCCGGCAAAAACGGTCATTCATAAGGCAGCCAACGGCTCGAACGCCTGGGTAACCAACCTGACCGGAAACTATAACGATAATGAATACTCGTTTTTATATTCTCCCTGCTTTGACCTCACGGGCTTAACCAAACCCGTGTTGTCGTTTAGTCATATTTTCCAGACAGAAGACGATTGCAATTGTGATTTTCACTGGGTGGAATACAGTCTGAATGATTCTGCCTGGACCGTTTTAGGCGATGCCATTACGGGCGTGAACTGGTATGACAATCCATTTGTAAATGCCTGGCAATTGTCGGATCCGCTCTGGCA
>Ga0066787_10000052_pt1 | contig 16651 bp, 16 predicted proteins | sample OrgsoiDNA2013047_FD_70942 | JGI IMG/M metagenome (GOLD analysis project Ga0066787, IMG submission 70942) | Permafrost soil microbial communities from the Arctic, to analyse light accelerated degradation of dissolved organic matter (DOM) -... | ecosystem: Environmental > Terrestrial > Soil >...
GTCAATCGCCCGGCAAAGAAACTTATTTTAACCGAATTTTGCAGGAATCCATTTGAGTATGGTTCATAAGACAAAAGGCATCGTATTGCGCACCGTAAAATATGGCGAAACCAGTGTGATTGTCACTATACTCACCGAACTTTTCGGACTGCAATCTTACCTGGTAAACGGCGTCAGGACCCTGTCAGGAAAAGGAGCATCCAAAGCCGGGATGTTTCAACCGTCAGCTATACTCGATCTCGTTATATATCACCAGGAAACCAAAAACCTGCAGCGGCTCAAAGAATATAGCTGGCAATTTTTGTATCAGCATATTTTTTCTGACGTAACAACCCATGCGGTTGCTGTCTTTATGATTGAGTTGTTGCAAAAATGCCTGAAACAACCAGAGCCCAATCCGGAGCTTTATTATTTTATGGAAGATGCGCTCAATACGCTCGATCAGTCTGATTTTAAAGTACAGGCAAACTTCCCTTTGTTTTTTGCGCTGCACCTCGCAGGGTTTTTTGGATTGAGGATAGATGACAACTATTCAGAAAAAAGGATTTATCTCGATCTCCGGGAAGGATATTTTACTGAAGAAAGACCCACACATCCGCATTATCTCCAAAACCCATTGAGTGAAATCAGTTCCCATATTCTAAAGATCATGCATCCGGAAGAGCTTGCCGGACTATCACTGAACAAGGAAAAAAGGAGATTGCTGATGACTGCCTATGAGGATTTTTATTCGATTCATATTACCGGGTTTACGGCTCTCAGGACGCTTCCGATATTACGCACTATACTGGAGGATAATACTTTGTAAAGAAATCTCATAATATCCTCCGGCAGCTGCTTTCATGCTGGATCTCAGTACCATTCATATTCTCAATCAGAACGACGCCTGGTTTTTTCCCTTTGGAAAAATCGCCCAGTCGTTCACTCATCGACAGGGCTGCGGCTCCGTTCGACGTGGCCCACAATAATAGTTGAGCAGTATGGGTTTCCGGGAAATATTTTTTAATTGTCTTTATCTCTTCCAGTATACTGAGCTGGTGGTTACTCGCCAGGCTGTCGGTACCCATAACCATTCGCGCGTTCAGGTTTATAAAAAGCGGAACATCAGGCAGTTTGTCTTCGATATACAGGTTTGCATTCGGGCATAAGCAAAAAAACAGGTTTTTACTAAAAGACAATGCGTCTATCAGATCAGATTCTTCGGTATAAGTATTATGCACGAGAAGAATTTTGGAGGCAGATTTTAATTTGGGCAGAAAATAAGGAAGACTATGCAATCCCGGTGCGTGGAAATGACCGGTATCCATTTTCATAGCAGAATACATCCTGATCAGGTCTCCGGTTGCGGATTTGAAAAATTCATTTTCTCCGGCAGACTCCTGGTTGTGTATTGTGATGGTCTTATCTGCGAAGTCAGACGTCATCAGATCCCATAGCTCAGCAGAAACCGAATAGGGGGCATGGGGATTCAGGGAACAGTGCTTTTTATCCTGTTCCATCCCGCAAAACAGTGCGGCCAATTTTAAACCGTTTTCATACCGGCTGGCGGCCTGGTCAGGCATCCAGCCCAAAAGCTCTATAAAATTATAGTAAAACAGGCGCCCGGCCGACTTAAGCATCCCGGTGTCTGCTGTATTACAGATGTCTCCGACTCCTGTGATCCCGGTTTCAAGCATTTGAGTTTCAGCCGCGAACATGGCTTCCTGTTTAAACTCATCCGGGAAATTCCGTTGAGCCATTACGGAAAGGACAAAGTTCACCAATCCCTGTTTTTCAGGAATCCTGTCTTTCAGATGGCTGAGTTCCAGATGGCAGTGACAATTTATAAAGCCGGGAGTGAGTAAACCGGTCAGGCTTTCCACCCCATCCCCTGATTCTTTTTCTTCCATAATCGATTCAACTGTTCCGTCGGCGTGGCAAATCAAAACATTATGATTGTCCAGCATTCTATAACCATCAAACAAATAGTCCGCTTTCAATTTTCGGTAACTCATGGTTCAGTTAACTTTGCAGCAATTTAAATTTTTCGCAGGTTATGATAGATAAACTGGATGCTATCCGGGCAAGATTTGATGAACTGGGCATTGCGCTGACCAATCCGGCCATAGTAAATGACAACAGGAAGTTCAGTGTCACAAGTAAAGAATACAGAAGCCTTGAAAAGGTAGTGAAGTCCTATGACGAATACCGCAACCTCCTGGAAGACCTCGCGTTTAACAGGGAAGCACTAAATGGGGAAGATGAGGAACTAAGGGAACTGGCCAAAATGGAAACTTCAGCGCTGGAGGAAAAAAAGCTGATCCTGGAGGCCGGAATCAGACAGATGCTGATTCCAAAGGATCCACAGGATGAAAAAAATGCCATTATCGAAATCCGGGCAGGAACCGGCGGCGATGAAGCGAGTCTTTTTGCCGGCGATCTGCTCCGGATGTACATGAAATATTGTGAAAGAAACGGATTTCGTACTTTCCTTTTAAGTGAAAGTGAAGGAACCGTTGGTGGATATAAGGAGGTTCAGCTGGAAGTGACAGGGGAGGATGTATACGGAACCTTGAAATTCGAAAGCGGGGTACACCGGGTTCAGAGGGTTCCGGATACAGAACAAAGCGGTCGGGTGCACACCAGTGCTGCTACGGTGGCGGTGATGCCGGAAGCGGAAGAAGTAGATTTTGAGCTGAATCCGGCAGACGTAAAAATGGAAACTGCCCGAAGTGGCGGAGCAGGTGGTCAGAATGTTAACAAAGTGGAAACCAAGGTCATGCTCACTCATTTGCCAACCGGCACCGTGGTTATTTGCCAGACTGAGAGGTCCCAGTTAGGCAACCGGGAAAAAGCCATGCAGATGTTGCGAACCCGTCTTTATGAAGAACAGGTGAGAAAACAGGAGGAAGAGATATCGCGACATAGAAAAAGCCTGGTAAGCACTGGTGACCGGAGCGCGAAAATAAGAACCTACAATTTTCCGCAGGGGCGGGTTACTGACCACCGGATCGGTTTGACCGTTTATAATCTGAACGATGTGCTGAACGGGAATATCGGAGAATTTATCGATGCCCTCCAGTTTGCAGAAAATGCAGAAAAAATTGCAAAACCTGCTTAAGCTGTTGCATTAATTCTACAATCCTGTCACGAAATTTAGATGAATAGTTGGATGAGGATGAATTAAAGTAGTAAATTCATAATAGTAAATTCTTAACATTCACCTGTTAAACCTATTGAGCTTTTCTACGTTTAATAGTTAGATGGCAGACAGAAATGGTTTCAAGATATGGTTTTCACAGGGTGGTGATTCAGGGAATGTGGTTAATCTTAAAAAATTGTTATTAAGAAAATCTGTCGGAATTGGATTCATCGAAGCTTGTAACTTTACGGTAGATGTTTTGAAAGGGTGGGAAGAGTGATAAAGTGTGGCACCTGAATTGCGACATATTAATAAATGGTCTTTTCTATTTGACTTCATAAAAGCAGTCAATTTTCTCATAAGCAGTTAGTTTTGGTTACGGCCCCTGTTTCCACAGGGGCTTACTTTTAAGAGGTATCCCGCCGTATGCTTATAAATCAATCTGTTTTTTTATTCTGGTAAATGTGAGTCGTACGATGATATATCCGATGGCCGCTCCGCTTGCATCTGCAGCAATATCATAGATATCATAATCGCGGTTTGGAATAAAATATTTCTGCATTAGTTCCGTAGCAACACCATATATGCAGGCGATAATCAGAAGACTGGTGAAACGCCGGTTTAAATTATTATTTATTTTCTTCCTTGAAGCATAATAGAACGACCATAAAAAAACAAAACCTCCAAACAATATCGCGTGAACGAGTTTATCCAGATTCGGTATAAAAGTTTTGTTCTCATTCGGAAGCATCTTCCCCGGTATGGCCATTAATATTAAAATAAAAATGGTCCAGGCTCTCGCAGTAAACCGATTGGAAAGTAATTGCCGTAGTCGGGTTCGCATATATATACGTGCGAAGGTAAGATCCTAACCGGTAACCTTACCCATTACATACATGGCCTCCATCGTGGGTGTGGTACTGCCCCCCTTTTTTTCCAGTGTAACAGCAAAAGCTTGTGCTTTTGGAATTGTTTTGAGTTTGACAAAAGAAACGCCTTCGCCGACATCAAAAATTCCGGCATCTACCGGCTTACCATCCACGATAGCCCAAAGCTGGTATTGTTTATCTGAAACCGGCTTCGGTAGCTGGTTCACCAATATATAAACATCTTTGGAAGATGTATTCCAATACACGGTTGCCATGCCCGACGGGGCAGGGCCGGTTGGAACGCCTGGCATTTTTATAATGGCCATCAGCGGATTTTTCATCACGCCGAGCACAATCTCGTAGCTCTCCAATTTCGTTTGCAGCACCTGATTGGCTGCGGCCACATTTGTTTCCGTTGCAACCAGTTCCTTGTACTGTGCGATGGATTTTTTATACTGATTCAGTAAATAAAGATTAAGGAGTACGCTGCCAGCCAGCAGGATCAGCGAAGCTGCTGCAACATACCTGGCAAAACCAATCCGTGGAACCAGGGTTGGTTTTGCAGGACGGACATGGGGTGTTTGCTCATTCTTTTCCATTCCGATTTTGGAAAAAATCCGGGATTTCAATTCTCTTGGTGGTTCCAGTCTTTGTTTGAGCAGTGTTTCTTCCAAATCCAATTCAAATGCATTCCGTGCAGCGCGCACTTCACTATGGGCAGCACACATCCGCTCGAACTCGGCGCTGTCTTCCCGCGAAGCAATGCCCAGCACATAGCTTTCAACAATACCACTTGATATGTACTCTTGTACGTTCACTTATTTTAAATCTTCTCGTAATTGCAATAGTGCATTCCGGATGCGAGTCTTTACTGTACCCAAAGGAATATCTTCAATCTGTGCAATCTCATCGTGTGTATATCCTTTAAAATAGGCAAGGTCTATTAAAACGCGCTGTTCGGGTCGAAGTTTAGCCAGGAATTTGCTGAGGCCGATACTGTCAATACTGGTTTGGGTCACCTGGTCACTCCCATATACGGTATCTGTAATTTCCTGGTTTTTCAAACTGTTCTGATAATTTTTTGACCTGAGCATGTCAATAGAGGCGTTCCGGCTGATATTCAGCATCCAGGTGAACAATCGTCCCTTTATGGGATCATACGACTCAATTTTTCGCCAGATATTGACAAATACTTCCTGCAAAACATCGCTGGCTGTTTCCGGTCTTTTTACAATCTGTAAAATTATGCTATACAGGGAGCCGCTGTAATGATCATATAAGTAAGAAAATGCCTGGTCATCCCTGGATTTCAGAGCAGTTATTAACTCCTGTTCGCTATATGGTCCCGTTGATCCCAAGGATGTTTTTGTTAGATAAATCGTGCGAACCGGACTACCCGACAAGCGACGCATAAGCAGAGGCATCAAGGAGCTTAGCCACCTGTGTATGATCTTTAACTGTTAGTTTGATCATCCATCCATTTCCATAGGGATCTGTATTCACCAGGTCCGGAGCTTTTGCCAGCGCAGCGTTTAATTCAGTTATAGTGCCCGCAACGGGAAGAAATAAATCGGAAACCGTTTTCACGGCTTCCACAGTTCCAAATATATCACCCGCTTCCATTGTCTTACCAATGGTTTCCACTTCCACATAAACGATGTCTCCGAGCTCCCGTTGCGCATAGTCGGTAATACCCACTATGAACGTGTCACCATCTTCATGTTTGACCCATTCATGCTCTTTTGTATAACGAAGGTTATCCGGAAAACTCATTTGTTGCGTTTTTTAAAGTGACAGTTGCAAATATAGAAGGATTTGAATATTCCATAAACCTGTTTTCTTATTCTTCCAGGTCCTGGTTTTCAAAATACAGTAAAATATGATCTTTCATGAAGTTTTCCTGCTCAATGATATTGAATACCGGCAGGGCTTTTAACTGCCGGTAGTGCGGCCAGCCTTCTTCATCCACCATTTCCAACTCATAATAACCGCTGGGTGAAAGCAGACTGCAGACTGCCACATGCATCAGATCCTGCTTTTGTTCCTTTGTAAATTTCGTACAGAAATCACCTACTTCCTGGATACCAATCAGAAATAATATGGCTTCCATATCCGGTTTTTTGCCAAACCGGGTCATTAACTTCTCTTCCAGCGCCCACCATCTGTTCTGGATATCGTCTTTCACATTCATCCTGCAAATATAACCCTGTAAGGAATCTATCCATTCAACTGTTACCTTTGCGCAAATTTTTCATCATGTTACAGCTTGCAATGATACGGCAGCAACCGGATTTTGTAAAAAAGCGATTACTTGTAAAAAATTTCGATGCGTCAGCCGCAATAACCAAAATACTGGAATTGGATGAACAAAGAAAAAGATTACAACTGGAAATGGAATCCGAACAGGCAGGTCTAAACGCCATTTCGAAGGAGGTCGGATTGTTAATGGCGAGAGGCGAAAAAGAAAAGGCCGAATTAAAAAAGAGTGAAGTCGCTTCCATAAAATCGAAACTGAGTTTTTTACCCGCGGCTGTAAAAGAAATGGACGAACAGTTGCAGGAATTGCTGATAACTCTTCCAAACCTGCCGTCTGCAGAAGTACCCGGCGGCAAAACAGCGGCTGATAATGTTGTTGTGAAAGAAGGCGGCCCGAAGCCACAATTGCCCGCAAACGCGCTTGCTCATTGGGACCTGGCAAAAAAATATAACCTGATTGATTTCGAACTCGGAAATAAAATTACCGGCAGCGGTTTCCCTTTTTATATAGATAAAGGGGCAAAGCTTCAAAGATCCATGATTCAATATTTCCTGAATTTTAATACTGCTGCAGGATTCACTGAATACCAGCCTCCGCTGGTTGTTAATGAAGCCAGTGCATTTGGAACGGGCCAGCTTCCCGATAAAGAAAGCCAGATGTATTTTGTGAATGAAGATAAACTATACCTGATCCCTACTGCTGAAGTGCCGTTAACCAATATCCTGCGAGATACTATTGTAAAAGAAAAAGAACTGCCGGTTAAAATGACGGCTTATACACCCTGTTTCAGACGGGAAGCGGGCAGTTATGGAAAAGATGTACGCGGACTGAACCGGTTACACCAGTTTGACAAAGTCGAGATCGTTCAGATTGTGCATCCGGAAAAAAGTTATGCGGCACTGGATGAAATGGTGAGTCACGTGGAGGCATTGTTATTATCGTTGAACCTGCCCTATCGGATTCTGCGTTTGTGTGGGGGAGATATGTCTTTTGCTTCCGCGATTACCTATGATTTTGAAGTTTACAGCGCGGCTCAGCAAAAATGGCTTGAAGTAAGTTCCGTGAGTAATTTTGAGAGTTTTCAAACCAACCGGATGAAGATTCGTTTTAAAGACGAACAGGGCAAAACGCAACTGCTGCATTCCCTGAACGGGAGCTCACTGGCTTTGCCAAGGATACTGGCCTGCCTGTTAGAGAATCATCAGCTGTCAGACTCCATCAGCCTGCCCGAAGTGTTACATTCCTATTTCGGTGCCAAAAGTATTTCTTAAATCTGAAGACCGGTGGCCTTTTAGATTTGTCAGCCGATTAAACCTTTACCTGGAAACCCTATCAAAGGGCCCGGGCAATGAATACAAATAATCAGCTAAAAAATAAACATCTCTGGTGGCGGGCGGGATTCGGTCCCCCGGCAACAGAAGTAACGGTGCTTTCCAAACAAAAGCCCGAGGCCCTGTTTCATTCCATACTCAAAGCGTCTGAAAAAAAACCCGACTTTTTCGATTGTTCGGACCCACAGATCAAAGACCTGGTGATGGGGAACCAGTTTATGGGCCCTGGTAAAATGGGGCTCCTTAAGCCGGAAGAAAAACAGATGATAAGAAAACAATCTGTTCTGGATATCACCAGGCTGAATATCCGGTGGCTCAACGAAATGACAGACAGCCCGGCACAATTGCGTGAAAAAATGTCCCTGTTCTGGCACGGTCATTTTGCTGCGAAAACAATCAATATACTATACGATCAGGACTTACTCAATACTATACGGGAACATGCACTGGGAAACTTCAGGGATCTGCTTATGAATGTGAGCAAATCCGCTTCGATGATCCAGTTTTTAAATAATAATCAGAATAGAAAAGGCCATCCGAATGAAAATTTCGCCAGGGAACTCATGGAACTCTTTACCATTGGCCGGGGTCATTATTCCGAAACTGATGTGAAAGAATCGGCTCGCGCTTTTACGGGCTGGGGTACAAACCTGCAGGGAGATTTTGATTTTCGTCCCAGGCAGCATGATGACGGGATAAAAACTTTTTTTGGTAAAACAGGCAATCTTTCCGGTGAAGATATTCTTGGGATTCTCCTCTCTCAAAAGCAAACAGCCCGGTTTATCACGGGGAAAATCTACCGCCACTTTGTGAATGAACAGGTGGATGAAGAAATTGTAAATGCCCTGGCATCAGCATTTTTTGACAGCGGATACGATATCCGTCGTTTGATGACCAGCATTTTTACGTCATCCTGGTTTTACGACCAGAAAAATATCGGCAGCCAGATTAAGTCTCCGGTTTTATGGATGGTAGGAATTCGTCGCCAGCTCCCCATGGAAATTCAAAATCCGGCAGCGCAGCTTATATTAGAACGTTTACTCGGACAGGTTCTATTTTCTCCTCCGAACGTTGCAGGGTGGCCGGGTGGCAAACACTGGATTGACAGTTCCAGTCTGATGCTCCGAATGCAGATACCGGTTTTGATCAACAGGTCGGCGGCGATATTATCAAGGCCCAAAGATGACGACGATATTATGATGGGAATGAAGGACCAGGCTCTGGCAAGAAATCTGATAAAATCCCGGAATGCCGGAGCCCAGTTATTCCAGACTAAAATACATTGGGATGAATACATTCAAAATTTCAACGGAATAAAAGATATCGACATCTATACAGCCATCCGTGATCTGCTTTTGCAAAAAGTGATGCCGATGAATGAACATGAACTCGCCAAATATATAGATGAATCCAGTCGCGAATCAAGAATCCAGTCTATTACCATACGACTCATGGGTACACCGGAATATCAATTGTGTTAATAAATAAAATCATGCTGATCAACAGAAGAAAATTCCTGCACCTCGGATCCCTCGCAACAGGAACACTCATGCTTCCAAAATTTCTGAAAGCGTTTGAAACGCCGGCACATGCAATGAATGGAAATAAAGTGCTGGTGGTTCTTCAGCTGAGTGGCGGCAATGACGGACTCAATACCGTTATCCCGGTGCGGAACGATATTTACTATCGTGAAAGACCCGGCCTGGCGATTGCCAGGGACAAAGCACTTTCACTGAATGCAGATGCAGGTCTTCATCCTTCGCTGACCAATTTAAAATCATTGTACGACGAAGGAAATCTTTCTGTTTTGAACAACGTTGGTTATCCTAATCCGGATCGTTCCCATTTTCGCAGTATGGATATCTGGCAAACGGCCAGTAATAGTGACGAATATTTCAATTCCGGCTGGATAGGCAGGTATCTGGATGCGCAGTGTAACGGATGTTCCAAACCCACGCAGGTACTTGAGATGGACGATATGCTCAGCCTTGCTATGAGCGGTGATCAGATGAAAGGAATCGCCCTGCGCGACCCCAGACGCCTGTACGAAACCAGTCAGGACCCGTTTTATAAAGACATGCTGGAGGCGGGACTTCATGAACAACCGGAAGATCCGGGTTCATATTTGTATAAAGTAATGGCAGAAACACTTTCCGGTGCCGATTATATTTTTCAGCAAAGCAAACTCCGGCCGAGCACGACCGTTTATCCGAATTCAGAAATTGGAAAAAACCTGAAAACAATTGCTTCCCTGATTTCATCAGATATCAATACGCGTGTTTATTATGTTTCACTCGGCAGTTTTGACACACATGTAAGCCAGCAGGCTAAACAGGAGAAATTATTCAACGATCTGAATGATGCCATTAAACCTTTTACTGACGACCTGAAAGCAAATCACCGTTTTGAAGACGTTTTAATGATGAGTTTTTCTGAATTTGGAAGAAGGGTGGGTGAGAATGCAAGTGGTGGTACTGATCATGGTACTGCCAATAACATGTTCCTGATTAGCGGTGGTTTAAAAAATAAAGGTCTGCTAAACGAAATGCCGGATCTCTCGAACCTGACGGAAGGTGATTTGAATCAGCACCTGGATTTTAAACGCGTATATGCTACCGTTCTGAACAAATGGTTGCAGGCAGACGACCTAAAAATTCTTGGCAGGCAGTACGAACACCTCGATTTTATTTAGCGGATAAGAACCACGGTTCCTTTTTCGCTATGAGTTTTTCCAAGATAATCCTTACCCTGAATCATCCACACATAAGTACCCACCGGTTGCGGCCTCCCGTTATAGTTTCCGTCCCAGCCCTCTCCGATACCATGATTACTATATACTCTTTGTCCGGCCCTGTCGAAGACTTCGAAATAATCAATCGAGCGCATGCCAACAGCCACCGGGTGAAACCGGTCATTTATCCCGTTGTGATCGGGTGTGAAGGCATTCGGAACATAAATATTTGGTCCCTTATAAGCCTTGATCTGTATGGTGTCGTATGTAGGACATCCAAAACTGGTATAGGCTTCAACCACATATTGTATATCGTTGTTCAGCGTGGCGACCGGATCTGCAATATTCGGGTCACTTAAACCAGTGGCGGGTGACCACTGATATAATTCGCCCCCACTCGCGTGCAGTTGAATCGGCTGACCAATAGCAACAATAGTATCATTGCCGAGTTTTGCATTCGTCTGGTAGATCGTCACATTTTCAGAAGAAGTATCAGATGAACATCCTGCATAATTCAGCGCGTAGGCGTCCACTGTATACACACCTCCATGCGGGAAATAATAGTTGAGATCCTGTGCGCTGTCTTCTTTCCCGTCACCCGTAAACCAATACCATTGGCGTATGGGTATATCGGGTGTCAGATTTGTAGCAGAAAGGGGAACGGGATCGCCATAACAGGCGTCTTTAACGGAAATGCTGAGAGCAGGCTTGGGTGTTACTTCCAATACTTTTGTAAACGGAGCTGAAACACATCCCTCTTCCGTTTGTGTTGTCAATTGAATTCTTAGGGTCTCTTCCGGAAATGTTTTTGTGATAGAGGAATCAGTTGTGTGTATTATTTCGGCTCCGTTGTTAAAATTCCAATTCCACTGATCAATGGTTCCAAATTGTACGTAAGATGCGTCTGAGAGGATAACAGGAACATTTGAACAAATAGCAGTGGGAGATGATTTAAATCCGGCCTGGGGAATAGAGCCGATCGTAATTTTTTTATAGAATGTATCCGATATGCAGCCATTATTGGCCTCAATATTCATTTTAATCGTGTAATTGCCAGGGGTTAAATAATCATGCGGAATTGGATGCTGACCGGTAAAACCGGATCCATCCCCAAAATCCCACCACCAGTTTACAATCGATCCGAAGGAAGAGGAGCTATCAATAAAATTGATTTCTGACGGGGCGCAGTAATTCTCTCCGGACGGCGTTCCAAAATTCGCATGAAGGAAAGTGCAGAATTTCTGTACGTTGCTCTGACCACCGGTTGCCGAAGTGAATCCCCAGAATACAAGGGGATTATTTTTAAAAATCTCCTGTACGATATCCAGTTGCACCTGTACACGGGGTACACCATCTATTTCAGCGGAGAGAAGTTTATTGGGTGCATCCCATATAATCCGGAACGTATGCCACTGACAGTCTTCAATATTGTCATTTCCGGCGATTGCCTGAACAGGGCCGGCCAGCGTATTCGGACTCCCGTTTACGAGGTCCCCGTTTTTATAAATACCGATATGGTCGAACCAGGGATCATTAAAATCAAAATTCTGCCATGTGTCAATCGGGATTCCGATGGAGGGGGAAATATTCTCGAATCCGATGCCCTGTCCGTAACTGCCGATACTGGTGCTGATAGGTTGAAGAACAAATACAATTCCGTCAGCCCCAAATCTGTCTTTGCATCCCAGGAAAACATTAAAAATGTAATTGAAGGACTGGGTGAGATCGATCTTGTTTTTATTCCAGACTGATCCCGCCTGGAATGTCAGATCTGGGGTCAGCTGATAGCAATTACAGGATTGCTGTTCAGCGGAGCCGTTCAGCACATAAGGAGTTTCCTGTTGCGCTATAAGCGAAAAGTGGAAGATACCGGCAAATACCAGCATTGAGAAGAGCGGAACTCTTTTCCTCATAAGCAGAATCATTGACCAATGGACAGAACAGTTTTCTTCATAGGAAATTCAATTTGCATCCTCATGCAGAAATGATTGTTCCGGGTCAACTCATAAACAAAGGATTCGGGAACTGAAACCGGGTTACCAGCTTTGTTTTGCAACACCTGCCTTGATGGCTGCCAGCGCTTTTTCCTCACCCAGTAATGTGGTGAGTTTATTTCCTTTGCCGTCATGGCCCTGGGCCATATAGGCGCCCTTTGCAGTTTTGCTGATCACCGCATCCATGATCGGAACATTTTTTTCTTTCGTCTTCACATTATATGCTGTAAGTACTACCGTGGACATGTATAAAATTTTAAAAGGTTCTTAATCTCTAACCCTCCTGATCGTTTAAAGGTATATAAATATTCTTAAACGGGTCTCCTGTTCAATTAAACATCGAGCCTGGCATATTTTGCATGAGATTCGATGAATTCTCTCCGGGGCGCTACCTCATCGCCCATTAGCATGCTGAAAATGCGATCCGCCTCTGCCGCACTTTCAATGGTAACTTGTTTAAGGGTCCGGGTTCCCGGGTTCATGGTGGTTTCCCAGAGCTGGCTGGCATTCATTTCGCCCAATCCCTTGTAACGCTGAACACTTACACTGTCGTCTTTTCCAGCGCCCAGTTTTTCTATTTGCAGCCGTCGCTGATCTTCCGTCCAGGCATAGGCACTCTCTTTTCCTTTTTTTACCTGGTACAGTGGTGGCTGTGCAATATAAATATGACCCTGTTCAACCAGCGCTGCCATATAACGATAGATGAAAGTAAGTATCAGGGTCGCTATATGACTGCCATCCACGTCGGCATCGGTCATGATGATTACTTTGTGGTACCTGAGCTTGACCAGGTTTAAGGCTTTTGGGTCTTCAGCCGTCCCGACGGTCACGCCCAGTGCTGTGTACATATTCCGGATTTCCTCATTTTCATAGATACGGTGTTCCATGGCCTTTTCCACGTTCAGGATCTTGCCCCTGAGTGGCAGGATGGCCTGAAAACTCCTGTCCCGGCCCTGTTTGGCAGTGCCGCCCGCGGAATCCCCTTCCACCAGGTAAAGTTCACAACGTTCAGGATTTCTTTCCGAGCAGTCGGCCAGCTTACCGGGAAGTCCGCCCCCGCTTAGAACGCTCTTGCGCTGTACCAATTCCCGTGCTTTACGGGCGGCTGCACGGGCCTGGGCAGCCAGTATCACTTTCTGGATAATGTTCTTGGCTTCCCTGGGATTTTCTTCAAGGTATGCCTCTAAAACTTTGGCAATGGTCGTATCCACAATACCGCTGACCTCGTTGTTTCCAAGTTTGGTTTTTGTCTGACCTTCAAATTGAGGTTCTGGTACTTTGACTGAAATAATGGCGCTCAACCCTTCACGGTAGTCATCACCCTCAATCTCCACTTTTGCCTTTTCGAAATGATTTTGCTTATCTCCGTAACTCTTAAAGACACGGGTCAGCGCGCGGCGGAATCCTGCAACATGTGTTCCTCCCTCAATCGTGTTGATATTGTTTACGTAAGAATAAATGTGTTCACTGTAGCTATCGTTATAGATAAGCGCAACTTCAACGGCCACATTGGTCGCAGGATCCAGTATGTTGGCATAGATTGGTTTGGGAATAAGCGGACTCCTGGAGGCATTGCTGTCCAGCATTTCCAGGAATTCTACGATTCCTCCCTGGCTGTAAAAAGTTTTTGTATATACCTTGCCGTCATCGTCCAGTTCGCGGAGATCATTGATCACGATCTTCACTCCCTTATTTAAGAACGCCAGTTCCCGCAAACGGCTTTCCAGAATATCGCGGTTGTAAATCAGGGTAATGAATATGGATGGATCGGGATGGAAATGAACCAGGGTACCCGTTTTTTCACTTAGCCCTATTTCCCTGACCGGGTACTGCGGAACGCCGATCTTATATGCCTGTTCAAATATTTTTCCTTCGCGCTGCACAGTAACATGTAAATCGCTGCTCAACGCATTTACACAACTCACACCAACACCATGCAATCCACCGGAAACCTTATACGTGTTCTTGTCGAACTTGCCACCCGCATGGAGTATGGTCATCACCAATTCCAAAGCACTCTTTTTTTCCTTTGTATTCATTCCTGTAGGGATGCCGCGCCCGTCATCGTCCACGCTCACGGAATTATCCGGATAGATCTCCACCGTAATATTATTGCAATAACCGGCCAGCGCTTCATCAATGGAATTATCCACTACTTCATAAACAAGATGATGCAATCCTTTTACACCCACATCCCCGATATACATGGCGGGTCTTTTCCTGACTGCTTCTAACCCCTCAAGAACCTGAATACTGTCTGCTCCGTAACCATTGACTGCAGGAGCTGCAATCTGCTGTAAACTATCGTTCATATTTAATTGAAAAACCGGTTATTAGATGTAAAATAACAGGGTCTGCAAATTTACTAAAATCAGGGGTAAGAATGGGCTTGTATCAAGTCTTTTTTAAACAAATTTTTTGGGTTATTTCATCATTTAAAACAGCTGGTTGTTCCCGGTATTTCGGGGTGTATTCAACTATATCCCTTTCATTTCAAATTTCCGGGTTAAATTTGCCGCATATTTATGCATAATCCCCCGGATATTCTCACACTTGCTTATAAACAGCCCTTCATGCAGGAGCAACTACAGCTTTTGGATGAAAAAGAGCGCCAGATCCCGGGTTCTGTTCAATACAGCATCCGCCGGTATGAGAAAAACCCGCAGTGGAGCCTGGAAGATGCCGGAATGATGGTTTATCATTTTCACCGCGAAAAACCACAGGAAAACTATTTTGAACTCCGTTTTTGTATTACCGGCAATGCCTACTGCAAGCAAAAAAACAAAGATTGCGATACCTGCCGCCTGCACACTTCACGGTCATGCCCGGATCGTACTGAAACAGTAGACGTTACAAGTTTCCGGTTTTCACCGGCCCATCTTTCGCAATTTGTGAAACCGCAACAATTGACCGGTACCTTGTCGGACAATGTCCTTCATTTCAGACATCCTTCTTCTTTTTCAAAAATTTTATCCCTTTGCAGCCGTATCCGTATGGTGCTGGAAAGTTTGCTGAATCATAATTATACTGACAGCCTGGAAAATATTTACATCAACGCACAGACGCAGATGTTGCTTTTGTACAGCCTGGAATGTATGCTGGGCGAAAAAGATGTGGCAGAATTTCAATGTAAATTCCTGGCAAACGGAGCGGACAGGGAAAAAATCAACCTGGCCAGGGAAATCCTGCTGGAGCATATTGGCGAGCCTCTTACCATCCGCGAACTCAGCCGTAAAGTGGCAATCAACGAATGTTATCTGAAAAAAGGATTCAAGGAACTTTTCGGAACGACCATTTTTGATTTCTATCAGAGCCAGCGCATGGAGCATGCAAGATATCTTCTGTATGAAAAAGGGCTAAGCGTTACGGATGTGTCAGTCATGCTGGGCTATTCATCGATCTCACATTTTTCCACGGCATTTAAAAAACACACCGGCCTGAAACCGTGTGAACTTCTTTTTAAAGCGTAGCATTATTGTTAATTGTCAATTGTCAATTGTTAATTGTTAATTGTAAATCGTTGACTAATTATACTGAAAGGAAAATCTTCAGTTATAAAAATTATGATAATTATCAGCAACGCCATTAACAATTAACAATTAACCATTAACAATTAACCATTCTCACTCAACGCTTTCACAGGATTCGATAATGCTGCTTTTATAGCTTGCGAACTCACAGTAAACAGCGCTATCAAAACAGTTACAAGGCCGGCGATTGCGAACATCCACCAGCTGATTGGAATTCTGAATGCAAAACCCTGGAGCCATTTATTCATCGCCCACCAGGAAATGGGTGTCGCGATCAGAAAAGCAATAACGACCAGCTTTAAAAAATCTTTTGATAATAATTGTACAATTCCCGGAACGCTTGCCCCCAACACTTTACGGATGCCTATTTCTTTATTTCTCTGTTCTGCACTGAAAGCGGCAAGGCCAAATAAACCGAGACAGGATATGCAAACCGCTACAATGGTAAATGCATTGATGATGCGCGACATGGATATATCCGATTCATATAATTTCTGCACCTGCTCATCCATAAACGCATATTCAAAAGGCACTCCAGGAATATCTTTATGCCAGAGCGTTTGCATTTTGGCCAGCAGACTTTTATAGTCCTTTGTTGTGGTATGAACCGTCAGGTTGGCCCAGAGCCCGTATTGTTTGATATTTATCCAGACCATAAAATTCTCAACTTCCTTGTGCAACGACCCATAGTTGAAATCTTTCATCACGCCTACAATTTCCCAAACTCGCTTATCATTGTCGGTAATGCGCGTTCCCGGCGCCTTCATGGGATCGACGCCCATTTTCTTAATAAAAGTTTCATTCACCAAAACCTTCGC
>Ga0066787_10000053_pt1 | contig 16586 bp, 13 predicted proteins | sample OrgsoiDNA2013047_FD_70942 | JGI IMG/M metagenome (GOLD analysis project Ga0066787, IMG submission 70942) | Permafrost soil microbial communities from the Arctic, to analyse light accelerated degradation of dissolved organic matter (DOM) -... | ecosystem: Environmental > Terrestrial > Soil >...
CGAATCCTGCTTCGAATTCCGTTTGTCTTTCAGGTTCGATATTTGGCTGTCCTTCCTGCAATCCGATCAGGGATCCGGGCAGGCCGCCGATATTGGAAACATTCATAGCCGTAAACTTGGAACCATACGCAGGGGTATTGTTCGCTTCGCCGTATGCTGCTCTTAATTTGAAGTTGTTGAAAGTGCCGTCCGGGTCCAGGAGACCGCTATGGGTCAGATTCCAGGAAAGACCGGCCTTTGGATATGTATAGAATTTTTTGGCGTCTCCATTATTGGAGGCGCGGTCGAAACGCACACCGGCAGTAACTGTAACCGCATCGATGATGCCCGCTTCTTCCTGTACATAAATGCCCTGGTTCTGAAACTGTGTACGCACCTGGGTCGCTGTCAGTGAACCAGCCTGGTCAACGTTTGATTGTCCGGAGATCACCTGTGTGGCGGCATTCAGCAGATTGTTATAACTGCCATCTTCCATGGTAAAACCAGCAGAGGATGTGAGCGTCAGGTTTTTCGAAGCACTGTAGGTATTCACCAGTGAGAGGATGAAATTTGTATTCAGGTTATCGGTAAAACCCTGCAGGGATGTTCCTTTATTCACGGATTGAAATTGCAGTTCGCTGGGGAAAAGCGCATTAGTCTGGAGGCTGTAAAAATCTATACCGCCGCCGGCAACAAATCGGGTAGTGCTTTTTTCAGACTTCTGAAATGCGGCATCAAGACTCAATCCTCCGATGAAGCGATTGACACCCTCATGATTTTTCATCAGCGCAACTGTTTGCAACGGATTAGACGCAGCGAAGGGATTGTTTGGATAATTACCAAACTGGTCAGGATGCAACTGGGCAAACTGCGGGGTGGATGACAGTGCGATGCCCAGCGTTACGCCGGCATTGTCGTTGCCCGATAAGCCGCGGTCAGCCTGGGTATTGAGATAGTTGGTCGTGATACCAATTTTCACATTGTCGGAAATATGATGGTCCAGGTTAAACCGGAGACTGGTATTCTTATATCCCGTATTTTTTACGATACCGGTTTCATCTTTGGTTCCTGCGGACAAATAAAAAGTGGTTCTTTCGTCGCCACCGCTCACGCTTACCAGGGTGTTCCTGGCGAATCCTTTATTACCGAAAATTTCTTTTTCGTAGTCATACAATTGTCCGCTTGCTTTTGCAGCCGTGAATTCGGCAGCATATTTCACACCAGTTAAACTATCCCTTGATAAACTCGCAGCCGTCTGCGCCGTGAACTGGCGTACGCCGAGGAGTTTTGTCACTTCGATAAAACCGAGATCCTGTGAAACAGTAATATGCGTTCTTCCTGTATGTCCTTTCTTCGTCGTAACGATCACCACACCGGCGGCTGCCCGTGATCCATAGATGGCTGCGGCGGAAGCGCCTTTCAGGATTTCGATATTCTCAATATCTTCTGCATTGATATCCGAAATTCTTCCGGAAGGATTATCCTGATTGGATGTCAGCGCCCCACCGCCTAATGCGCCGGTTATAAAGTTCAGGCCGGCAGATGTGGTTGAATTATCAATAAAGACACCATCTATTACGTAGAGCGGTTGTGTATTGCCATAGATAGATGTAACACCGCGCAATTTCACGGACTGTCCTCCACCGGGAGCGCCGGTATTTGATACGATGTTTGCACCCGGAATTTTTCCATTGAGTGCTTCATCGAATGTTTGTGAGGGCGCAACACCATTGAGCTGCGTGGCAGAAATCGTGGTGACGGCATTGGCCAGGTTTCTTCTTTTTACCGAAGTACTCAGACCGGTCACAACAATTTCATCAAGCCGGGCAATGTCCTCCGCCATATCGACTTTTATGTCGGATGAACCGTTCCATTTGTACAGCTGGTTGCGGTATCCGGTGGAACTGATCACCAGGCTGGCATTGTCGGGTACATTCAGTCTGAATTTTCCCGTTTCGTCGGTAACTGTTCCCTGTGATTTTCCCAGGATCATGACGCTTGCGCCGATCAATGGATGGCCCTTCCCGTCAGTCACGGTTCCTGAAACCGTTTTTGACTGTGCCACACTGAGTAGTGGCAGCAGGGCGATACAACAGAGAAAACATACTGTCAGTTTGGTTCTTCTCATAACGCTGTTTTGTTTTGTGGTTTAATTTTTACTTGCAGAATAAATTCTTGTATGCTGTTTACACTTTGAGCTTTACATTTTGTGCCTTTGAAAAAATATGGGACCCATAACCTTTCTCCACGATCTGCATGGCCCGCGGAGGATAGGTTGAAAGATCCTGGGGAGCGACTGATGCGAGTCCATCCACATAGCGGTTGAACAAACAAAAAGCCGCAGCGATCAAAACGGTATCATGGATATCCCTGTCGGTTGCTCCATGTTCCCGTGCATTGTCGATGTCTTCCGGGAGAACCGATTTTCCGCTTTTCTGCACCTTGCCCGCGATCTGCAAAAGAGATTTCAGCTTATCGGAGATGGGCGCCTCTTTATAATTCCGGCGAACGGCGTTCACCAGGTCCCTGTCGCCATCCAGGTAACAAACCGCGATTTCCCCATGGGAGTTATGACAGTAGAAACAATCATTCTGATAGGAAACATAGGTAGCGATCAGTTCCCTGTCCGCGCGACTGAGCCCGGTTTCGTCTCTTAGAAGGATCTCCGCGAGCGCACTCAACGGCTCTGCGGTTTCCGGGCGAAACGCCATGAGCGATCTGATTCCCGGGAGGTCTTTGTCAACATCGATGTAAGGCATAATTGTTTTTTTAATTTTGATAAATCACATTTTGAATCCGCAGTCACTTTACCAATCCCGCCTGTGAGTAACCCTCACGGGCACGCATTGGCGCCCGGTCGATATACACCTGCCTGTCCTGCGGCGCCCAGGTATTCAGGCCATCCACGTATCGGTTGAACATACTGAATGCCGCTGCAATCAAAACGGTATCGTGTATTTCGCGATCCGTGGCGCCGAGTTTTTTCGCTTCTGAGATCTGTTCCTGAGTCACATATTTGCCGCCTTTTTGAACGCTGCCCGCAATGGCGAGCAGAGATTTCATTTTTTCTGAGATATCGGCCGAACGAAAATCTTTTTTAATACCATCAATAAAATCCGTATCACAGCCGAAATAGTGCTGCGCCATTGCGCCATGCACATGTTGGCAGAAAAAACAATCGTTCTGCGATGAGACATACGTGCCGATCATTTCGCGGTCACCCCGGCTGAGGGTATTGTCTTCATCGTGTAATAAAATTTCCGCGAGTTGATTCAATATCGCTCCTGTGTCGGGACGATAGATCATGGGCCCGCGTATGCCCGGCAGATCGTTTTCTAAATTGATATAAGCCATGGTTTATTATTTTTTTGGTAATTGATATCCCAGTTCACCCATTCTCTTTCCCATTTCCACATAGTCAGATTCATTGGTCGGCGTAAAACTCGCGAGACCGTCAACATAGCGATTGAACATGGAAAAGCTGGCGGCGATCAGCACGGTATCGTGAATATCCGTGTCACTCGCGCCCACATTTTTTGCTGCCTCGATGTCTTTTTCTGTCACCTGTTTGCCGTTCATCTGCACTTTGCCCGCAATCAGCAGGAGAGCTTTCATTTTGTCAGAAAGTTGCTGGGCCTGATGTTCCTTCAACAGTTCGTCGACAACATGTTTCTGGTCACCATATAAAAAACGGGAAGCGGCAGCGTGACTGTTCATACAGAAAGCACAGTTGTTCCTGTGCGACACATAAGCGGCGATCAGTTCTCTCTCTGCCGCCGACAGTGGGGAAGGGCCTCTTAACAACACCTGCGCCAATTCATACAATGGTTTCCCCGTCTCCGGTCTGAACTGCACCAGGCTCCGGATACCCGGCACTCCTTCGTTTACTTCTATATATGCCATAGTGAAAGAAGCTTATAGCGGTTTGTTTTTAATAATATATTCTTCGTGTCTTGTTTGCCTGTTAAATAGTGTGATGATGAATCCGATGAGGAACACGAAATCGAAATAAAAAATAGCGTTCCCGTATCCGCCGAGTATTTCCACCAGGGAGCCGATAAAAAAAACGGCAACGCCTGTGATGATCCTGCCCAGGTTAAAACAAACACCGGTGGCAGTGGCACTCAGTGAAACCGGAAATAGTTCCGGTATATACATGGAAAGCGCACCCTGGCTCATCCCAAAAAAGAAAGTGATAAAGGCGATCTGGAAATAAACGATCGGCGACAACGTCGTTGTGAGTTTGAATAAAAAGAATGAGAGTAAAAAACTGGCTCCAAAACAAAGGAGCAATGTTCTCTTAAGACCGATGGCATGCACGATCCAGCCTGATACAAATCCACCGATCAGACCACCGCCGCCCATCATCATCATAGCAAGCCCGCGTTCCTTTTGTCCGGCCGTTCCCGAAACCAGGTTTTGAATCCAGAACGGAAGCCATGAAAATGTGGCCCAGAGGCCGATGAGCGCGGCGCCGAACACCAGCGACCCCATGATGAGGTTCCTGCTGTTTTCCTTACTGAATAACTGCCCGAGATTATTGCGCACCTCTTTATTTTTTTGCCGGGCGTTTGTCCATTTTTCTGACTCGGTAAAAAACAGGGCGGCCAGTCCTGACAGGAGCACCGGGATGGCGCCCACAATAAAAGCATGCCGCCATTGTGAAACATAGTATGAAAGTAACCCCGCTGAAAAAATTCCAACCGGGATGGAAATGGATAAGATGCCCAGCAGCACGGCTCTTTTTTTCTCCTGGTATCCTTCAGATACCAGCATGGTCGTTATGACGAGCACACCGCCAATGCCAAAACCCGACAGGAAGCGACAGATCACCACACTGAGCCAGCTTGGCGCGAAACCTGTCAGCACGGTAAAGAATCCGTAACAAAGTGTTGCGTATATAAAAGTTTTTTTCCGGCCTAGCGTATCACAGAAAATTCCCCAGACGATACCTCCGGCTGTCCATCCGAAAATAAAAACAGCATTGATGGTCGCGCTGATATTGTCCATGTTTTGCGTCTGCGTGTTGCGTAAAAGATCCCGGATGGCATCGGGCAGGTAAACCGACATCAGGGTGGACACGGTTCCGCCGAACAGGCTGCTAAAAAAACAAATGAGGAACAGCGCCCGTTTGTATTTCTGAAAGCTGGCTGGTTTTGATAAAGTCATTTCTGCAGACACTTCCATGTTTACTATTTGTAGTTTTCTTCTCCTTTTCTTGCCAGTCCGTCTTTCGGCCTGTCGTATCCGATCGTCACAAGACGGGATGCGAGTTTTTTATAATAAGCGGGATCTTCTGGACAATAAGTACCCAGGCCATCCACATAGCGGTTGTACAAACAAAAAAGTGCCGCGATCAATACGGTATCGTGAATTTCACGATCCGTGGCGCCTGCATTTTTTGCTCTTGTTATATGTTCCGGTTTTACGGCTTTTCCAATTTCCTGTACTTTGGATCCGATCACCAGCAGGGATTTCATTTTTTCAGAGAGTGGCGCATTTTCAAGGTCATGGTAAACAGATTCCAGCAATTCCTGGCTGCCGCCTAATGCGATCACCGTGGCTGCATGCGCCTTCGTGCAAAACCGGCACTGATTTTTATAGGAAACGATGGTGGCCACCAGTTCCCTTTCCATTTCCGTAAGAGTGTTCTCTCCCCGTAAAAGAATCTGTGTGAGTTCCCGTATCGGAGCAGCCGTGTCGGTTCGGTTTTCCAGCAGTCCGGTGATACCGGGTAACGGATTGTTGAGTTCGATGTATGCCATATATTTTATTATTGTTTGTATTGAGTGGTGCCCGGATGAAATTCTTTCCACGAGTGCCAGAATTCCTGGTAGGCTGCCAGGGGCTCCAGTTGTGTATCTTTAAAAGTGCCGCTGAGACAGAGGCCATTCAGGTTCCATACAGAATGCGAATTGGAATCCGTCATGAGGCCGATTTCTGCTGGCATGAAGACCAGCGTTTGTCCCTGCACGTTACGCCGGAATGCATGGAAACTGCTGGTGTCTTTTTCCAGCAAGAGTAATACAGGATGATGGCCGATGGTATCCTGTATAAAATAATTTTTTAGGAGGTCGTTCCAGTCATATGCTTTTTCAAACCCGTTTATTTTCACACCCACCACCCAGGATTTCATTTTCCAGGAAGCAGAGTCCCGTTTTTCAAGATGACCTTTTACGGTGCCTTTATCAAAGTCGGCCAGGTCATCGTAATCCTCTTTAAAGTTGCTGTCGGGTTGAAGCACTGTTGATTTTGGATGAAGGCGGAACCAGGATGCAAGAGAGGACTGGTGCGAGGGAATTTCATCGAGGTGGTAGCCCTTGAGTGGTCCTGTGATAGCGACGCCCGTAGCCTGACGGAACCAGCTCTTCGTGGTTTCATCTTCAAACATCGCATTGAAATGATCCATGCCAACCAGTCTGAAGGTTTCCAGTTTACCGTTTACGACGGGACTAAATACGCGACCCGTACGGCAAACGGTGCAATAGGTAATCATGACCGGTATGTTTCCCACCGTGTCCCTTACCTGGTGATGATACCCGATGACCTGTATGGGATAGGCGCGGGACTGGCCATGAATACTGATACCGATCACGAGTTTGTTGCTGTCGATATGATTTGTTCCGATTCCTGAAAAGTCTTTTATGCCAGGCTGAACAAACATCTTGTCAGCCTCAAAACGGAAATTGAAATAGAAGAAAATCATGCCATACAAAATGACCACAAGCGAAAGAATTATTTTTGGCCATATTTTGTTCGCTGTGAATACGCGGTAGGCGGGTCGGGCCACTATGAGAAGGCCGATGATACGCAATAACCATCTGTACCGGTCGATAAAATAGGCCAGGTCGATCGTGTTCGAATGCTGGCTACCCGGAAAAGGCATGATAAAATAAACGCGCAGTATTTCTGTGATCAGTAACAGAAGTATGCCGATTATTAAAAATAACCGTGACATAAACTTAATTTAACTAAAGAAATAGGGAACCGCTGAGCTGGGGTCAGGCCCTGAATTGAGGAGGCTTACCGGGAGAGGTTATGTGTGGATCTGAAAAATTGGCAAGTTTGAATCCCGCATAAACGGGTTTTTGATTTTTACATTTGTACATTTTTTCATTTGTACATTGAAATGTATAGTCGCTGCCGTTAAATATCTTCTGTAGACCGGTGCGGGAAGAACCCTTACTGTTGTTTGGTATATCGGCTACCAGTTTCCCAAAATCTGTTTTTGCACTTTTCAGTATCATTTTATGATCATCGGGAATACAGAGTAAGACCAGATTCCCGTCAGCCACTTTGCGCTTGACATATTTAAAGGTCTTTCCGAGCAGGTTGATTTCGCCGTTTACACGCTCAAAGGTTTTCTGATCTATCTGGTAGGGGTTGTTGAGCGGTATCGTGAGGGAAACCAGGTCGGTTTCCTTATACTGATTCTTGTCCAGCCGGCCTTCGATGGCTGCATCGGACCGCTGCTCCGCATAGTAAAACCAAGCGCGGTATCCAATCATGTTGAATACCAGGACGAACAGTAGAATGATGGTCGCGGACTTTCTCAAATGCAATAGTTAGTGGGGTAAATATAGGAATTATCCGAATAATGCAAATTTTCTGAATTCACCTAACTTTATTTCCTATGAATATAAGCGCTGCCGCCGGTAAACCAGCCGACCCTTCGATACTCGTCAACATTCCGCGACTGATCACTGCCTATTATGCACAGCAACCGGATGTTTCGGTCCCGGCGCAAAGAGTTTCCTTTGGCACGTCCGGCCACCGTGGCTCGTCGTTTTCCAATTCTTTTAATGAATGGCATATCCTGGCAATCACGCAGGCCATCTGCGAGTATAGGAAAAAACAAAAAATTGAGGGCCCGCTGTTTCTGGGCATCGATACACACGCGTTGTCGGAACCGGCGGCCGTCAGCGCCCTGGAAGTGCTGGCCGCAAACGAAGTGGAGGTGATGATCGCGGAAAATAATGAATATACACCGACGCCTGCGGTGTCGCTGGCCATTCTATTATATAACCGGGATCGGAAAACGGGCCTGGCAGATGGTATCGTGATAACGCCTTCCCATAATCCCCCGGACGACGGCGGATTTAAATATAACCCCACCAACGGAGGGCCCGCGGGAACCGACATCACGCAATGGGTGGAGAAAAAGGCAAATGAATTCCTTGAAAATAAACTGCAGGGCGTCAAAAGAATGCTCTATGAAAAAGCGCTCCGGGTTTCTACCACCCACCGGTTTGATTATCTGAATCAATACGTCAACGATTTGAAAAATGTCCTCAACATGGACATTATCCGGGATTCGAAGATCAGCATCGGCGCCGACCCCCTCGGTGGCGCGGGTGTCCATTACTGGGGACCAATTGCCGATCATTACAAATTAAACCTCACAGTGGTAAACAATGCAGTCGATCCGACATTCCGGTTTATGTCGGTGGACTGGGACGGAAAGATCAGGATGGACCCGTCTTCGCCGTATGCGATGCAGCAACTGATCGGTATGAAGGATCGCTTTGATATATCGGTTGCCTGCGATACCGATCATGACCGCCATGGGATAGTTACGAAAAGCGTGGGACTGGTGCCGCCCAATCACTATCTCGCCACCTGTATTTTTTATCTTCTGCAGCACAGGCCCGGATGGAAATCCAATGTGGCCATCGGGAAAACATTGGTGAGCAGCCGGATGATCGACCGGGTAACAAAGAAATTGAATCATCCGCTATACGAAGTGCCGGTCGGGTTCAAATGGTTTGTGGACGGGCTTATTGATGGTTCGCTTGGTTTTGTGGGAGAAGAAAGTGCGGGCGCAAGTTTTATCCGGCTGAACGGGGAAGTGTGGACCACGGACAAAGATGGTTTTATTCCTGCCTTACTGGCCGCTGAAATGACGGCCATATTACAAAAGGATCCGGGAGAAATATATAAGGGACTGGCTGACGAACTGGGCCAATCCACTTACGACCGGGTGGAAGCGCCTGCTACGCCGGAACAAAAAGCAAAGCTTGGCAAACTGAACCCTGATCAGATAAAACAAACCATGATGGCCGGAGAAAAAATTACCGGTATCCTCACCAAAGCGCCAGGTAACCAGGCACCCATTGGCGGATTAAAACTAGAAACAGAAAACGGCTGGATTGCCGCCAGACCTTCCGGGACGGAGGACATCTATAAAATTTATGCGGAAAGTTTCCTTGGCAGGGACCATCTGAATAAAATGCTGCAGGAAGCGCAGGCGATTGTTGATGCAGCATTGAAATAATGAAATATCTCAAAGTATTATATATCCAGGTGCTGATCGGGATCGGCCTGGGCATACTATGCGGCTGGCTCCTGCCATCCTTTTCCACTACAGCCAAGCTGATCAGCGACACGTTTATCAATATGATCCGCATGATCATCGCGCCGGTGATCTTCTGCAGTATCGTTACGGGTATTGCCGGCGCCGGGAGTATGAAGAAGGTTGGAAGACTCGGAATAAAAGCGCTTGTTTATTTTGAAGTGGTTTCTTCGATCGCACTAATCATCGGCCTGATCGTGGCCAATCTCATCAAACCGGGAGCGGGCGTCAGTCACGGAGTCAGTCAGACAAACCAGGTAAACGAAATTGCGAAACAGGCAGAATCATTTAACTGGGGTGATTTCTTTTCCCATATTGTGCCCGCCAATATTGTGGAAGCGTTTTCGAAAGGGGATATTCTCCAGATACTATTTTTTAGTGTACTCTTCGCGGTCGGGCTGAAACAGCTGGGTCCCCCAGGAAAAAGTATTATTGACGGGCTCAATAAAATCAACCAGGTCATTTTCAATATTCTGAAGATCGTCATGAAACTGAGTCCGGTCGGGGCTTTTGGCGGCATGGCGTATACGATCGGGAAATTTGGATTTGCGAGTCTTTTTGTGCTCGGCAAACTGATGCTCTGTTTTTATCTTACGGGGCTGCTCTTTATTTTTCTTGTCCTCAATGCCATATGCCGGTATTATAAATTCAGTTTGTGGAAACTATTATTATATATCAAGGAGGAGATCCTGATCGTGCTGGGCGCCAGCAGTAGCGAAGCGGTGTTTCCCTCGATCATGCAAAAACTGGAAGCCGCGGGTTGTGAAAAAGAAGTGGTGGGTTTACTGATTCCTACGGGATATAGTTTCAACCTTGACGGTACGACCATTTATCTGAGCATGAGCGTCATTTTCCTGGCCCAGGTTTTCGGGATCGATCTGAGTCTTGGCCAGCAGCTGATCATTATTGGTATCCTGCTGATCACCAGCAAAGGCGCTGCGGGCGTTACCGGCAGTGGATTCATCGTGCTCGCCTCCACGCTGACGGCCATGAAAGTAATTCCCCTGGAGGGCCTGGCCCTGCTGATCGGCGTTGACCGGTTTATGAGTGAGGGCAGGGCACTGATAAATTTTATCGGCAACGCCGTTGCGACCGTCGTGATATCCAAATCGGAAAATTCAATTGACGAAGAAACCTATCAGCGTGTAGTGGAAAAAAATATCCATCCTAAAATTGCCTGAGGAAATTAATTTTTATGATGGCGTGATCCTCCAAAGAAGATTTGAGACCAACGGGGTTGAATCCCTGGTGGTTTAAAATCAGGTATACATAGGAGAGGGGCTGATATTCCCAGGAGAACCGGATATTATAATTCTGTGAATTATTATCTGTATTTCTTTGGTAAAAAGCGGTCAGCTGTATGCGCGGATTGAGTGCGAAACGTCCCTGTAAAACGACCAGGTCAACCGTTGAATATGTTTTCAATTCTCCCATGCCAAAAAAACGGTTGCGGTTAAATTCACCTGTAAACGAGATATACGGTATGGGCGCGAATTGCAACTTCCAGTCTCCCGAATTCAGTCTGCCGTTATAATATCCTCCCCAGGTATATATAAACTGGAGATTTAGAATTTTCGAAGGGTTCGTGCTGAACCATATCTGCTGCTGGAAGTAATGATATTCACCGGCGGCGATGGTGATATCCAATGGCCTGAACGAGTCGGTGAGATGCTCATAGCTCGGTGCGAATCCATACCCCAGGTAAGCGCCGCTTTTCAGATTGAACCAGACAGGGAAAATATAATAAGAAGCCTGGACGAGTTTTCCTGTAGAAGCCTGGACATATATTTCGGGACTGAAACTGGGTTCGAAGGCCAGGAGATATTTTTTTGCCGGAAGTTTATCTCCGCGGTAATAATAAAAGATACCGGGGGTTGTGGCAATGACATCTTTTCTAGATACAAATCCCATATCGGGATTAAAGTCTTTGGTAACGACAGATTGCGTCCACCAGATCTTCCATTGATTCGTTGAATAAAAATACTGGGCCGCTCCCGCAAAACCGGATTTGCCGGTTTCTGTTGAATAGGAATGTGTTAAAACGGTGTTGATCGAATTGACTTCTCCCAACCGGAAAAAACCGTCCAGGGTATTTTCAACACTGGAACCGTGAGCATCATTTTTTATGGTCGTCATGACACCGATGCGGTTCAGCTGTCCAAAATTTTCGGATAACCGGCCAACAAAAAAATTACTATACGGGTATCCATTGGCGTTACCCTGGCGCATGGCGATCACACCATAGTTCAGCTTGTCGGAGCGATGCACGAGCCTGGCGCCCCCGATGATGGGGATCGGGTTTCCGTTACTGTCCAGACCGATGGTCCGGCTGTTGAATGGCTGCAATTGCATGGAGCCGCCGGATGCGTCGGGAAAGGGCTGGACGCTGACGCCAAAGAGGGAAGCGTTCTCCAGGAAAAATTGTCTTTTCTCGGGAAAGAAAACAGAGAACTGGGTCACATTATTTACCTGCTGGTCAACGTCAGCCTGTGCGAAGTCAGTATTTGCCGTCAGGTCAAGAATCGTATTTGAATTGATGGCCCATTTGAGATCGGCTCCCGCTTTTACGGTCGAGTTTTCTGTATAAATTCCGGGTGTGATATTCTGCTCATGATTATACTGCGTGAGAAAATATGGTTGAAAACGGATATTGGGTTTTGGCGGCGGTGGCTGGAGGTTTGTGAGTATACCGGCATAGTTCATACGCTGAAAGGTATATGCATGCGGGAATTCGGACAAGGCGCTCATTTCATTGGTCAGCCGCCGGTTTCGAAATACGTTGAATCCCCAGGTGCGCAGGCTGTCTTTTGACTTTGGATAACGAAGCGTCTGCCAGGGAATGGCCAGTTCTGCGGTCCAGCCGGAATCGGTTCTGTTGGTTCGTACGCGCCAGAGTCCGTTCCAGTCCAGATCATAATATTGATCGTCAAATGATAAAAGATCACGCTGCACGCCATAGGCATTTGTCGTGAATGACATGGCGTTCCGGTGGTCATTAAATCCGTCGATAGCCAGGCCCACGAGATCGTGTCTTAAGATATCAAAATCGCGGATGAAATCTGTCGCCATGATGGCTTTTTTTCCGAGTGTGTCCAGCGCAACGATACCGATGTATAGGTATTCCCGGTTGTATAGTACTTTTATTTTTGTATCAAAATGAGCCGGCCTGCCCTGTTCGGGATCCACCTGTCTAAAATGCGGCGATGCGGCTGCCAGCGACCATTCCGGTTCATTTAAAATGCCATCGATATCAAGATGTGATTCGATCCGGATTGCTTTGATAGTAACCCGGGCTGTACTGTCCTGCGAATAAACAGTTCGCAGCGATATACACGCAAATAGTATCGTAAGCAAAAACTTCATCGGTTATAAAAAGGGTGTGACTACTGGCTCCTGCGTGGATATTCAAAAGCGGTCATCGGCTTCATAATGAATGCCGGAAGCTGCGCGGATGCGATCCATGGTTTCCATGATGAGCAGGCTATCGGCATGGGTCATCACGGGACTTTCCGTCAATCCTTTCCGGAGGCATTCGCCGACATGTCGTGCTTCATGCTGATAACCCGATCCGGGTTCTTCCGGAACCGGTACGATCCGCCGGGTCTCTTCTCTTCCGGTAAATAGTTCGATTCTGGCGCTTGGTGCATAAAAACGACTGGTGAGCCGGAGCCTGCATTTTGTTCCACTGATATCTGCTTCAGTTCCCAGATTGGTTGTCAGCGAGGAAAAAAGCTGGGCCATGACGCCGCTTTTATATTTAAACAACATGGCGCATTGTTCATCCACCCCTTCCGGGCTCGGAGTCATCGACGCTTCGATCGTGTCTGGCCTGCCCAGTATCGCGAGCGCATAAAACACATTATAAATGCCGATGTCCAGCAGGCTGCCGCCGCCGAGGGCCGGATCAAACAGGCGCGGTGGCACCGGAGGCAGGGGTTTGAATCCGAAATTGATGAGCACATTTTGTATATCACCCAGTTCGCCGGACGCTATCAGTTCCTGTACCTTGTCATATTGGGGAAGAAATTTTGACCAGACAGCTTCCATCAGGAAAACCTTCCTGGCGCGCGACGTCTCCACCATGTCCTTTGCCTGCCGGAGGTTTAGCGCAAAAGCCTTTTCGCAGAGGACGGCCTTTTGATGATTCAGACACAGCAGGGTGTGTTCATGATGCAGTGCATGCGGGGATGCAATATAGATTACATCTACTTCGGGATCGGATACGAGCGCTTCATAACTGCCATGCACATGCGAAACCGGGAATTCTTTTGCAAAAACCTGTGCGCTTTCCAGCTGGCGCGCACCCACGGCCGTGAGTGTTGCATCGGCTACGTGAATAAGGTCGGCCGCAAATTTTCTTGCGATGCGCCCGCAACCCAGAATGCCCCATCGGATGGTTTTCATCTTTAATATTTATTACAAGATAGGCGATTCATGAATTTTTTTCGGGCCGGTATTCTACCAACGGTATTGGATTTCGAATTTCCGGGACTCTAAACTTGGTTACCTTTGCAGGCTTTATTCATTATGAGTCATTGGAAAGACACCGAAGTATACAAAACAATACAGCTGGCAATACCCATCATCACGGGAGAACTGGCCCAGTTGTCGCTGCACCTGATCGACACGGCGATGGTGGGAGCCATCAGCTACAAACATCTGGCCGCCGCTTCCCTGGTGATGACGGCGGCCAATATTCCTTTTGTGATCGGCATCGGCATGACCATCTCCGTCTCCCAGCTGGTGTCCATGGCCAATGGCCGTCGCGACCACCAGCTGATTTCGCATTATCTCTTTAATGGATTTCTTCTTTGCACTGCTTTTGCCCTTCTCATTTCCGGGGGCCTGGTTTTTGGAAGAAATATTTTAAGACACCTGCACCAGGACCCGCAGGTGGTTGAACTGGCGCTGCCTTTCATGACGCTGGTGGGTATTTCTATTATTCCCATGTTACTGTTCATGACCCTGAAGCAGTTTACTGACGGTCTTGAGTATACGAAAACCGCCATGATGTTATCGCTCGCCGCGATGCCCATTAATATTTTTCTGAACTGGCTGCTCATTTACGGCCATTGGGGTTTCCCCAGGATGGAGCTGGTGGGAGCGGGCTGGGCCACCCTGATCACGCGCACATTGATTTTTGTTGTCCTGGGTTTGATCGTTCTCAGGCACCGCACATTCAGTCGTTTTATCGCCGTGCGTCAAAATCAGTGGAAATACAGTTTGAAAACCATACGGGAGCTTTTACGCATCGGTATACCCAGCAGCATGCAACTGGGTGTTGAAGTCTGTGCCTTTGCTGTCTCCGGAATTATCATCGGCACCATCAGCGCTGTTTCGCAGGCGGCCCACCAGATCGCCCTGAGTTGTGCGGCATTTACTTTTATGGTTTCCATGGGCCTTTCCCAGGCCGGGTCCATACGGGTAAGCAATGCTTACGGCAGGGCGGACTGGAATAAAATCCGGGTGATCGGAAAGACCACGCTGATCACGGCGCTTCTGTATGGTGGTTTTTGTGCGATTTGTTTTGTCATCTTCCGATGGCAGCTTCCGTTGATCTTTAATGAGAACCCGGAAGTGGTTCATCTGTCCGCGATCTTATTATTATTCGCCGCCGTGTTCCAGATTTCCGATGCGACACAGGCGACCGGTGCCGGACTTTTGCGGGGCATTAAAGACGTGACACTCCCCACGATCCTGATTACGGTTGCATATTGGGTAATTGGCCTGCCATTCGGCTGGCTGTTTGGATTTCATTACAAGATGGGTGCGGCCGGTATGTGGCTGGGACTGATTATCGGTCTTACGATGGCTTCTGTTTTTCTTGGAGCCCGTTTTCTGAATATGGTGAGAAAGAATTCCTAACAGATCGTCAATTCATTTTCTTTAACCCATGTTTTAGATCTTCGAGCAGGTCGTCGATATATTCTATTCCGATAGAGAGTCTGAGTAAGTTTGGCGGACTCTTCGGTGATTGTCCTTCTGCCGACCGCCGGTGTTCAATCAGGCTTTCGACGCCACCGAGGCTGGTTGCGTGTTTAAATAGTTTCATACTGCCTGCAAATGCCAGAGCCTGTTTTTCGCCACCTTTCATACCAATGGAAATCATCGATCCGAACTGACCATTCATCTGACGCCTGGCGACTTCGTGGTTTGGATGTTCCGGCAGGCCCGGGTAATAGACCTTTTCAATTAAGGGGTGTGCCTTTAGAAAATCGGCGATCATCCCGGCATTTTTTATCTGTCGTTCGAGACGTAGTGAAAGGGTGGAAAGACTGCGGTTGAGTAACCAGCAATCAAACGGAGCCGGTACTGATCCACCGATCACCTGGAATTCCCTGATCCTGGCAGAGAGTTCGTTTTTCTCTTTCACGATGATACAGCCACCGAGTACATCAGAATGGCCGCCGAAAAATTTTGTGGAGGAATGAAATACCAGGTCGGCGCCCAGTTCGAGGGGTCTTTGTATGAGCGGTGTGGTCCAGGTATTATCACAGGCAACGAGTATGCCTCTTGTTTTGGCAATAGCACATACCAGGCTGATATCTGTAATTTTCAACATGGGGTTGGAAGGCGTTTCGATAATGATCAGCCGGGTATTTTTTTGAATCGCTTTTTCAATCGCTCCGGCATCTGACATGTCAACTTCAGTGCAGGATACTTTCCACCGTGGCAGCATCGATTTAACCAGGTAGCCAATGCCATGATAGCAGTCGTCCGGGATAACGATATGTGCTTCCGGTTCCAATACCGTTTGTACAAGAGCCATGGCAGCCGCCATTCCCGATGGAAAGGCAAATGACTCTTCGCCTCGTTCCAGCAAGGCCAGCTTTGTTTCCAGACCGTGCCGGTTGGGATTATCCCAGCGGCTATATACATATCCCTTACCACCGATATTTCCTGCTTCATCGCGTTCAAAAGTGGTTGTAACATGAATCGGCGACATCACCGATCCGATCAGATCATCCAAATGCCCGGCGTGTACGGAAATTGTATCGAAATGCATACGGGGTTGTGTTAATGTTGAAACGGTAAACGCAAATGTACAAAATGTACTAAATGTACTAAATGTAGAAATGAAGCGATGTATCGCCGTCGCTCCATTGTCCGCCTGCAATCCTGGGTAACATGATCCGGTGTGTGAGATTGCCCTGTCTTCCGATGATATTACCTGCTTTGGTCAGTTCCAGCATCAGGGCTTCATTGAGAGAAATGATCTCATTCATCGCGTCGCAGATCTTTCCGTCCAGGCCCA
>Ga0066787_10000054_pt1 | contig 16313 bp, 17 predicted proteins | sample OrgsoiDNA2013047_FD_70942 | JGI IMG/M metagenome (GOLD analysis project Ga0066787, IMG submission 70942) | Permafrost soil microbial communities from the Arctic, to analyse light accelerated degradation of dissolved organic matter (DOM) -... | ecosystem: Environmental > Terrestrial > Soil >...
GGAAACCATGGCTCTGATTGCGCCTCCCGAACTGCTTGGTATCCATACCAATATGGCAGCGACCGAACCGGCAGACATATCAAAGGTACTGGCGGCCGGTGGGCCGATGCCTGCAGGTCTTTCCCCCGACGAACAAAATGCTTACAAGCAATTAGATTTATTTTTTAAGAAAGGTACAGGCTATGCCCAGGAAATGTCACTCCGCCCGCAGACCCTCTACGGAATTGACGATTCACCGATCGGTCTTGCCGCATGGATGCTGGATCATGACATCCGGAGTTATGAGCTCATCACACGTGTTTTCGCGGGACAGTCAGAAGGCCTTACCAGGGATGATATTCTCGACAACGTTACTTTGTATTGGGTTACAAACACAGCAGTTTCTTCGGCCCGCCTCTATTGGGAAGCCGCTCAAAATCCGACGGGAGGGTTTTTTGATCCCCGTGGTATTAAGATCCCGGTTGCAGTAAGCGCTTTCCCGGACGAAATCTATGCGGCCCCGAAGAGTTGGGCAGTCAAGGCATACCCAAAGCTTATTTACTTTAACAAGCTGGACAAGGGTGGGCATTTTGCAGCCTGGGAACAACCCGCACTTTTTACTTCAGAACTGAGAGCCAGTTTCAAGTCACTCCGTTAATTACAGAACAAGGCGGCGCAGTATCTGCGTCGTCTTGATTTTTTCTGTATCCTTTTGGTATACCGATTTAATAAAAATAAGAACACACATATGAAAGACGAATCCATGTATAACCGCCGCCGCTTTCTGGGCACCGCTGCAATAACGCTTGCTGCACCCGGAATTGCGATGAAAAGTTTTTCCACTGTAAAATCGCACAATATGAATCAGGCTGAAAGAACCGGTATTCATCCCGGATCAAAACAATTACCAGGAACAATAAAACAGATAAACGCAGGAGACCTGAACATCGGATATGCGGAAGCAGGTTCCGAAAACAGTCCCGTCGTAATTCTATTACACGGCTGGCCATATGATATTTACAGTTTTACGGATGTCTCTCCGTTATTGGTTTCGGCGGGTTATCGGGTGATCATTCCATGGCTTCGTGGCTATGGTACAACCACGTTCCTTTCTGCGGAAACCATTCGGAACGGACAGCAGGCGGTGATTGCGGTCGATATCATCAACCTCATGGATGCGCTTCATATCAAGACTGCGGTCATCGGTGGTTTCGACTGGGGCGCCCGCACGGCCAATATCATCGGCGCACTCTGGCCGGAGCGTTGCAAAGCGATGGTTTCTGTGAGTGGTTACCTCATCGGAAGCCAGGAAGCAAATAAAACACCGCTGCCGCCGGCGGCTGAGCTACAATGGTGGTATCAGTATTATTTTGCGACTGAGCGAGGCAGGGCCGGTTATGAAAAATACAGAAATGATTTTGCAAAACTTATCTGGAAGACCGCTTCACCCAAATGGAATTTTAGCGAAGCGGAGTTTAATGCAAGTGCTGCCTCATTCAATAATCCTGATCATGTTGCCATCGTGATTCATAATTACCGCTGGCGTCTTGACCTGGCGGAAGGTGATGAAAAATATGATGATCTGGAAAATAAACTTGCCGGAGCTCCGGTGATCACTGTCCCGACTATTACGCTCGAAGGCGATGCGAATGGTGCACCACATGCGGACGCCGCTGTATATGCAAAGAAATTTACCGGCAAATATGCGCATAAGGTGATCTCCGGTGGTGTGGGTCATAATCTCCCGCAGGAAGCGCCAAAGGCTTTTGCTGATGCGATCGTGGAAGCAGATAGATTAAACAAATAAAAAGTCATTCCAATTATCTGTACTGCTCATCGGTAACATGTTCCATCCAGTCGACTGGTGAACCATTCAATTTTTCCTGGACAGCGATATGGCTCATGGCTGTAGTGATCGTTGCTCCATGCCAGTGCTTTTCTTTTGGCGAAAAATACACCACATCTCCCGGATGAATCTCCTGTTTTGGTTCCCCTTCGCGTTGTACCCAACCGGCTCCTGTGGTAACCATCAGGGTCTGGCCAAAGGGATGAGTGTGCCAGGCTGTACGGGCGCCCGGTTCAAATGTGACCAATGCCATGGCTACACGGGCTGGTTCCGGAGGTTCGTTTAATGGATCAATTCTGACTGTTCCCGTAAAGTATTCAGACGGGCCCTTAGCCGAAGGACGAGATCCGCTGCGTTTAATTTCCATATTACCAGTTTCTATTTAATATTTTTTTCTGAATGCTGAAGTCGCCGAATTTAAACGTATGCGGCGATGCCGCTGCTCGTTATGGCCGGTAATCTATTTCTTTTCTTGCGTCTTCTGTCCAGTTCTTAATAATTCGCACCTGGGAGCTGTCCAGTATTGCATACCGGTGTATGAGCGTATAAGAACTAAGGGGCATTTCGCTGCTATCAACCTGCTCTGCAATATCTTTCATCCGGTGATCGAGTTTCTTTTTACTAAAGCCGGAAAGATCTGAGAAATTAATGGCGCGTTTGCCATCATCAATATGATTTTTAAGCCACAACCCTACGGGATTAATATTCACATACCATGGATATACTGTATGATTTGAATGGCAATCGTAACAGGAGGTCTCCAGTATTTTTTTGACCGAATCCGGAACTTTCACATAGTGACTAATATCGGTGGCCGCTTCGGCGACACCGTCATTTCGCATTGGACGTATGAATTGTATGCCTATGAAAATAACCAGCATCAAAATCGATATTTTTCTAATCATATGTTGATATTCAGTGTGACGAATATGCGGGAGAAACCGATAAAAGCCCCATCATGTTTTTTGGGCCAAACTAAGAATAAGAATGAATTGTAAGTAAATATTATTTTTAATGAACCACCCAACCTTTTTGCAAAGTTCGACATCGTTATAGAATCTTCAAATATTACGTTACCCTTTTCAGATGCTACCACTTTAGAATATAATCTGAACTATCACCCTGGAAATCGTGCATACGGTAAATCACAAAATACCTTACCAGTTGTCCGCTCCGGACCTGCGGCATTAGAACAGAGTCCTCCACGCTTTCGAATTCATTTTTAAGGTCAGGCTTTGGCGGCCCGTATTCATTGGTCGGATAAATAAAATAAGCATCGGCGCCTTTTATCAGCCGGGGTCTGATTTTGTTCAGCCATGCAAAATGATGAATGCCGTTCAGGTTTCCAAAGGCAAGCAGGTTGCGATGGAACGGAATGGCGCAGTAATGATCCAGATGACCAGCAGGAAACCAATAATCCGAAATAATGTCGGCCCCGGATTTCATCTTACCGGTACGAATGTCAGCTTTGTATAACTCATCAAAATCAAGCGCGAATTTTTTCCAGCCGTTCATGTCGAGTGTGATGTCTCCGGAGCCTAAATAATTTATCTCATGGTTGCCAATCTGCAAGGGCAAAAACCGGATACAAATGGTACCAAGCATAACCACGGCTGCAAAAAACCATACGGATGTTTTGAGCCAGCGAACACGAATGAACGGCGCCCGTTCATCCAGCCAGCAGGCTGCTACCAGCATCAGCGACAGGTACGCGGGCCCCGACCAGTGCGGAAGTGTTTCATTGAAAACCGAGGTCAGCAGCAAAATACCAATCAGGGGAAAGCTGAGCCATAAAAGCAATGGACTAACACCAGGTGGTTCAAGAAACCGCCGTTTGAAAAGTGCATACAAAGCCAGCGCATACATGATAAAATTTACCGGGTTGCTGTAAAATACAGACCCGAATACCTGCTGAAGTAAACGGCTCCCGTCGGGGCCATTTCCTAAAAAACCAATCCTGCTTTGATGATAGGTATAAGTAACAAAATGATTATCGAGGTTCCAGAAGAATATCGGTGAAATGACGATAATGGTAATCAGGACGGAAATCCACAACACCGGGGATCTCAGTACATCTCTTCTGTGGAAAACAAGATAAGCGCCAAAACCCAGCCACAAAAAGATACCATGTACTTTACTCATAGTGCAAAGTCCAATACTGACACCCAGTAAAATGAAATACAGATTTTTCGTTCCGTCATTTTTCTCAGTTTTGAGTATGCGAATCATTGCATACATAGCTATCAGCCAGAAAACGACCTGTGGAGAATCGGGAAGGATGAATATTCCCGCGATGACGGAGGAATAAAAAGAAGTAGAATATAATATCGCCGCGATCAACCCGGTCTGTTTATTTCTTATAAACGCCCCGATCTGATAAATAAGCAAGGTTCCCGCACCGGCGCATATCACGGGGCCCAGCCGTATAAAGAACTCGTGTGTTAGGAACAGATTCAAGGTAGAGAGTCTTATCAGAAGGGCTACCATCGGAGGATGATCAAAATAATTCCATTGCAGGTGTTGCGCATAGGCCTGGTAATACACTTCATCATTACCCAGTTCAAGGGTGCCCGCGACAGCCATCCTGAGCAGCGAGCACAGGATAATCAGCAAAAAGATTTTCTTATTTGAATTCAATGTTGAAGGTTGTTGCAATTTAGCGGAATAGAGTTATCGCTGTTCAGGAATGTTGTTGATATTTTCAACAAATGGATAATTTCGTTTGTAAAAGGAGGAAGTCATCAGGAGAGTCACAACTACAATATGCATTTAATAAAACCAGCCGGACTTGTTCTTCTCATTTTAAACTCTCTGTCAGCTATGGCTCAGGATAATTATGAAATTCAGGTTTATGGATCCCAGACTCAGGCAATTCATTCCACTATGTTCGAGTTGCACAGTAACTTTACTTTTGATGGCAGTAAACAAATCGCGGAAGGCGTTCTTCCATCGAATCATTCGCAGCATGAAACATTGGAAATAACAACCGGCATTACTCCCGTCTTTGAAATTGGTGCATATCTTTTTACAAATTATACTTCGGGCTATGGTTATCAGGTCGTAGGTTCACATATCCGGCCCCGTGTTATGGCTCCGGCCGGCTGGGGCATACCATTCGGACTTAGCCTGTCCCTTGAGTTTGGTTACCAAAAACCCGCCTATTCAAGTGATACCTGGAGTCTTGAGATCAGGCCCATCCTCGATAAGCAATGGAACAAACTATATGTTTCCTTCAATCCCACTTTTGGTGTTTCTTTAAAGAGTCAGTACAACAGTTCGGTGCCCACATTCGAACCGAATTTAAAAATATCGTATGCAATATTTAACAACGCGGCTTTCGGAATAGAATACTATGGTGATACGGGTCCTGTTACCCAATTCGATCAGGGAAGGCAGCAGAACCATGCCATTTTTATTTCTTATGATCTCCTGAACAATTCCAAATGGGAGTTGAACGCCGGTGCGGGATTTGGCCTGACACCGGCAACCGATCCATTCGTTTTCAAAATAATTATAGGAAGAAAAGTTCGGTGGAAATAAACGTAGTAATTGGCGCTAGTTATTTATATAATATTCATTCGGAAAATAAACTGTCTCATGTTGTTCCTTTTTAGAAATATTATTTTTAAAAAGAAACCTGAATAAAATATGCATACAGGAAAGCCACCAGATAGCAATAAAAAGACTTCCTAAAACATCTGTGGTATAGTGAACATGCAGATATACTCTTGACATACCGATGCAGAATCCGAGGAGAATGACAAAAACCGATACAAACCATTTGACATAAAAATTGTGCCTGGTTTTCCATACCAGGTATACCACAATGCCACTGAAAATAAATCCGCCCAGCGCATGGCCACTTGGAAAACTGTACCCGCCGGCGCCACTCACCAGGTGTTCCATCGGACGGCTGCGGTGAAATATCCATTTCAGCAGCCAGCCCAGGAACAAACTACTGACCGCCGTGACGGATACCATATAAACCAGCACCCGGTACTTTCGTCTTTCAAGATATATGACGATAAAAATATAAGCCGGCACCAGAAAATCACCGGTTCCCAGGCTTGTTAAAAACTTAGCAGCTTTTAATCCGGCCGGACTGATCAGGGGTCTTACCAATAAGAATATATTGTAGTCAATGATATTTTCCTTATCGGAAATAATATAATGTGAAAGAAAATAAATAAGAAATGAAGTCGTCGCCAGGATGATCAGGATCAGAAAAAACTCTGTTTGAAATTCCTTGAAAGTGCCCACAGCCTCTTTTGTCTTCCTGAAATAAAAACTTCTCTGCAGCTTTTTATGCATGGATATCTATCTGATCAGATAGATGCATATTTCAGGAGAACAGTTGGCCGGAAATATCAGGCTGCGCCTCTTTGTTATTAAAATCGGTAAGTAATACCCGCCCCGATGCCAAAGTTATACGGGTAGGCAGTAATGGCACTTTGCAGATTGATCGGGCTAAGGGTATTCTTAAAACAGGGAATTATATTTACGCCAAGGTTTGAATTGATCTGATATTCAAGATCCAGTTTCACCATCGCGCCGTAATTTACTTTTTTGAGCCCCATCAGTTTCACGGAATATTTTTTTTCCGGATCACCGTTCCCGTATGTTTTCGTTTGAAGTTCTGCGTTTGTGAGCAAATTAAAGGAGGCACCCACTCCGATCAGTAAAGAAAACCTTCTGAGCGGGATGCGATAGGATACTATGAGCGGAATGGTCAGATAATGAAGCTGGCTGTATGATTTCGCCGTATACACACTGTCCCCCACATTGGGTTGTGTTGCAGAAGCGGGCTTTAAATATCCATAACCCGAAATGGTGTTGAGCTTGTATTGTATACTACCATTACCATCTACTACTGCATAAGAAGTGCCGGAATCAATATTGCTTTTTGACCAGGAATAGCTGATACCCGATTGTAAAACCCATCTCCTGTTGATTTTATAATTCAAATAAAATCCGACAGAAGCCGAAAAAACATTCCGCTCGCGTTCTTCAATTTCCTGTCCGTTCACCCCAGTCAAATCGTTATCTGTCAGACTGTATCCCGCAAACTCCTTGGAGTAAAAAGGAGTTACTGATAGACGGTCTTTAAATCGTGTTTTCTGATGGATCACCGTTAGTGATTTATCCGTCATATCCTTCACCGGCAATGCGGGCTGAGAAATAAGAGGCACTTGCAAAAAGGCTTCCACGCCCTGTGTGGATACCGTATGCATCAGCTGCTCATTCGAATTCAACAAAGTCAAATCCTTACCGGCCGCACTACGCTGCGCAATCAAATCCGTCATGGCAGTATTCCGGGCTCCATTTCCGGCCACCCTTTGTGTTCTGTCTCCGGCGGCAGCCGGCAATTTTCCCTTATCTCCCTCCCGACCGTTATCATGGAGATTCGATTTAGATACCAGATCGCTGTCATGTGAAACCGATTTCGGAGATTTCTCTGAAGAGTTTCCGGCTTTGCTGCGCAGTACGGATTCCTGGTTGAAAATCGCTTCCTGATGGAAGTATATTTTAAATAAAACACCCAGACCGGTAAGCATCAGCAACGCAGCCGCTGCATATTGCTTCCAGCCAAATGAGAACCGGGCGACCTTCCTTTCATCCTCATCAAGCCCCTCTTCAATTTTGTTCCAGACATCCTTCGACGGATCGGATTTAAATTTTTGAAGCGCATTAAATAATTGGTCAACCTTATTTGGTATATTTTCCTCCATAAGTTTCTATCTGATCATTTTTAATGCTGGTGTCAGTTGTTTTTTCAGAATTTTTCTTGCATCTGAAAGGTTTGATTTGGAAGTGCCTTCCGTAACATGCAGCAATTCAGCAATTTCCCTGTGTTTTAAACCATCGAAGACGTACAAATTGAAAACCATACGGCAGGCTGGCGGTAAGGTTTGTATGAGTTCAATCAATTCTTTTTCACTGAGACGATCATTCAAATCTGTATCTGACGATGGGAAATGATCCTGATCCGTCAGGGACACATGCTTTAAATCACTCCACTTATTTCTGTATAGCTGTAGGGCGCTATTGATCATAATCCGACGCAGCCAGCCTTCAAAGGAACCTCTGAACTGGAACTGACCTATATTCTTGAAGACTTTCAGAAAGCCATCCTGCAGCACTTCTTCCGCTTCCTCCCTGTTCTGGCAATAGCGCAGGCAAAGGCCCATCATGGAGGAACCATATATTTCATAGATTTTCCGCTGGCTTACACGGTCTCGCGCCAGACATCCCTTGATCAGGGCTTTCAGGTCCTTTACTATAATATCTTTCCTTTTGATAAACATAGATGCAGAAAACAGCGAAAAGGTTGGGTTAAAATAAATTAGTTTAAATTTAGTATCTGCTACAGATCTTCTACCCGGCAATTAATATAATTTGCACGAATACAACCTCTTGCTGCTTGCCAGGCAAAGACTTTACAAATTCCCGATAAGTTCGTCTATGAATACTGTGAAAGTAAAACTATTGGCCTTGTTCCCGGTTATTATGTTTCTTACACCGGACTGGCATCATAATCTGGCAGAGGCACAGATAATTGCTCAAAAAGAGCACAAATATATCCTGCTCAATTTCTCCGGATCGGATTGGTGTGGCCCCTGCATCCGCATGAAAAAAGAAATTTTTGAGTCCGATGTATTTAAAAAAATGGCAGACACAGAATTGGTACTGGTAAATGCCGATTTCCCCAGAAATAAAAAAAATCAGCCAACATCCGAACAGCAAAAAATCAACGATGCCACAGCAGATAAGTATAATCCGCAGGGTAAATTTCCATACACGCTCCTATTAAACGACAAAGGGGCTGTTTTGCAAAGCTGGGACGGCCTTCCGGATGAATCGCCTGAAGCGTTTATTGAAGACATACACAACGATATTTATACCGCTGATAAATGACGGATAAACCGGAAATATATCACAGAGCCCTAAAACTGATGGGCAACCGATTTCAGTTAAGTGCGGTCGGTATTTCGGAAGAATGGGCCCAGGATTGTATTGAAGCCGGCATTCATGAAATACGCCGTATTGAAAAAAAATTAACGACCTACAGCGACGAAAGCGAAACGGCATTAATCAATAGAAACGCCGGTATTAAACCAGTCATGATCAGTAAGGAAACATTTGACCTGATAGAACGTTCGAAAAAAATATCGCAGGTTACTCAGGGTGCTTTTGATATCAGTTATGGTTCGGTTGATAAAAGTCTCTGGAATTTTGATACTCATATAGACAGGCTGCCCGATACCGCAACCGCCAAAGAAATGACGAGACTGATCAACTACCGTAATATCCTGCTAAACGGAACTGATTATTCAGTCATGCTGCAAGAGAAGGGTATGCGCATCGGATTTGGCGGGATTGGAAAAGGATATGCCGCCGAAAGAGCCAAACTCGTCATGAAAGGAAAAGGGGTGGAAAGCGGAATCGTAAATGCTTCTGGAGACATGACAACCTGGGGGCTGCAACCGGATGGTAAGCCCTGGACGATTGGCATAGCAGACCCGAATTTAAAGGAACAGGTTTTTTCTTATATAAATATTACAGACATGGCTGTCGCCACTTCAGGCAACTATGAGAAGTTCATTATCGTAGATGGAAAGAAGTATTCGCACACCATCAATCCCAGGACCGGCTTGCCCATACGCGGGATAAAAAGTGTTACGATCATTAGCACAAATGCTGAGATCGCAGATGCAATGACAACACCGGTTATGATCATGGGAGTCAGTGCCGGTCTGAATATGATCAATCAAATGCAAGATGTGGAAGTAATTATAATAGATGACGAAGACATGTTATATATCTCGAATAATATCCGGTTAAACTAAACGAATGAATCGACAAACCATGGCTAGATTTCTTTTTGCCTTCTTTTTCGCCTCCGTTCTTGTATCCTGCGCGCATGTAAAAGAATATCAGAAAAGCAGGATCAATGATTCCGAAATGTCGTTATCCAGCCGGCATATCGAAAAAAATGAGCAGAATGCTGAATCATACCGGGAAGGATCTTCCGGGGCGAACGGTGGAAAAACCGGCGGAGGTTGTGGTTGTAATTAAAATCCTTATCTGATATTTCATGAGAAAATTATCCCTTGCAGTTATTGGAATGTATCTGAGTATGGTTCAGGCTTTTTCGCAAGCGCCGGTTACCGACTCCAGCGGGTACAAACCAAAAAAACTAAAGCTGGATGAAATCAACTTCGTCTCCAGTTATTATGACCAGACCGCCGACAAGTCCGCCGTCATGGGCGGAGAGCCCGGTCCGGGAGGCGTAGCCAATGTCACCGATTTCGCGAACGGGATCGATCTGACGCTGATTGGCTGGGATAAAAAGAAAAGAAAAAATACACTGGCACTGGGCATCGGTCTGGACTATCATACAGCGGCATCCCAGGCCTACGTGGACTCAAACGGCACATCCAAAAACGATGGAACAAGAATTTATCCAACCATCAACTGGACCAGGGAAAATGAACAGAAAGGCACTTCGTTTGGCCTGGGCGCTTACTATTCCGCGGAACACAACTATTATCATTCCATCGGTTTGAATGCGTTGGTTTCTAAAAAGAATAAAACAAATGGCGAATTCAGTTTGAAAGTTGTTGGGTTTTTCGATCAGATCAACATGATTCATCCAGCCGAATTTTATCCGGTTGATTCTGTAAAAAATACCCAAAGCTCAGACAGTATCGTGTATCGTACATCGGCCAGTGGCCAAACCGAAGCGTTTGTCTATAACAACGGACAGCTGGTGAGTAATACAAAATCACGCAAGCCGCAGACACCAACCGAGGCCCGTAATACATATACGGCTTCACTTGGGTTCACCCAGGTCATCAATCAACGTATGCAGGGAAGTGTCGAAATGGATCTGGTTTATCAGACAGGTTACCTGGGCCTCCCGTTCCACCGCGTGTTTTATAATACGGGCAAAGACACTATTGAAAATCTGCCCTCGCAACGATTTAAGTTACCCATTGGATTCCGACTCAATTATTTTCTTGGTGATCGCGTGATACTCCGCTCCTATTATCGTTTTTATATTGACAGCTGGGGGTTGACGTCTAACACGTTTAATCTGGAAGTACCGGTCAAGATAACGCCATTTTTTTCCGTGTCTCCGTTTTACCGGTTTTATGCGCAAACGGCTGCCAGGTATTTTGCACCCTATAAGGTTCATTCGGAGAGTGATGTCTATTTTACGAGTAATTATGCGCTGGCCAATTTTAACAGCAGCTTATTTGGTGCGGGAATCCGTATTGCACCGCCCAAAGGAGTTTTTATAAATAATCTCAGAACCCTGGAAATCAGGTATGCCCATTACATGCAGACAACCGATCTGAATGCGAATATTATTTCCTTTAATCTTACGTTTAAATAAATCCTGGGGCGTGCTGTTGGTTCTCAAAGAAATATTATTTTTCATTGATTGTCGGTGGAGGAATGATCCCGCACATCCTGAGATAAATGACCATTTGTCCGTAGTGTTCATTGGCATGTGTCAATCCATAAAACGCCAGGTCAAGCTTTGATAATTTTCTCCCTCTGAATTCTACCATATCCATGGCATTTTTGGTCGTCAATGTGGAAACCGCTTTGCGTCCGATGGCAAATGAACTTTTGAGATAGTCAATAACGTCTTTTTTGGTTTTAATATTTTTAGGGCCGTTTACGTCTGTGATGTCAGCGCGCACGGAGTCGCTGTTGATAGCACTCCAGATGAAAATGTTGTCCGTTGCAAGGTGCATGATTTGTCCTGCAAATGTTCTGACTCCTTTGAACTGGCTATTTTTTATATCGAGGCTCTCAGGCGTGAAGGCAAATTTGTCCTCTGGCATTGTTTCGGCGCTCGACAAAATATCACTTTCGATTTTACTAAACTGCCTTTCAATAGCCGGCAAAATCGACGTCTGCCCGAAACAGGTCGTCACGTAAAAGAAGGCTAAGAAAAAGAAAGCAATCGGTTTTCTACAAAAACGCATGTTTGATCTTTTTTGTTGAATTTAAGAGATTTTGGCTGCCCATGCTCAAATAGAAAAATGGGGATTTCCGGATGTGTAAAGCCCTTTAAAATCTGTACTTATCAGCGTTCGGGATTGCCGATCAAAGAGTTGAAAAAAGTATAAAAAAAGAGATTATTTGTGATTTTATGATCATTATGAAACAGGGATGAAAGAGGGATAAAACAGTGTTAGGACAGGTATAGAACAGTGATAAAAGAGATTCTTGTTTGAATTTTCATAGTATTTTGGTACAATTATACTACTTTTTCCTTTATTTTTGCTAATTCATAAAATTTGCATCATGGGTATACTCATTAGTGGTCCCAACGGACCCATTATCGGTAAGGTTGGTAATATCATCGGTTCATCCCGAAACGGTAAACACTATGTAAAAGGACCCTATAAAAAACGAACCGGGGCGGTTAGTGAAAAGGAACTGCTCAACCGGAAAAAGTTTGCCCTGGCCCAGTCCTGGCTGGCCCCGCTAAAGGATTTTGTACGTGAAGGGTTTCGGGGATACAGCACGCAATCGCAGGGTTTTATCGCTGCCAAATCATGGCTCCTGAAAAACGCGTTGATAAGTGATGCCAATGGTCTGCGCGTAGATCCGGCTCTCATGAAAGTGAGTTCCGGCGACCTTCTCAATCCAACAAACATCGCTATTGCTACCACCGAAACCGGGGATCTGAAATTCACCTGGGATGCTTCCCCTGGTGCGTCGGGTGATGCTGATCAGATCATGATGCTTGCCTATAACATAGAAACCAAAGCCGCCTATTTTAAAACAACCGGTCAGTTTCGCAGTGCTGGGATGGATACGCTCCTTTTAGAAAAGACACCTGAAAAAAAAATTCATGTCTATGCCGCTTTCAACGCAGCGGATCGCAGCCGCCAATCCGACAGCATCTATCTCGGGGAAATAAAAATATAGAAAACATCTTCATAGATCTCGCAAGAGACCTAGTCTGGAACATTTCGTTCTTTTAACGCGAGATACATTTTTTGGTACAGCGGCAGAGGGATATTTAGTGATTCGCCCGAGCGGACAACATAACCCGTTAAATATTCAAGTTCTGTTTTTTTGCCTTTTTTGAAATCAAGATGCATGGAAGATGTGGCATCGGATGGAAAACCCGTTATAATGCTGAGTGTTTTCTGAAATATATCTTCACTAAGTGCGAGATTCCTGGCTTTGGCAAGCGCAATCACTTCGTCAAGAAGCGCATAAACAAGTTTTTGTTGCTCTTTATCGGAGAGTATTGGCCCGATCTGACTGTCCAGATAGGATGTGATGGTCGCAAAAACGGATATGCATATAAATTTCTCCCAGATCGTGACCAGTATGTTATCCGGGACAAGAGCCTGTAAATTGGCTTTCTGAAATAACCCAGCAATTTTTTTGAGCTTCGTCTGATCTCCATCGGGGGAACCGAAATATAATTTTACTGATTTGCCCGTTTCCTGAACAAATCCCGGCTTAACCAATTGGGAAACGATATAAATACAACCTTCCCATACTTCATTGGCAGGCAAAAGATTTTTGATCAGTTCCGCGCTGTTTACGCCATTGAGCAGGGGAAGGATAATCGTATCCGGACCGATGCAGGATTTATTCTCCAAAATACTTTGCTCCAGATCATAATTTTTTGTACAACAGATCAGGAGATCAACGGTTTCCAGAGAAGCGGATTCAGAAACAGTTTTTTTAGGAAAAGCAATAAAATTTCCCAGAGAAGACTCCACACTGATTCCCTGATGCCTTATACTTTTTTCATTTTCACCCCTTGCGATAAAATATATTTCAACACTGTCAGAATGTTCATATTCCCTGGCGAGGAATGCACCGATATAGCCGCCCACTCCGCCAATCCCCATTACCGCAATTTTCATTAAAATGCTTTTTGGAAGACGAAAATAACTTAAATAAGTAATCGGAACTCCCTTAACGTAAAGCCGAAAACCGCAATTGACACAACATTAGCAGGCTATAAAGTTCCAAACTGATAAAAAAGATCGATCTGAAATACGGAATTCTTGACTGTTCCGCTACTGGTGCTTTTGTCCATGGTCGTTAATCCCAGATTATAGCGTGCGTCGACTCCCAGATTCATACAAGGCAATTTATAGCCTGCCCCAAAGGCCCAGGAAAAGTCAACCGGTTCCGAAGAACTTTTGATACTGTATTTTGTGGCATACGTCACGTCGGCTGCAGTCAAAAAGCCCACCTGGGGTCCTGTTTCTGCGAATAGTCCGGACTTATGGAGATATTTAAATAGCACTGGCACATTTATATATTGGGTGTTTACCTCAAACTTGACATTGGAAGTTTCGGGAACCACAGAGCCCTGCTCAGAGTATATTATTTCAGGCTGAACGTAAAATATTTTGTTCAAGGGAATGGAAACCAATAGCCCGGCATTAAATTCTGTAATAGATTTATAATAGGATGCCAGACCGGTGTTTGATAAATTCAGATTGGCCAGGTTAATGCCGCCTTTTATACCAAACTGAACCTGTGCTTCTGCAAAAGAGACAAGACCTGCAGCAAAAATCAATAGTAGAATTTTTTTCATATAGTTATGCAATTTAGTGTCTAAAGATATTCGAATTCATTTCAATACATCTTCGTGCATATTGTTAAACATCGCATTTAACATCTCATTGTAGCTGCAGAAAATCAGTGCAGGATATATGGCCAATTCCAACAGAAATACTTTTCGGAGGAACATTCTCTGCTCACAGTCCTACCTTTAAATCATGAAATGGATCACACGAGAACGTCCGAAAATAGACCGGCTTGCCTGTCCATGGCTAATCAGGCAGTTTATTGATGAAAAGGCGGAGATCATATATGTTCCTTTTGAGCAGGTTTTGAAACTGTCGAAAAAGCTCAATGCTACCCCTTTCGATATACCGGATGTTGAGTTCACGCATTATGGCAGAGAATGCACCTTTGACTATTTCATAAAAAAATATAAAATCAGTGATAAAGCTGTGCTGGCCATGGCACCGATTGTGCGTGGAGCCGATACGGATCATCATGAACTCGCATCACAATCCAACGGGCTTTGGGCGATCTCGGCCGGACTAAGTCATAATATCAAAGACGATCAAGAATTATTACAACAGGGAATGATTTTGTACGATGCACTCTATAGCTGGGCCAGGTATTTACAAAAAGAAAAACATACTCAGCAACCTTTTGAAAATCTATTATTAGATGTATTTAATAATTACCTAAAAACACCTGCTGGATCCAAAAAGAAAACGCCTGGATGGGCGCAGGAACTCAAAGAAATCATCCAGGATCATATAGATACCAATCTAAGTCTGAAAGAAATATCTAAGAGTCTTGAAATTAATCCCTCTTATTTGTCACGCGAATTCTCGAAATATTTCGAAGACCTGTCTTTCGGAGAATATATCCGCAAGCAAAGAATTGAAAAAGCCAAGGAACTCATGTCATCTCCAAATACCTATTCGCTGACAGAAATCGCTTACCTCACCGGGTTTTCCGATCAGAGTCATTTTACCCGGATTTTTAGTAAGCATACCGGCAAGAGTCCTTCCTCCTTTAAAAGAGAAATTGTAAAAAGTAAGATTCGTGCTAAATAGTAATTTTTGTTCTATTTGAATAATGGCTGAAGGGATAAGTTTGCGAGAATGCAACAAAGTCCGACACCTGCGCCTAGGTACAGCCTTCTCCAGTTAACAGGTTATTTTTTCAAACTTGGCTATAGTGGTTTTGGCGGACCGGTCGCCCTGGTAGGTTACATGCATCAGGATCTTGTTGAACAGAAAGCATGGATTTCCGAAGAAGATTATAAAGAAGGTCTGGCTTTGGCTCAGCTGGCCCCGGGACCTCTCGCCGCGCAGCTCAGCATATATATTGGATTTGTTCATTATAGGGTTCTGGGTGCAACGCTTGCCGGGCTGGCATTTATTATACCGTCTTTTTTAATGGTGGTTTCTTTAGGTATAGCTTACAAAACCTTTGGCGGTCTTCCCTGGATGCAGGCTGTTTTTTATGGCGTGGGTGCGGCGGTCATTGGAATCATCGTCCTGAGTTCATGTAAACTTACCGTCAAAACGGTTAGCAAACTGAATCTAAAAGCCGTTCTGCAAACATGGCCACTTTGGATATTTTACCTGACGGGCCTGATTATTACCATACTTACCCAATCAGAAGAAGTTTTATTGTTTGTCCTGGCAGGATTGGTATATATGTTGTGGAAGGCGCCGCCGAAAAAAATCAGACTGTATCAATCACCTATGTCGATACTACTTTTTTCGGGTGTTGGCTTTTGGAATTATGAACCTGAAATGCTTGGTAAAATGGGCCTGTTTTTTTTAAAGGCGGGTGCTTTCGTCTTTGGCAGCGGCCTGGCGATCGTTCCGTTCCTTCATGGCGGACTCGTTCTTGAAAACCATTGGATATCCGAAAGGCAGTTTATCGACGCAGTGGC